>Ga0256914_1001899_pt1 | contig 17947 bp, 11 predicted proteins | sample HulkmetaG_FD_191571 | JGI IMG/M metagenome (GOLD analysis project Ga0256914, IMG submission 191571) | Hydrothermal chimney microbial communities from Main Endeavour vent field at the Juan de Fuca Ridge, Pacific Ocean - Hulk | ecosystem: Environmental > Aquatic > Marine > Hydrothermal vents ... | reverse complement strand
TGCCCGGCGAAGGGGCCCGGATTACCGAATGACGCAGATTGAAACGGGCAATGCGCAGGTTGTTGTATGCCATGTCCCGGACCGTACGTACATGTTCCAGCTGTTCCAGGGTGGCCACACTGTCGCGATAGAGATTCTCCACACGCCGGTAATCCCTGAGAGCTTTTCTGTAGGCCAGTTCCGCCTCATTCACCCTGGCCTCGATCTCGGAAAGGTCGAGAGAGGCCAGGAGTTGACCCTCTTTCACAGTCATGCCTTCTTCGGCGGTGATCTGCCTGATGATCCCGCCCGTCTTGAAGCTCAGTTTTATCTGCTCTTTGGCCTCCAGACGGGCCGTGGCATGCACCGGCACGGAAAGCATCCGTTCCCTGGCCTCGATCACCTGTACCGGTACAGGCTGTTGGCTTTCCCCTGATGCTGCCCGGTCGTTCATACCTGTCTCCCGGCATCCCGCCAGCCATGTCATGTTCCAGCAGATAATCCAGGCTATCAGGATCTTCCCCCTGTGGTGTTCCATAACCTCAGTCATTTCATCAGGTAAGACGCTGTTACGCGCTCATATTCAGCAAGTGCGATCAGATAATCGTATCTTGTGATGATGTTCCTTAGCTGTGCTCCCGTCATGTTGGTGCGGGCGTCCAGAAACTCCACATAACGAGCCATACCCTCTTCATATTTCCGTGCGGTCATACGAAAAGCCTTGCGCGCTGCTTTTTCCTCTTCGGCAGCAGCTTCCATGGCTTTCCGGCTGGCCAGAAGGTTATGCCAGGCGTTCTCCACCTGCAGGAGGATCTGCTGGGTCAGCTCTTCCTGCCTGGCCTGCAAACGGTCGATCTCCCAGCGTGTCTCCTCGATTTTCGCCTTCTTCTGCATACCCTGGAAAAGGTCCCACCGCAAGACGAAAGAGGCCAGCATGAAGTCATGGTCCGTATCGAAAAGGTACTTTTCGCCCTGAATACCATAGTCCACCGCCGCAAAAAGCACAGGCAGACGGTCGTTCCTGTGCAGTTTGAGCTGCTGGTCGAGCGAACGCAGGGCATAGTTCATTTGCTGTACTTCTTCCCGTCCCCGTAAAGCGGCCTGCTGATCACGTGCCAGGTCAGGCAGGAGCGGCGGTAATGGCGGCTCCGGGCCCACCAAGATGGTATCACCCAGAGGACGATTGAGAAGGAAATTGAAATATGCCTGTGCCGCATGCAGGTTCTTCCGGGCCTCTGCCGCCCTCTGCTCAAAACGGCTCAGCTCGGAACGCGCCCGGTACACCACATCCACCGTCACCTTCTGGTTTTCGTACAGCTTTTCATTCAGTCGCACACTCTCTTTCAATACTTCGCGCGTGGTAAGTACAAGGCTGTCGATCTGTACCATCTTCAGATAGGTGTAATAGGCTTTCTTGATGTCGGCCACCAGCTGACGGCGGTAAGCATCCCTGTCCGCCCGCATCACCCCCGTCAGTTCCTTCTGTATCCGGTAGCTATAGAACACCTTGGGATTGAACAGCGGCTGGACCAGCTGCAATTTGGTTTCCTGCTCATGTGGACGAAGGAACCGGAACGTCTGGTTCTCAATGTCCGTAGGGAACAGATTGCTGCTGGTCAGATAATTGAGGGTCTGATATACAGGATTGATCATATCCCCCACAGGGAAGTAGATGGTCCGTCCCCCTTCCGCCAGTGAATAGCGGGCATTGAAAGAGAGCGCAGGAAAAAAATAGGATCGTGCTTCCTCCAGGACCATCAGACTCTTGCGGTAGTCGGCATCACGCTGCTGCAAGGCCAGGTTGTTCTCCAGACCTGTTCGTACGTACCATGACAGCAGGGTGTCTTCCTGTCCGTGAACCCCTCCCGACGAAAGAAAACAGAACAGCAGGAGCATCAAAAGATGTTCAGTCCTCTTTTTTGCCTTCCAGTCCATACAACAACACCTTGATCTGGTTACGGATCAGTTCTGTTGCATCAATATGCAGCATCTCCAGTAATGTGCCCCGCAGGGCGATGAACTCGAACACACCGGAGACCTGCGACCACAGGATGATGGCCAGCTGCTCTGCAGAAACCTCCCGCGTGATGCTGCCATCGGCCTGCCCCTCCTTCAGAACCTCCATGAAAAAAAACAGCGGTGATCCCTCATCCAGGATACGCAACTTGGCTGCATCATCCACTTTCTCGAACTTCGTGGCATCAAAGGTGAGGATCGAACGGAAATATCCGGTATGCTCCTGAAAAAAACGGATGTAGGCCTCTCCCATCTCCAGAATGTTCTCCAGCCCCTTGCGTTCCGGACGGTAAGCCTGTCGGATCAGACGGTCCAGGATGGCCAGTGCCCGCAGGACCACCGCAAAATGCAGATCCTCACGGCTCTTAAAATAAAGATACAGCGTTCCTTTTGAGAGCTCCGCTTCCTCAGCGATCTCGTCCATGGTGACATGCTCAAAACCCTTCCTGAAAAACAGCCTTTCTGCCGCATCCACGATCTCGCTGCGACGACGCTCCCGCTCACGTGCCTTGCGCTCTGCAATGCTCATGACGATAATTCATTTATTGACCGGTGGTCATTTTATGAACAAAGATACAAAAAAGCCGTATCCTGAAAAAGTTCATTTCGCAAAAATCAGGGCTTTATTCCTTCCTGTCCTTACGCCGCACCAGCTCTTCCAGGAGCTCCTTCATACGATTCATCTCCTCACCGTATCCGGCCCAGTTACCGTTTTTCAGGTGCTTCATGGCCTGATTGTAGTGTTCCAGTGCTTTGGCAGCAAGGTCTTCTCCCGGCCTCGGAACTGCAGTTGTAGCCGTATCAGCGACAGCAGAAGAGCCTTCTTCAGCTACATTGTCCCCCAGGAACACTTTACGCAAGGCCATCTCAAGGGTAGGTTCCATCTCGGTCTTCTCCCTGAAAGAGACGATCACCCGTTTCAGCTCAGGCATCTGGCTCTGCTCCGATTGGAGGTAAACCGGTTCAACATACAGGAACGAATGTTCTATGGGAATGATCAGAAGATTACCCCGGATCACCCTCGATCCTTTCTGCCCCCAGAGGGTCAGTTCGGAAGAGATATCGGGTTTCTGGTTGATCCGGGCCTCGATCTGCATGGGACCATAGATCAGTTTTTCTTTGGGAAGCTCATAGACGATCAGCTCACCGTAATGTTCTCCGTCACAACGGGCACACATCCAGGCCACCATGTTGTCCTTCCGGGATGGCGTGAGCGGCAGCATCAGGATGAACTCTTCCTTCTCCCCTTCCGGGATCCGCATGTTCACGTAGTAAGGCCGCATCTTCTGCTCACTCTCCTGGTAGATCTCCGTCGGGACATTCCAAAGATCCTCCTGGTTGTAAAAAACCTGCGGGTCGGTCATGTGGTAAACGTTGTAAATGCTGTTCTGGATCGTGAAAAGATCGGTAGGGTAACGGATATGTTCCCGAAGGAAGTCCGGCATCTCCTCCACCGGTCTGAACAGATCCGGATAGATCTTCTCATAGGTCCTGATCAGCGGATCGGACGGGTCTACCACGTAATAGGTGACCCTCCCGTCGTAAGCATCGATCACCACCTTGACGGAATTTCGGATGTAATTGATGCCTTCCCGTATCCCGTAGATCCGGACCCGTTCCGAATAGGGATACTTATCTGTCGTGGTATAGGCGTCGTGCATCCAGTAGATCCTGCCATCCTTGCCCAGCACCAGGTAAGGGTCGCTGTCGTAGATCAGGAAAGGTGCAATGGTCCGGTCTCTCTCTGCGATCTTCCTGTGGAACATGATACGGCTCTCCTCGGTGATGTAGCCTGTAATGAGGATCTTGATATCGGAAAAATTCCATGCGAATATGAGCCTTCGCAACAGATTCTTCAGTTGGACCCCGCCTTTGCCGTCATAGCTGGCATACACGTTTTGGTCTCCGCGGGGATAGTCAAACTCTTTCATTTCCGTGCGGACGATCGCATAATCTTCCGTCTCCTCACCATAATAGATCTGGGGACGTTCGATCTGCAGGGGCAGCTCCGACTGGGGCGGGATGTTCTTGATGACGAATTCGGGCATCCCGTTGGGGGTCACTTTGTTGACGGGGCTCATCACCACGCCGTAACCGTGGGTGTAGATCAGATGCATGTTGACCCAGGTCCGGGCCCTCCCCGGCACCTGCGAAACGGGAAGCTCCCGCGCCGCCAAGGCCACCTGAGTGTAACGGGGAAACTTGTAACGGTCCACGTCCACATCCCTGAAATCATAATAGAGACGGATCTCCTGCAACTGCTTGTAGGTTTGGATCAAAGGCCGGTTGTCCCACAAACGAATGTTCTCAATGGTGTTGCGGTTCTCCCTGATATCCTTCCAGGTGATCTGCTGGTCGGCAGGGAATGCCAGCTCACGGATGCTGTCGAGCCCGTAGGCCAGCCTGGTGAAGTGGATGTTGTTACGTATGTAAGGCTCCTCTTTTTCCAGCTCGTTGGGACGGACAATGTATTGTTTGATCACTCCCGGCCATACCCAGATCATGCCCGCCAGCACGAGGAAATAGACACCTCCCAGGACCCAGATCATCCGCCATTTCCGGATCAGGGGCAGCAGCATGACCAGCAGGGCCAGCACCAGCATCACCACCGTGATGATGCGGTAGCCGGGTACCAGGGCATGCATGTCTGTGTAGGAAGCCCCGAAAGCCACTCCCCGCGTCGAATAAAGTACCTCAAACAGACGCAGGCGGTAAGTCCACGCCAGTCCCAGCAAATAAAGCCCGCCCAACAGGGAAAGATGGGTGGCCGCCTTGCCATACACATGGGGCCTGCCCCTGGGAAAGGTGATCGCCCGGTCGATCAGATAAGAAAAAAGCGTCGCCGCCAGCACGATGGTCAGCATCATCAGATACCAGCTGCGCAGGAACTGATAGACCGGCAGACGGAACACGTAAAAAGACACATCCCGCCCGAAGACCGGGTCCGTCACACCAAAAGGTGTCGCATGCAGGAACATCAGAAACGGCTGCCACTGGTTGACGGCAGAAAAACCCATCACCAGTGAGAAGAGGATCAGATAGACAGACCAGAGATAACCGGACAACAGACTGTCACCCCGGATATTGAGCATTTTCAGCACATCCCACTTACCCGGAACGTAGATCGTACGGGTATAGGTCCCGATACGCCGTGCCACGGCCAGGTTCACCAAGGCGATCAGCAGGAAAAGCAGGGTAAAGACCCCGAACATGGCCAGGCGGCTCCACAGCATCGTCTCGAATACCTGGCGGTAACCCAGATGGTCGAACCACAACCACTCCCCGTAATAACGAAAAGAAAGAACAAAAAGTATCAGCAAGGTGAGGACCAGGACGAGCAGACGGAAACGAGCTTTTTTCATGGTGCGGAATTTTCCGGACATCTCTTGCAAAGCTAACAAAAAAGCCTTGGCACGACTCAATAGCGCCTGATGATGGCTTCACTTTTTTTCTCTGCTTCTTCACGCACCTCTTTCATGGCCACCGGCACCCCGCCACGTCGTCGGCTTTCATCCGCACTCTCCATGAAAGTGTAGATCTCCAGGGTCTCTTCGGGAGAAACAGGCGGAACCCCGCTCTCAAAGAAAGCGGCAATCTGCTTCAGCAAGGGACCGTATCCGGGATATCCTCCCAACGAAGCGTTCCCTTTCTCCCCAAAAGCTGTGCCTCCGAACTCATATTTACCGACCCGCATCCCGCGGAACGTGCCGGTCCTTCCTCCCTTCCAGACCCCTACCGCCACATCGGTGATGTCCGTATGAACGCGGGTGACCCGTTCACATCCCATACCCATCACGGTGTAGAGCATCTCTACCGCATGGATGCCGTACCAGAAAAGATCGGGGTGGGATGGTTCCAGTTTACAGGGGCCGTAAGTGGTCGCCCCGTAAACCTCTCCGATGCTTCCGGCAGCAATTTCCTGCAAAACAGGCGTATACCTCAGGGACGATGAGGAAAAGACCGGCACACCGAACCTCTGTGCCAGCCGGAATATGGCAATTGCTTCAGACAAAGAGCCCGCAAGGGGTTTGTCAATAAAAAGACGATAACCCTTCCTCATTACCTGTACCGCTTGTTCCAGATGTGGATGCCCGTCGTTGGTCAGTAACAACACCACATCACACTTTCGAAGCAACTCCTCCACCGAATCCACCACCTCCACCCCCATCTCCCGGACCCGGGCGGTATATTTTGGAATACGGGAATAGCTCGACTCAATGTTATATGACCCTCTCGGATATGCCGCCACCACACGGTACCCCCTCAATGCAGGATCCGGTTCGGCAGCATTGAAAGCTTCCGTGAAAGCTGTCGCATGAGAGGTGTCCAGCCCGATGATCCCTATCCGTTTCCCCGCCTTCACCTCTGCTTTTGCCTCAAGATGAAAAGAATGCAAAGAAAAAAAAGCCATTCCTCCGGCAGCCTGTAACAAGAAACGCCGCCGACCTGGAAAAAATCTTCGTGTATGCATGATCAGGCTCTCCTTAAGTTAAGGATTCTAACAAAAATAACCACTTTTTCATGAAATATTCGCACCTCACTCCCTCTTTAGGTCAAGAGCTTTTTCCTATTTTTGTGACCATATCAACAAAATAATGAAATATGGATGTAAATGAACTGGTCCTGAAAACCTTTAAGGAAGCTGGTAAACCGCTCAAGAGCGGAGAAGTGGCTGAAATGGCCGGTCTGGAAAAAAAGGAGGTGGACAAGGCCATCAAGAAACTCAAAAGCGAGGAGAAGATCTATTCTCCAAAACGCTGTTTCTACGAAATAAAAAAGTAGGAAAAGCGCTTCACGGCGCTTTTTTTTTTATCTGACGTTCCCTTCAGGGTCAGGGGCGGAGCAACATGTATTCCTCGATCTCCCGGGCCAGCATCCTGGCGTTCCTGCGGCTGGGAGCTTTCAGGGTATGGATGGATCCATTTCGACACGCCACTGAAAAAGACCACTCTTCCGAATCCTGTAGCAGCCTTCCTTGTCCCTTTCATTCGTGGATTATCGAAGCCGTGGACGGCGACATACACCCCGATCAGATCGGCACTGTGATGTTCGGGCTCCAGACGGTCCCATGTCACCAGGGAGTGAAACACCTGATAGGCGTACGCCACCGGATTCTTGTCCGCATCACACTCCTTCATCAGACGGGCTCCTGTTCTGACATCACAGAAATACTGCTCCCCGGCCAGTGTGCGTTCACATACTGCACGGACTTGCCGTCCGACTCGAAATTGCCGTTGCTCTCATATTTTAGATCTTCCGGATATTTCCCGCCGGTACAGACATATTCCGTCACTTTGGCCCGGACCAGATCACGGCCGCTCAGCTCACTGATCGAATCGCCGGGTATTCTCAAAAGATCCGCCAGATTGGTGAAATAGCCCACACTCAGGATCTTCACGCTTTGGTCCGGCATACCTGCCAGGATCTTCCGGTACAGGACCTTTGCGTCCGGTATATCCTCACCGGAAACGAGATCATGAGGGAATTTGTCAGCCACCTGATCCACATAGCCGATGTTGCGGTTCACCCCTTTTCCTTTTTTTATGCCGATGGGGATGCCAGGTCTGCCGTAATAGGTGTTGACCGCATCGGCACAGGCCGCCGACGCCGGGCAGGTAGACGAGATCATCACGGCCAGGATCTCCACCTCACCGTTGCTCATCAGGGCATGGAGCATGGCCAGCGCCCCCACATCGTCCACATCCGAGTCCATGACCGTGTCAAAGATCACCTTTACGGGATGTTTCCCCTCTTTTCCTGCAACAGAACTCCCTTCGTCTGTGCACAGGTGCCGGCATGAATGCCGAACAGGGAAAGAACAGCAAACAGCATCCCGAATGTTTTTTTACAGATCATAACCTTCCGTATGTAAGACATGAAAAAACAAAAGGAATCAAAAAGGCCGGGGAAAAATCTGCTAATAAAAAGGGGCTTTACTCGGGAGCTTACCAAAACAAGATGTACAGAACGGTCAGGATGGTGATGATCGTCAAGGCACCTATGTTGAACGTCATGCTGGTATGGAAGATGCCCTTGGGCAGGTCAGGGACTTTCTGTTCCGCTCCTTTTTTGTCCAATAGGCTGACGACCACGATCACAAGGCTCAGGATCAGGAAACAGTAGCCCATCTGGTTGATGAAAGGGACCTCCGAAAATGCCAGTTTGAACAGCAGAGCAACGGGAAGGGTAAGCACGGCCACCCATACTGCCGCCCGCGGGGTGGCTCGCTTCCAGAAAAGGCCGAAAAGAAAGATCACCAGGATGCCAGGACTGACCATTCCCGTGTACTCTTGTATGTACTGGAACACCTGATCCAAAGACTGCAGTAAGGGTGCGATCGTGCCGGCCACGATCAGGGCGATCAGGGCTGTGACCCTGCCCACACGTACCGTGCCGGTCTCCGATAAGTTCCTGTTAACAAATTGCTTGTAGATGTCCATCGTAAAAATGGTGGAGGTACTGTTGAGCATGGAGGCCAGCGACGAGACGATCGCCGCCACCAGGGCAGCAAAAGCCAGCCCCTTGATGCCGGCGGGAAGCAATCCCATCAGCCAGGGATAGGCCCTGTCGGCATGTTCAGGGGTGGGCATGAAAGCCCTGGAAACATCACTGAACTTTGCCAGAACCTCGGGATCGTTCACCAACACATAAGCCGTAATCCCAGGAACGACCACAAGCACAGGAATCAGGATCTTCAGAAAGCCGGCAAAGATCATCCCTTTCTGAGCTTCTTCAAGGCTTTTTGAAGCCAGGGCCCTCTGGATGATGTACTGATTGAACCCCCAGTAGTAAAGGTTGGCCACCCAAATACCGCCGATCAGCATGCTGATGCCGGGCAGATCCTTGTAGTAGGGATTGTCTTTGTGAAGGATCATGTGGAATTTCTCCGGGGCAGTGCGGTAGATCTTTTCCGCACCGGCGAGGACCCCCTGTCCGTCAGAGACAAAATCCAGGGCCAGCCAGGTGGTGAGCAGGCCTCCTCCCACAAGGAAGAGGACCTGGATCACATCGGTCCAGGCCACGGCCGACAACCCGCCGTACAGCGAGTAGGCCGCTGCGAAAAGAGCCAGACCCAGAATACCGTACATCAGTGGAACCCCCATGATGGTCCGCATCGCAAGAGCCCCCAGATAAAGGACTGAGGTCAGGTTGACAAAGACAAAGACCAACACCCAGAATACGGCCAGAATGGTCCGCACCCGGTCGTTGTACCGCTGCTGAAGAAACTGGGGCATGGTATAGATCTTCCGCTCGATAAAAACAGGCAGGAAAAACTTCCCCACAATGATCAGCCCCAGGGCCGCGATCCACTCGTATGTAGCGATCCCCAGTCCGATGGCAAAACCGGATCCCGACATGCCGATGAACTGTTCCGCAGAGATATTGGCAGCGATCAGAGAAGCTCCCACGGCCCACCACGTCAATGACTTGCTCGCCAGAAAATAGTCCTCGGAAGTTTTGATGTGCCCTTCCTTGTTCCTGGAAACCCATAATCCCACAAACAGAATGATGGAAGCATATCCAAAAAAGATCAGATAATCAACGGTGTGAAAACTGTGATCCATGATCCATTATTTTTTTAGCAAAATTTGCGTCGTGATCTGTATCCTTTCCATGTTTGTAAGGAGTTACCGATCCTGCAACTCCAGTTTGATGATGGTGTCGACCGGTTTATCCTCATTACCGGAAACGGAGATCTTCAGGCCGTTCGGGGTTTGTTCGTAACGGACCTTCCCGCCGGTCAGGCAGATGGCTTTTCTGATCTTACGGTCGATGGCGGGCAAAAGGTCGGGCATTTTGGACCAGTCGAGGACATGGATATAGATCACGTTGTCTTTGTGTGTGAACCCGCCCCATTCACCGTTCGGGAATGGTCCGCCCCGCGTAGCGTAGATCGACTCCCCGTATTTTTTCATCCACGCTCCAACCTCGCGGAGCCGTGCGGCCTGGTCGGGTTCGATCGATCCGTCAGGCCTTGGAGAGACATTGAGCAGATAGTTGCCATCACCTGTCACAACCCTGACCAGCGTGGTGATGATCGTTTCCAGAGACTTGGGTTTCTGTCCCGGCATCCAGGCCCAGCTGCCGCCCAGAACGTCGCAGGTCTCCCAGTCGCGTTCCAGATTGAACTTCCCTATCTTCCCTTCTGGGGTGGTGAAATCCCCCTCCCATTCCAGTACGGGGGTATTGGCCCGGTCGTTGACGATGATCTGTGGCTGCAGTTCCCTGACCATGGCATTGAGCTTGTTCCCTTCCCACAGAGGTTTGCCGGCATAATGTTTTTCCTGCGGCCATTTGTTGTCCCGTTTTCTCAGTTCCGTTCCTCTCACCTCATTCCCGAAAGAAAGCCAGTCATCGCCGCCCCCGTCCCACCATATGATATCCACCTTGCCATAGCGGGTAAGCAGCTCCCGCACCTGCTCATAAGCCTGCTCCTTCATTCTTTCTGCACTGCTCCGGTACAATCCCGGAAAAAAATACCCCGGAAAGCGCCAGTCCAGCAGGGAATAATAGAATCCCACATGCAGCCCGTACTTCCTGCATGCTTTGACATACTCTCCCACCGCATCCACATGGGCCGGGGTATGCATGATCGTGAAATCACCGCAGCTGGCCTTGCTGTCCCAAAGAGAGAAACCGTCGTGATGACGTGTGGTGAAGACCATATACTTCATCCCCGCCTCTTTGGCCAGGGCAGCCCATTGTTCGGGATCAAACTTTTCTGCCGTGAACCTGTCTGCCAGCTTCGCATACTCCTTCACCGGGATCTGCTCAAACCACTGAACCCATGCCCCTTTTCCCGTTAGGGAATATAGCCCCCAGTGGATGAACATCCCGAACTTCGCATCATGCCACCACGCCATCCGCTGCGCATGTTGCTCCGGCGTCTCCTTCAGGATCTCAGGCACATCCGCAACCTGCGCTACGAGAAAGCTCTCGGTAAAGAAAACCACCAACAGAAAAAATACTGATCTCCTTTTCATGATATGTTCATTTATTCAGACAAAAAGTTCATTTCTGTTCCCGAACAGGTTTTTCATGCCTGACATACCATTCCTTACTGTGCTCTGGTCAGTGATCCCCGGTTTTTATCCGTCCTCTCCCTGAGAGGGAACCTGTGCTTCTGTTTCCGGATCCCCTGATCTTTTTTCCTTCTTTTTCTCTGCATGGATAATGAATCTGTCGAAAGAGGACTCGTCCAGAAATGACTGATACAGATATCTTAACACCAGAGCACGGGGGAGCCATCCAGACCACACCGGTATCTTTGCTGACCTTTACGATCATACTTCATGACCCTGACCACAGCGGAATAATGAAACCCTGTCAGGGCAGGTATCAGTGCCCGGCTGATCATCGCTCGTGCATGGTAATGCACAGCTCCAAAGGTAGAAGAACTGCCCTTTTTTACAAAATCATTCTGACCGTCTCATCCTCCCTGCGGAACCTCCCCGCCACTCTTCCGGTTATCTCTTCATTTCTTCATCGTCTTATCCCTCATGGCATTTATGTATCTTTGTTCCGTCAGAACGCTTATGGACTACGATGATCCCATATGTGCATTGTCCACACCGCCGGGGGTAGGTGCCCTGGCCATGGTGCGGCTTACGGGTGCCGGTTGTGTGGAACGGGCCTCTCCCTTTTTCCGTTTCCCGGGCGGGCGGAGGCTTACCTCCCTGCAGGCCAACGAGACGCGGTATGCCCTTTTTGCGGAGGATGACGAAACGATCGACGAGGTGATGGTCACGGTCTATCGTCCACCGCATTCATATACGGGCGAGGAGATGGTGGAGATCACCTGTCACGGTTCGCAGTACATCCAGCAGCGCATCCTGCAGGCCCTCATTGCTGCGGGTATACGTACCGCCCGTCCCGGCGAGTTCACCCTGCGTGCTTTTCTCAACGGCCGTCTCGACCTGGCAAGGGCCGAAGCCGTGGCCGACCTGATCGCAGCCAGGAGCGCCGCCGCCCACCGTCTCGCCCTCAGCCAGCTGCAGGGGAAAGTGTCCGAAGAGATAGGACGCCTCCGTGAACAGCTCCTTCATTTCGCTGTCATGATCGAGCTGGAGAACGATTTCGGAGAGGAAGAGGTGGAGTTCGCCGACCGGGAAGAACTCATACGTCTTGCCTCCGGCCTGCTGCAGAGACTGCATGATCTGGCCGCTACCTTCCGGGAAGGTAACCTGATGAAACACGGCATCCCAGTTGTCATCGCGGGGGCACCCAACACCGGCAAGTCCACGCTCCTCAATACGCTGGTACAGGAAGAAAAGGCCATCGTCTCGGAGATCCCCGGCACCACACGCGATCTCATCGAAGAGAGCTTCCAGCTCGACGGTTTCCTCTTCCGTTTCATTGACACGGCAGGACTGCGCGAGGATACACATGACAGGATCGAAAAGATAGGTATCGAACGTACCTACAAAAAACTCCGCGAAGCCACGGTGATCCTGCTGGTGGCCGACTGGCAGCAACCGCCGGAGGAGATCCTTCGCCAAGCAGCCGCGATCACCGGGGAGACGGACCTTTCACGTCAGCACCTGATCCCGGTGATCAACAAATGTGACACCGCCCCTGAAGAGAAGCTGAAGGAGCTGAAATCTGCGCTCGGGGAACTCCCCGCCCCGCCGGTCTTCATTTCCGCACGGACAGAGCAGAACATCTCCCAGCTGAAAGCACGCCTGAAAGAGGTCGTGCACCTCTCCGGCGGGACGGACCAAGAGGTGATCATCAGCAATGCCCGTCATCACGAAGCACTCTTGCGGGCCGCCGGCGACATCAAAAGGGTCGTCCGGGGCCTCCGGCAAGGACTGAGCAGCGACCTCGTGGCCCTCGACCTGCGACAGGCCATCCACCACCTGGGCGAGATCACCGGCGAGATCACCACCGACGAGATCCTGGGAAATATCTTTGAGAGATTCTGCATAGGAAAATGACCCTGACGGCATTCGCACATCTCTGTCATCTCTTTCATCCACCTTTCTCCAGACTCCAGGTCAATGTATCCTCATCTCACGGCTCATCCGTGCGGACAATGAAATACAGGTACAGGTCGGTCGGTGAATAGTCGGTGCCGGTATAGTGGGACACCTTCGTTCCACTCACGCTGCCGTCCTCGTTGTAGGTGGTCTCCGTATAGTGCGCATCGATGCTCTGGATCACGTTCTTTGTCTCGTAAGTATTGCCGGTCTTGAACACTTTGATGTTCCATCCGAAAGCTGAATAAAAAGGTTCAGCCTCCTTGTCCGGTAACAGATACTGCATGTAATCCTTCAGGACATAGGTCTTTTCTTCCTCTTTTTTGCGGGCCAGATAAGCATAGTAGACCACCTTTGTGCCGGTCAATTCGCCGTTGGCATCCAGCACATAGTCGCGGAAGGTGTTCATCTTCCAGTACCTTGTCTTGTGTTCGGTGATAGTGAGGGTGCCGGCCAGGAGGTCCTGAACAATGGTCTGTTCGTACACCGTGCTGTCGGTCATGGTAGGTTCACCCGTCACGACCGGCTGAGCAATGACCATCGTGAACTTCGTGACAGTACGTAAAGTATGATCATTGACCAGCGTACGTGTAACGCTGCGGTCGATGAGCCGTGTACTGAAACCGGTCATTTTCTGCCAATAGGAAGTATTCTCCGTACCTATGGGGATATAATCCTGCGTGTTGTCAAAATCATGCTGCACCGGTGAGTCGCCCCGATAGATGCTCAGCATCCCCACATCTTCGATGTTGAGCACCGGCGTGGCCGTCAGGTCGATCTCCGCCGTGAAGTCGCTGCTGTTGGCGTTGTCCTTGTTGATGAGCAGGATCATGCCTATATGTCTGAATCTCTTCAGGATGTTATCCACGTTGCGTGCTTCGAGGAGAAAACTGAAATTAGTGGAGTCGGTAATGTTCAGCAGCTGCATCGTCCGCGTGTTCATATCGTAATCCACATAATAGACACGGTGGGTGGTATCGTTGTCCGGTTGCCGGTGATAGTTGACCAGCAGCATGGTGTCACAATGCAGGTTCTTGAGCAGGATCACCTTGGCCGCCAGATAGGGCACCTCTACCGACACCTTGTCTTCGGCCTGCGACTGGCCCTCTTTGAAACTGTACTGGATGTAGGTTGTGAATTTTCCCAGGTTCGTACTGTGCCGGATGTAAAAGAAAGGATCCCCTTTTTCGTTCAGGATCGTGAAATTCTTCTCTTTCCCCGAGATGATGAGTTTTACGTAATCCTCATACTCAGTGCCGAGATCGGCTTGCAGATGTTCTTTCACGAACCAGGTAAGATAGCTGCGCCAGGTACCAGTCCAGCTGGTCTCCTTCAGCAGGGTCGCAGGTTCCAGTTTCTTGCTCCCGGGACGGTAGCTCCGCATGTAGTGCAGGAACGTCCCGGCCAGATAATAGTAATCGATCTCACCCAGCAGATTGGTATAGATAGCGTTACAGTCCCAGGCATCCCATGAGTCCGCCAGGAAATTGAAGATCGAGTTTTTGGCTGCTCTTCCGTGCAGCAGGTTTCTTTCGGCTTCGCAGAGCGGCACATCCGTACTGTCCCAGACCACCCTGTCGGCAAGGGTGGCATGGGCTTCCATCCAGAAGGCATTGCCGGCGCTGGCTGTGATGTAGTAATCCTGCGTATAATGCATGAACTCATGAGCCAGCACCTGTTTCAGCCTGGTGGGCGTTTCAATCTCTGCGTTGATCAGCATATAGCCGTTCAGCATCCCCAGCAGTCCCACACACCCCAGGTCCTCGATCATACGCTTCACATACACATCGAACGTACCGTCGGGCGTGTCCAGTCCCAGCGCTTTGTATTTGGCTATCACTTTCGGGAGATACTCGGTGATGTCCTGCACCAGCAAAGGAACACCACTGACATGCCACGACTGCGGTGTCTGGTGTTTCCCGTAAAGGACCTTCATGTAGGCCTCTTCCGCATCCTTGTAAAAGACCCGGATGTTGTTGCGTTCATACACGTCCGTATAGCCCCACAGGAAGTTCTGCCTCGACCAGCCCGACACCTTGGTCAGATGATGGGTCAGGAGCACCAGCGAGGTGTCCGCCATGCTCAGATGCATGTCGTCGAATACCTTCCATTTTCTTTCTCTCTCGTCATAATAGACGGCCTGGAAGCTGTCGATGTTCTTCTCCGTCACTTTCGACTTATCGATGTTCTTCAGTTTGATCAGCAGCGGTATGGCGAAGGTGTCGGCAAAGCTGACGGTCACATCGTAGGCGGTGTAAAGGGTCATTGTGTCGGGGGCGGCCGGAGGGTCAAAGATACGGGTGACGGTCAGCCGGAAGTCGCTGTTGTGGAAGTTGCGGGGCACATGTACCTCGATGCTGTCGAGGCGGATGACCTTTGCCGAGTCGGTCACATGGATCACCTCGTCGTACAACACCTCTCCATAGGCCTTCACCTTCAGTTTTTCGCTGTACATCGTATCACAACCCGTCTCATAGAGGCAGCAGCGGTAATAGGCCGTGGTTCGCGGCTTCAGTACCAGCTCGCGTACTCCCACACGCTGCACGTTCGCCTTCAGGTCGGCCCGCTCCATCTCCTCACTCACCTTCACCCATTCGGTGCCGTCGGAAGAGGCTTCCCAGAACACCTCGCCCCGGTAGATGTCCAGCGGCGGCACCAGCGTCACCGTGCCGTCGCTGACCGTCCCGTCAGCCAGACCGGAAAGCGAAGTGACATGCATGCCAGGATACCGCCCGGCAATGACATCATCCTCCGTCACCCGCTCAAAAACGATCGTATCGGTGTTCACAAATTCCAGCACCGGAAAAGTATAGATGTAGTTATTGTAGGTGGTGGTGTAAAGCGGTGCCGAGGGATTGAACACCTTGCAGTAATACCGGTTGCCGATGTTCGTCTCATTGATCACCAGCTTCAGCACAGGATCGTTCCCCACATCTTCCATCTTCTTCTCCGGCGCACTGTTCTCCCGGAACTCGGGATATACGAACCAGTAGTACTCATTGCCCGGATGGGACAATGGCGAGATGTCGCGGATATCGATGGTGACGGTATCCCCGATACGTACCTTGAAAACCTTTTTGGTCAGGGGGATTTCCCTCTGTTTCTGAAATCCGAAAGCCAGGTTATTGGCTACAGGAATATCACTGAACACCAGTCGGTTGCTGTCAAGCCGCACGAACTTGTTCGCACCGTCGGCAGCGGTCATGAGCGCTTCCGGCACCGGTCCCCGGATATCGTTGTTCTGCAGAAGCACGGTGATGTTCTGCGGAAGACCGGTCAACGTAGCGGGGATGCTGTCGATGCGGTTATCATTGAGGATGAGTTCTTTCAGGTTAGCGAGCTCACCGATCGCCGGAGGGATGAAGGTGATCCTGTTGTGGGACAGATCGATCTTCTCCAGTTGTTCCGACTGTCCCAGGCTCACGGGGATGTCGCTGATCCTGTTCCCGGAGGCCGTCAGCTCTTTCAGCACCGGAAAAAGGGCCACGCCTTCCGGCAGGCTCTCCAGGAGGTTCCGGTCGGCATGGAACCGTTCCAGTGCCAGCAGGTGGCCGATCTCTTCCGGGAGGGAGGTGATGCGGTTGTCCGAGATGTCCAGGAGGTGCAGGGAGCTCAGGGTGCAGAGGCCGGCGGGGAGGGCTCCGGCGATCGCGTTCCGCTGCAGCGCCAACTTGGTCAGCAGCGGAGCGTCCCACACAGCATCCTCAAAGCCGGTGAAACGGTTGCCGTTGAGGTCGACCGACAGGACCTTCGGCAGCTCCAGCGCCGGCACCGGCCCGTCCAGCAGGTTGCCGGAGAGGTTCAGCACGGTCAGCTCCCGCAGATTGTTCAGCGACGACGGCAGGGGACCGCTCAGCTGCTGACCGGTGATGAAGAGCTGCTGTAGTGAAGAGAGGTTGCCCAGCTCCTCAGGCAGCTGTCCGCTCAGCCCTCCCCTGCCGTAAACGAGGGTATCCCGGTTGAGGAACAGATACTTGAGTGCCGGAAGGTTGCCGATCGTGGCAGGGATCGTCCCCTCCACCCCGTTCTGCAGCTCCAGCCATTCCAGCGCTGTGAGCTGGTCTATATCCGCGGGTATCGCTGCATGAAAGTTGCCTTTGTATTGTATTCCGTTTACGTACACCGCCCCGTGCCGGATCACCAGATGCTTCAGGTGCGTCAGGTTGGTGAGGGTGGACGGCAGGGTGCCGTTGAAGCAGCCGGTAAGATCGAGCTCGCGGAGCTCAGTCAGATCACCCAGGGCGTCGGGAAGGCTTTGTTCGGTGGCCGGCGGAATCTCCACCTGCAGACGAAGACCGATCACCCGGCCGTTCATCACCGTCACCCCCGGCCAGCTCCAGACCGTTTTTGTAAGGTCCCAGCCCGTAGCCTGGTATCCTCCCAGGGCATGGTAAAGAGCCACCAGCGCCAGCGAATCCTGTGTGCTGACAGCAATGGCCTCGGGCGACAGAACCACCGCCACCGAAAGATTGCTGGAAAAAGTACCCGAAGGCATCCCCATGCTGCCGTTGTTGTTGAGCAGATAGTAGCCGTTGTAACTGCCTCCCCAGCCGAAGTTCAAATGGAAATACCCCTGGTCGTCATACCCGTCGATCACGACGGCATGACTGACCGGATCGCCCGGCAGGCCGGCATAGAGGGGACGACCGTTGTCCAGCTCTTCTCTCAGGTAGAAATCATCGGTAAGACCGTTCCTGGCGAAAAAATGAAAATACTCCGCGATCCTTTCCCTCAGGTCCGCATCCGGCGAAGGAGAGCTGCCCGGCGGATCGGGAGTGAACTGCATATCCATCGCGATGGCCACATGATACGACAACAGCTCCGGGTCGGAGTAATCGGCATTTGAAAAATCGGCGCATATGTTACCATAAGGCTCGTAATAATAGCAGTGGGAACCGTACCCTCTCACCGTGGTCCCTTTTTCTGCCGCATGGTACAACAGGATCTGCGTGAGGGCTGTGGCAACACAGCCG
>Ga0256914_1001898_pt1 | contig 17967 bp, 9 predicted proteins | sample HulkmetaG_FD_191571 | JGI IMG/M metagenome (GOLD analysis project Ga0256914, IMG submission 191571) | Hydrothermal chimney microbial communities from Main Endeavour vent field at the Juan de Fuca Ridge, Pacific Ocean - Hulk | ecosystem: Environmental > Aquatic > Marine > Hydrothermal vents ... | reverse complement strand
CACGCCTTCCTGTCGCAGCGCCGTCAGCACCTGCCCGATGGCGTCATCCATGTGCGTCATGCTGGCAGCGAAAAGTCGTCGCGAGGAGTCGGCAATCTTCCCCCTGTAGCGCGAAACCCAGAGTTCTTCCTCTTGTAGCGGGTAGTGGGGCACGCTGAACGCCACGTAGAGGAAAAAGGGCCGCGTCGGATCGCGAATTTCCCGGACGTACTTCGCGGTCTCATGTGCGATCAGGTCTGTCGCATGGCCTTTTTCGTCAACGAACTTGCCGTTGCGAAACCAGGTGCGGTCGCCATTTTTGTACCGGTGCGCGTACTGATCAATCTGCCCGTGCAAGTAACCGTACGCGTAATCAAACCCGTACTTCTGCGGCCCCACCTCAAGCCTGAGTCCGAGGTGCCACTTGCCGATCAACGCCGTCTGGTAACCGTTTCGTTTGAGGAAAGCGGGCAGGGTCAGCACGTTCGGCGGCAGGGCCTGAGTGCTTCTACCCCCGATTGGTCCGAGAATGCCAAAGCGGCTCGGTGGCCGCCCCGTCAGTAGCGACGCCCGCGTCGGTGAGCAGGTAGGCCAAACGTAGAACCGGTCCAACTCGACGCCTTCCCGCGCCAGTCCATCAATGTTGGGGGTCTCAATCTCCGATCCGTGGTAACCCACATCGCGCCAGCCGACGTCGTCGGCGACGAAAATCACAATGTTGGGCGGCGTCTCCGATCCACCATCTGTCATCTCGTACCCGTTCACCCGTCCCGGCTGACCTCCCAGGACAGAACCGGCGCCCGCCAGCAGCGAGGCGCGCAGGAAATCGCGTCGCAGCATCTCGACCCTGGGCATCGGAATTGCCTCCGCATCTTTCAATCGCTCGCAAATTGGCAGTAGGGCGCCCCAGCACCTGCGGTTGCCCTGCATTGGCGCGTAACCGCCTCATGGAGTCCCCAGTCCCCCGCTTTTGCAACCATCTTCCCGCTGCAGTTCGAGCAGTCTTTCAGAACATGTCTACCAACGCCAGGTACGTCGTGTAGAGAGCGAAAATGAGGACGGCGGCAAGGCCAACGTTCATCGCCCGATTGGCCGTGTGCCCATTCACGAACCGCTTTCGGTTGATCAGGATGAAAACCGGGATCACCACGGCAGGTAAAATCGTGGCCTGGAACGCCTGAGAAAAGACCATGAGAATGGGTGGTTTCTGGCTAAGAACTTGCGAGCCAAATGCAAACAGCATCCCGAAAAGCCCCAGCCACCGGAACAAGGGCGAATGGATATCGCGAGGCCGGCCAGTGTAGTCGCAGATCAACCAGGGAGCAATCAGCACAATTGGGAAAACCGTCGAGATACCCGCTGCCGTAATTCCAACGATCAGGATCAGAGCGGCCACCACACCCCCGATCGGTTCGAACAAATGGATCATGTCCAGGGTTTCGTTAACCCTGAGTCCCATCAGGTGTAGCGTTCCTGCTGCAACTGCCATGATCACGCCGCTGAGGAAAAGCATCATCGATGCGGACACCAGGGCGTCCCGTTTTTCATCCTTCAAGTTTTCCGGGCCCCACCCTTTCTCCGCCACCACAGTGCTGCGAATCACAAAGACCGCTGCCGAACAGGTGGTACCAGCCATGGCAGCAATTAGTCGAGGCGCTCCCGGGACATTCGGCACCCTTGGTACCAGCCCTTTTGCAATCGCTGCCAAACTTGGTTTGACCATGAAAAAGACCAAAATGAAACTCAGTCCCATCAAGATGACGAAAACCGTCAGCACTTTTTCGAAAACTTGGTAGCGGCCGTACCACAGCAGCAGATAAAGCAACACCGAGAGTACCAGCGTGATCCAAAAAGTGGACACAGAGAAACCACCCGTGACAATCCGCACGCCCTCCTGAAGGAGGTCCGACACGATACCCATGATCCCCATCAGCGAAAGCAGCTCCCCCACCACAAGGGCGACGATGATGTACATACTGAGCCAACGCCCCCAGCGAAACTGCGTCTTGAAGTTGTAGAGCGCTGTGTGCCCCGTCACCAGCGTCAGCTGCCCGTAAGCGACCATCAAGACAAACGTAAAAACACACGACAGCACCAGGGCCCAGAACAGCGACATCCCGTACTCAGCTCCAGCCTTGGCCATGGTGGTAACACTGCCAGTACCGATGTTGTAGCCAATCAAAAACAGCCCTGGGCCAATCAGACTGAGCCATTTCGCTACCTTTCGAGTCGAAATGCGCATTCCAGCTCCCGTGTCTGGATGTCGTTCGCCAGTGCCACTTTCCCTTCGACGATACAGGCTCAGCGCCCGTCACAAAAGACGTCTTCCGAAAATCGCCTCCCCCTCAACCCAAAGTTGCCGACGTTCCGTGACATCCGCACCGCTGTACAGCACGCACCTTCCTAATGGCGAGCCGTGCTCGCGTTTGGGCAAAAGAACCTGACCGCCCGCAGATCCGGTTCCGTGCGACAAGCGCATTCAGAAACAGACACACGTGCGTTCACTGAGATCACCCCAACGGCCTTGCGAGAGAAAGCCTCCCGCAACGAGCATCCTTAACGGCCAGACCAGCCCTCTCTCCACCTTGCGACGCCAATCCCGACGGGCCGCCTCCATGCATGCAAAAAGGGGTGGTCGCTGTGACCACCCCTCTTGCTGCTTCCCAAAGCTGCGTGGCCTTAGAAATCCACACTCAGAGAGTACACGTGAACCGCATCAAACAGCGTGTCGCCGGTGTGCTTGTACGCGTAGTCTACGCGAACATCCCCAAAGCCAAGCGGCACCTTGACACCGATTCCCGCGGTCAGCCCTTCGGAACTGTAGTTGAACTTGTACCCGCCACGAACGAAGATCAGGTCGTTGAACGAGTACTCAGCTCCGATTTGACCACGTTCCGACCAGTCACGTGGGTGCAAGTAGTCGCCAGCGATCAGCAGGTGTTGGCCCTGAACCTGCATGTTCAGCAAACGGAACAGGTCCGCAGACACGCCGAACCGGATGGCCAGAGGAATGTCGTACGAATCTTTCTCGTACTTCACTTCCTGACCGAAATTCCGGAACGCAAACGACAGAATCAGCCCACGAAAGCCCGTGTCGTAGTTCGTGCCGAAATCAAGCGCCAGGGACGAGCGCTTGGCATCGTGAGCGTCGTGCCTCCAGGTCCCGTCCGGCAGCTGGTAAGCGATGCGCGTCTTGACCTCACCGCTTCCCAGCAGATCCTCGTGAGCCACTTTCACTTGACCACCGATGGCGAAGCGATCGGAAATCTGTTTGGCGTAAGCCACGCCGACCACGAACTGGGACGGGCTCATTGTGCCGATTTCGTCGTAGCCGCCCCAGTGGGCGGGATTGATTTCCGTCGCGATGATGGGGTCACCGTAATCGAAGTACATGAAACTGGCGCCGACAACACCCCACTGCCCCAGATTCACGCCGACTGCACCGGCCATGATCTTCGTGTCGATCAACCAGTTCATGTTCGAGAACATGAGCGACTTACCCTGAACGTAGGCCAAACCAGCGGGATTGTAGAACAGGGTCGCGGGATCCCCGCGCAGAGCCAAGGCGGCGTCCGCCATGCCCATCGTCCGAGCCCCTGCACCGAGGCGCAGAAACGGCATGGCCGCCTGGCCAGAACGTTTCCAATTCGCCAGTGCGTCAATCATCTGGGGCGTCTGAGAAAAAGCCGGAACGGTAAGCGCCACCAGAAGACTGACAACCAGCGCAATCCGAATGCCTTTCTTCATCGCTTATCTCCCTTATTCTCAGTTACAGTCGACTTCGGTGTTTCCGCTTCGAGACAAGCTAAGCAGAACGGAATGCGGTCTAACGGATGATGACGAACTTACCGGTACCGACCTTCCCTTTCAGCGGTCCGCCCGTCACCTCGATCGTGTAGAAGTACACGCCCGAAGCGGGGTACTGGTTGTCGTCGGTGATCGACGGGTACCAGCGCTCCTCAGCCGAGCCACTCGTGTGGTGCAGAGTCTTGATCAAGTCGCCAACGGAGTTGTAGATGCGGATCGTGCAGTACTCCGGCAGATTGACGAACGCGATCGTGTTCTGTTCACGGGGGCCACCGTCAAAGTTGTAGCCCGTGGTGTTGTGCGGTGCGTCCTCTTTGTACGTGTTGCCTTTGGCGTTGAAGGGGTTCGGCACCACACGCACGCTGTCCAGCGTCGCCAGACCAGCCCGGAAAGGCACGACCGCTTTGTTCGTCTTGTTGAAGTAGTGGGAGCTTTCGACTCCGTTAGCGTTGACGGCGGTCACGTAGTAGTAGTACGAAAAGTTCGGCGTCAGATTCTCGTCCGTGTACGAGGTTTCGGTCGTCTCCTTCACCATCTGGTAGACACGATGATTGTCCACGCCACCAGCGGCGCGGTACACACGGTACTTGACCGCACCATCCACAGGCGTCCAGGTCAAGTAGGCCTTCTCGGGGCCAGATTCCATCTCGATGTTCGGCGGATCCGGCGGGAACGGCACGTTGAAGTTCGGGTAGCTCTGCCACACGTTGGCAGCTTTCTCTAACTCCGCCCACAACCGCTCTTTGCCGGTCTCGTAGATTTCTTTCTTCGCGTCGTCAGCGTTGATCTCACCCTGCTTTACCTTGTAGCCGAGCTCGATCGCACGCGCTTCTGACACATTGCCGACCGCAAACGCGTACACAACCTGAATCGAATCCCCGAAATTCAGGTTGAACGGTCCAAGACCGAGCATCGGGGCCCACTTGGCGTGGCCCAGAACCTCCTGGTAGGGATCGGCACTGAAGCCTTCCTGAATAGCCGGTTTCCCGTCGTTGCCCGACAAGTAGTTGTAGGCGTCGACCATTTTGGTCGCGTCCTGAATCGGGCTGTACTGATCCTCGTACCGCATGTAGCGGAACGTCGCTGGCTGGTTCGGATCACCCTCCGGGTGATCGGGGGTCTTCACTGCCAAGATCCGGAACCCCGCGATCGTCGGCGAGCAGTACTCACCCGTCGGGATGTCTGCGAGCCCATTGGGACCGCCACGCGGGTCGAACTGATCATCGCCGGGAACGTCACCCGCGTCCCCGTCCCAGAACCACACGGTCCGCGTGGTTGGGTCGTAGTCGAGCAGGTGGTCCTGCTCACCATCGTAGTACTGCCCAGCGTAGGCCACCCAGTGTTCTTCGGGCATCATCAACCACGGCAGACCGATCCAGAGATCCTGCAAAGTCTGGCCGGGCTTTTCGATGCCCTCAAGAGTAGCGGCACAGTCACCTGTATTCTTGATGGTCAACAAACCGAGCACGAAACGACTGTATTCCGTGTTGGTAAAAGCCCACATCTGCGAATGGAAAGTCAGGCCCAACGGGTGGCTGACCATGGCTCCCAGGTAGCCGTCCGACTTCAGGTCCGGTTTGACCTCGTAGCTGTTGTCGGGATTGAAGGCCATTGGCACCTGTTCTGTCCCGTCAACCACAACCGTGGGTTTGTCGACACGGCGGTAGTAATGCGGCGGCGTCCAGTACGGTTGGTCAATCAAGGAATTCAACGTGATTGGGCCGTTGTCCGTCACGATCACGTCGTACGTCTTCCCAGCCGTCAGAACGGCCTCCGCACCCTGATTCCACTGACCTGCTGGCGGCGCGGTCCAGTTCTTGGCTCCGGCCCAGTAGGACTGGTAGCCTCGCAGGTCGTGGCCACCCATGTCGCGTCCGTGTGCTACCTGATCACGGTCAACACCGTGGTAACCGATGTCCGTATTCTGGCCCGGCGGGATCCACGGCTCGAATGGCACGGCGTAGAACCAGCCGGATTCACCGGCGCTCCCAGCGCCCCAGTTTGCGATCTGCTTGTCCAGACCGATGCAGAGATTGCCCACCGTCAAGACTCGGACGTCCTGGGCGGCAGCAATCCCTACAATGGCAAGGACAGCAAGCAGGCCGGCAAAGAACCCTAATTTTCTCACTGCCCATTCCTCCTAAGTTTTTGTCTGCTCAGGTACACGGTTCAACCTGCGGCCCAGGCCCGCACTTCACCCGCTCAGGCCCGGGCCGGACCTCCGGTGCGCTCCTTAGAAGAACACGCGCAGGCCGAACCAGTAATCACGCGGCGCTCCCCAGAACAGGTAGTAGCGCTGAGGCATGTACTTCTCATCCACCTCGTCGCCCCACTTCTTGCCCTGTTTGAAGATCTGCTCCGCGTACTGCCGCAGCATGACGTCGTTCTTGCTGCGATCTTGACGGCTCGTGAACGCTCCGAACGCGTTGTACACGTTCTTCACGTTGAACAGATTCCAGATCTCTGCGTACACGCCAACGTTCACACCACCAATCCCGAACCGTTTCTCGAGGTGCAAATCCGTCCAGTTGTAGTCTTTCAGACGGTGGTTGTAGACGCCACGCAGGCTCTGCAGTCCGTCCGGATTCCAGGAATAAGGCGCGCCCTGCCGCCAGGTGTGGTAGATCGATACCAACCAATTGCCCAGCGGCCTGCTGCCGAGGAGCATCGGACCAGGACCAAAGTCGCTCGGCGACGTAAGCGCAAGGCTCAACTTGGCTCCCCAGCTTCCCGGGTACTGGACGTTCACGTCAGGATCCCGAACCACGCGGAGGTACTGGACGTAGGTCGGATCCTTGACTGCCTCCTGGCTTTCAGGATGGTACAGGCGCGACCAGCCGTACCGACTCAGTTTCTCGACGTCGTAGTTCACGTTCAGGAAACCGGTGATGTAGCGGCCGTAACGCTTGGCCAGCTCCATTTCGATGCCCTTGATGTCGCGGCCCCGAGCGTTGATCGCGTAGTCCGGATCGCCGCTCTTCCGGGACGAAATGCCGAGGCGATCGATGTCGCCGGTGACGTCTTTGTAGTAGCTCCGGATGGTCAGCACCCAATCGCGGTACAAACGCTGTTCGTAACCCGCCTCGAACTGAATCGTCTTCGGCATCCGCAGCCACGGGTTACCCAGCTCTTCCAGAGGTTCGTCGTAGCCGAGCTGGAAGCGGTACATCATCTCACGCGGCGGTTTCTGGTAGAAGTGGCCGTAGTTGAAGTAAATCTTGCTTTCTGGGCCAATTGGGTGCGACACACCCAACCGCGGACTCACACGCACCTGAAGCGGGGGATGAACGTCTGGCTTCAAGCCGTAGTAGTTCAAACCGCGCTTCTCGGCCACCGGGCCGTACTTCAGGATCTGCTTGTCCCAGTAGCTTCCGCTGCTCGGCATGTAAATGTCGTTCCGGTCGTACCAATTGTGGAACGGCTGGAACGCATCCACACGGACGCCAATGTTCAAGATCATGCCACCGTACTCCATCCGATCACGGATGTAGCCGGCCAGGTACCACTGGAACACGTGCACGTCGTGCCAGTTCGCCTCATCACCAGGCTGACCGGGTTCATCACCGGTATTCGGCTTCATGTCCGGTCCGTACTTGCGGAACTTCTCGTTGATGACCCAGAGGTAGTTCTCGATGTACCCGTTGTACTCCGCGATGTCGTCGTACTGCCACTCGAAACCGGCCTTGATCTGGTGGTTGATCGTCACCTGGCTGGTCAGGTCGCCGGCAACGCGCACAGTCTTGTCGGTACCCAGGTAGATACCACGGCCGTCACCGCCGCCGCGCATGTCGAAAATGTTCAGAATGTCGCGGCTGTCACCCTTGCGGTACGACCATCCTTTTGGCGCCTCGTCCAGGGTTACAGGACCAATCGTCCGGACTGCGCCCAGGTTCCTCTGGCGGAGACCAGGGATTTTGAACTTGTGAATGTGGTTGTACTGTGCCCTAATCTCGTAGAAGGTCTTCGGGCTCAGGGTGTGGGTCCACGTGATACCAGCGAAATTGTACCAGCGGCCCATCGGCACGATGCGCGAGTCGTTGTTGTAGACCCGCCTGTTGCTGCCGTACGCACCGCGAACCGCATCCACCGTACCCCGACGTCCTCTCTTGTACGGTTCGTAGTCACCCCAGTGCACGTCGCGGACATCGCTGTACAAATCTTCGATCCGCAACCGCATGTTGGGATTGAACTGGTGGATCAACTTCAAGGAAGTGGTGCTCGCTTCCAGCGCTGGGCGAGCCACGAAGAAGGGGTACATCGTGTACTCACGACGGTGCGTAGCAACGAAGCTCAACTTTTTGTAGAACGGCACCGGACCACCAATCGTGAAGTCAAAGTTCCAGTCCGGATTGTACCCGTAGTAGTTCAGTGGCCCGTTGTGCACGCTCGGGCTCTGGTACAGCTGCTTCACCGTCCCGATCTTTTTGTCGTTGTAGAGGACATTGCCCTCTCCGTCTTCGGAGCGGTGCTGCCACTGCCAAACCTGGTACGCCTGCCACGGAGTCAATTGTTCACCGTGGAACTTGTTCTCCGCTGCCCAGGCGTTCCAGCCAATGAAGTCCGGCTCTCCGTCACCGTCCTTATCCGGAGCCGGCTGGCCATCGTTCCAGTCGTAACGACCGTACTCCCACCAGTTCTTGTCGCTGTAGATGTACGGCCCGAAATGCTTCAACCCGGGATGATCAGGATCGTCACCACCAATCAGCGGGCTAATCTGGCCCTCGAAATTCAAGAAGAACTTCTGCTTCGGCGTACGGCTCACGATGTTCACCACACCTCCGCGGGCATCGCCGTACTCTGCGCTGAACGAACCGGTCAGCAGCTGCACTTCCTGGATGTTGGTCTTGGGCAAGTAGGCAAACGGACGCGTGTCTTGCTCATCTTTCAGATTAAGGCCATCAACCAGGTACGCGATTTCCGTGTTGTCGCTTCGCCGAATCACAAGGCCTTCGGCGTTCTTGCTCACACCGACCTGCGTCGTCAAGGCCTGCTGCAGGTTGAAAGCCGTCGGCAATTTGTTGATCACGTCCGCGGAAACGTTCGTCTGGGTGTACGAAACGTCTTTGCGAACGAGCTCCCTCTGCGCCGTAACGACGACTGCCTTTGGAGCCTCGACCACTGTGGACTTCAGCTCGAAGTTCACAGTCGTTGTACGGTCGATGAACACACGCACCCCTTCCTGGTCTACCGGGGTGTAGCCGATCATTTGAGCGCGCACCGTGTAAACACCGGGGGGCACGCCGATGATGAAGTAGTAGCCGTTCTCGTCGGTAGCGGCACCCATCTGCGTACCGACGATCACCACGTTCACGCCGGGCAGTGGCTCGCCAGTACTCGCATCTTTCACGACGCCGGCAATCTTACCGGTCGTACCCGCGAAAGACCAGTTGAAGGCGCCGACCAACGCGATCGCCACCAGTGTGGCAACGAGGCCTACAAAAACGCCTTTCTTAAGCATCTACACTTCCTCCTTTGCACATTCCAACGTCCGTTTCACCCGCCTGTGCTTGGCTTGTTAGGCTCCTAGCTCCCGTGAGCTTCCGCCGTCGCATCACCTCCTTTTCTTCCTCTACTTGAAATCGTTTCGAAACTGCACTACCTATCCAGCAAACCAAATGTTTTCACCCCACCACCTTGGCTTTTTCTGTGATCACCTCCTTTCCGCCAGTTCTTCTTTCCGTAGAGAAGCAAATCTGTCGAGCTGACGCGACCAGTAGCGTAGACTTAAGGCCCCGATCTCAAAGGCCCTCAACGGTTGGAGTCTCAGGCTCCTGTACAGCCTTGCCAATCCGGGCTGTCGACCCACGCACGATGAGTTCCGTTGGCACATGAACCGTCGCCACATCGCTGGGGTCTTCCATCAGCCTGAACAGCAGTTCAACAGCAGTTCGCCCGATTCGCTCTTTATCAACCCGAACGGTGGTAAGTGGTGGGGATGTGACAGAAGCAGAGAGGATGTCGTCGAAACCCACAACGGACAACTCATCAGGCACCGAAAGCCCTTCCCTCTCTGCCGCCATCAAGCCACCAATTGCAAGCAGGTCACCGGAATAAAAAACGGCTGTGGGGCGCTTCGACCCGGCAAGCAGACCTCGGGTCGCCCGACAGCCGTCTTCAATTGTGTAGTCAGCTTTTGCACGCCACTCCGGCCGAGGCGTGATGCCCGCTTCACGCAGAGCATCTGTGTACCCACGGTAGCGTTCAGCGACGTGGTAGTACGCCTCCCGCGTTCCCACGAACCCGATGCGTCGGTGCCCCAACTTCAGCAAATACCGCACAGCACCGTACGCACCATCGTAGTCGGCAGCGCAGACAGACGAAGCTCCGATCGCCCTGCCACAATCCGCTATCATGACGAAAGGCACACCTCGTTTTCGGAGCAAGTCGGTCAGCGACGGTCGTACCTCTGGCCCACCCAGCAGCAACCCATCCACCTTCTGCTCACGCACCACCACCGGGAGCTCTCCCTCCCTGATTGGTTGCATGACCAGAATGAGGCTGTAACCACGTTCGGCCAGACTTCGCTCCGCGGCCCGTGCGACATAATTGAAAAAGTCATCAAAGCGGGGAGCATGGCCTGTTACGAGTGCGACGTTCCCCGTGAGCTTACCCGTCAATGCTCGGGCAGTGGAACTCGGATAGTAGTCCAGTTCCTCTACTGCCCGAAGCACCTTTGCCCGCGTTGCCGCACTCACGTGCGGGCTCCCTCGGACAACCCGGGAAACGGTCATCTTTGAGACCCCGGCTCGTCGGGCCACATCCGAAATGGTCGGTCTTCGGCTGGTGGACTCCCGCTGGTGAGCGGTCATGCCCGGTCCCCCTTTACCAGGGAAACCGGTTCAGAAATCTCTGCCGAGAAAACCCGCGAACCGTCCGAGGATTCACCCATCTCAGAGCCCTGCTCCTCCGAAACATTGCCTCGTTATCCGGTCGCCTACGTCGTGACTGTCCCCCTGTTACCGCTCTCATGAAAAATGTATAAACTCCAGGACATTTTGTCAAGAAGAAAATTGCTTCGCAGTTAAAACAACACCACTCCAACTACTCTGTTTTCCACGATCCTGCGATCTCAGAGAATCAGCAGCTAAACTTGAGCACCCTGCACCCCCTCCGGACGCAACCCCACGTACGGCCAGTATTTTTCGGTTCTTTCGAACACCCCGGTCATTTGGTTATCCTTCGAGTTGTCAGGACCCACGTCCTGCTGTCTCGTGCGAACCACCCGCAAGCACAATTCCAATTTCTCCTTTCCGTTGCTGTCACACCGTGTATTCCGCAATCCCTGGTTCCCGTTTTGCCTCCCGACCCGTGTTGTCCTGGCAACCTCTCGCTGCCCCGGGAAAGTCCACAGGAGTGCAGTTGTGTTCCGGCTTTGAAGTTTCCAGAGATGGAAGGGATGCCTACTCTTTCCTTGAACTCCCCCTTGCTCCAACTCAAGCCCCTGAGGAAACACCTCACGCCGTTTGCCCAGGCTTTTCTGCAAGCTGACGTCCCCCGAAATGTGCGGTCCCAACCCAACATCAACCCGGCAAATCAGCCAACGCAGTTCACATACCGCTGCCCCCCTGATCCTGTTGACTCACGCCCTCGACGTCTCGCCCCACAACGCAGCTTCGCGTCCCCGCCGGTCCCTGCTACCGCTGAGTGCCCCTCCGGTCAACAGTGGCCAGCGACTGAACGTCGCGGAACTGCAAAACAAAACAGGCCTGTCGCCTCTGGGAGGAGATCGGCGACAGGCCAGGCGGTCAAGTACACTGCTCCCGCAGTGACTTAATCTTCTTCGACTTTTTCCAAGATTACGTTTGCACGATTTGTCTCAGTTTTAACTCTTTCTCGTGTGACCTCGTTCCCCGCTTCCAGGTTCCGCCGCATCTGTACCAGCTGTGCCTCCGACACCCAACTCTCAGTACTTTAGCACCCGCGCCACCGCCACATCCCTCCCCCGCCTTGCTTTCAAAATGTACACACCGGAAGGTACGGGCCGGCCGCGAGCATCTTTCCCGCTCCAGATCAGAACTGAACCACGCGTTCTCGGGAGCACGGAGGTCACCCTTCTGCCAAGCAGGTCGTACACTTCCAACGCATCCACCCCCACCTCTAAACCGTCTACCCTCAGAAAGAGGGTGCCGCTGAACGGATTCGGGTACGCCACCAAAGAAAATGACCGACAAACTTCTCTGCTGTCTTCCCTCACATCCGTCAAGTTTGTCCGCACGACCGCACGGAGGAGAAGGTCCACGCCTTCCCACACCCACCAGCTTCAGCAATCCGTGTCGTACGTTCGCCCAGACAACGGCGGGCGATCCTCTGCACCAAGCGTCAGTCTGGCTTCGCCGTCGTAATTGAGCAACACAAAAAAGTCGCCTTCGAGATACAGGTTACTGTCCCCGAGTTGTACCCCGTTCCAGCCCAAAGCACCCGCTCTCACGTGTACGGGCCCCAACAACGTCTCACCCGGTTCCTCGTCAGCCAAGCCGGTTACTTCCAGGTTAAAGCAGGCCCCTTTGCTGGTGTCGGGGACGAAATACCGAACCTCCAGTAATTGAACTGTTCCCGCCGGCGGAGTAAACCGTACTGCAAAGACGGTTCCTGCATTCTCAAGAAAGGTGAGACTCAGATCCGGTACACCGTCGTCGTAAACAAGCTCAACTTGCTCAGAAACAGCCCCGCCGTTTTGGGCTCGAGCGAGGGGTAGTGAAAGCATCCCCAGCAGACACACGCCCCAAATGACCAGCGCCCCCTGCCTTGGCCTCCGTTTCCAATTTCCTTGTCGCCGTCGGGCCAGCATTGCGAGTCCTCGCTTACCTCAGTCTTCCAAGGTACTTCTCCGCTTCGACCTTGTACTGGCCGGTCAAACTCTCCGGGTAGTTTTTCGCAAGAAAGGCGTAGATCTGCCGGATAAGTCTGTCTTTGTGCACGTACACTTTTTCGTCCGTGGGCAACACGCGTTTCAGCCTCTGAACGTCGTCCTTGAGGAGGAGAATCAGTTGATTCGCCGCGTAACCGGCTTCGGGATCGTCGCCGAAGCGCAGAACGAAATCGTGGTAAGGCGCAAAGCGGAGCGGCCAAATGTCCCAAAAATCAATCCAGGTGCTCTTCACTTCAGGAAGTACAAACTTTTCAAGCCACGAGTTCAAATTGACCGTAGGATTCTTTTTCAAGAAAAGCACGTAGTCTTTGTGCGCGCTCAGTATTTTCTGCAGCAGATCACGACGCCGCGGGTCATTTTTGTCCAAGTGCGCCAGCTCTTCGTACCACTGCCGCATGTTCGCGACGTACTCTTTCGGGAGAAACTGTGCAGCCAACGCTTCATACTTCACGATCCAGGAAAGCCAAACCGAAACGGGTTTGCCACGTTTTGTGGCCGGTTTGAATTTCAGCGTCTTGCCGTACTCGACAGCAGCACTGTCCAGGATTGGGTAACCCGAGGATCTTACCACCTTCGCCCACTTTACGTCACCGGTTTCGGTTACGAGCAAATGCAGAGTGACTGTGCCCTCCAGTCCTTTGAGGCGCGCCTTCTCGGGATAATTCGGTTTCCTTTCCTCCAGGAGCACCGGCGGTCGCAGGCGTGCACAACCCGCCAACAGCAACAGCGCCAGAATAATCGCCAATTTTTTCATCGTGCCATCCCTACCTTTGTTTGTCTCAGCTACCAGCTTCGTGCCCTCGTACAGGCAACTGTTGTGCGTCCTCACTGGGGACGCAGCCGGCCCAGTCGACAAACGCAGGTACACCAGCACCTGGTTCCCACAAAACAACCTCTCTGCTTTCGCAGCTCACACCGCGATCTCTTGTCCTTCAGAATCTTGTTTGTGGCAAAACCCACACGCCCCTCTCGTGTCCACACGCAGAGGGGCGCGTCGATTGTCAGGTTCAAGGGGCTTTTGCCCTCCGCTTCTTCACAGGTTCCACGTCGGCCGCAGCCAAATGGCGCCCACGACAGCGGGTAGTCCTGTACTCCCGCACCGCTGCTGCCCACAACCGGCGACGGTGTCGGCCGCACAAACAATTCGGCTGAGCGCGACGTTTCGCTGTGAACACTCGCCTGGCGTTCTACCGTCGCAATCCGTGCGAGGCAGACACGCCTCCTTTTTGACTATCTTTGGAGCTCAGGCCGTCGTCTCCAGGCTTTTTTTGAAGACAACGGCCCACGTGCCCATGCTCAGAAGGCGACACCCAGGCTAAAGCGCTGAACAGAGTCGAAGATACCGAAACTGGTGTAGGTGTAATCGATGTTCAGCCCAACGGGTCCCAGGTCCTTGCGAAATCCGGCTCCGGCCGTCAGTCCTTCCTCGTCGTAGTTGAACTTGTACCCGGCCCGCAAGAACACCATGTCGGCTAACGAGTACTCGATGCCCACGTGCTGGCGTTCCGAGTAATCCCGCGGGTGGACCCAATCGAACGCAACGGTCAGTTTCATGTTGCGGTCCGCTTCGGGGGTCCAGAAATTCATCACGTCCATGGCTACGCCAAAACAGAACGTCAACGGGAGCTCGAACCTCTGGTTGTAGTAGTCGTTCTGTCCGGCAAAATTGCGCAAGGACAGCCCGAAGCGGAAGTCCTTGAAGCCAGGGTAAAACAGGGTGCCGAAGTCGAAGGCCAGGTTTCCGAGGGCGTTTTTCTGGGTCCTGTTCTCACCACGGATTTCATCGTAAATGACGACCGAACCCAGGTCCTGGTGAGCATATTTCAGATGACCACCAACGGCGAACTGGCTGCTGATCCAGCGTGCGTAGGCAAAGCCCACCGCGTACTCACCCACCTGAAACGTGCCCTGGTCAATGTACCCGATGTTTCGCAGGGTCGGGTCTTCGCCCAAATACGGCACCGTCCGCCGGAGCTCCCCGTAGTCCATCCAGATCAAGCTCACCGCGAATGTCCCCAGATTGCCGGCGTTGTACGAAGCGGCCATCCCGTAGTGTTTGATGTCGGCAATCCAGTTCGTGATGCTGCTCATCACCTGAATTCCGTCTGCCTGTGCGAGCAGCGCGGGATTGTAGAAAACGGACATGGCGTCGCCCCTGGCGCCAATTTGCGTGCCGGCGAGGGCAGCCCGTCCGCCCACGTCAATCTTCAGAAACGGCATCCCAGCCTGCGCGTATTTGATCGGCTGGGCCTGCGCCACATTCAACCCCAGAAAGGGCAGTAGCGCAACGATCAGCAGCGCGAATATGGCCTTTCTCATAGCGTTTCCTCTCTTGTATCCAGCGTTCAACGAGTGACTCCCTTCAGCACGTCTGCAAAAGGGGTGCATCTTACTTTACAACCACAAATTTGCCGATGGCTTTCTTGCCTGTGGGGTTACCACGCGGGGCATCAAGCTCCTCGACAACGTAGATGTAAATGCCACTCACGATCTGCATCGTACTGAAGGTGTCCTGGCGCTCCCAGTCGTCCACGCCGGTGTGCGAATCGTGGTAGATTTCCTGCACCAGGTCGCCGGTCATCGTGTAGATCTTGATGTTTGCGTAGGCTGGTAGGTTCAAGAAAGCCAGGCGCCGACCGGGATACTTCTCCGCTCCCGCCGTGTGGTACGGATTCGGCACCACGACCACGTTCTTCTGCCAGTTTGGATCGGGTGCACGGGTGGCGGTCAGAGCCTCGTCCGTGGGAACCGCGCTTGTTCCAGTGCGATTCAGGAACGGGCTACTCTCTGCGCCGTCTGCGGAGACAGCCGTCACGTAGTAGTAGTAGTCGTCACCACGCACGACGTTTTTGTCCACGTATTCATGCTGGCTGGCTGGCACTTCTGCCAGGAGCAAGAACGTGGTGTCCGTCGGCGAAGTGATGGACGGCGGCCGCTTGTAGGCGCGGTAGATTCGGTAGTTCACAATCTGACCGGCCCGGGTGTCTTCTTCCGCCTCATTGCCCCACTGCAGACGGATCTGATCGTTCTCAGACGTACCAATCAGAGACGGGGTCGCCGGAGCGAGAGGAATGCTGAACTGACCATTTCCCTCTTTCACGTTACTGTTGTTCCAAACGTGGATTGCTTTGCTGGCGTTGCGGAAAACGTAGTCCTTGCCCAGGTCGATGATGGCGTCCTTCTTGTCTTTGTCGGCCTGGTTGGTGGCGTCCAGGGTTACACCCTTCGACAACATCAACTCACCCGTAAACGGGTTGTAGATGTCGTAAGGCAAAGGTACCAGCTCCAGCTGGCTGGCGTAGCCGTTCTTGTACGCGCGGCCGACATCAATGGCCCAACGAAGCGGGATGTGCCCACCTGCGAAACCAAGCACGATTCGGACGTCGTCGCCCGGGTTCAATTCGTAGGGTCCGAAACTGAACAAGGCCGTTTTTTCCTGCTCAGTCAGCATGTCGTAGTCCCGCACGTCAATGTTGGGACGCAGCACGCGGTACATCCCGTCCGAAGTCTCGTTGTAATTGTCGTCGCAGATCATCGAGTACGAGGTCGGGTTCTGGGGATCCCACGGTTTCGACAGGAAATCGTACACGGCCTCGTGTGTCGAGATGTAGAGATCCGGCGAAAGGTCCCGTTGAGACCATCCAGCCTTGACCGGCTGATGCGGGTCGTCTGTCTCGTCATCCGGACTTTTGTCGGCGTGGATCACGAAAAAGGAGAAGTACTGAGGCTCCCGAAAATTGCCCCAAATCGGGTCGGGACGTCCTTTTGTGTCTTTCGCCGATTCGCCGCGGTCGTTGGCGTCCCACGAGTACCAGATGCGCAACGAATCGCCTGTCGGATCGCCCTGGGCCCATTTCCAGTACGTCACGCCGTAGTAATTGCCCCACAGATCGGCGTCCTCGTAGTACGAATGGGTCGAGGTCTCGGCCCGGAAGGCAAAGTAGACGTCGTGTTTCACCTCATTTGAGGTGTTGGTGAACACGTACTCCATGATCATGAAGTCGTCGTAGTCCGGATTGGCAAAGGCGTAGTCCCAACGCTCAATGTCGATGCCCATGCCGTAGTCCGGCCAACACTTGCTGTGCTGGTAGATCATGACATCAGATGGCAGATTCGGATCCACGGGATCCGCCTTGCCGAGAACGTCCGTCCGGTCTCTGCCATCCAGGATCTTCTGCGGGTACGGATTCCGGTACACGCGTTTGAAGGTACCGGGTACGGGCACAACGACTTTCTCAATGTCGCTGAACTTCTGCCGGTTCGCCATGGCGATCTGCACGGGGTGGGTGACGCCACTGGGATCGGTCCACTGGCGTTTCACCCCCACAGTGATGCCGTGAAACTGGAGCATGTCCAGTTCATTGTCGCCGGACCCGCTGTAAATGGTTCTCGCGAACGACCACGAGAATGGGTAGACAATGTCGTGGTCAGAGAACCCGTCCTGTGTGCTGAAGTACAGATCCCCGACATTCAGGGTTCGGCTCTCCTGGGCCCACGTCGTCGTCACTCCCAGGAGAATCAGGAGTGGGACGGCCAGACCAATCAGGAGCCACTGGGTTCCAAACACCTTCCTCATAGCGTTCTCCTCATCATGTCCAGGTGTGGGTTTGCCATTCGCTAACGTCGAGCAAACGCCAGACTAACGTCGACATCCGTGGAGTCTCAACCCCGTCAGAAGTAGAGACGGATGCCGAAGAACACGTCGCGTTTCTCCAGGAACAGCCAGGGAGTGAATCCCGGCAGGTCGCCTTTGTTGTCGCCTGGCCTGCCCGTGGTGTTCTTGAAGGTGCCATCCGTGTTCTCGTTCTCGCCCGTGTAACCCAGCGAGTACAGGTAGTTCTGCACCTGATTTTTCCACCACTTGTGGCCGTCCCAGGCCCAGTCCGCACGAGTGGACACGTCGTTCTGCCACCGGCTGAAGTACGTCATGTTCTTGTTGTTGAACAGATTGATGACGTCGATGTACAGGTACGACCGCACGCCGAACAGACTGGCCAGCTCCTTTTGGAAACGCAGATCCCAACGCTGGTACGGTTTCCAGCGCATGTTGTACTCCACAAGCGGGATCTTGGCCGGGTTCCACGTGAAGTGCCGACCACGCTTCCAGTTGTACAGCAGACCGATGTCGATGCCACCCAGCAGAGAAAACCCACCCACACTTGGACCGAAATTCTGCGGGGAGTGAAGCATCAGGTTCAGTTTGATCACCGGACGCACATCCGGTTTCGACACTTCCGTCGAGACCTGACGCGGCTGCCGACTCGGGTCCTCGTAGAAACGGTCGTAACCGAACGAGCCGCCGCTTTCTACCA
>Ga0256914_1001897_pt1 | contig 17973 bp, 17 predicted proteins | sample HulkmetaG_FD_191571 | JGI IMG/M metagenome (GOLD analysis project Ga0256914, IMG submission 191571) | Hydrothermal chimney microbial communities from Main Endeavour vent field at the Juan de Fuca Ridge, Pacific Ocean - Hulk | ecosystem: Environmental > Aquatic > Marine > Hydrothermal vents ... | reverse complement strand
AAGGCTAAAAGAGGCGATGGATTTATTAGATGAAGATAAATTTGCAGAGGCAGAATCTTTATTAATAAAATTAAGGGCTATGTATCCCAATGATTCACGAGTATCACGATTACTAAAAGATGCCCGCTCATTACAGGCAGAGAAAGAATATAACGAGGCGTTAGAAACAGTTAGAGAAAAAATTAGTAGGGGTGAATTTGAACAGGCGAAGAATATGACCGTAAGTCTTATGGACGCCTATCCATCTCAGAGAAAAGGCCTGTCTGCGATGTTGAAGGAGATAAACAGATTAATTGATAGACAAAAGTTCTTAATGTCTGTTCACGAAAAGACGATATCCGCTGTAGATCAACAAGTAAAGGCTATGCCTGAGAGATATAAAGACAAATTAGGCGCTGATGTATTAGACAAGGTTGCGCAAGAGCAGGCGGAGATAAGGGATTCTTACTATAAAGCGCAGCTTTCAAAGGCAAGGCGTTTAATGCGTGAAAAGAATTTTGATGAGGCTGAGAGCATTCTAAAAGGTGAGTGGGAAGGAGATTATATTGCTGCTGCGCAAAGGTTGTTAGAGCATCTTCAAACGCAGAAAGAGGCATATCTTGCCGAAGAAAATCGCAGGAAACAATATAGCAATCTAATTAGCCAGATAGAACAGGCATTAGATAAAGAGGATTTTGGATTGGCAACGCAGAAGGCGCGTTTATTACAGAAGCAATTTCCAGAAAGAAGGAGCGATGTTTCTTCTGTAATTTACAGGATAAATAGGGCAGAATTTTTGGCTAAATACAGGGATATATTATCTCTTCTGCAGACAATGGGGCATGATGAGGAAAAGCTTAAAAAGGCAAATGCCCTATTTGCCACACTTGATAAAAAATATAGCCAGAACAGGGAATACTCAGAACTAGCCAGTAAGATAAAAAAAGCCCAAATGGATTTGGAAAACTGGCGCAAGTCGGTTGCCGTAGCAAGAGAACGCATGTTAAAGGGTGTTCAAAACGAAATGAGAAAGAATTTTAAGAAGGCATGGGTGGATCCTGCGTTTATGAATGTAGTTAGAAAAGAGCAGGAAGAACGTAGGGATGAGTACCTTAAGGCTGTGTTGGCAAAGGCCCAAGAAATGATGGAGAGCTGGTATAGTTGGCCTATTGCAAAGGAATTATTACACGAGCTTTTGGAATCTCCATACAGGGCCACAGCCAAGAGGCTTTTATTGGAATTAAATAAAAAAGAAACGGAGAGAGATTTTCATAAAGAGATTGCCGCAGTCAGGGCAGCAATAAAGGTATATGATTTTGAGACCGCAAGAGAGGCCTTGGGCAGAGCTGATGCGCTGATTCCACGACATCCTCTGATAAAGGACTTGCGCAGGCAGCTCAAGGAAAAGGAAAAGTGGTATAAAGTACAACAGGCATTGAAAACTGCGCAAGATGCGCTTAAGCGCGGGGATTTTGTTGGCGCAAGGGTTATTCTCGATGATGTGATTAAAAACATAGATCCGCATAGTATTATAGCAAAGAGGATGTTGGGGCAGGTTGATAGAGCGGAGGCCAATTATTACGCAAATCTTAAATTAAAAGAGGGACTCGCGGCCTTAAAAGCGGGAGATTACCAAAGCGCTATTCAGATTGCAGAAGAAGGTTTGAAGTGGAACCGTTATGATAAGGATTTGAGATCATTGCAAAGAAGGGCTAAATCAAGATGGCAATCAGAGATATTACGCAGGAAGAATCTCTTGAATCAAATCGAAGAGGATGCCAGAAAAAGGCATAGTATGTATATGGCATATTCTGAATCAGAGACAGCGAAACTTGATTTTGACCATAAGAGGATGTTATTAGAAGCCGATGTTAGGAGTCTATTAAATCAGGCAACCAGGCTTTTAAACGAGCAGAAATACGATAGGGCTATTGCATTGTGCAATAAGATATTGGAATATGAACCCGGCAATTTGGAAGCAAAAAAATTACTGGATCTCATTGCCTTTACAAAGGAAAATGAGGCCAAGAGAATGAAGGTCTCCCTTCGCAATCAGAATTCACGGGACAAGACAACAGTTCCTGTTATTGAGGAAAAAAAGAAGAATATATTAAATCAGACTCAGTCTAACATTGAAGAGAAAAACAAGGCAAAGAAACTTGTCTTGAATAGCATAAAAAAGAACCAGCCTGTGATGGAGAAGCAGGGGGCCAAGGAGATTGCGCAAAAATCTTCTATGTCAGGAGAAGAAAGGCTTGCCATGATAGAGAAAAAGAAAGAGCAGGCAAGACATAATGCATTTATTCGCAAGGTGAATTCTTTTATTAAGAAAAAGGTTGTTCGTGAAGCTAAAATAGATAGGCTTGCGATGGCAAATTATCATAGAGAGGTTGTGTTAAAGGCGAAACAGCAGACGAATAATATGGTTAAGGATGCGATTGATAGGGCTAATTCTCTGCTTGCGGAGAATAAATTTGAAGAAGCAAAGCAGGCATTAGCATATGCGCAATCAATAGCAAGTAAAGATAGAAAAATTAAAATGGTTTTAAGAAAGATAGGCAATGCGGAAAGGAAGTTAGCGCTTGCGCGCAAGAGAAAATCGCAAAAAATAGCGATGGCGCGGCAAAGGACATTAAACGGATTAGATAAGGCTATCATGGACAAGAAAAATCATATTATAAAGCAGGATGCTGCGTTAAAGCAGGCCATTGAAAAGGAATTGATAGAGCGCAATGTGGTTCAACAGCGCGCAATAGATCAAGAAAATATGCGGCTTGCAAAGATAAGAAAGAAAACATTGTCTGGAGCTAATAGGTTTGTCAGAGCAAAGAAAGAACGCTTCTTATCTGGAGATAAGGACATCCTGTCGCATGTTGATTCTGAACTCAAAAGGCGCGCTATATTGCAGCAAAGAGATATAAATGAAGAAAATATGCGTTTGGCCAAAGCAAGAGAAAAGACAATAATCAACGCCGATAAATTTGTAAAAAACAAGGCTATTTCAGTAATAAGTTCTACGAGTGGTTTGGCAAAGGACGTGGCGACCGAAGTGTCTATGATGGCCATTGCGCAGCTTCGTAATGAGGTTGATAGTCAAATGAATGCCTTAAAAGATGCAATAGCTAATAGGGATTTGAACAGGGCAAAGAAATTATATGCCTTAATAGCCCAGAAGAATGGCCTTTCCAGAGAACAGCTGCGATTGTTCAATAATTATGGACGAAAAATAGATGCATTGGAGCGGGATATAGAGCTGGATAAGGAGACCTATTTAGCCGAGATAAAAAATAGGCTCAAAAAACTTAAATTAGCAGAGGCGCAGGATACAACAGATGCTATGAGTAAAACAGAATTAGTGAAAAACCTGCTTTCCGATGCTCAGACAGCGGTTTTGGATGGAAACTATCAGAAGGTATTAAGGACCACGGAAAAGGTTTTAGAGATAGATCCTGAAAATGAAAAGGCCTTGTCCTTGGCAGAGCGGGCAAGGCTTATGATAAAATTACAGTCAAAACTTGCAGAGAGAGAGGCAAAGGCTAGAGAAAAACGGCTTCGCAGGATAAAGGCCAAAAAGCAAAAGGCAACCAATAAAGAGGATAAATCAGAAGCAAAGAAAGCCGTTGTTTCAAAGGCGAAAAAAGAAAAGGCCTTTGAAAAGAAAGAGAAAGTTGAGGAAGCGAAACCGGAAACAGAGATAGAGTCATTATACATGAAGGCGAAGTCCTTATATAATGAGGGGGCTCTTGCAACGAGTAAGGAGATTTTTGAAGATGTCATAAATCGGGAAAAACAAGCCGGTGTGCAGAATTATTCGATTTTCGCAAAACAGTATATGGATCTGATTCGTGAGAGGCAGAAGGACATAGCTGCTGCGAAAAAGGCAACGGAAACAGAGGAGCTGGTGGACAACGTAATAGATAAACTCTTTGAGGATGCAAAGAGCCTTGCCAGAAAAGGCAAATATGCAGCGGCAGCGTCTATATATGAGAATATTCTGTTTTTAGATCCTGCTAATAAGTTTGCCCAAGATAAACTTTTTGCGATGAAAGAGAAGATATATCAAAAAGCAAAGCAGGACATAGAATCAAAAATAGATGATCAGGACAAGGCTATGCTAAAACAAGTGATGGACGAAAACATAGAGGATATAGATCTTAAAAAGAAATACCTTTCTAAACAGCGGCGCAAAAAGATTATCAAGGTGCCTGAAATAAAGAAGAAATTACAAAAGCGTATAAGCGCTAATTTCGAAGACGTGCCTTTGGTAGATATCCTAAAATTCTTTGCAGATCAGGTTTCTATTAATATTATTCCGTCGGCTTCAGTTTTGTCTCAAAATTATACCACATCAATAGAGTTTAAGGACATGACGTTGGAGAACGCGCTTAAGTATCTGCTTAAGTCTTTTGGCCTTGTATATCAGATAGATGAAGAGGCTATATGGATTACAACGCCCGACGAGATGGAAAAAGAACCGATGGAGACAAAGGTCTATCATCTCGATAAGGGTATAGGTTTGTACAGCAAGTTTTCCACTTCCTCTAGTGGCAGTGTTGAATTAGGCAGCGGCGCGCAAGTGAGCGAGGTCAAGACATTAAAGGACATATTGGATGAGGCAGTTGACTGGCCATCTGGGAGTAAGATTGTGTTAGATGAAAGGACAGGCACTTTGATTGTGACGAACTCGCCGATGAACATCAAGAAAATAGATGATATTCTTTGGAATTTGGACGTTGTGCCATTACAGGTTCTGATAGAAGCTAAATTTTTGGAAGTTGACGTTACGGATCTGAAAGAATTAGGTGTTGAATGGAAGGTTGCCAACGAAGATTGGGGAGTAAATAATAAAGGCAGTAATTTTGCGCATGGAGTTGCTGCCAATAGCGGAGTTAATTTTAGCGATTTCTCAAATGCATCTGAAGGCCTGAATCTAACTTATAAAGGTGTGTTGACCAAACCCCAGTATGAAGCTGTTGTCCACGCGTTAGAACAAAATCAAAATACAAGGACTCTATCTTCTCCAAGGATTGCAACTATGAATAACCAAGCGGCCAGTATAAAAGTAGTTGATGAATGGATTTATCCCACGCGTTATGAATTTCAGGTTGTTCAATATGATTTAAATGGAGATGGGGATTATGATGATGCGGGCGAAACGAAATATGAGAATGTTCCAATGGATTTTGTTAAGAGAGACGTAGGTATAATTTTGACAGTTACACCGAGTGTTGGGGATGATATGGAGACCATTTCTTTAAGTTTAATTCCAGAGGTAAGCGATGCTGTCGCAGATTATTTTAAATATACAGGCGGGGTGTCTTTACCCAAATTTACGTCAAGAAATCTGAGCACCAATATAGTTGTTGATAATACAGATACGGTTGTTTTAGGTGGATTAATAAAGGAAAGCCGAACGAATACAACGACAAAGGTGCCTTTGTTGGGTGATCTTCCGGTTTTGGGCAATCTCTTTAAGAAGAAAGCTGATACAGTAAACAGGAAAAACCTTCTGATATTTGTTACAGCCTCCATTATTGATTCACAAGGCGATGCAATTGTTGTTTCTGGCAAGAAATGAAATCATCTGTAAATATCTTTGATGTGGCAAAGTTTGCAGGTGTTTCTCCTGCAACGGTTTCTCGTGTCATTAATGGAAACCCAAAAGTAAAACCCGATACTCGTAAAAAGGTCGAAGAAGCAATAAAGCGATTAAGATATCATCCTAATGTTAGTGCCCAGCGCCTGGCAGGGGGAAAAAGCAAGACAGTAGCTGTTGTTCTCCCTCATTATGAAGGGGTGTTTTTTTCATATTATGCTGTCGAGATATTAAGAGGTGTTGGTATTGCATGTGATGCATTGGGCCTTGACTTGTTGTTGTATGTTGCGAATAAGTCAAGAAAAGACCTGCCGATTTCAGCCGGAGGGCTTATCTTTGCGGATGTTTTGTCTCAATACAATTATTTAAAGAACGCCGTTGATATGGGATTGCCTACCATAGTTATAAACAGCATTGTAGATGATCTGCCTGTTAATTGTTTTGCAATAGACAACAGAGGCGGGGCAAAGGATGCGGTATCTTATTTGATATCATTGGAGCATAAAAAGATAGCCCATATAACAGGGGATTTAAAGACCCAGGCGGCAGCAGACAGACTTTCAGGTTATAGAGAAGCTATTTTGAAGGCCGGTTTAGAAATAAATCCAAATTATGTACAGGAAGGGGATTTTTCGAGATTATCTGCTCGTCTTGCCGCTGAGAAATTAGTGCGTTTAAATGACCGTCCGACGGCTATTTTTGTGGCAAGTGATGATATGGCTTTGGAAGTTATTTCTACGTTAAAGGACCATGGAGTTAACGTTCCTAGAGACATCTCAATTATTGGATTCGATGACAGTCCTTCCGCTGTCCAAGGACATATTCCTTTAAGTACGGTCAAACAGCCTTTGTTAGAAATGGCAAGAGAGGCGGTGGAAGAACTACATCGCATCATAGAAAATAAGAAGGGCAGGCAGATATATATGCAGAACGTAATGCCGCATAAAGTCTTTTTGCACACAGAACTTATTATCAGAAGCAGCTGCCAGCCCCCGGTATAGTCTTTTTTGCAGAACGTTAATGCCCTTTTATTAGAGATTTATCTTTGTTATAAACGTCGGCAAAATGTTATTTAAAATAAAGCCATAATAGGGATTGGCACGGACATGGCTGGCTGGTTAGTATGGTATTTATATAACAAATCTGCGGCATAATCAAGGTCTATTGGAGGCATTCTGAAAAAGAGATTGGAGATATTGGGTTCTTTTTCTTTAGCCAATTCATAAGGTGTTTTCATTAAAGATGCGCTTTAATATGAATAATAAGACCTTATCTGTAATTGTAAGGGGAGTATTTTTTGAAAAATTTTCGCGCGCCTTTTTTATTTCCATTCCCAACTCTTTCTCTTTTGAGGCCGAACCATGTCTGTTCCGTTTCCCAGCGCAGTTATACTATCATTTTGATTTATCGGATTTTTGTGTTAAAATACTGGAACTTGGTGGCGTACCCAAGTAGCTAAGGGAACGGTCTGCAAAACCGTCATGCGTGGGTGCAAATCCCACCGCCACCTCCAGATTTTGATTTTGTGCCGGGATGGCGGAATTGGCAGACGCAAGGGACTTAAAATCCCTCGCCCTTCGGGGCGTGCCGGTTCAAGTCCGGCTCCCGGCATTTTTTTTATTCCTATTTATGTAATGGATATCTCTGATTTTTTGTGATAAAATCTTTTTTCGTATTATTGGGCGATTTTCTTTATTAAAGGAGGGACTTATGCCTGCTAAGAAGACCATAAGAGATGTAGATGTAAAGAATAAGCGTGTTTTAGTGCGTGTTGATTTTAACGTGCCTTTGGCGGAAGGTGAGATTACTGACGATAGAAGGATAAAAGGCGCTTTGCCTACTATCAAGTATCTGCTTGATAATGGCGCTGAAAAGGTTATTTTGATGAGCCATTTGGGCAGGCCAAAGGGCCAAGTCAAAGAGGAGTTGAGATTAAACCCTGTTGCAGAAAGGCTTTCGCAGTTATTGGGCGAGCCTGTTTTTAAGTTAGATGACTGTGTAGGGCCTCAAGTAAAGCAGGCTATTGAAAGCGCTTCGGAAAGGGTTGTATTGTTGGAGAATCTGCGTTTCCATCCTGAGGAAGAAAAGAACGATCCTGAATTTGCAAAGGAATTGGCATCTCTTGGCGAGATCTATGTGAGCGATGCCTTTGGCACGGTGCATAGGGCGCATGCCTCAACTGCAGGTGTGGCCAAGTATTTGCCTGCTGTTGCAGGGTTTTTGATTGAAAAGGAATTGAAATACTTGGGTGGCGCGTTAGAATCTCCTGAAAGGCCTTTCGCCGCCATCCTTGGCGGCGCAAAGGTATCAGATAAGATTACTGTTATTGAAAATCTGCTCCAAAAGGTTGATATGCTGATTATTGGGGGAGGAATGGCCTATACCTTTTTAAAGGCAAAGGGCACAGCCATTGGTAATTCCAAGCTTGAGCCGGATAAGATTGATTTGGCAGGCGAGCTTATTGAAAAGGCAAAGGCAAAGGGTGTTGATTTGCTCTTGCCGGTTGACAGCCTTGTCGCTTCCGAGTTTAAAGAAGGCGCTGAGTATGAGGTGTTAAGCGAGGTGCCTGAAGGTAAAATGGGTTTGGACATTGGGCCGGAGACCGTAAAATTGTTTTGCGAGAAGCTCTCTTCTGCAAAGACTATTATATGGAACGGGCCTATGGGTGTATTTGAAATGCCGCCTTTTGACCAAGGCAGTCGGGCTGTATGTGAATGTATTGCAGAACTTGATGCCATAAAGGTGATTGGTGGTGGAGATACGGCGGCTATGGTTGCGAAATTTGGTTTTGAGGACAAAATGTCCCATATATCTACCGGCGGGGGCGCATCCCTTGAATTTTTAGAGGGCAAGGCCTTGCCTGGCATTGAAGTTTTGGAGGATGCCTAATGAAAAAGATGACAGGAGCCCAGATCTTAATAGAGGCGCTAAAAAGGGAAGGTGTGGAGCATATCTTTGGTTATCCGGGGGGCGCGCTTTTGCCCACGTTTGATGCGCTTTATGATTCGGATATAAACTTTATCTTAACAAGGCACGAGCAAGGCGCTGCGCATGCCGCAGACGGTTATGCAAGAGCCAGCGGAAAGGTTGGCGTGTGTATGGCAACGTCCGGGCCTGGCGCGACCAATTTGGTTACGGGGATTGCCACTGCGTTTATGGATTCAGTGCCTATGGTTGCCATAACAGGACAGGTAAAGACCTCTCTTATCGGGAACGATGCCTTTCAGGAGGCAGACCTTACGGGAATAACCAGGCCGATAACAAAACACAATTATTTGGTTAAAAACGTGAATGACTTGGCGCGGGTGGTAAAAGAGGCGTTTTATATAGCCTCTACCGGAAGGCCCGGGCCTGTATTAATAGATTTACCTGTTGATGTGCAGATGCAGGAAACAGAAGTTAAGTGGCCTAAAAATGCCCAGATTCGCAGTTATAACCCTTATTATGAGCCGGATGACGGGCAGATTTTAATGGCGGCCAAGGCGATAGGGGAAGAATCCAAAAGGCCTGTGCTTTACATCGGTGGAGGCGTGGTCTCTTCGGGCGCTTCAGAAGAGGTTTTAGAACTTGCTGAAAGGTGCAATATACCTGTGACAACGACGCTAATGGCATTGGGCGCGTTTCCATCAAGGCATAGATTGTCGTTGGGGATGTTAGGCATGCACGGAACGGGTTATGCAAATCACGCTGTTATGGAAGCGGACTTGATTATTGCTGTTGGCGCAAGGTTTGATGACAGGGTTACGGGAAGGATAGATACATTTGCTCCTTATGCAAAGATTGTCCACATAGATATAGATCCATCTTCTATTAGCAAGAATATTGCGGTTGATATCGCTCTGATTGGCGATGCCAAGGAGATATTGCAGAGATTATTAAAGCTCGTGAAAAAACCAGATACGGATTCATGGCTTTCAAAGGTAGAGGAATGGAAAAAAGAATATCCTTTGCTTTATGCTGACAGGGCTGATGTTATAAAGCCTCAATACGTGGTTGAGCAGATTGCGAAAATAACGGAAGGCAAGGCCATTATCTCAACAGAAGTGGGTCAGAATCAGATGTGGGCGGCGCAGTATTACACCTATACATATCCAAGGCAGTTTATTACCAGCGGTGGGCTTGGGACTATGGGATATGGTTTTCCTGCTGCAATTGGGGCAAAAGTTGCTTGCCCTGATAAGGCGGTTTTTGATATCGCTGGAGATGGTTCCATACAAATGAATATACAGGAATTGATGACCGCGGTTGAGTATAAAATACCTGTTAAGATAGCGATACTCAACAACGGGTATTTGGGAATGGTTAGGCAATGGCAGGAGCTTTTCTATGACAGGCGTTATTCGGCAACGCCCATAAAGGGCCCTGACTTTGTCAAGCTTGCTGAGGCATATGGAGCGGAGGGCATCAGGGTTATTCGTAAAGAAGACGTTGCTCCTGCAATAGAGAAAGCAATGTCCATAGACAATGTGGTTGTTATGGACTTTATAGTGGAGCCTGAGGAGAATGTTTTTCCGATGGTTCCGGCAGGCGGGACTATTAACAAAATGATAATGGGGATGGCGTAATATGAAACACATAATATCTGTATTGGTTGAAAATAAGTCGGGTGTTCTGGCAAGGATATCAGGGCTTTTTAGCGCAAGGGGGTATAATATAGATTCTCTTGCGGTTGGCGAAACGCACGACCCGACGCTTTCAAGGATTACCTTGGTTGTTCATGGCGATGACAGGATTATAGATCAGGTTAAAAAACAGCTTAATAAGTTAATAGACGTCGTGGTGGTGGATGACTTGACGGACAGAGGTTATATTGAAAGGGATTTGGTCATTGTGAAGGTCGAATGTCATGGCGAGAAGAAAAAAACATTTGAAGAGATGGTGGATAAATACCACATGAACATATTGGATGCAAGTAACAATAATTGTGTCGTGCAGATAGTTGGAGAAGAGACCTTTGTGGAAAATGCTATAGAAGAATTGAAAAAACTTGGTATAATAGAGTTAGCTCGTACGGGAACGCTTGCCCTTTCAAAGGCTTTGTAATAGAGACCGGATATTCCAAAAAGGGGGGATAGTGGGCAGGAAGAAGAGGGATAAGAATAGAAATATTGGTTTGTCTTTTGAAAGTGAGCCTCTTGAGAGAAAAATTATCTTACTGTATGCGGCTATTTCTTTCTCTCCGATAGTCTTATTTTTTGCTGTCTTGCTATATTATAATCCAGAGTTGCTTTTCTCTCCAAAGATTATGATACTTTATCTTTTGTTTTTGGTTTTGTCGATTATCGGATATTTGTTTCTAAAAAAGATTATGCATAAATTGATGAAGGTCATTAATGGCGCGCAGATGATTTTATCAGGTAACCTTAACTCAAGGATAAATATCAATTCCAATGATGAAATAGGTGAGTTGGCAAAGGCATTTAACCGTATGGCGGAGCAATTGGAAGAAAGTATTGAAAAGGTGCATGCATCCAAGCAGCTTTTAGAAGATGTTTTGATGAAGATAGGCGAGGGGCTTGCCGGCTCTTCTACTATAGATAGTTTTTTGGAATTGATGGTCAATACTATTACACAGTCATTAGACGCAAGGGCAGGCAGGTTGTGGTTATTGGATGAAGATACGAATGAGATTTACGTCCAGTTTGCAGTTGGTGTTGCTACAGGGACCGATAGAATAAAGGTTGGAGAGGGAATAGAAGGTTGGGTCGCAAAAGAGAAAAAACCTATTTGTCTGCCCAGAAGATCCACTCAGAAAGGCAGTTTGTTTAGCGTTTCTAAAAATGAGCCGACAATCATATGTGTGCCTTTAGTTTTTAAAGATAAAACAGTAGGAGTGTTATCGGTTATTGATAAGTACTCAAAGGATAATTTTACTGAAGATGACCTGCTCATATTGAATAACATTGGCACACAAACAGCTATTGCTCTGGAAAATATGAGGCTTAACAGTGATGTGGAAAAGACGTACATGGAGACCTTGTCAGCTTTGGCAATGGCCGTTGAGGCAAAGGACCCGTATAGCCGGGGCCATAGTAAGAGGGTTTCTGAGTATGCGGAGAAAATAGCCAAAGAGATGCAATTGCCTGAAGAGACTATTGTATTGGTTAGAGATGCGGCTGATATGCACGATATTGGAAAGATAGGTATTAGCGATGAGATATTGCATAAACCCGGGCCCTTGACAGAAGAAGAAAGGGCAGTAATGAATAAACATCCTGTGATTGGGGAGGGAATTTTAAAGCCTGTGCGTTCTCTGCGCAGGCTTTGCGATGCTGTTCGTCATCACCATGAGTGGCTTGACGGAAGCGGGTATCCTGATGGGCTTAAAGGAGATGAGATATCTGTTGAAGCAAGGGTGTTGTGTGTTGCTGATGTATACGATGCCTTGACAAGCGATAGGCCTTATAGAAAAGCGATGTCTGTAAAAGATGCATTAGAAGAGATAGGGAAATGGGTGGATAAAAGGTATGATAAGGCGGCTTTTATTGCATTGTGTAAGATCTTGAAGGAAGAGGGAAATGAGATTGGTGCTGTAATAAGTAATGTAGCAGGGTAAAAGGGTTTATGATTACACAAATTGGCATAGTTGCGGGAGAAATATGGTCATTGCTTGAGGAATATGGAGATATGTTTCTGACAGAACTTATGGAGCGGATAAAAGAACAAAATTTGGAGATAAAGAAAGAAGTTGTGCTGATGAGTTTGGGGTGGCTTGCCAGAGAAGGTCACCTTATAGTTAGGGATGATAACGGAGGCTATACCATATGTTTAAAAGATTGAAAGGCAGTAAAGGTTTTGTCCTGCCAATTATTATGATGTTCCTAATAGTCCTTCTCATTTTAATTGTTGCGTTGATGTATGTCTCTTATCAAAGGTTTCTGATATCAATTCATTCGGTAAGAAATGACCATATCTTAATATCAGCCCTTAATTTGGCATATTATGATCTGTTTACTGGCAGGTATAGAGGGACAAGTGGATATAATAGTACATATTATGAACAGGGGTGGACTGGCGGGCCGCCTTTTAGGGCTACTTATAAAATACCTGTATCATTAAATCCGGGAGTGATACCTCATAGTTGTACTCCGGATACAGGTAATAATTGTGTTGCTCAAGGTGATTTTGCCCAATATATGCGAGTCAGAGCTGATTATGATCCCAGTAGTAGTCCACAGCTTAAGTTAACCTTGTTATCAACAAAGGAGATCGATTATTAGTAAAAAGTATTTATTATTAACGTTGTTATCTTTGTTTTGCGCATCTGCAATGGCGTCGTCCATTGACTTTGACGAGGTCTTGTCTAAAAGCGATGCCATTAAGTCTGTTGAACAGGAAGAATCAAATAATTACGTAAAAGAAGCAGAGAAATTAATGATGTCCAAGAAATATCGCGATGCCATATCATTGCTTAGGAAAGCCATTTACCTTGATGAAGAGAACGCAGAGGCATATTTTGATTTAGGCAAGGTCTATTTATTGCTTGGCAACCGTGAATATGCAAAAGGCCTTATAAGGACTGCAATAAAGGCCAAATCGGCATCTTTGGAGATGTTTAAATTTATTATAGATGTGTATATAGCAGACAAGCAATATGCAAATGCCTTATGGACAATGGAGCTTATGCAAAAACGTTTCTCTATTGATGCTGATATAGCCGCATGGATGGAAAGTAAGATTTCTTATTTAATTGGTATAGGGGCTAAAGAAATTAGATATAACAAAACTGTGATAAATCTACTGAAACGTATTATTAAGACAGAGATTCGGTCTATAAAAGAAGTGTTGAGGGAAATAGCAGAGATAGGTGAACGAAATAGAGATTATGACCAAGACAAGGCGGATATAGATGCAAAGGTTGCGTTTCTTGAGCAAAAATTGTTGCTTATTGACGATACGCTTGGTATGATTGCTGCAAAACGCATATCTTTTCCTAAAATGCAGCTTATGAATACGTTATTGAGAAAGATCAGGACTAATCTGTCTTACATAAAAGATGGCTATGTATTAACGGGCGCAGAACTTGTGAACTCTCTATTGGAAGACATAAGCCGTATGGACTTATCCTTGTAGGTGTTGAAACAAAGGCGGGGGATATGAAGAAGTTTTTATTTGCCTCAGGTTTTTTGTTGTTGTCTGTTTCATGCGCATTTGCCCAAAAAGACACGGGGATAGCCGTAAAGGCAAGCACATTGGGCGCGGGAGTTGAGGTTATCAAAGGCGTATCGGATAAACTGGAAGCCAGGCTAGGGCTTAATTGGTTTTCTTATGACCATGATAGCACAGAGGCGGGGATAAAATATGATATTGATCTGGATCTGCTTTCTGTTGGGCTTTTATTGGATTATAGGCCATTTGACAGCAATTTCTTTTTAAGCGCAGGTGTACTTTGGAATGATAATGAATTAGATTTAACAGCCAAATATGCAGGTACAGTTACGATAGGCGATAATACCTATACCTCTTCTCAAGCAGGAACCGTGAGAGGCAATTTGTCATTTGATGACTTTGCTCCTTACATTGGTTTGGGATGGCGTTCGAAGTTGGGTTCTAATTCATCTTGGAGTTTTACGTTTGAGTTAGGGGTGTTATATCAGGGCTCTCCGAACGTGTCTCTTACAGCAGATGGAAGCCTGGCCTCAAATAGCGCATTTTTGGCAGATCTAGAAAAGGAGAGAAGTCAATTAGACGATGATTTAGACGATTATAAATATTATCCTGTTGTTTCGATAGGCCTTGTGAAAAAGTTTTAACCCTTTATTGGATAATCGGTTTTGCGCATAATAAAAAGGCAGGAATTCCTGCCTTTTTGTTATTGACATATATTAATAAATTGTAATATATTAATAAGCCAAAAAAAGGAATAACGATGTTAGATATGCTTGATAAAGACATAGATATTGAGTGGTTAAACAGGATTTCCGAATTATTGAAAGCGATAGCAAATCCGAATAGGATTGCAATCGTAAGGTTATTGGCAAAAGAGGGAAGGTTGAGCGTATCGCAGATATGCAGGTATCTGGATATGAAACAGGCAACGGCCTCTATATATTTGAACCGCATGGCAAAGACAGGGATATTGAGCTGCAAGAGGCAGGGTAAAGAGGTCTTTTATTTTGTGGATAGTAAAACAGTTTTAGAGGTATTGCATTGTTTGGGAGCATGTGTTAAAAAAGGAGGTGAGTAATATGCCTATTTATCGTTACAAATGTAAAGATTGTTCTGAAGAGTTTGAGGTATTGCACAAATCTATCTCAGCAACAGAAGAAGTAGTTTGTCCCAAATGTTCTTCAAAAAACGTAGAGAAACTATTGTCAGCTTTTTCTGTAAGCGGAGGGGGATCTTCGGGGTCTTCTTGTTCAACAGGAAGTTGCCCAACTGGGACGTGTCCTTTTGCGTAATTTAGATAATTAAAGAAAAGGAGGGTAAACATGGCATTGGAATTAACGGATGCGAATTTTTCTCAAGAGGTTCTAAATTCAGACGTGCCTGTGTTGGTGGATTTTTGGGCGCCGTGGTGTGGCCCGTGTAGATTAATAACGCCTGTATTAGAGGAACTTTCAACAGAATACGCAGGCAAACTTAAGATTGGAAAGGTCAATGTTGATGAAAATCCCATTATTGCGGGTAGTTATGGCATAATGAGTATTCCAACGTTGATATTGTTTAGGGGGGGAAGCCCTGTTGGGAAGGTTGTAGGCGCGATGCCAAAAGATGTGTTGAAACAGCATCTTTCTCAGTGGGGTATAGAATAGGTTTACAAATCTCATGGGAAGCCAGTTTTCTGATATAGACAAGGCCAGGCGGTTGCTTGGCCTTGACGATTATGCTACGTTAGAAGAAATACGCAACGCATTTCATCGTATTGCAAAGAAGATGCATCCGGATGCCAATATGCAGATCTCTGAACAAGCAAAAAAGGAGTTTCAGGAGATTTCTTGGGCATATGAAGTGCTTATGTCTTATTGTAAAAATTACCGCTATTCTTTCAGAGAAGAAGACGTTCAAAAACAAGTATGGGATAAAGAGACGTATAGGCACCTTAAGCAGTTCTATGATGGCTGGTGGGGAAATATATGAGCGAAGAATCTGTTAGACGGATATTTGACAGCAGTGTTGGCGAATATGAAGACTGGTTTGCTAAAAATTACTGGGTTTATCAAACAGAACTTGAGGCGGTTCGTAAACTCTTGCCAAAAGGCCATGGTCTAGAAGTTGGAGTTGGTACAGGGCGATTTGCCGGGCCTCTGGGGATTGATGTTGGTGTTGATGTCTCAAATGCTATGTTGGATGTTGCGTGCAGCAGAGGTATAAACGGTATATATGCCGATGCGTCAGATCTGCCTTTTCAGGATAAAACCTTTGATTTTATTTTAATGGTGGTTTCTATATGTTTTATTGATAATCCATCTGCGGCATTGAAGGAAGCTATGCGGGTATTGAAAGATGAAGGGGTAGTTATTGTTGGGATTGTGGATAAAGATACACCTTTAGGAAATCTATATTTGAAGAAAAAATCCAAAAGCAAGTTCTATAAATATGCTAATTTTTTCTCTTCTCAAGAGATTATTGATTTGTTTGAAAAGACAGGATTTTTATATGATTCAGCGCTCCAGTGTCTATTTGAAACGGATCTTATGTCTATGACAGAGGTAGGCCCTATATTGCCCGGATATGGAAAAGGCGGGTTTGTCGTTTTGCGTGGCAGGAAGAAAATGTAATCCGTTTTAAGTGGATATGATTTTATTGTCCAAATCTGGTTGGTTTTAAAGTATAATTATTGATATCTATGTATGAATTTTAAAGCAGTTAATAGAAGGAGGTTTTTATGTCAGGCCATTCCAAATGGGCATCTATAAAACATAAGAAGGCCGCTCAAGACGCGAAAAGGGGAAAAGTATTTACAAAGCTTATAAAGGAAATAACTGTTGCGGCAAGAGAAGGAGGAGGAGACCCTGAGATGAACCCGAGATTGCGTACGGCGATAACTAGAGCAAAGGTGGCAAATATGCCGGCGGATAACATTGACAGGGCCATTAAAAAGGGAACAGGAGAACTGCCAGGGGTTAGTTATGAATCTGTGGCATACGAAGGTTATGGCCCGGGTGGTGTGGCAATATTGGTGCTTGCTTATACTGATAATAAGAATAGGACCGTTGCTGAGGTAAGGCACATATTCTCTAAAAGAGGAGGGAACCTTGCCGGAGCGGGAAGCGTTGCTTGGATCTTTGAAAAGAAGGGATTAATTTTTGTAGATGCATCTAACGTGGATGAGGAAAAATTGTTTGACGTGGTGATAGAGGCAGGGGCCGAGGATATGAAGAGAGAAGGATCTAACTTTGAGATATATACGGAGACATCTAATCTGGAGGCAGTGAAAGAGGCGATTACCAGCAATGGGATAGAATTTCAAAATGCCGAGATAACGATGGTGCCTTCTAATACGACACCGGTCAGCGATGTTAATACGGCTAGACAAATATTGTCCTTAATGGATGCCCTTGAGGAACACGACGACGTTGAAGCAGTTTACAGTAATTTTGATATTCCTGAAGAGGTGATGAATCAAATAGGGGAAGATGCCTAATTTTTTGGGTTTTACTATCGTTGGGATAGACCCGGGATTGCATAGGACCGGCTATGCATTTATAGAAGTAAAAGAGGGCAAGTGTAAGATACGGGATATAGGGGTAATAGCAACCTCAAAGGCCGGGATTATAGGCCAAAGGATACTATTTTTGGCAGAGGAGATGAAGCGGCTATTAGACTTGCACAGGCCTCAGTATTTTGTAATAGAAAAGATATATTCTCACGTGAAGCACCCCTATACCTCTGTATTGATGGCCCATGCAAGAGGCGCGTTGCTTTTATGCGCGGCAGAAAGGGATATAAATATAGAAAATATGCCGGCGAGCAGGATAAAAAAGGCCATAACAGGCAATGGCAACGCGGGAAAAGAACAAGTGCGTTCTGTTTTGGCGCAGATATTTAACGATAATAGTATTAACAAACTATCGTTAGATGCCTCTGACGCATTGGCCTTGGCTGTTGGGTTTGTATTTTTAAAGGGCAAAGATCTGTTTTAAACAAGGAGAGGTGCCGGAGTCCGGTTGAACGGGGCGGTCTCGAAAACCGCTGTACTCTTACGGGTACCCAGGGTTCAAATCCCTGCCTCTCCGCTTGTTATTTAAGCGCCATTGTCTGATATAGAATTGAAACATTCCCTTGTGCTTTTTCCCTTTTGGGGCCGAACCATGTCTGTTCCGTTTCCCAGTGGGAGCACATAGTAAGTTGAAATCCTACCTATTGTAGGTTATACTTTAATGTATAGATGAGGCGCATAACAGGAGGAGTTCGTGATGCGTTTGAGAATGTTGGTAGCGGTGTGGGTTATTGCT
>Ga0256914_1001896_pt1 | contig 17973 bp, 14 predicted proteins | sample HulkmetaG_FD_191571 | JGI IMG/M metagenome (GOLD analysis project Ga0256914, IMG submission 191571) | Hydrothermal chimney microbial communities from Main Endeavour vent field at the Juan de Fuca Ridge, Pacific Ocean - Hulk | ecosystem: Environmental > Aquatic > Marine > Hydrothermal vents ... | reverse complement strand
GTAAGTTTCTAAAAGAGGGAGAGATTAGTTTCAAAAAAAGAGGAGCTATTATAGGAAGTGAACTAGCTAAAAAACTTAAAATAAGAGTTGGCTCAAAAGTGATCTTCTCTACACAAGATAACTCAGAAGAGATAAATTCAATAGCTCTTAAAATTAGAGGAATAGTTCAAACAACAAATATAAAACTAGATTCACAAGCAATATATGTAGATATAAAGAGAGTTCGACACTTTTTGGGAATCAAAGAGAGTGTTGCAACACAAATTGCAATCAGGACAACAGACAAAAACCTACTCAAAAAACTACAAACCAAATATCCAAACATTGATATAAAAAGCTTTTTGGAACTATATCCAATGATAGAACAGATGAAAGATATTATGGTTATCTTCAACTCTATTACATTTTTTATTGTTATGCTTGTTGTTTTTATCGGAATTTTGGGTGTCATGTATGTCTCTATATTAGATCGTATTAGAGAGTTTGGAATCATGAGAAGTATTGGCATGAGCTATAAGGCTATAAGAATTCAGATATTTTTGGAGGCTCTTTTCGTTGGATTTTTTGGTTATATTAGTGGTGCAATTTTAGGATTTTTGGCACTTTTGTATCTTCAAAATGTTGGTTTGGATTTGAGTCAATTTGCTGATGGCATGGAGAGTTTTGGAATGCAAACCACGATATACGCACACTCCCAAATCTCATATTTTACAACTACATTTATAGCAATAGTTGGTGCTTCACTTTTGAGTGTACTACTACCTCTAAGAAAAATAAAAAAACTAAATCCTATTGAGGTAATAAAGGCTGACAAATGATAAGATTAGAACATGTAGAGAAGTACTTTTATAAAGGGGAACCTAGAGAAGTTCATGCCCTTAGAGATATTAATTTAAGTATCAAAAAAGGTGAATTTACTCTATTTAGTGGAGCATCAGGATGTGGAAAAACAACCCTTCTCAATGCCATAGGGGCACTTGATAGTATTGATAGTGGCAAAATTTATTTTGAAAATAGAGATATTACTCTACTTGATGAAGATGAGAGAACAGATTTAAGATTAAAAGAGATAGGTTTTGTTTTTCAATCTTACAATCTCATACCTGTATTAAATGTAGAGGAGAATATTGGCTTTATTATGAAACTAAGAGGTTTTTCACAACAACAGATAAAAGATAGAGTTCTTGAAGTAGCTTCAATATTAAAAATTGATACAAAACTAAAATCTTTACCAAATTTACTTAGCGGAGGGCAACAGCAACGAGTCGCTGTAGCCCGTGCAGTAGCAACCAAACCAAAAGTAATTTTGGCAGATGAACCAACAGCCAACCTTGACTCCAAAAACTCAAAAGCACTCATGGATATGATGAAAGAGCTAAATATAAAAGAGAAGATAAGCATAATATTTGCCTCACATGATAGTTATATTAAAGATAATGTTAATCGCATTGTTAAAATGCGTGATGGAGCTTTGGTTGACTCTTAAAAAAACTGTTTTTATAATCTATATTTTTATATATACACTTCATGCTGATATAGAATATAATATCAACAATACAAACATTACACAATCAATAGATAATACGAGTTATAACTATAATAGATTAAGAGTTGAAGTTGATTTTAATAGAGATAACTTTTTTGCCTCCTTGATAGGTGATGGAGTAAACTATTTAGGAAGCAATTATCTAAACTCTATATACTTTGATTATCTCAAACAAACAAAATCTGATACACCATTTAAAACACAAACAAAATTTCATAAATATAATAATGGATCTTTCTACTCAAAAATATATCGTCTATATGGTGGATATGAAGATGAAAAAAGTAGAATTGTCATAGGGTTACAAAATATACAAATGGGAGTAGGACGGATATGGAGACCTACAAATCTTTTTAATCCACCCAATATCTACGCTATAGAGATAGATGAAGTTTTTGGAGTTGGGGCAATTAATTATACTCATCATTTAAATGATATGTCAAATTTTAGAGTTGTAATAAGCCAACAAAAGAGTCATGCTCTCAAATATGCCACACAATATAAAACATTTTTAAATTTTGCAGACTTAGCCATAAATATCATCAAATCAGACAAAACTAAAATGGTTGGTTATGAGGTAGAGGGAAATCTTGGTGATAGTGGTATTGAGGTTAGAAGCGAAGGAGCATATATAAAAAACCAACTAAAAACATTTTTTCAAGGAATTATTGGAGCTGATTATGGTTTTAAAAATGGGATAAATATAATGGGTGAATTTCTTTATAGCTCCAAAACTTTCTCATTTACAGATGTATTGTTAAACTTTGATTCTGAAATAGCATCTAACATGAATCAATCAAAGTGGGGTATAGGGGCTACTATATCTTATAATTTTAATCTTTTTTTAGAGTCATCACTATTGTACATTGATAATAAAAACTCAAGATTCATCTCCCCTTCTCTTACTTACACACTTAATGATTTTAACTCTTTTACTTTTGGAGCTATGTTTGAGCAAAAATATAAAGATAGTTACTATTTGAAATATAACCTCTCATTTTAGGCTAAAAAAACAAATTTTTTATACCATTTCAGAGAAAAAACAATTTTTTATAAAATATTTTATAAAAAATAGTATATAATAACAATAGTTTTAATTTAAGCACTAATTAGTGGTAAATGATCTGTCTGGATTATTTACTGGTAGTTAGTACTTATCTATGTTATTTAAGGATTAGAATGTTTTCTCTAAAAAGAGTCGTGGCGGTTTTACTCTCTGTACAAGCAATATTATTTGCAAGTGTGAGTGTATTTCCAAACCAAGGAAATGTGGGCGATGAATTTAGTTTTAAAGTTGATCTAGACAAAAAGCTTTCAAGTGAGTATAGTGATATTTATCTGAGAATTTTTGAAGATAATAATGAAACTTACGATTATAAGATGAGTAGTGAAAATCGCCTGAATTATAATTATAAGATGGCTATACACCAAATAGGTGAGAAGAGACTATTTACAATAGGAATAGAAGACCATCATGGTCAAGTTCATTGGAGCAGTCAAAAATGGACTTATAGAGTTATAGATAATTCAGTACCTATAACAGATAAAAAACCTATTCAAAAAAAAGATACATATTATGCATCTCAAGCATATGAAAATGCTCGTGCTAGTCTAAAAAGAAAATCGGGATATACATTATGGAATGGAATCAAACGACATGGTAGGTGGGCAACTTCAAGAATGACATATTGTGCTAGATTTGTGAGAATGTGTTTTGGAGAGCCAGGTAAATATGATTCGGCAAAAGAGATGTTTAACCACTTCAAACAACTACATGTTATCAAGAAAGATACAATACCTCCAAAAGGTGCTGTTGTATTCTACTCTACCTCTAGTAAACATGGGCATACTGGTATTGCTGATGGTCTAGGAGGGCTATATTCTGCTTCTAGTTATGTTAAAGGTGTTAAATATGACAAAAACTTTAATAAAAAAGCTCTTTATCTAGGCTATGTTGATGCTAATAATTTCAAAAAGTATCATTAATAGATGAATTTCAAATACTTTTCATCTCAACCACATCAACCATTTTTTGCATTAGGAGTTATAAATAGTATACTCTTTATGTCTCTTTTTTTACTTTACTACAAGGGAATATTATCATTAGAGATCACACCATCTCAATTTCATTCCTACTCTCTAATATTTTTTGTTTTTACACCATTTTTTCAAGGTTTTTTGCTTACAACTTTTCCAAGATTTAGTCAAACAGCCCCTATAGAAGAAAAAAAGTATATGAACATATTTTATATGATACTCTCTTCTACTACTCTATTTTTAATAGGAGCTATATTTTCACAATATATTATTCTACTTGCATATATAATATTACTAATAGCACTAATTTTTACTGGTTATATTTTCTATAACATATATAAAATATCTCCACTACCTACTCTTCATGACCAATTTTGGATACTTACAGGATGGAGTATGGGGATAATTAGTCAAATACTTTTTATATTATATTTTTTTACAAATAGTGAAATAGTTTTTTCTTTAGCAAAAAGTATTGGTATATATCTCTATCTTGTCATTGTTGCTCTATCTGTAGGACAGAGAATGATTCCATTTTTTTCTCATATATTTATAAAACAAAATAAGAATCTTCTCAAAATAGTATTTACTCTATTATCATTTATGATTATTTTCAAAAGTATCAATATAAATATAGATTTTATCTTTTCCATTTTGGCAGGAACTATTTTAGCCAAAGAGATATTCTCATGGAAGCTACCATTTAGAGAATCTGAGCCAATTTTATGGATACTTCATCTTGCTATCTTTTGGCTACCGATTGCTCTTATTTTAGGTGGTATTGCATCTATTGCTGAACTTATATTTAATCAATCTTTTATATTCATACAGATACATCTTGTAGTATTAGGATTTGTTACAACTGTACTAATCGGTTTTGGCACAAGAGTCACAATAGGACACTCAGGAAACAGCATGATAATTGGTAAATATACACTTGTTCTATTTTACCTCACTCAAATATTGATCTACTTTAGAGCTATCTACTCTTTTAGTGGATCTTCACTAATATTTGATATATCTATTACTATTTGGATAGGAATTTTTATTGCATGGAGTATTAAATATTTTCCTGCACTTCTTTTTGGTAAAAAACTCTAACTAATAGCTTCACGGCATAATGAAATTTTTACTCAAAAAATAGAGATATTTCAACTATAAAAACATTAATAAAATTATTTAAAAAATAAAACTTATTAAAATAATTTAAAATATTTTTTAAATTTCACAATTATTTCATTATTTTTCATAATAATACGGTATAAAAATTAATTGACCGGAGCATTATAATGACACAACTTGTTTTATTTATCAACGAACTTGGCGGAGAACATGAGGATACTTGGAATAAATTTTCCAATTTAATAGCATATGATAGTATACTTAACGATTTTGATGCCAAAACATATACATATCCAACAAGACTTGTAAGTAATAGAAAGCTATTGCAAAAAAGTAGTCATACAACAGATAAACTTAAATTACCTATCATCAGAGAAATTGCACAGAGTCTTAAAAGTGAAATAGATCAAAGATATAAAAACTATGACAAAATCTATCTTATAACAGAGGGTACTGGATCATTAATTGCAAAAAAATATTTAATAGATGAATTATCAACCAATAGCGATAATAAACTAAAAGTAGAAAAACTTCTAACATATAAAATTCCATCTGAAGATCCAAGCTGGGCGAGACTATCTCAAACATACAATCATAGTCAGATGAAAGAGCTAAATAGCAGTTATAGCACTCCAAAAATTTTACAAAGTGCATAATATTACTAAAAAGTAAGATAATTATTTAAATAATTATTTTACTTTTAGGTATCTCTATATCTTTACTCCAACAATAGTACCAAACAGCCAAAAATTAAAATAATTTAATTTTTAAGTATTTAAATTAAATTAATTAAAATATTTTTTTATAAAAAATTTTAATGTAAATAATTATATAATCCTCTCTTATTTTAAAAAAAGAGAGTTTTATGAAAAAATATTTACCTCCATCAGTTTTATTTTTCCTTGTTCCCGTAGCTCTTTACTCTAGCAATATTGTTATAGGGACAGGAAGTGAAGGCGGTGTTTACTATCCTACAGGTAATAATATTTGTGCTATGTTACCTAAAGCTAGTGACATTAACTGTTCTGCCAAAGTATCTAAAGGTTCAGTCTATAATATTGAACATATTAAAAGTGGTGAATTTCAATTTGGCATTGCACAAAGTGATGCTATATTTACTGCTTACAATGGTCTTGGAAACTTTAAAGACAAACCTTACAAACAACTTCGTACCGTTATCAGTATCTATCCTGAACTATTAACCCTTGTTGTTAATAAAAGTGCAGATATCCAAAAGATACATGATATAAAAGGTAAAATAATTAATATAGGGAATAAAGGGAGTGGACAAAGATCCACTGTTGAACTTCTTTTTTCTCTTGCAACCCCCTTATCTTCAGATATATTAGAAGAAGCAAAAGAACTTACAGCAAAAGAGTCCCCACAAGCACTTAAAGATGGAAATATTAGCGGATACTTTTATGTCACTGGTCACCCCTCTAGCAATATTAAAGAGGCTGCAGAAGGTATAGATATTGACCTAGTAAGAATCTCTCCGCAAACTTGTTTAGCCGTAAAAACACTTCTTATTCGTTACCCATTTTATAGTAATGGAATTATTCCGGCTAATACATACAAGGGAGTAGATAAAGATATTCAAACTTTTGGAGTAAAAGCAACACTTGTTACAGATGCTTCCACAGATGGAAAAATCGTAGAAGAGATTATTAAGTCAATTGTAGAAAATTTGGAAAAGTTTAAAGCTATGCATCCTGCATATAAGACTATTACTAAAGAGAGTTTTATAGAAGGTTTAGGTGCCCCATTTCATCCCGCAGCGATGGAATACTACCGTGAAATTGGAATTTTAAAGTAAAAAAAGGAAAATCTTAATTATGAGTATTTTAAAGAATTTAAGTATTAGATCAAAATTTATTATTTTGATGTTAGTTGTAAGTATCGCAAGTATTATAGCCATTGGAATGATTGGTAATCAAAGTGGTAAAAATATCTTAAATGATAGCATTAGTAATCAACTAACCTCTCTCAAAAACACAAAAGAGGCACAAATCCAAGATTTTTTTAAGACCAAAAAGAGTCAACTCTTAATGTTTTCACAAAATAATATGATTATTGATTCTATGAGAGATTTCAGAGTTTCATATAATCTTACGAAATATGATGCACTCTCTCAAGAGGAGACAAAAAAGCTTGATGAGTATTATAAAAATGATTTTTTAACAAAGTTAGCACAAAGTATGAAAACAAAACCTGTATTTGATAATTTTAGACCAAAAACAGTTGCTACATCCTATTTACAATATCACTATCTTGCAAATAATAGTTTTAAAGAAAAATCAGATTTAATTTTTGCAAATGATAAAAGTAGCTACTCTAAAGCACACAAAAAATATCACAAAAGTTTCAAACAAATTGTCTCAAAACTAAATTTTTCAGATCTTTTCCTAATTAATCCTGAAACATTGGAAATAGTCTACAGTACTTGTAAAAAAAGTGATTTTGCAACAAATCTAGAGATAGGAGCTTATAAAAATAGTAGTTTAGCCTCACTCGTAAAGAAAATTAAAAATTCAAGTGAAAAAGAGAAAGTTTATATAGAAGATTTTGAAAAATATGAACCATCTTTCAATATGCCTGAAGCATTTATGGGAGTTCCTATATATGATGGTGAAGAGAAATTAGGTATTTTAGCTATTAAAATGGATGGTAATGAAATTAATGCCATTATGATGAATAATTATAATTTTGAAAAGACAGGTCTCAAGAAGACAGGAGAGGTATATCTTGTTGGTGCAGATGGATATATGCGTTCACAATCTAGATATCTTCTAGAAAATGCCGTAACCTATAAGGAAAAACTTAAAAGCTTAAAACTTCCAACAGATGAAATTGAAAATATTATAAAATTTAATACAACAGTCAAAGCACAAAAAGTTAATACAAGTGCAGTATCTAAAGCACTAAGTGGAAAATCAAATACAGAACAAAGTGTCAATTATCTTAATCAAAAGATGCTTAGCTCTTATGCACCAGTAGATATTGAAGGCTTAAGATGGGTTATTATTGCTGAAATGGGATTAGAAGAGGCTCTAAAACCAATTTCAAATTTTCAAAAACAACTCATTATTTATACTCTACTACTCGTATTTCTTGTAACACTTTTTGCAATGTTTATAGCTCGTGTTTTTACAACTCCACTCAATACATTGATGGATGGAGTACATGATATAGAAGCGGGTAAACAGATAACAATTGAAGTAGATACTCAAGATGAGTTTAAAGAGCTATCTGGCTCATTTAATAAAATGGGAAGTAAAATTAGTAAACAAAATGAGACAATTGAACACATTTTAGAAGAAAAAGAGAAACTACTTCTCAATATTTTACCTGCTCCAATTGTAGAGAGAGTTGAAAATGGAGAGGTAGGAATTGGTGATAGTTATGATAATGTAACAGTTCTATTTACATCCCTTACAGGCTTTGATAATGCATTTATTAATGAATCTGCAAGTAAATCTATAGCTTGGCTAAATGAGCTTATCTATGCATTTGATGAATCAGCAGAAAAATTTGGTGTTGAAAAAATTAAAACTATTGGTGATGATTACATGGCAGCTTGTGGACTAAGTGTCCCTAGATTTGATCATGTTAGAAGGTCTGTAGATTTTGCTATTGATATGTTAAAAATTATTGACAGATTTAATAGAGACCATAATGTAAATATCTCACTACAAGTAGGTATTCACTCTGGCACAGTAATTGCAGGTATTATTGGTCGTCATAAATTTGTATATGATCTATGGGGAGAGGTTGTAGATATTTCTGGATATATTCGTCATGAAGCAACTCTCAATACAGTATTACTAACAGAGACTTCATATCAAGCAGTAGATCAAAAGGAAAAATTCAAAAATTTTGGAACTATACATGTTAAGGGAGTTGGAGATATAGAGACATGGGAATACAATATACTTGTAGATCATCCTCAAGAGTCCAAAGAAGAAGAGGAACAAAAAAGTGTTTGATTATATTGTAAACAATGGTTGGCATTGGTGGCTAGGAGGAGTTCTTCTTGCTTACCCTATGGCAGTTATCCTACTGGGTGAATTTACATTTCGTATGCAAGATAAATATAAGCCTTTTGAACCTATTATAAAAGCAACACAATATTTTATCTTACCAAATCTTATTATTATGTTGATGCTTACAAGTGTCTTTGGATATGCAGATACCAATATTATTGTAAAAATTACTAAAACAATTTTTTGGGTAGCAGTTATTTATGCGAGTGTTTCACTCTTTAATATTCTAATGTTTAACTCTACAGTCATGGGTAAAAAAAGTATAGAAGTTCCAAAACTTCTACTTGACTTTTTTCGTGTTATTCTTATTGCTATTGGTGTAGCACTTGTTCTATCTGCTGTTTGGGAAGTAGATTTAGGGAAAATGCTTACTGCTTTGGGAGTGGGATCTGTTGTTTTAGGTTTAGCTTTGCAAGATACACTAAGTGGTATTTTTTCAGGATTGGCTCTATTATCTGGTAAACAGTTCAGTATTGGAGATTGGTTAAAAGTTGATGATATAGATGGAAAAGTAGAGGGAATGGATTGGCGTTCAGTTACTCTACAAACAAGAGAAAATGATCTTGTTGTTATTCCAAATATAGTTTTGGCAAAAGAGAAATTTAGAAACTATTCTCAACCAACACCAATACATATGGAACATTTAGGATTTGATATCTCATTTGATGATGCACCATCAAAAGTAAAAGAGATTCTTCTTGAAGTGGCACGAAAAACAGAGGGAATATTAAGAGAACCTGAACCATCCGTAGCACTTGTCTCTTATGATGAATTTTCTATTCATTATGATGTTCGTTATTTTATAGATGGATATGATGAACAACAATCCATTAGAGACTCTTTTGTCTCCAAAGTTTGGTATGCAGCACAAAGAGATGGTTTTGTATTTCCTACAAGAAGCCATGAGGTATATAATTTTGAAGGGGAAAAATATAAATTTCCCGATACAAAAGTGGAACTTATTAAAAATCTTAAATCTTTTTCACTCTTTAAATTACAAAATAGAGAGTATGTTGAGTTAGCAGACTCATCATTTTGTTATAGCTATGGAGAAGAGGAAGAGATTCTGTTGCAAGGTGATAGTTGCAAAACGATGTACATTATTATTAAGGGTGAAGTTGAAGAACTATATTTAGATCTTCAAAAGAGAGGACATAATTTAGCAACACTCTCCAAAAATAACTTTTTTGGAATGAATACACTTATGGGAGATCAATTAAGCCTTACTACTTTTATTGCAAAAACTGATGTAGATGTCCTTATTATTAAACCCGAAGCAATACAAAAATTATTAGATAGATACCCTAGTTTGTCAAGAAAAATTGGACAAGTCATGGAGTCAAGAGAGAAAAGTATAGAGACAATAGAAAATAGTTACAAAAAGAGAGTTTCTATACCAAATGCTACTAATAAACTTCTAAGTTAAAAAGAGAACCCCTTAATCGGTTCTCTTAGTTATATTACATATATAATTTTATATTTCTAGCAATAAAGTAAATATTTTTATATATAAAAACAAGTAATGCTATTTTCATGCTATTTTATTAAAGTATAATAGCCTTATCTTAAAAGGTAGGAAGGAGAAAAAATTTGGAACTAGGAAAAAATTAAAAATTAAAAATTAAAAATTGGTATAAGAAGAAGTAAAAGTATATAACATATTAAAAAGGAGATTCTATGAAGAAAAAAATTTTAGGTTTAGCAGTTATTGCATCATTAAGTTTACCAGCATTTGCAACAGAGTTTATTACTATTGGTACAGGTGGGGTTACAGGTACTTATTATCCTACAGGTGGAGCAATCTGTCGAATGATGAACAAAAATAGAAAAACCACAGGAATTAGATGTTCAGTTGAGTCAACTGGTGGTTCAGTTTATAATGTAAATACTATCAATGCAAATGAGCTTGATTTTGGTATTTCTCAAAGTGATACTGCATATCAAGCTTACCATGGTGAGGGAAAATTTAAAGCTAAAGCAGTTAAAGGTCTTAGATCTGTATTGGCAATTTATCCTGAACTTTTGGCATTTGTAGTTAGTAAAAAATCAGGTATTAAATCTTTATCAGATGTAAAAGGCAAAAAGTTAAATATAGATATCCCCGGATCTGGAACTCGTATGACTACTGACATTGTACTTGAAGCATTTGGCATTAAAAAATCTGATTTAGCACTTGCAAATGAGCTAAAATCATCAGAAGGTCCTACAATGTTGAAAGATAATAAGATTGATGGTTATTTTGGTGTTTTTGGACATCCTACTGCAAATATTAAAGATGCTTCAAACTCTGTAGATATTGATTTGGTTCCAATTGATGGTAAACCAATTGATGATTTGGTAGCAAAATACTCTTACTATGCAAAAGGTATTATCTCAGGTACTTTCTATAAAGGTGTAGAACATGATACTCCAAGTATTGGGGTAAAAGCAGTACTTGTTACTAAAGATAGTATAGATGAAAAAATTGTATATACATTAGCAAAAACCATTTTAGATAATTTTGATGCATTCAAAAAACTTCATCCAGCTTATAAGACCATAACAAAAGAGTCTCTATTAGATGGATTAGCAGTTCCTCAACATCCAGGTGCTATAAAAGCATTTAAAGAGGCTGGTCTTATCAAATAAGGAACCATGATGAAAGAAAATCAACACATAGATGAAGATTTTATAGAGAACGAAGAGAAACTTATTGAAGAGCTAGAGGGGCAGAGAAATCTGCCCGAAGACTCTTGGCAACATTGGCTTATAGTAGTAATTGCATTTTTGTGGTCTGCATATCAAATCTATGTTGTGATTGTACCTACAAATAGTGTATTTATACGCTCATTTCACCTTGCATTTGCATTAGCATTGGCATTTGCTATGTATCCAATGTTTAGAACACAACGGACTATGACAACCATACCTTGGTATAACTTTTTAATAGGTCCAGCTGCCGTCGTTGGAGCATTATATATTTTTATAAATTATGATGCATTAAATGCAAGAAGTGGTGCATGGTCTCCACTAGATGTTGGCATGGGGCTTATGAGTATATTTTTGATCTTAAAAGCAGCAAGAAGAACTTTAGGCATGGCACTTCCTGTAATTGCTGTAATATTTATACTCTATGACTATCTTGGGCAATATATGCCTGATATGATAGCTCATAAAGGTGCAAGTATCAATAAAATAGTAGGACAAATGTATCTTACAACAGAAGGTATATTTGGTGTACCTTTAGGAGTAAGTGCTAGTTATGTATTTCTATTTGTACTATTTGGAGCACTATTAGAGAGAGCGGGAGCTGGTAAATATTTTATTGATCTAGCTTATGCACTTTTGGGCAAATATGATGGTGGACCAGCCAAAGCCTCTGTCGCAGCTTCGGGAATGATGGGTATAATCTCTGGAAGCTCAATTGCCAATACGGTTACAACTGGAACTTTTACAATTCCGCTAATGAAAAAACTAGGCTTCCCCGGACACAAAGCAGCATCAGTAGAAGTTGCAGCCTCCACCAATGGTCAACTAATGCCACCAATTATGGGTGCTGCTGCTTTTATTATTGCTGAGTTCCTAGGACTCGCATATACAGATGTCATTATGGCAGCGGCTATTCCTGCATTTGTCAGTTATTTTGCACTCTTTTATATAGTACATTTAGAAGCAAAAAAATTAGGAATAAAGGGTGAAGATCCTTCAAAATTACAAAGAGCATTTGATATATTCAAAGGTGGCTTACACTATATAATCCCTATTTTCTTCTTAATGTACACACTAATAGGGCTTAGACAATCCCCACAAATGGCAGCATTTAACGCTATAGGATTTATGATGTTGATCATGGTGATTCAAAGACCTGTATATGCACTTCTTGAAAAGAGGAAAATAGATGGTGCTGTTTTAATAAGTGGTTTTACAGATATCGGACATGGAATGGTAAATGGTGCTAAAAACATGGTTCCAATTGCTATAGCAACCGCAGTTGCAGGAATAGTTGTAGGATCTGTTACTTTAACAGGAATAGGATTAATTTTATCAGAAGTAATTGAAGAAATTTCAGGTGGTTATATTGTAGCTGTACTCTTTTTTACAGCTATTGTTTCACTTGTACTTGGTATGGGACTTCCAACCACTGCAAACTATATCGTTATGGCAGCTCTTACAGCTCCAGTCATTATGGATTTATCTAGCAGTTTAGGATATTTAATACCAGCAATTGCAGCACATCTATTTGTCTTTTATTTTGGAATTTTAGCTGATGATACGCCACCTGTTGGGATGGCGGCATATGCCGCGGCTGGGATTGCAAAAAGTGATCCAATAAAGACAGGTTTACAAGGTTTTGCATATGATATAAGAACTGCAATATTACCATTTGCATTCTTTTTTAATAATAAACTTCTACTAATAGAAGGTGTGGATGCGGTTGATCCAAATAATCCAGCATTGTGGCAATGGATAACAAATCCGGGGGAGATTGGATTAATCTTTTTAACTGCAAGTGCAGGAATGTTTGCCTTCTCCTCAGCTACACAAGGTTGGCTATTAACAAAAACTAGTGGTATAGAGAGATTATTACTATTACTAGTAGTACCATTTATGTTGGTACCAAATATTATGGCATCTCAAATAGGATTAGGCAGTGAATATATATCATATGTTGTTGGTTTTGCAATATATGGATTAGTCTATTTTATGCAAAAAAACAAAACTTAAAATTAAATCAACAGGAGAAGAGGAAGAATGAAAAAAATATTATTATCCGCAATAGCTATTATTTCAATAGCTCAAGTGGCAACAGCGTCTAACAGTTTAACAGAGGCATTACAAAATGGAACATACTCTACAAAAGCTAGAGTGTTCTATTTTGATAGAAGTTTTGATAAAGATGGGGTAGATGATGCACAAGCTTTAACGGCAGGTGGTATCATGAAATATGTAAGTGGTGATTATATGGGACTCAAAATAGGACTTGCATATTATGGCAGTCATAGATTAGGTGGACTATATAGCAGAGAAGAGGGAAAAGGTACTAGCATTTTAGGAAGAAATGGTGAAGATCTCAATTTTCTCGGTGAAGCATATTTGGAATATAAAACGGGAAATACAATGATTAAAGTGGGTCGTCAACAACTAGCCACTCCACTTATGCAAAATCATGATCTTCGTATTCTTCCATCTGTTTATGAAGCAGCCATTTTGAGAAATACCGATCTTTCAAATACAATGTTAGAAGTTGGTTTTGTTCAAGCATACACAGGTTTTACATCTAAAGATAATGACTTTTTAGACATGAATAAAAAATGGGGAGAAGATGGATTAGCATATATCTCTTTTAAAAATAGTAGCATCGAAAATTTAAGCATAAGAGGACAATATATTGCAGCTATATCTGATGAAGATAAAGCGGGAAATCCAATTAGTGTTGAAGATTATAAATATTTAGATGCAAAATATTCACTAAATAATATTGGAACCAAAAGTTATATCAAAGCACAATTTGGAGGAAATGCTTACTCTGATGGAGATGATTCTACTCTAATGGGGGTAAAAGCAGGAACAACAATTGGAATGTTTGATTTAGCTATTCTTTATGACCAAATAACTGACAACTCTTTTAAAGCAGTAGAATCTGGTCCTATGTACTCAGATTGGCAACAAGGATATGGGAACTATGAAGCTAGTACAGCATTTGGTGGTCAAATAATTGCTCACCCAATGGCAGGACTTAGCATGAAACTTGGTTATGTTGATGTAAGTGCTGATGAAGGAAATGTAAGAGATGACTTTTCAGAAATGAATATTGACATCAAATATAAAATTGATGGTATCTCAAAAGTAAGAGTCAGATACTCTCTAAAAGATCAAACAGATGAATCTGATAGAGAAGATCGAGACGATTTTAGAATTATCTATTATATAAATTTCTAGGTCTATTTTGGTGAGTAATTTTACTCACCGAATATGATAATTTCATATACATTTTTACGCTTTACTAATGTTTGTCCAGAGGGAATTGTACCCTCTTTTTTACACTTTGCTAGCTGAAGTTTTAAATCTTCAATCTCATTTTCAAACTCATCCATTTTCTCTTTAAATTGAAGGATAATATCCACACCAGCCAAATTAACACCCAAATTACGAGTAAGTCGTAAAATCATATTAATTTGATCAATATCTTTCTGAGAATAGAGTCTCATTTTTCCATCTGTTCTTGAGGGAGTAACCAATCCCTCTCTCTCATATTGTCTTAATGTTTGAGGATGTATGTTTAATGCCTTTGCAACAACACTAATCAAATATACTGGTTCATCATAAGAGTGCATGTTATTCTCCTGGTAATTTCTCTTTCATGATCTTTACAAGATCTTCATCTAAAGTATCAATTTTAGGAAGAGAGACATTGAGTTTTAGATACAAATCTCCCATCTCCTTAGTTTTACGATTCACTACACCCTGCCCTTTGACACGAAGTTTTTGACCACTTCTAATACCTGCTGGTACTTTTACTGTGATCTCCTTATGAGGTGTTTTGACCACAATTTTATCACCAAAAAGAGCAGTTTTGAGAGAGATATCAACCTCTTTTGTAAGATCATCACCATCTCTAGTATATTCAGGAGACTCAGCAACACCAACTTTGATATATAGATCACCGACCTGTCCACCATGTCTTTGACCCTTACCCTTTACTCTTAATTTTTCACCATTTTTAATTCCAGCAGGAATTTTTATATCAAAGCTACCAGAACCATCTCTCACAGAGTGTTTACCACCCAAAATAGCAACATCAAAAGGGATAATAATCCTAGACTCAACATCTAAATCAGGTTCATTAAAACCTCCAAAGCCACCAAATCCTCCGTGTCCACCAAATCCAGCAGACTGGCTACTAAAGCCACCTCCACCACCACCAAATATATTACGCAAAATTTCATCTAAATTTGATCCACCTTGACCACCAGCAAAATCATGGAAACTCTGTCCACCAAACATACTATCACCATGCATATCATATTGCTGTTTCTTTTGTGTATCACTCAATATCTCATATGCCGCATTAATCTCTTTGAACTTATCTTCTGCATCAGGAGATTTATTAATATCAGGATGATATTTTCTCGCCAATTTTCTATAAGCTTTTTTAATCTCATCAGCTGATGCATTTTGACTTACATTAAGTGTTTCATACAAACTTTTACTCACTATACCACTCCACATATATATTTTATAAGTAGTATAGCATAAAACTTTAGTCTATGTCAATCAACCTTAGAGAAATAATTGCTTAAATTTATTTATACATGATTAATAATTATCTTGTATAATAAGAGAATGAAAAGAGTATTTTTTATCACTATTTTAACTATTTCGTTTTTATATTCAAAGAGTGATTTTTTTACAGACATGCCCAAAACTTCAAAAAGGGTCATGCCTAAAAGTAATCAAGTGATTCTATCTTTTTATGATGCAATTAAAGATGTTAGAAAATCTGTCGTAAATATTTCAACTACTAAAAAAGTACAAGTTTCAAGAGAGTTAGAACAACTTTTTAATCACCCACTTTTCAAAGAGTTTTTTGGTTTACAACTTAAGAAACAAAATAGCAAAAAAGTAAACTCTTTGGGTTCTGGTGTAATTATCTCCCAAGATGGATATATCATTACAAACAATCATGTTATTGCTGATGCTAGTGAAATTTTTGTAAATATTCCAAGCAGGACAAAAACTTATAGAGCCAAGCTTGTTGGCAGTGACCCAAAAACAGATATTGCTGTAATCAAAATTCAATCTAAAAATCTAACTATTGCTAAATTTGCAGACTCCTCCAAACTAAGAGAGGGAGATATTGTTTTTGCTATTGGAAATCCATTTGGCATTGGAGAATCTATTACTCAAGGTATCATATCTGCTTTGAATAAAAGAAAAGTAGGACTAAATCAATATGAAAATTTTATTCAAACTGATGCCTCTATCAACCCTGGTAACTCTGGGGGAGCATTGACTGATAGTAGAGGAGCTTTGATTGGTATAAATAGTGCCATAGTCTCTAAAAGTGGCGGTAACAATGGTATTGGCTTTGCTATTCCTGTAAACATGGTAAAAAATATTGCTGAAAAACTGATTAGACATGGAGAAGTGCAAAGAGGATATCTTGGAGTAAATCTTTCAGATCTCACACCACAAATAGCAAGCCTATACAAACATAAACGAGGTGCACTTATTTTAAATATTATACCACATGGTGCTGCCTATAGGGCTAATCTAAAAAGAGGCGATCTTATTTTATCCATAGGAGATGAGACAATTAACGATACAAGCGAACTTAGAAATGCCATCGCTTCATACTCTCCAAATACTAGAGTACCTATACTTTATGAGAGAAATAGAGAGATTAAAAAGACAATTATAACATTAAGCTCAAAAGAAAATCTAAATAGTTTTACTCGATCAAATGAGATAATCGAGGGGTTACAAGTATCTAAACTTTCACAATATCTAAGACAAAAGATGAGTATACCTTATCATATTAGAGGGATTGTGGTCACAAAGGTAAGATCTAAAACATATGCTCATAGAGTAGGTTTTCAAAAAGGCGATATTATTTTACAAGTTAATGATTTTGAAACGGATAATTTAGATAAATTTAAATATGCTATAAAACACAGCAATCCAAGAGATAGAGAAATTTTTGTCACTAGAAGTGGTTATGTTGTAGTTATCAATGGATAGGGAGATAGATATGATTAAAATACTTATGATAGAAGATGATCCAGAGTTGGCTGAAATTTTGAGTGAATACTTAGAACAGTTTAATATAGAAGTAACGAATATAGAAGATCCTTTTATAGGCATGGCTACACTTGATACAAGTAAATTTGATCTTGTTATTTTAGATCTCACACTTCCTGGCTTAGATGGGCTAGATGTATGTAGTGATATTCGTAAAAGACACAATATTCCTATTATTATCTCCTCTGCAAGACATGATATTACAGATAAAGTAGAAGCATTAGAGAGAGGTGCTGATGATTATCTGCCAAAACCATACAATCCAAGAGAGCTTCAAGCTAGAATAAAAAGTCTTCTGCGTCGTGAAAAACATGATTTTAAAAATGATATATCTCAAAGAGAAAAACATGAAGATAAAGATATAGAGATAAATGAAGAAAAAAATGAAATTTCATTCAAAAAAAATGTTTTATCTTTGACAAATGCGGAGTATGGAATACTGAA
>Ga0256914_1001895_pt1 | contig 17976 bp, 11 predicted proteins | sample HulkmetaG_FD_191571 | JGI IMG/M metagenome (GOLD analysis project Ga0256914, IMG submission 191571) | Hydrothermal chimney microbial communities from Main Endeavour vent field at the Juan de Fuca Ridge, Pacific Ocean - Hulk | ecosystem: Environmental > Aquatic > Marine > Hydrothermal vents ... | reverse complement strand
GGACAACTGCCCTCTCACCGTGAACGCGGACCAGTTGGACACGGACGGGGACGGCCTGGGGGACGTGTGCGACCCGGACGACGACAACGACGGAGTAGGCGACGAGGTGGACAACTGCCCTCTCACCGTGAACGCGGACCAGTCGGACATCGATGATGATACCGAAGGGGATGCGTGCGATCTGGACGCGGACGACGATGGCGTCTACGCGAACGAGGACTGCAATGACCTGGATTCGAGCGTCTCTGGTGAGGTCACCTACTGGGAGGACCCGGACGCCGATGGGTGGGGGAGTCCCGAGGCGTTTGACACATTCTGTCAGTCTGTTCCGCCTGAAGGCTATGTGGCGAATGGCGATGACAACTGTCCTGCCCAGGCCAATCCGGACCAGTTGGACACGGACGGGGACGGAATGGGCAACGTCTGTGACCCGGATGACGATGACGACGGGATTCTCGACGACGCGGACAACTGTCCTCTGACCCCGAATTCGAACCAGGTCGATACCGACGGGAATGGTACCGGAGACGAGTGCGAGAATGACCTGGACGGGGATGGCATTGCGGACGAGACGGACAACTGCCTCGAGGTGCCGAACTCGGACCAGGCCGACCTGGATGGGGACGGCGTTGGAGACGGGTGCGACCCCGATGCGGATGGGGATGGGACGCCGGGTTCCGAGGACTGCGACGATTTCGATCCGGAGGTGGCGGCGCAGGTGATGTACTACGAGGATCTTGACGGCGACGGCTGGGGGGATCCGGCAAGTACGGTGGAGGTTTGCGGAACGGCGCCGCCCGAGGGCTACGCCGCCGACTTCCCTGACAATTGCCCGGAGATCCCGAACGCCGATCAGGCAGACGCTGATGGCGACGGAGTCGGAGATGCCTGTGATGAGTCTGTGGACCTCACTCCGACCGTTGCGCCCATGGTCACTCCTTCTCCAGGACCGGCAGCCACACCAACCCCGGAACTGGATGTCACGGCCACCCCGCTGCCCCCGGGGGAACCCACGCCCACCCCTGGCTCAGCGTCTGATGATTCCCCGGTGCCGGCTCCCAGTGCCAGTCCCATGGACGACGACTCCAGCGATGGTGGCGAAGGCTGCGCCTGTTCTCATGACCGCACGAGGGAATCTGGACAGCGGGCGATATCCCACTTGCTGCTGGCGGGACTTGGCGTTCTTTCGCTGCTGGGCCGTCGGCGTGGAGCCGGGATCTGACGTCCCTCGTGAGCCGGACGGATCTCGAACTGCTGTGATCGTGACCGCCTTGTCCGGGGGGCAACCTTTGCCCACGACGCGCTGGCGGCATGGCGTTTTCGCGAACGAGTCCGGCCCGATGTTCGGACATCCCGCTGTTGACTGTGTCCGAAAATGCATCTAGAATGCCCTGGTTTCAATTGGGTGCAACGGTGCGCAGAGCGGATAGCGACCCTGTCCCGTCGGGGCGCGGGCGCTGTCTGTTTGACGTTGGAGGAGCCGGGACATGGGATTTCTTGTCGTGCTCAAGGATGGGAGGCCGTTCCTCCGCTTCCGCCTCGACAAGGAAGACACGACCATTGGGCGGAACGATGGTGCGGACGTCTACATTCCAGACGCGCGCGTGTCCCGGATTCACGCGGTGGTTCGGAGGGGGACGGACGGCTACCGGCTGTATGATCGGAGCACGAACGGGACCTTTGTGAATGGAGTCAGAACGAAGGCGGCCCGGCTTCATGATCAGGACGTGATCACGGTCGGTTCATGCCAGATTCGGTTCGAGGTGTCCGGCTTGCAGGAGCCGCCGCCGACCGTGGTGACCGGTCCGGATGGTGGGGCGCTTTCCTATGATGCCACGGCGGAGAAGTTTCTGTATGCGCGGCCGGTGCTGGAGGTTCGAGACGGGCCGATGCGCGGGCGTCGGATTCCGTTGCAGGGGGAGGTGGTAACCATCGGGTCTGACCGCGGGGCGGACGTGCGCGTGGAGGAAGGGCCGGCGCAACAGTGTCTACTGTTGTGGACAGCGGACCGCTATGCGTTGCGGCCGGTGGAGGGTTCTGAGCCGGTGCTCGTGGACGGACGTCCTGCGGAAGGAGATGTGGCGGTCGCCCTTGGAAGCACCATCCGGGTGGGGCGCACCTCGATTCGTCTGGTGCTCGAGGAGGGGGAGGAACCTCTCGTTCCCATGGCGGTGACGCGGTACCAGGGGATGGTGGGGACGGGTGCGGCCATGCGGAAAGTTTTCGCCGCCATCGACCGGTTGGCCCGGCACGATGCGCCGGTGATCGTGCTGGGGGAAACGGGAACCGGGAAAGAATTGGTGGCTCGAGCCCTCCACGCCCGGAGCCACCGGGCGAGGGGACCGTTTGTCGCAGTCAACTGCTCTGCCATCTCGTCTCAGCTTGTGGAGAGCGAGTTGTTCGGGTACGAGCGAGGCGCGTTTACCGGAGCGGACCGCGCACGCAAGGGGGCCGTGGAAGCAGCGAGCGGGGGCGTCCTGTTCCTCGATGAACTGGGAGACATGCCGCTGGATGTGCAGGCGAAATTGCTGCGGGTGCTCGAGACCGCCACGGTGACCCCTGTGGGCTCCTTCGAGGCGCGTCCGGTCGATGTGCGTGTGGTGGCGGCGACGCACCGGGATCTGGCCGCCGAGGTCGGTGCAGGCCGGTTTCGGTCAGACCTCTTCTTCCGCCTGTTCGTGCTGACCGTGGAACTGCCGCCGCTCAGGGAACGGCGGGAGGACATTCCTGCCCTGGTGCAGCACTTTCTCAAGGAATGCAGCGTCGACAGTCGGGTGCCGAGGATCACCACAGAAGCAGTCGACCGTCTCGTGGCTTATCATTGGCCCGGGAACGTGCGGGAACTTCGCCACGTGTTGATTCGCGCCCTGGCCACGGACGATCAGGGGACCATCACCGAGGACAAGCTGACGTTCCATCCTCCTCCCGAAGCGACAACCGCTGCGCCAATGCCTGAGTGGTCTTCTTCCGTGGGCACGCTCGAGGCGCTGGAGCGTCGGGCGATCGAGCGGGCGCTGGCCCGGTGTGGCAACAATCGCAAGCGTGCCGCCAAGTTGTTGGGGATCGCGCGGTCCACCCTGCATCTTCGAATGAAGAAGTATGGGTTGCTGTGACGTTTCGAGCCGCAGGCGAAGGGGTCATCCGGACGTTCGGACCGGAGGCGCCGCGTCGTCGATGGGCGACGTCTCATCCACGAAGGTTCCGTACATCCATTTGTAGATCATCGGCTCCAGGGTCGGTTCTCGACTCAGCATCTTGGTGCCGTGTCCCGCACCAGTATAAATCTTGAGGTATTTCTTGCCTCGAGCCAGCGCGTCCAGGACCAGTGCCGACTTCGCCGAAAAGCGGTCTTCCTTGCTCACGGCGATGAAAAGGGGCCGGGACCCGTACTGCTCCACCGCATTCTCGGCGGTCACTCCCTTGTACTCGAGGCCCGGAGACAGCAGGATCACGTTGGAAATGCGCGGGTCTTCCGCCGCATACCGTATCGCAAGGTTGGCCCCCAGGCTCGCACCGATGAGCACGATACGTTCCGGGTCCACGTTGGTCTGGTCCCGCAGATACCGAACCGCGGCTTCCACGTCCCGGACCATGGCCTGGAAGTCGTCCGGGCCGAGGTCCGCGTAGGTCAGTGTCTTCCCATCCGCCCCGGTGGTGCTCCTGCCGTGACCGCGCAGGTCCAACGCAAGGGCGTGCACACCATTGTTGCCGAGACGCTCGCCCATGCGACGCCAATCCTCGCTCGACCGGGACGCCATGTGCACGAGGACCGCCCCGAGTCCGTCGGCCTTCCCGGGCCAGTAGAGCGCGTGGAGTTGCCAGCCGTCGGATGTCTTGAGTGAAACAGAATGGACCTGGGAGGCGGCAGCCGTCTTCACCCCGTCCGGGGCGGCTTCGGCCCGGATTGTCGGCAGAGCCACAAGGAAAATCAGGCTGACCAGGTACGGCAGCCGACTACGATGTGCAGAGTGCATCCCCTTTTCCTCCTCCTGCCGGAGCGGCTCGCGGCTACATCCTGCAATTCAGGTCGCTCCGTGCCGCCAGGCTCCACGCCACCAGCGCTGCTTGCACGCGCCCATTATACCGGAGCACAGAGTTCGGGTCAAACGAGGCGTGCACACTGCAGTATCACGGCGGGTGACCCGGTGTCAGGAACCGACCCCAGCAACCTCGATTCGACCCGATGGCGGGATCCGGACAAATGCCGTGATTGACAACCGGGACCCCCAGTGCATATGCTACGTTATGGAGATGGGTGTCACAATGAAGCTGGGAACGGGCCGAAAGACTTCATCTTCGAGCCTTCCGGCACCCGCCGGGGCGGTACCGGGGCGTTCGAGGCCATGTTCCGGCAAAGTGATGAGAGAGGGAGTCTGGCTGCTGGTTGGACTCGTCTGCCTCCTGGGCGGGGGATGGCCCTCCCAAGCCTCGGCCGGCGCCTATCCTCGCCTCGAGCTGGGGTCGCCAGGTGCGTTGGAACTTCGGGTCGGGCTGGCCTCACAGCACTGGTTCGGGCCGGACGCCGCGTTGGCCGCGGTCGGAGACCGCGCGGGCATGTCGGCCCAGGTAGGGGTTCGTGTCACCACCGGTGCTTTGGTGGTGGTGCACGGAGCATTTTATCCTTCGAGCAAGCGGATAGGGCCGGTGCCACCCTGTGCGGCAGATACCTATCTTGGAGACGGCGTCCCGTCAGAAGCGGAGATCGCGGAAGCGGCTGCGTGTCATTCCGCCGGGGATGTTCGGATGGTGGGTCTGGGGGTGGGCTGGACGTTTCGGCTGGGTCCTCACCTGGTGGCCTCCCAGTCCATCACCGCGGACGCCACCTGGCTGGGGGGCATCGTGGTTCCACTGGACGACGAGGAAACCGGAGGTGTGGGGCTGGCCTCTGCATTGGTCGTGGGTCCCGGGCTCAGGGCGCGGTTCGCCTGGATGCTCCGCTCGGTGCATGTGGGCGTCGAGTTCCGGTCGGGCCTTGGTGTGGTGGACGCCGGTCCAGCGGTGCAGGTCTATGTCCCGTTGGGAATCGGCCTGGACCTGGGTCTTGGCGGCGGCGTTCGGTCCCGGTCGACGGACGGAGCGTCTGAGCGCGCCTTGTAGCACCGAGCCACTGGGAGACGTCGAACGATGGTTTGGAGCAAGGGGTTTGCACGTGCGGCGTATCCCGTTGTCAGGTCCCTGATCGCGGCCGTCCTGATGGGGCATTTGCCGGGGTGCTTGCTCGAGGACCCGGTGCCATTGTTCGATCAGGATCGGGACGGGGTCATCACAGCCGCCGACTGTGACGACCAGGACCCTGCGGTCGGGTCTGCATACCGCGACGAAGACGGAGACGGGTACGGTGCAGGCGACCCGTTGGCCGGGTGCGGCACGTCCTCCCCCCTCTTCGTTTCCGTTGGGGGGGACTGCGCTGACCAGGACCCATCCGCCCATCCCGACGCCCCGGAAGTTTGCAACGGCGTGGACGACGACTGCGATGGCGTGAGCGACGAGGACTTTCCGCCCGTCCCCGTGTATCCCGACGGCGATGGGGACGGATATGGCGTGTCGGCGGAACCTTCGAGCGCGTGTGGGCAAATGGATGGCCTGGTGCTCGAGGGCGGAGATTGCAACGACCAGGACCCGGGCGTGAATCCGGGGGCGAAGGAAGTCTGCAATCTGGTGGACGACGATTGCGACGGCGACGTGGATGAGGCGTGGCCGCGGCACCTGTATGCACCCGATGGGGACGGCGACGGGTGTGGCGACATGTCCTCTCCTGTCCTCGCTTGCACGTCGCCCGGTTCAGTCTATGTGAGCGGCGCTGACGACTGCGACGATACCGATCCTGCCGTGCACCCCGGCGCTCCGGAACAGTGCAATGGCCTGGACGACGATTGCGACCGCCGCGTGGACGAATCTCTGGATACTTCGGTCTGGTACCTGGACCTGGATGGAGACGGCCACGGCTCCGCTGAAGGCCCGGTTTCGACGGGTTGCCTGGAACTCGAGGGCTTCAGTTCCGTCGGAGACGACTGCGACGACGCAGACCCGGCCCGCTATCCCGGGGCATTCGACACCCTTGGCGATGAGGTGGACAGCGATTGCGACGGCCAGGAGGGGGAGATTCGCCTGGTGGTGGGGTCGGGGGGCGAAGGGGAGGTGCAATCCGGCATGCCAGCGCTGGACCTTCCCCTGGAGGCCCCGGAAGGAATCGCGCTCGGGCCGGACGGCTCCCTGTTCGTGGCGGATAGCGGCGCCTCGGTGGTGCTGCGGGTGGACCCGGACGGAACCGCCTGGGTGGTTGCCGGTATCCCCGGGGCGTTCGGCTTTTCCGGCGACGGTGGGGCCGGTTCGAGCGCCCTGCTTGACGGTCCGACCGGGCTGGCCGTGGACCTCGAGGGCCGTTTGCTCGTGTGTGATACCTTCAACAATCGCGTGAGACGTCTTGATCAAGATGGGATGATTCAGACCATGGCAGGAGTCGGCACGCCGGGCAGCAGTGGGGACGGCGGCGATGCGCGGGATGCGGAGTTGAATCAGCCTCGAGGCGTGGCGGTGGACCCCGACGGCCGGATCTACGTGGCGGACACCCAGAACCATCGCGTGCGGGTCATCGGCCCGGACGGGATCATCGACACCCTGGCGGGCAGCGGCGCTCCCGGGTATGGTGGGGACGGCGACCTGGCGGTCCGTGCATCTCTTTCCTTCCCTTATGGGGTCGCCGTGGATTCAGGGGGAACCGTCTGGATCGCGGACACTGGCAACCACGTGGTGCGCACGGTGGACCCTGTCTCGTCGGTGATCACCACAGTGGCCGGGATCGGCGTCCCTGGACATGTCGGGGATGGCGGCAGCGCGCTCGAGGCGGCCCTTGACACGCCCGAAATGGTGGCGCCGGGGCCGGGTGGACTGTGCTACATTGCAGACAGCGGCAATTCCGTGGTTCGGCTGGTGTCGCCGTCAGGAACCATCGACACCGTGGTGGGCACAGGCGCACCTGGACACGACGGGGACGGGGGGGCGCCCGAGTTCGCCACCCTGGACTACCCCTGTGACCTCCAACTCGCACCGGACGGCACACTCTTCGTCGCCGACATCCTGGCCCGGCGGGTCCGCCTGGTTGACCCGTGACGCTGCTTCCGGGGTCTCCGGCGGTTCCTTGAAATCGCTGCCGCGCGATCCAGACTACCGAATCCTTCGTGGCGGAGAACTTTCCCCTTTCGCCTTCCTCGGTTCAGGTATATTTTCCCTCACGGTTGAGGAGACTTTCGTGAGAGGAGCATTGTCATGGCCTGGAACTACAGTGACAAGACCAAGCAGATTTTCATGGATGCGGTGCAGGGAAAACCCGGTACCCATCTGGGAGAAGTCCCCGACCCGGACGGGTTCGGCGAACACGGCTCCATCGTGTGCGGCGATGCCCTCCGGTTCACGTTCCGGGTCGAGAAGCACCCCACAGACCCTCTGAAAGACCGCATCGTCGAGGCACGTTACCTCACGTTCGGCTGCACCTCGGCCATCGCGGCGTCCGAAGCCCTGTGCGACCTCATTGAAAAAGGCCGGTACACGCCCCTCGAGGCCCTCAAGATCACCAATCAGGATATCGTGGACTACCTCGAGGGTCTCCCTTCGCAGAAAATCCATTGCTCGGTCATGGGCGCAGAGGCGCTCGAGTCTGCGGTGTTCAACTGGGCTCAGAAGCGCGGCGTGGACCTGGAGAAGCTGGGCGTCCAGATGCAGCAGCATACCGAGGAGGGGCGAATCGTCTGCAAGTGCTTCTCGGTGTCCGAGCCGTATATCCGGCGCAAGATCAAGGAGCTGAACCTGAGAACGATCCCGGAGATTACCAACGCCATCAAGGCCGGAGGAGCCTGCATGACCTGCCACCATGCCCCCGGCGGCTTGCAGGACATCCTCGACGACATCTGGGGCAAGCAGAAAGACGGCACCCCGGAGTCTCAGACCGACCTCGGTTCCGAGTCCGCCGGCTCCCCGGACCTGGCTCCCCAGGCGTTCGAAGTCCCATCTTCCTTCGAGGTTCCTGCAGAGCAACCAGAGCGGCCGGCTCTCTCGCCGTTCCAGTTCATGAAAAAGGTGGAAGCCACCATCGACAAGTATGTGCGACCCATGCTCGCCGCAGAAGGAGGAGACATTGAACTGATCGACATCAAGGACGCCCTGGTCTACGCCCGCTTGACCGGCGCGTGCGCCGGGTGTGCCGGCGCCTCGACCACCATGAAGATGATGGTTGAGCGGACGCTCAAGGAGTTGGTCGACGAGAAGATTCGTGTGATCGCAGTTTGAGCAGGGGGAACCCATGAACACAGTCTACGCAGACAACAACGCGACAACACCGGTGGCCCCCGAGGTGGTCGAGGCGATGATGCCTTACCTGACCAGCCGGTTCTACAATCCAAGTTCCATGTACGAACCCGCACGGGCCGTGGCCGAGGCCGTGGCGAGCGCCCGGAAACGCATAGCACGGACGCTCGGCGGTCCCGCCTCGAACCAGTTCTACTTCACATCGTGTGCCACCGAGGCCAACAACTGGGCCTTGCGCGGTGCAGTGGCTGCCAACCCGGCCCGACGTCACATCATCACCACCGCCGTCGAGCACCCCGCCGTGCTCGAGGTGTGTCGGGAACTCGAACGCCAGGGATGCGAGGTCTCCTACCTGTCGGTGGATTCCGATGGAAAGCTCGATATCGGCGAATTCGTTCGCACACTCCGGCCTGATACGTTGCTCGTCACCATCATGCACGCCAACAACGAAACCGGGGTCATTTTCCCCATCGAGAAACTCTCCCGGATCACCAAGGAAACCGATCCCCGCATCCTCTTTCATACCGACGCCACCCAGTCCGTGGGCAAGCTCGCCATCGACCTGAAACGCGAGTTCAAGCACGTGGATATGTTGACCTTCTCCGGACACAAGCTCCACGCACCCAAGGGCGTGGGAGTCCTCTACATGAAACGCGGAACTCCTTGCCGGCCGTTCATGGTCGGCGGTCACCAGGAAAGCGGACTCCGGGCCGGGACCGAAAACGTGCCTTACATCATGGGCCTGGCCAAGGCCTGCGAACTGGCCGCAGACCACATCCAGGAAGAACAGGACTACGTCCGCAGACTGCGAGACAGACTGCAAAAAGCCATCAGCGCCATCCCCTACATCGAAATCAACGGGGGCAACGCGGCTCGGCTTCCCAATACCCTCAACGTGGCATGCCACTACATCGAGGGTGAAAGCATCCTGTACCAACTCAATGAATACGGAATCTGTGCTTCCAGCGGCTCCGCTTGCACTTCCGGCTCTCTCGAGCCCTCCCACGTGCTTCGGGCCATGAAGATCCCCTTCACCGCCATCCACGGCTCCATTCGGTTCAGCTTCAGTCGGTACAACACCGATGAGGACGTTGACCGCATCATCGACGCATTCCCCAAGATCGTGGAAAGCCTGCGTCGAATCTCACCTTACTGGGACATGGAGCGAAACGCCCCCCGCCCCGGCGCCCTCCGACTCGAGCGTCCTCACGAGTAGCCCTCACCGCAATTCCCATCCCGTTTCTCACCCTCGCCCCACAGACCATCATGGAGCATTCCGTTCGCTGTGCACACAACCGGGGTGCACCTGAACCCGCATGTCTGGACTGGATACCGGTGGCACGAATGGTGCAGCCTTTTCGATCCGCACGAATGGGGATTGACTCGTCCGTCCGTTTCGCCTAGACTCGATTCAGGGGGGAACGGATTGAGCAGGGAGGATGTAGGAGGAGGCACGTGAGGTCGGCGTTGCGGAAAAAGGTGGATGAGGAGAGGAAACGGAGGAGCCGGGAGGCGTTGTTGGAGGCAGCGAGGACGGTATTTGCCCGGAAGGGGTATCACGCCACATTGATTTCGGACATCGTGGGGGCCGCCGGTGTGGGGCAGGGCACGTTTTACCGGCACTTTCGGTCGAAGCGCGAGATTTTCGAGCGGCTCATCGATCGGTTCACGGAGCGGATGCTTGGGGAGTTCAGCGCGATGTCGAGCGCGTTGCCGATGACGGTGGAAGCGTACCAAGCAGCGTCGGTATCTGCGATTTCGCGGATAGCGGCCATCATTGATGACAACCGGGAGATCATGCGGTTGATATTGCACGAGGCACCGTCGATCGACGAGGCTTTCAAGACGAAGATAGACAACATTTCTCAGCAGTTTGCGGTACTTGCGAAGTTTTATCTGGATCATGCGATTGCAAACGGGTTTGCGAGGCCCTGTCGGACGGACGTGGTGGCGCAGTCGCTGGTTGGGATTGGATTGCACCTGATGGACGTGTGGTGGAGTGGGATGTTTCCAAACATCACACGGGAAGCGTTGATAGAAGAAGTGGTGACGCTTGCTTTTCGAGGATTCGGGGTCTTCGAGGAGGAAGGTCACGGGTCGGAGAACCGGAAGGAGGAGGGAGGTCGAGATGGGAGACATGAAGGGCAAGAGGGTGTTGATAACCGGGGCGGCTAGCGGGATCGGGCTTTGTGCAGCGGAGGAATTCGTCAAGGCCGGATGTGAGTTGGTGGCGACGGACATTGACGGGGAGGGGTTGGATCGTGCCGTGGACCGGCTTCGGTCGGCGGGTGGGGTGGTGCACGGGCGGGTGGTGGACGTTTCGGATCGGGCTGCCGTGGAGGAAATGGCGCGGTGGGTCCTCGAGGAACTCGGGGACCTGGACATCCTGATCAACAACGCGGGAATAGGCCATTCAGCGGAACTTGCGGACACATCGCTCGAGACCTGGGAGCGACTGATGGCGGTGAATTTCTGGGGACCTCTTTACCATGTCTACGCATTCTTGCCGCGAATGATCGAGCGCCGGAGCGGGCACATCGTCAACGTGTCGTCCGGCCAGGCGTTTTTCCGTCTGCCCACCTGGGGTGCTTATGCGACCATCAAGTTGGCGCTCGGGGCCTTTTCGGAGATGCTCCGATTCGAGGTTCGGAAGTATGGCATCAAGGTGACCACTGTGTACCCGTTCATGGTGGACACACCGTTTTATCGCGGCATCGAGGGTGAGACGCTCGGCGCCCGGCTCAGCATGCGGCTCGTCCCCTATTACTCGATGTCTCCGAAGCGCGTGGGTCGAATCTTGTTCAAGGCGGTGAAGAAGCAAAAAGCGGTGGAGATGGTGAGCGTGCTGAATGATGTCGGATACTACGCACGGCTGTTGCCGCCTGCGGCGAATCTGGTGAGCACGATTGGGAACCTGGTGCTTGCCAGGCGGGAGTGATGGGGGGCGTGCAGGGGGGCGCTGGTGGGCGGTTCGGTTGGGAGCTGGAGAAGGGGTGTCTGGTTCCGGCCGTGTGTGCCTGGGCGTCGGGTACTGCACGGATGAAACGAGTGCAATGCAGGCAAAGGAGGCCACGTCATGGGCTTGGTGAGCAATCTGGTCGAGCGGATTCGGGGTCACGGGCTCGGGTTTCGGATGGACGAGGTGATGAGTGGGACCCATCGGTTCGAGCCTGGTGCAGGACCTGAAGGGGAGCACCCGATGGAATTCCGGGTCACGTGGGGGCCGGACCATCTGAGTGCCTGGTTGGATCCCAGGAAAGAGGGGTTTCTCCGCCAGCCTCTCGAGGGGCGCGTCACGGTGGGGGGGCTGTGTTCCAACGTGCCTTGCAAGGGGACGTTGGCGCTCGACTATTTTCGGGGGAACCGTATCGTTTACAGCTTTGATTTCACGGTGGATGACACCGAGTACCATTTCGTGGGAGAGAAAGTGAACATCAAGCCCTGGAATCTCCCGGTGTCTCATACCACCTGCTACGGTGTCCTGACCGAGAAGGAGACCGGCAAGCTCGTCTCCCGGTCGGTCACCCATTTCCGCCTCAACACCGCCCTCGACTTCGTGCTCAGCTTCCGACTTGCGCGGGCGACCGAGGGTTAGGAGGCGATACCTCTGCGTTCCGGCTGGGTGGAGTCGGAGTTTACTCCCGGAGTGTCGACGAGTTCGCTGTGATTGGAGGAACGGATGGGCAGGGCAGGGGCGGGGCGTCAGTTCTTTTCTGGACCGTAGGCCCCCATCAGCACCCGGAGCCGTTCCCGGGCAATCAGGACGTCGCACGCCGCCTTCTGTTGTGCCGCGCGGGCTCGAGCCAGGTCGGCCTCACGTTCCAGGAGGTCGAGCGCGGTGGCCCTGCCGGCATTGAGCGCGGTGTCCGCCGCCTGGACGGACCGGTGTGCCACCTGGACACGTTCTCGTGCCAGGGCAAGCTTGCGTGTTCCCTGGACGATGGCCACCCGGGCTTGCTCTTCCTGGAGGTTGAGCTGAGTTCTCACCGCCTGGACCGCGGAGGAGGCGGCCCGTGCCCGGGCACGGGCGGCTCGAGCCTCCTGGACTTGGACTCCGGCTCCCAGCTTCCAACCAAGTACAATCGAAGCGTCCCAGGAGTCGTGCCAGGCGTCCTCGAGCGGGAAGTAGCGGGTATTGGGGTTCTCGTACTGGTATCCGAAACGGAGGGCCAGGGACGGTGCCATGGCGGCGCGGGCGACCCGTGCTTGCGCCTGGGCGACGTCTCGAGCCGCCTCAGCCCGGCGCAGATCGGGCGCCTGGCCCGGTCCGTCGAACGCGGTGGCTGCCTCGACAGCCACGGCCTCGGCCAGGGCCACCAGGTCCTGGGTAGCCGCGTCGACCGGGGAGCCGACCAGGGACTGGAATGCCCGCAAGGCCATTTCCGCCGCCGCTTCTGCGTCTGCCAGGGCCTCCTCCACTTCGGCACGTCGGAGCGCCACCGAGGAGAGTTGCAGGTCGGTGGCCCTCCCCTGTTCGTGGAGCCTCTGGACTCGAGCCTCCTGGGCCACGGTGGCGTCTCTCAGGGACTGCTGGACCTCCACCAGTTCGCGGGTGAGCAGAACACGGTACCATGCCTCGGAAAGAGATGACCAAAGCTGACTGCGGGCACGATCGCGTTCCGCCTCATTGAGTGCCACCCCCGCCTTGGCCGCCCGTTTTCCGTTGAGCAATGCACCGCCCGTGAAGACCGGTTGCTGGGCCGTAACCCGGAAGGAGTAGTAGTCCTCGAGGGACTCTCCCAGTTGTACCGACGCGCCCTGGGCCATGGGGATCTCAATGGTGGGCGCCTCGACATAGCTCATCCTCGAATACCGGGTTTGCACTTCCACTTGGGGGAGCATGCGCCCCATCATGGCCTTGTTCTGGGCCTTGGCTGCCTTGAGTCGTTCGTCGGCCGCTTCCAGACTGGGGTGGTTTTCCCAGAGGAGGCGCCATGCCTCTTCCAGGTCCACGGTCTGTCCAGGGGCGCTGGAGGCAGGCTCCGTACCCGATGTTGGAGATTCTGCCTCTTGCTCGAGTGTGGAGGAGTCGTCCACGGAAGGTGTCGCTGGCGTCTCGGTATCGGTCGAGGTCGCCACGACCGGGGCTTGCTCGGCCGCCTGGACCTGCTCGCCGAATCCACCGGGAATCATGAGGACCGCCAGGACCAGCGCCCCGGCTGTGGCAGCCTTCCTGGTCCATCCCAGGCGTGTCGTGATTCGCTCGGAAAGGTCGTAGAACACCGGGATCACCACCAGGGTGAGCAGGGTGGACGCCAGCATGCCGCCGATGACGGCCACGGCCAGAGGCGAGAATCGTTCTGCACCCAGTGCCCACTCCATGGCCAGGGGCAGCATGCCGACAACGGTGGAAAGCGAGGTCATGAGGATGGGCCGGAATCTGGCGCGGACCCCCTCCCGGATCGCAGCGTGCCGTTCTTCTCCCGCCTCACGTCGATTGCGGATGATGTCCACCAGGATGATGGCGTTGTTGACCACGGTACCCACGAGGAGGATCAGACCCACCATCACGGGCATGGACACCGGCTTCCCTGCGATCCAGAGGGCCGCAGCCACACCGGAAAGACTCAGGGGGACCGACATCATCACGGTGACAGGGTGGACGAAAGAACGGAACTGCGCGACCAGGAGAAGGTAAACGGCCAGCACGCTGATGCCCAGGGCCCCCATGATTTCGGAACGGGAGGCGATCAAGTCGTTGTTCTCTCCTTCCAGGCTCAGTCGGTATCCTTCTGGGAGCGTCATGGACGCCAGCGCTTTTTGGGTGTCCGCCACCGCGTCGCTCAGCGGACGGCCGCTCAGTTCCGCGTGGACCTCGAGCACCGAAGCCAGGTTTTCCCGGGTAAACAACCCTTGCTCCACGACCGGTTCGGCCGTGGCGACACTGCGCACCGGCACCACTTGCCCACCGGAGAGGAACAGGGGCCACGAGAGCATGTCCTCGGCCTCGGGCTTGTCAGAGCGTTGGTAACGAACCCGTATGGGCTCGGGAGAACCCTCTCGTCCCTCGAAGCTCCCGGCCGGGATGCCTTCCGCACCCATGGCCAGGGTGCGCGCCACGCTCGCCACACTTTCGCCCCTGGCACCGGCCAGCAGCGGGTCCACGTGTATCTTGAGTCGCGCAAGGTCCCGGTACCAGGTCCGGATCGGTTGCACCAGACCGTCCACATTCTCGAGCCTTGTCACCACCTGGTCGCCGAGATGGTCGAGCACGAGGGGGTCCGGTCCGGTCAGTCGGACCACGATCGGAGCCACCGTGGTCGGCTTGGCCGTGTTGCCCACCTCCTTGACCACGTACCGGGCGATCCCCGGGATGACATCCATGCGCTCCCGCACCCAGTCCTCGATCTCCCAGATCGTGGTTTCTCGCTCGGTCCGGGGCGTCAGGGTCACGCTGAGATAGCCCTGTGTCGGCCCCATCACGCCGCCACCCCCGGTGAACTTCATCCCGGGTTCGTAACCAGCCTGGGCTTGCACCAGCTCCACTTCGGGACGCTCCTCGAGGATACCGGCCACTTCCTGGACAATTCGAGACGTTTCCTGGAGCGAAGTCCCGGACGAGGTTTCCAGAGAGATGGAAAAGGCCCCGCTGTCCATCTTGGGAAGCACGTCCATTCCCGCCGAACTCATGCCCAGTGCCCCCAGCCCGAACGAAAGGACCGCCGCCAACACCACCACCCAGGGGTGCCGAAGCCCTGCTTCCAGCAGCCTGGCGTATCCTCGAGACAACGCGTGCATGGCCCGCTGAAACGGCCCGGCCGCCCGACGCGCCAGTTCCTCCAGTCGACCCTCCTTCCGGTCAAACAGGCTCAGGACCGGGACCACGAACAGGGCCACGAGCACCGAGGACAGAAACGCGATGAGCAAGGTGGTGGCCAGCGGGGCAAACACGCGCCCCACGAATCCCTGAAGGTTCAGCAGCGGCACCAGAACCACCAGTGTCGTCGCAACGCCGGCCAGTACCGGCATCCGGACCTCGTCCGTGCCACGAACCGCCGCTTCCATGGGCGACAGCCCCTCCTCGTCTCGAAGCCGGATGATGTTTTCCAGCACCACCACTGAAGCGTCCACCACCATGCCCACCGCCAGGATGACCGCTGACAGGGTCACCATGTTGAACTCCAGGCCCAGCGCGTGCATGAGCGCAAAGGTGATACCGTAGGAAAGCGGCATGGTGAACAGTGTGATCAGAGAACTCCGCGCCCTCCCCAGGAACAGGAACAAGATCACCGACGCCAGCAACAAAGCCTGCCATACGTTGGAAAGCAGGTTCGATACCGACTGCTCGGTGAAGGTCGCACTCTCCTCACCTTCGATGAACGTCAGGTCCGGGTGGGTCTCCTTCAGTTCGTCGATCACCGCCTGCACCTTCCGAACCACTTCCACCGTGTTCGCATCCGACGTCCGGAATACCTGCACGGCGATGGCACGCTTGTCTCCAATCGCAAACCAGGCATCGTCCTCCACAGCGCCTCGAGTCACGGTCGCCACGTCATCCAGGTGAATCTGACCACCGCCAGGCATCGGAATCGGAACCGACTCGAGCCCTTCGGCTCGATCCGCCCGCTCATCCACACGCAGCAGCGTCTCCCGCGCTTCGCCCCGGAGTCGACCCGCAGGAAGAGACACATTGGTGGCCGCCAGCGTTTGCGCAACCCGTTGCAGAGGAAGATGGTGCGCTTCCGCAGCAGCAGGGTCCACTTCCACGAGCACCGTCGGGACACGCCCACCAAACACATCAACCGCTGCGACTCCAGGTATCTGCTGAAGCCGCGGTGCAATATCGTCCTCGGCACGTCGCCGGGCCTCGATCGGATCGTCCCCGGCCACACCCACCGTGTACACCGGCCGATCCGCTGTGCTGAATGTCATGACTCGAGACTGCTCGGCCGTGGGAGGCAGCGACGCCTGAATTCGCGCAATCGCATTCTGAACCTCCACCGCCGCCATCTGGACGTCCGTCCCGTACTGAAACTCCACCGTCACCAGTGAGAGGTTGTCCTGCGCCGTGGCCGAAATCCGCGCAACGCCCTCCAGCGACGCGAATTCTTCCTCGAGTTCACGGCCCAGAGACTGATCCACATCCGCTGCGCTCGCCCCCGCCCAAGGCGTCACCACGTTGACCAGGGGGGGCGCCGTCTCGGGAAACAAACGCACCGGTATCCGAGCATAGCCCAAAGCCCCAAACACGCCAGCGGCAATAACCAACGCCCAGATCGCGTGCCGGTTCCGAAGGGTGGCTTTCGTGATACTCATGACGTCACCTCCACCGCCAACACCGGACGTGCCACGTCCACACGCTCCGGTTCGCTCACCACCACCCGCTTGCCCGCAACCAGGCGCCCACTGTCCGACCCGGTGGGCTCAACTGCCACCCATCCTTCCTCGCGAGGTCCGGGCAGAACCGCCTGTCGCCGCACCCGGTTTCCATCCAGAACAAGTACGTAGTGGGCGTCGCCGTCGGTCACAAGAGCCTCCACCGGAACCGACAACGCCTCCTCCCGCATGTCGAATACCACCCGCACCGGAAGCGTTCCCCCGACTTGAGGCAATGTGTCGTTCCCCTCGGTCACCCGAACGCGAACCTCCACCATCCGACCTGGACCTCGAGCCCATGCCCCTACTTCCCGAACCTCGCCTCGTCCTCCCTCGAACACCACCGGCAACCCTTCCCGGAGACCTCGAGCTATGTCGCCTTCGGGAACTTGCAGAACCAGTTCCAGGTCTCGTGTCCCGTACATCAGCAAGGGCGTCCCAGGCATCACCGCCTGGCCTACCTCCACCATCCGATCCAGCACGCGCCCCTCAAACGGCGCCCGCTCCACCGACCGGGCCGTGATCGCTCGAGTTTCCCGTTCGGCGGCCCGGGCCGCCCGCACCGCCAACCGCGCCGTGCGACACGCCTTCTTGCTCGCCTCGAGCGCCTCCGGCGGAAGGTCCCCGGCCGCCGCCAGCACTCGATCCGTCTCCAGTCGGGCACACGCAAAATCCCGCTCTTGCTGAACCCGTCTCCGCTCTGAGCGGGCTCGAGCCCGGCGGGCCACCATCTCCGGCGCCGCAATCCGGACCAGCACATCATTCGCCTCGGCAGCCTCGCCCTCCTCGACCGGAAGAGCCGCCACGGTGCCTCCTACCTGCGCCAGCACCCGAACCATGCTCTGCGACGCCACTTCGGCAACATAGGTCCGTCCTTCGGCAATCGGGCCGCTCCGCACCGGGATCACGCGAACCGCCTGGGGCGACGGGCGCACAGGCGCCTGACGTGGCTGAGAACAGGCTGGGAGAAGCCCAAGTGTGAGCACGGCACCAAACAAGTAAACGTTTACTTTCATTTGAACCTCGAAAAAAAGATTGCCGGTCGGCCACCTCGCCCTGTCGTCCGGCGGGCCGGAGCCGTGGGAGATGAGGTGAGGCATGAAATTTGCATAGAACAGGTCGTCGAGACGAAATTCTTAAAAGTAAGTATATGCTTGATTTTAGGCACAGGGCAGACCGGTGTCAATCAAAAAAGTCGAAATTTCTTTTCGAAGTCCGCGGTGGTCGGCTCCAGCGTCGCTCCAGCACGGTGGAGGTGGGAATGTGGGAGTCGTCTGGCGTGGACCCGTTGCGACGCGGGTGGCACTGTGAATCATTTTGGTGTTTCGTGTACGAGAAGGGTGTGGGTACCGGGTGAAC
>Ga0256914_1001894_pt1 | contig 17996 bp, 15 predicted proteins | sample HulkmetaG_FD_191571 | JGI IMG/M metagenome (GOLD analysis project Ga0256914, IMG submission 191571) | Hydrothermal chimney microbial communities from Main Endeavour vent field at the Juan de Fuca Ridge, Pacific Ocean - Hulk | ecosystem: Environmental > Aquatic > Marine > Hydrothermal vents ... | reverse complement strand
TCATTAAAATTCAGATGATATGCTTGGTCTATTTTTGTAGAAATATCTAGTTGATATTTTTTACTAATTCCTTTTTTTGTTTTTTCATCACTCTTTTTATATCCACCAATAGAAATAAAACTATCAATTCTGCTATCTCTATTTTTGTTTTTATTGACTATAGTATGCTTAATTCTACTTTGAGTTGTAAAAGATAATGAACTAAATTGATGTTGGTTTCTATTATATTTATTAAAAGTATTAAATCTCTTTTGAAAGGCTAACTTCAATAATCTATCTTCTCCATACTTATTGAGAAAATATGAGAGAGTTTTATAGAAAACTTCTCTTTTAGCATCATCTTTGTATTCGCCATCTTTTAGATTATTATCTATTTTTTTTGCAATTCCTACATAACCATATCTGCCTAAAAAACTCATAACTTTACTTAATTTAGTAGATTTTTTTTCTACTTCAAATACTCTTAAATCACCTTTGTTATGGACTTTAGAGTTGTTTTTATAATATTTTTTGATTATTTTGTTTTGTACTTTAAACTCTATATTTTTTTTGATTAAATCTATTTTATTTCTATATGTTGTCCAAACTTTTACAATAGCATACTCAATATCTTTTTGAGTCAAATATGGATTAGAGATAGTTGGTGCTAACTCTTTTATTAAATCAACTTTTGAATACTCTTTATATTGTTGTATATTTTTAAAAATAATATCTGATATGTAATTTTTAACTAACCTTAATTGGAATGCTTTATCATATATCTCTTGTTCTTTTTTTTGATTAAGATTGTCAGGATAAAAAAATTTGGTTATTACCTCTTTTATTTTTTTAAATATCATCTAAATCTCGTGCTAAAATTGATATTTTTATCATTAAAAAGCCTATTTTTTGTTATAAAATGTGAAATTATATCATTTTTTTATTATATATAGATTAAATTAGGATTATATTGCTTGTTTTACTTTTAAAAAAACATTGTTTTTTGCTACTATTGAGATAAGGATTGAAGACTAACTTAAACGATAAAATGGCTTTAGATTATTGTTTCTTGGTACTTTATAGAAGGCTGTGAATGAGATTAGATTATGAAGTGGTAGTAAGAGAGGGACTCGAACCCTCGACCTCCGGCTTATGAGACCAGCGCTCTAACCAGCTGAGCTACCTTACCACCTATCGTTTGAAGAGGTGGAATTTTATCCAAAAAAATCGTTTATGTCAATAGTTTTCCTATTTTTTATAAGTTATATTTTAAAATTAGAAAACTTTAGTCACTATAGCTAAGGTTTATTGAATTTTTTAATATATACTATTGACTTTTTTTAAAAAATATACTAATATTTCAAAAAATTAATAACTATAAGGAGAAACCAAATGTCATTTCAGCCATTGGGTAATCGTGTTCTTATTAAAAGAGAAGAACAAACAAATACAACTGCATCTGGTATTATTATTCCAGACTCTGCAAAAGAGAAACCGTTAGAAGGTAAAGTTATTGCTGTTGGTAAAGAGGCATTAGATGATGGTATATCAGAAGGTGATATTGTAGTATTCGCAAAGTTTAGTGGATTGGAAATCACTATTGATGGTACAGAGTACCTTATATTAGTAAGTAAAGAAATTTTAGGGATTATGAAATAATGGCAAAAGAGATATTTTTTTCAGATGATGCAAGAACAGGACTATTTAAAGGTGTAACAAAACTAGCTGATGCTGTCAAAGTTACTATGGGACCTAGAGGTCGTAATGTGCTTATCCAAAAATCTTATGGTGCACCTCATATTACCAAAGATGGTGTATCTGTAGCAAGAGAGATTGAATTAGCTGATACTTTAGAGAATATGGGAGCTCAACTTGTCAAAGAGGTAGCTTCAAATACTGCTGATGAAGCAGGTGATGGTACCACCACTGCTACTGTCTTGGCTCATTCTATATTCAAAGAGGGTCTTAGAAATATTACAGCGGGTGCTAATCCAATTGAAGTCAAAAGAGGAATGGACAAAGCATCAAATGCAATTATCCAAGAGCTAAAAGCCATGAGCAAAGAGGTAAAAGAGAAAAAAGAGATAGCACAAGTAGCAACTATCTCTGCAAACTCTGATGTAATTATTGGTAACCTAATTGCTGAAGCTATGGAGAAAGTAGGTAAAGATGGTGTAATCACGGTAGAAGAAGCAAAAGGAATTAATGATGATTTAGAAGTTGTTGAGGGTATGCAGTTTGATAGAGGTTATCTATCTCCATATTTTGTAACTAACTCTGAAAAAATGACTTGTGAACTTGAAAACCCTTTACTACTATTAACAGATGGTAAGATTACATCTCTTAAAGATTTAGTACCAGTATTAGAACAAATTCAAAAGACAGGGCGACCACTACTTATTATTGCTGATGATGTAGAGGGCGAAGCTTTGGCTACTTTGGTTCTAAACAAACTAAAAGGTGTTTTAAATATTACTGCAGTTAAAGCTCCAGGATTTGGTGATAGAAAAAAAGCTATGCTAAATGATATTGCTATACTTACAGGTGCAACTTTGATTACTGATGAGCTAGGTCTTAGTCTCGAAAAAGCAACTTTGAGTGAACTAGGTCAATGTGCTAAAGTAGTTATAGACAAAGATAATACAGTAATAGTTGATGGTAAAGGTGATGCTTCTGCTGTAGAGGCTAGAGTAGGTGAAATTAAAGCACAAGTAGAGCAGACAACTAGTGAGTATGACAAAGAAAAACTTCAAGAGAGACTTGCTAAATTAAGTGGTGGTGTAGCTGTTATCAAAGTTGGAGCTGCTACTGAAACTGAAATGAAAGAGAAAAAAGATAGAGTTGATGACGCATTGAGTGCAACTAAAGCTGCCGTTGATGAGGGTATTATTATTGGTGGTGGTTCTGCATTTATCAAAGCTGCATCAAAAGTTAATCTTGATTTAGTTAATGATGAGCTTGTAGGTTCAGAGATTATTATTAGAGCTATACAAGCACCTCTAAAACAGATTGCTATCAATGCAGGTTATGATGCAGGTGTCGTAGCTGATAAAGTGGTAAATAGTGACAATCCAAACTTAGGTTTTAATGCATCTACTGGTGAGTTTGTAGATATGATTGAAACTGGTATTATTGACCCTCTTAAAGTTGCAAGAGTTGCTTTACTTAATGCCACTTCTGTATCTAGCTTACTTCTTACAACAGAAGCTACTGTTTCTGATATAAAAGAAGAACCAAGTGCAACGCCTGCTATGCCTGACATGGGTGGTATGGGTGGTATGCCTGGAATGATGTAACTATCATCAAATGAAGAGATTTAAATCTCTTCTTATTTTTATAAAATTTCCTATTATTTTAATCTTGATTATATATATTAAATAATATAATTAATCTTAAATTAATAATAGGAGTATTTTATGAACTTTTCAAAAAATAACTTAATTAAAATATTACCAATAATATCCTCTGTTTGTCTATTTAATGGGTGTGTTAGTCGAAATATTGATGGGTCATATCCCATCACATATAGTTATAACCATTATAATAAACTATATAAATCAAAAAAAATAGATAAATCAAAAAAGGTTTTTCATACTTCTTATCAACCAAAAATAATCTATAGACCCCAAAAAGTTTATAAAAGAAGAGTAAATTATAGACCTAAAAGAGTTTATCAACCTAAAAGAACTTATGCTCAAAGAAGATCAAATCATATACAATTTCAAAGAGATGATTTTTTCAAAAGACCACAAATAAAAAAACCTATTAGTAGAGAAAATAGAACTATAGTAATAGATAATTCAAATAAAATAGAAAATATAACCAAAATAGCTCTATCTCAAATGGGTAAAACTTATGTATGGGGAGCTACTGGTCCTTTTACATTTGATTGTTCCGGATTTACTCAATTTGTATATGAACAAAATGGAATAGAACTTCCTAGAGTATCCAAGAACCAAGCGCAAGTAGGGGAGTTCATAGAGAAAAATCGTCTCAAAAAAGGTGATTTGGTATTTTTTAGTTCATCTAAAAGTGAAGAGGTTCATCATGTAGGTATATATCTTGGTGGTAGTAAGTTTGTTCATGCTAGTTCTGCTAAGAAACGAGTCACAGTTAGTAGTTTAGATGAAAAATATTATAAAGAGCATTTTAAATGGGGGAGACGATTTATTAAACAAAGAGATATAAATATATTTGCATCAAATTAAACAAAAATAGATATTCTATTAGATAGTATATACTATTATCTATTGGGTCAAGGGGAAAAGATGAAAAAATATACTATTCTATTTTCAATAATATTGCTGATTTCTACTCTCTTTTTAATTATCATCTTACAAAACAATATTTATAATATTCTAATTGGCTTATTAGGGGTGGTGTTTACATTATTGATATGGGCATTTTATCTTATTCATACAAAAAAAATTACAAACTCTCTTATCTCAGGGATACTTATATTTTTATTTATAATATTAAGCATACTTGCTATATGTTTTAATGATGAGTTAGGATTTTCAAATATTAATGATTTTATAACCTCTGCTATTTTATTAGTAGGTATTATACTATCACTATTTATATATCTTATCAACAAAGATATAATCTCTAGCCATTTGGCGATTAATTTTATCAATAAGATACCAGAGTATATCCCTTTTAGCCATACCATAAGAACTAATCTATTATCTCTTATTAGAGTCAAATACAAAGTTATAGTTTTAATTAGAACTCTCAATGATAAAAACTCAGAGTGGGTTCTAACCCAAATATCAGCATTTAATAATATTATCAAAAACCAAAAGAGTATTTTTAATGAAATAGATAACTTTGATATTGACTTCTTTTTTGTGGATAGTTACTCAGATGATGTTAATAGACTTTTGAAAAAAACCAATACAGTACAGTATAGATATATTATTATTACAAGTTTGAGTTCTATTTTTAGAGATGCTATCCTATCCAGAGAAAATTTAGAAGAGCGTAAGAAAAAAAATATACAGATTATTGGAGCATTAAGCTCTATTAATGATAAAAATATCAAAAGAATTATAGATAGAGATGATGATATCATACGAATTTTCCCCCCTGATTATGATGAGGCAAAAACAGCTATAGATTTTATGTTCTCTAAAATCAAAAGTTCTATATGTACTAATAAAAAATGCGAACTCTATCATAAGAAAAATAATATCATCATAATGCATAATGGAACATACGGAAGAGCTGTTCGTGACCAATGTCAACAATATTATGATATGGAACTAAGCAAAATATATAACAATACAACTAAAGAGATAGGAGTAAGTGCATTGCATAACTCTATTGGCTTTTACTCCTTTGATTATAAAAGCAATGGTGATATAGTCTATGATGGGATAGAGAGTAAATCTTTTGATATATTTTTGAATGAATGGGAAGGAGCAAAAAATCAATTTTTTATTATTGGATATGAGCCAAATATATCATTTATATTAAAGTATATGAATAATAGATTTCAAAATCATAAAGAGATAGAGAAGTCTCTTTTAATATGTGGAACTGCTTCTATGAAGTCATGGAGAGATACTATTGTAGAAACCGTTGAAAACTCAAAAATACTTAAAGATATAATAGACAAAAGCTACTACCTAAAACTACTAATATATAATAATATTAATACTCCTACTATGAATAATAAATCCACTGATTTAAATCTAAAGTTTTATAAATGCACAGAAGAGTTAAAAAAAGAGTCTATAAGTTTGGAGAATGAGCTACAAAAAATACTAAAGACATCGAATAAAAATTTAATCAAAAAACACTTAGATTATTATCTTCAACGAGAGGAGAGTTATATTAGTATATTTTCTACTCTAAGCATATTGATTGCTCAATATGCAATTGAACATAAAACTTCTCTATTAAAAAGCAAAAGTAAAATACTTAAACGAGAGTATAGAGATGAAATAGATATATTAGTCAATGGTGACTCTATCAATCAATATATTATTAGCTCATTACTTGACTAGCTAAAATTAAAACAGATAAGCAGGGGTACAAAGCTCTACTTTTTTACCTCTTTGCTCCAATACAATTATATCTATCTCATCACCTATATTATATAACTCATCTAGTCTATTTATTCTCTCTTTTGCTACTTTTGATATATGTAATAGAGCATCATACCCATCAGGCATTTCTACAAACATACCAAATTCAACTATCTTCTTAATCTTACCTTTATACTGTTTGTTTATCTCATAACTCATCTGTCTTTTAACTGGAGTAGAGGTTATCTTGTCTATATATGCTTTGGCATCTGCTAGAGCCTTTTTGGAGTCACCTGTAATTTTAACACTATTTGCATCTCTATCTATATCTATACTTACTCCATATTTTTCAATAATGTCACGGATTACTCCCCCACCTTTTCCAATAATTGCAGGAATATGGTTTGATTCAATATCAAATATAATACTACTAGGCAATGCAAGACTTGGTCTTATATCCTTTAATGCCTCTTCCATAATAGCTAAGATATGTAATCTTCCCTCTTTGGCTTGATATAGTGCATCTTTGAGTACTCTTGCATCTATTCCACCTAGTTTTATATCCATTTGAAGTGCTGTAATACCATCTACTGTTCCTGTAATTTTAAAATCCATATCTCCATCATGGTCTTCTAATCCCATAATATCACTTAATACGGCATATCTATCGCCCTCTGTGACTAATCCCATGGCAATACCTGCTACTAGTTTTTCACTCTCAACTTGGGCTGCTCTTAGTGCCAACGCTCCACCACATACTGTTGCCATTGATGATGAACCATTTGATTCTAGTATTTCAGAGACTAATCTAACAGTATAATTTCGCTCTACCTCAAGTGTAGGTTCTAATGCTCTTTTACCTAAATTTCCATGCCCGAGCTCTCTTCTACCCGGAGGTCCCTGTCTTCTAGCTTCTCCCACAGAAAAAGCAGGAAAATTATAATGAACCATAAATGTTTCATATAGAGAATTTTTAGAACCTATTAGTTCATAAGATTGAGCTGATTTAATATCACCGAGTGTAGCTGTAACCAATGCTTGTGTTTGTCCTCTTGTAAATAGACATGAACCATGAACTGATGGTAATATATTTGTTTCGATAGAGATAGGTCGTACCTGTGTCAATGCTCTTCCATCTGCTCTAATATTTTTATCTAAAATAAGTGAACGAACAATAGATTTTTTGTAATCAAATAACATTTGAGCCACTAACTCTTTATCAACCTCTTCACCTTTGGCTTCCAAATCAGCTATAATTTGCTCTCTAACAGCTTTGAGTTCATGACTTCTTTCACTTTTTGCCATAGATTGAATAGCATTTTCTACTGCCTCTTGATAGTTATCTGCAATATACTCATATAACTTTTTATCTGATTTTTCATCTGCTAAGATTATCTCTATTTCATCTTTTTTAGCACTATCAAATCCATTTGCATAATCTTTGGTTGCTATAGATATAGCTCTTTGGGCTATATCTATAATCTCCAAAAGCTCCTCTTCATCTAGTTCATTAACATTTTGTATATTCTCTTTGAGAGATGCATTTACACACATCTCTATCATTAATATATCCTCCCCACTACCTACAACAAGTAAATCAAGAGTTGAGTTTTCCTGCTCTTCTAGTGTAGGATTTATTAATATCTCATCTTCAATCTTACCTATACGAACAGCAGCTACTGATTTTGTTACTGGAATATCTGAGGTATATAATGCAGCCGATGCAGCATGCATAGCAGCTAATTGCATATCCATTTTGGAATCTGTACTTAGTACTATTACACTTAATACTACAGGATAGTGAAATCCTTTTGGAAATAGTGGACGCAAAGAACGGTCAACAATTCTTGATGTTAGGGTTTCAAAATCACCTGGTTTAGTCTCTCTTTTGATAAATCCACCAGGAATTTTAGCTGCTGCATATGATTTTTCTATATATTGTACTGTTAGAGGTAGAAAATCTTCATCTACAGGTTTTGGGTCAATTGCTACAGCTGCTAATAATACTGCATCACCACATTGATATAGTACTGCTCCACTTGCCTGTTTGGCTACTTTGTTAAATGAATATTTTTCATCTAAATTATTAGAACTAATCTCTATAATTTGTTCAGTCATTTTTTTCCTTTGTTATTTTTCTATTTTTTATTATCTCTTCAAATATAAACTTTTCTAAATTCTTATAATAATTCATCTCTTATATTTTACCTACCATAGCTATTGCCAAAGAGAGATTAATATTAGAATATCTATTCTCCTATGAAGAGCTATTTTTTGCAAAATAGACACTACATCTATTTACCTGATGCTGCAGCTGCTGAACCTAAAAGGTTTTTTAAATCATTATCTACAAAACTTACACCTAATCCTGCAGAGATGCTATTTGCTTTGCTGTTTATAACATTATTAGCACTTATATAAGCATTGATATGTTTAAAAAACTGATACCTCATAGTCATGCTTAGATTAGGATTTTTGCCTCTAATATCATTTACTGCATTAAAATCATAAAAATCTGTACTAATTTTCAGGGTATCATTCCATGAGAAATAATCAACACCAAAACCACCTGTTCCTTCTATAATACCTACACGGAATAACAAATCATCAAATCGTTTACCATATTGTGCCGAAACAAGAAATGCACCACTTTCATGTTTTTTATTACCAGAAAATCCTCTCTCAAAAGCATTATCTGATTTGAAACTAGGAGCTGAAGTTAGACCTATCATATAATAACGAGTAGCATCAGGTTTGAGTGCCAAATTAAATTGTGATTTGGCATATCCACCATCATCATATACCTCATCACTTCTCATCTCTACATGAAGTTCACTTTTTGTCATGCTATCTAAATATTTATCAATTTTTTCCATAGTCTCTGTTCCATCAGAAAAAAAGCCATCTACAGAAGTGAGTGCTTGATTTAGAGTACTATTATTATTCTCTATGGTATTATTGAGATTATCTTCCAAACGAGTAAACTTATCCATAGCATGAGGGAGCTTCTTATCTAACATAGCACTCACATTATTAAGATAAGTGGTAATATTATCAATCTTTGCCATAATAGCAGGTAAATCTTTATTAATATTTTTTGCCACAGAAGAGTAGTGTTCTAGCGTTTTATTTATATTAGTAGAGACTTTTGAGTAATCTTTTGCTGTTTTGCTTATATCTCCACTCATAGTATTAAACTTTTTTATAGTATTATTAAGATTATTAATAATCTCATGAATAGTTTTATTATCATCTGTACTTATAGAAGCTAATAGCTCTGTAAATTTTTCTATATTTGCCAAAGAGTTTTGAACATTATCTTTTCCACCTTTATTAAATATATCTCGTAAATCTTTTACCAATAACCCTATCTGTTTAAATGCTTCATCTGCTGATGTTGAAGCATCTGCTATACTTGATTGTAACTCTTGTTTATCCAATAACATATTGGGTTTGAGTATATCTACTGAACTACCAGGCTTAATATCTAAAAACTTTCCACCCAAAAGAGAGTCTTGAGAGACGGTAATAATAGAATCCTTGGGAATAGAAATACCCTCATCAATAGAGAGATGTGTTATAACATTATTATTTTCCAAAGCGATACTATCTACAAATCCAATATTGACCCCTTTGAGTTTAACTTTAGCTTTTTCTTTGAGTCCTGAACCATCATCTACTTTTGCCATAATAGGATAACTTTTTTTAAATAAGTTATCAAAACTACTAAGTTGTGATAATAACCCAAAAAGGAAAAATAGTGATACGGTTATAAATAGACCTACCTTTGCTTCTGTTTTCATCTAATTATTAGCTCCTTGTGATGAGAAATCATCTTCTATACTTTGGCGTATGCCACCAATTGGGTTAAGGTTGAGTTCAAAGGATAGTGCTGTATTTCTAAATGAGTTATCAACATTAGGTACTACCTCTTGTCCTATACTAACTTTTCCACTCCAACACTTCTGTTTATGTTTTAAACCTATACTCCATTGATGATTATATCCTTTTTTTAAATCATAATCAATATTGGCAAACCAACTATTTTTATCTTGATAATGTAAATCAAATTGAGCTTGAACAAAACTTGTTTTCTTATCATTAAATAAAAAATCATTTTTATAAAAATGTGTTAACATTATATCATAGTTGCTTTGATTATACCCCAATGAAGAGGTTACAGAGCGTATTTCTTGTTCATTCCATCCATATTTTAGATTATTATATAGATTGAAATTATCACCACTATATCCTATCTCATTTATCATATCTCCTTTAGATTTTAGACGGTTTGGATATTGAGTATAAGCTAAACTATGAAAAAACTTCATATCTAATGAATTATCAAAATAGTATTGAGAAAGTGCAAAAGATAGCTGTTCCTCTTGTGTTTGTGTTACAAAAAGTTCCTTTTTCTCTGCTGATAAATCTTGATATTCTACAGGAGACTCATTTTCTAAACTTGGACGAATATATTTAATAGATGGATGAATGGTATGGATAGAACCATTATAATTTTTGCTCAAATCTGTTGACAATTCAAATGTATGATAATTTCTATAATAGAAATAATATTTATTATCATCTATTGCTAAATTTCTAAAACCAACTCTAGTTAGATATAGATTTTCAGATAAAGAGATATCAAGATAATCATTAAAAAATGAGTCATAATATATAATTGGTAAATCCAATTGAAATTGTGAAGCCTCACTTCCTGATACTCTAATATAATTATCTAACTGTGCATCTGCTGTATAAAATAGCTTACTATTCATAATTTTATCCATATAGTGATGATACTGTAATGATGGTAAATTTTGTATAGTATGATTATTATTTTCTTGGCTAATATCTATATTATGTCTGCCATATAGTGCTAAATAATTATCATTACTATATATAAAAGCATTTAACCTAGACTCAATCAGATTACTACTCACAAGTGATGATACAGAACTTTTTTCTAAATTAAGATACTCTCTATCATTTAGATAAGTAGCATTTAGATAAAATCCTTGTTTATAATTAGATATATAACTACTTCGAGATAAAAAATCTGTTGATTGATAAAATAACTCTGCACCTGTATGCTCTTTGTTTAAATGATTACTATCAGCATAGGTATCAATATTTCTAAAATATCCCGTCCTAAAATAGCCATTAGAGTTATTTGAATCCACAAAGCGAGTAGTAATATACCCTCCAATTCCTCGATTTGAACGGATTTGTGGGTCAAATTCTACATCCCAATTTTCACTTGGTACATAAAATATAGGCTGTTCATAAAGGATACCTTCTCTTTTAGATATTTTAAATCTTGGATAAAGTAGTCCTGTTGTTCTCTTAGTTAGAGTTGGAAATGCTAAATAAGGTAGATACAAAATTGTAGTATCATAAAATCTAACTTTGGCATCTTTCATAGTTACAAAATTCTTATCTCTATAATATTTTGCTCTGTCAAACTCTATAGTCCAATCAGGATTAACTATATTACAACTAGATATTTTGCTCTTTCTTAATATATATTTTTCTTTATGTCTATCTGCACTAGAAGCATCCATCCAAAGGTTCTCTTCCCCACCTAAAAATATCTTTTCAATTTTGACTGATTTATCTGCCGTATTGATTACCAATTTATTAGATGAAAAAACATCATTTTCCCCATTTATCATCTCTACTTTACCCTCTAATGTTAATAGAGAGCTATTTTTATCATAAGTTGCTCGGTCTGCTTTTATCATAGAGTGATTATAAAGTATTATCACACTATCTTTGGCTACAAATGATTTACCTCTAGCTTGAACTATTTTTGCATACACTTCTACTATCTCTTTGGAGAAAATAGATACACTAAATAGAGATAAAGTTAATAATAATTTAAACATCCACTACAACAGTTTTTGCCAATTTATCATGAAGGGTTTGTACCATTGGATTGAAAAATGCCATGATATAACCTATATAAAATATACTTTCACTAACTATACGAATAGAAGCTCGTAAAAATGCTACGCTAAAAGATGGTATTTGACCACTATCCATCTCAATTATCCTAATTTTCATAATCATTTTACCTGGGGTCATCCCATTTTGCCATACAAAAAAGGTTTGATATACTATTCTCAATAGTATAAATACTAAGGTATTCTCTTGTAAATATGCTATCAAAGGCGTAAAATCCATACTATTTTGTATCTGTTGATATATAATTACTAGCTGATTATAAAAAATTACAAATAGCAACAAAGAGACAATTATATCATCTAAAAAATAGGCTGTTGTTCTTTTTCTTATAGTAGAGATTTGATAATTATTTATTTTAGACTCATTCACTTAGACTCCTAAAGTGCTTGATATGCAATATCAGTTCTACACTGTTTTCCTGCAAAATGTACTTGACCTACTAACATATAGGCTCTACTTTGAGCCTCTGCTATACTATCACCTATCCCTACACATACCAATACCCTACCACCTGTAGCATACAGTTTACCATCATCTCCTCTGCTCACTCCTGCAAAAGAGATATGGGAGTTTTGTTCTACATCATCATCTACAATATCATCTATAATAATCTCTGCTGGTTCACTACTCTTATAAGGATAGTTACGACTTGCCATAACTACACCAACAGCATATTTATCATAAAACTCAATCTTTGCATCTTTGAGATTTCCTGTAGATGCTTTATAAAATAGTTCACTTGCAGGAGATTTTAGAAGTGGCATTAGCTCTTCACACTCAGGGTCACCAAATCGAACATTATATTCTAAAATAATAGGTTCACCATCTACAACCATAACACCAATAAATAATACACCTTTAAATGGATTACCCTCCTCTTTCATACCTTTTAATGTAGGGATAATCACTCGTTGCTTAATTTTATCATATATTTTATCATTTACAAGAGGTGTTGGAGCATATGCACCCATCCCACCAGTATTTGGTCCCTTATCATTATTGAGTAGTCGCTTATGGTCTTGTGCTGCAGGTAAAACTACAAAATCTTTACCATCACAAATAGCAAATACAGATAGCTCATAACCATCTAAAAACTCTTCTACTACAATAGAAGTACCTGCATTACCAAATGAGTTACCAGATAGCATTTCAGCTGATGCTCTTTTGGCTTCATCATGACTCTGTGCGATTATTACACCTTTCCCACCACAAAGTCCATCTGCTTTGATTACGATTGGAACCTCTAATGAATTTATAAATTTATAAGCATCTTCTATTGAAGAGGTCTCTATATATTTAGCTGTTGGTACATTATGTCTAGCCAAAAAGTTTTTCATAAAGATTTTTGAACCCTCTAACTGTGCAGCACTTGCAGTTGGCCCAAATATAGTTAATCCTCTACTATCAAAAAGATCAACAATACCATCAACCAAAGGAGCTTCAGGCCCAACAATAGTCAAATCAATACTATTAGCTTCACAAAAATCAGCCAACTCATTAAAATCACTAATTGCTAAATTCTCACCTAGTTTATCTGTTGCCCCATTACCAGGAGCAAAATATAACTTCTCCACACTCTTATCTTTTTTCAGTGCCATACCAATAGAGTACTCTCTACCACCTGCACCAATAATTAATATATTCACCTGAAACATCTCCATAAAATAGTTAAAACTATATAATAATATTATACACAATTAATTATTTAACAACATTAATATATCTTCAAGGAGTTAAATAGAAAAAATCCCGAGTGACCGTTCTGCATTAAGCCGGCCCTAAAAAGCCAACGATGTAGGAGAGAGTGAACATTTGGGGACAATTTCTCGTAGGGATTAGCTACTCAGACGAAACCATCCACACCCTGTTCATCTACATGTCCCACAAAATATAATGTTGGACCACATATTACAGTTATCGAATCACTCAGGTTAATAAGGTTAACATTTTCATGTTTCCTTAAAAAGAATTATACACTATTTATAATGAAAAGTCACCATTTTTAGCTATTTCTTTAGCTTTTTTTATACAAGAGTTTATTAAAGGCTCATCTGCAACCTCAAATTTACACTCTTTTGGCAGATGTTTCTGAGTCGCTTTACCTATCAATACAGCCCAATAACTCGCATCCCAAGAAAAATTTTTAAAAAAACATTTAATAGTTGATGGAGAGGTAAAAATTATAATTGAATTTTTTTTAGGTTTATCATCTTGTGTATATTTTCGACATGAAGTTTCATATATAATCTGTTCTTGTAGCTCTATTGCCTCTTTTTTTAAAAATCCTCGACTATCAAATGATATTTCCTTGGGTCTCAAATAAAGTATCTTTTTATCTGAAAAATACTCTTTTATATCATTTGCCAAAACTTCACCATAAAACTTTTGTGGATGATAAATTACCTCTCCACCTAACTCTTCTATCTTCTCTTTAGTTGCCCCACCTATAGCGATAGATGGATAATTTTTCCATCTTTTATCAATACTATTGCTACTTACAACAGCCTGTTTGGAGGTAAACATTAGTAAATCACAATTAGAAAAGTCTATGTTATTAGCAACTAATTTAAATGAAATCATAGGTAAAGAGATAGTTCCCTCTTTTTTGAGAGGTGATAATAGATATATCACTCTACAGCCCTATTATTTATATCTTCATCATCATATGGGTCATAATGAGGTGTAATAATCCAAATCTTTTTATTATCTAATTCTTTAATTCTTTGCTCTATCTGGTCAGATATATGATGAGCTTCAAATAGCGTCATATTAGGTTCTAATACTAGATGAAATTCTACAAAATTATTACTTCCATCAGTTCGAGTTTTAAGCCAATGATAGCTATTAACTAGTGGATGTTCCTCTATTTTTTTCTCTATCCCACTCACAATTTTACTATCTAAAGCATGGTCTAATAATATAAATACACCCTCTTCTATAATCTCGTAAGCTGAATAAATAATATAAACTCCTATTCCAAACCCAAAGATAGCATCAATAATATCCCAATCAGTCATATATACTAAAAGTAAAGAGAGCAAAATCATACCATTACTAACTAAGTCAGTTTTATAATGTAATGCATCAGATTTAATCACAATATTATCTGTCTTTGTAGCAACACCCATTAAATATTCAACCAATAAAAATGTAACACCAATAGAGAGTAACATCACCATAATAGCAGGAGATAATAGTACAGTTTGGCTACCATTTATAGCTTTTTTAATTGCTTCATATATAATATATAAACCAGATAGCGTAATAATAGTTCCCTCTATCACAGCAGCAATAGCTTGAACTTTTCCTTTTCCATACTGAAACCTATCAGTAGCCCTCTCTTCAGATTTTTTAATAGCAAAAAAGTTGAATATAGATATAATAGTATCAAGCAAAGAGTCAATAGCTGAAGCTAAAACAGCTACAGAACCTGATGCTACACCTATAGCAAATTTGACTATTGTTAATATAGTAGCAACACTACTAGCTACTATAGTTGCCCTTTTTTGTGGGGACATTTTATCTCCTCTATTTTATTTTTGGAAGTGTACCATTTTATTCTTTACACCTCTTAAAATTAAATATTCAATAATCCCAAATATTCTAAACTTCTATAATTATCACTCCATTCACAACTCCACTCTCTTTTGTAGGGATAAACTCTTTGAGTTTTCCTACTCTATAAGGCATTAGGCCCATCTCTTGAATAAGCAGTGCTTCTATTTTCATCTCATATTCTTTTTTTAATTTATGAAAAAATATTTTTTACTTTATCCAAAATATTTTTTTTCTCTTCTGTTGACTCTGTATTCTCTTGAACCAATCTAAAAACATCATTAGGCATCTTATTTTCAGATGTTCCATCCACATTAATTACTAATAGTTCAGGGTGTATCAATCTTCTTAATTCTCGTCTAACTACCATATTAGTTGTCATCAAACTCATAGAACATCCATGACAAGTTCCACTCAATTTTATATAAATAACTCCATCTTTAACCCCTAAAAGTGTAATTCCTCCTCCATGAGAATTGACATAACCACTTACCTGTGGTAAAACATTTTTTACAGCATAATATAACTCTTCATCTGAGAATGGTATCATAACTATCTATCCTTTCTATAATTTCAAATTATAATAATAATTTGTATGAATTATAATATTATTACACTTAAATAGGAGTTAGCTACTCCGATTATCATTTATTTTATTCAAGTGCATAATGATGGAAATAAGATGGAGTAGCATAATCCTAATATCTATTTTTTATATCATCCCAAAATATCATAATAGCTTTAAAATAAAAAACCAAGAAGCAACTTTAAAGCCAACATATACAACAGCAACGCCATCAACTTTTTGATATGGTATTGCTCTAACTTAAATTGCATCATATAGTTTCCAATATAGCCACCTAAAATGGCACTTAATGCAACTATACCAAGCAGTATCCAATCAAGTTGGACATAACTTGCATAGGTAAAAAATGACCCCAATGCTGAAAATGGCACCACAAAACTAACAGCTACAGCTACCTTTTTGGGAGCAAATCCAAGCAGTGCTAGAAGAGGGATTAGGATATTTCCTCCTCCCACGCCCAAAAGTCCAGCCAAAAAGCCAACAATAGCACCCACCATAATAAGTGTCATGCGACCTTTAGCATGAAAAAGAGCCTTTTTTTTGCCAAACATCATCATAGATGCACTATAAAAGAGCATCAGCATAAAGAGAAATTTGACAATATCCTCGTCGATAAAACGGCTACTATACGCACCAATAGGTGCAAAGAGCAACATCATCGAAGCAATGGGGATAACAAAATCATACTCTACTACTTTGCGTTTGATATTCATCACGCTTGATGTAATGGTAGTCGTAGCCCCTGCAAAGAGTCCTATAGCTTTAGCTAAAGTAAAATCTAATCCCAAAAAGTGCAATATTGGAATTAATGCTACCCCACTTCCTGCTCCTCCCATTGAGAATAGAATTGAAAGCAAAAAAGTTAGCGTAACATAAAGTAGATAGTCAGGCATGATTGGTTTTCCTTTTTTTAATAATCTTTTATGGAATTGCAGGAGCCTCTATCTCCTCACCCAAAAAAGCATAACTCTTCCCAATCCGTGCCACAGGTTTAAACGAAATACTCAATCGTTCTCTATCTGTAATAATTCTATCATCTAAAAATATCTCTTTGACATTTAAAACCAAAGGAATAGTCATTCCCCCACCAAGGTCTATCTCTTGGTTTAGTGTACAGAAATAGGCAGAAGGAACCTCTTTGATAGCAGGTGGATACCCCTCAACCATAACCTCTGTCTCTATATCAAACTGCTCTGCTTCACTCTCATCTTTACCTAAGCCTTTTGAGCTAAAGTGCATTTTCTCTAAATCTTTCTCTTCTACCATACAGATGGTACATTTTTGATTTTTACGAATATTAGCAAGGGTATCTTTGGGTGTTCCATCTGCTTTATGTCCCACACTAATAAGCACCGATGCAGGTTCAGAACTTAGACCTATAAAGTAGCTAAACGGTGCTATATTGACTACACCATTATCTTCTGTTACTACCCATGCTATGGGTCTAGGCAGTATGGTCTGAGCCATTAATTTATAGTTTTCATTTAGTTTTGTATCTTTTGATAAATCAAATATCATAATTAATTCCTTTTAATTTTATTTATGTGGGCATATCCCCAAGCACCAAGAGTCAAAACAGCATACATCACTGCAATAAAAAGTAACTGCTCTGGATTAGTTTGAAATTCATAATACAAAATAAGAGCTGTTCCCATTAATAAACCTATTATAGAGATAAGTGTAATAACCAAAGAGCTATTCGTAGCTTTACGAATTTTGAAATTGGCAATAGACATAAGAAGAGATACTAGCAAAAATGTAATACTACCAAACTCTAAAATTAATCTAAGCCCACCCATAGCAATAAGAATACTAGCTACCATTGCCATAGATATAATAGCAAATTTAGGAATATGATTTTTCCTGATAGATACAAT
>Ga0256914_1001893_pt1 | contig 18001 bp, 18 predicted proteins | sample HulkmetaG_FD_191571 | JGI IMG/M metagenome (GOLD analysis project Ga0256914, IMG submission 191571) | Hydrothermal chimney microbial communities from Main Endeavour vent field at the Juan de Fuca Ridge, Pacific Ocean - Hulk | ecosystem: Environmental > Aquatic > Marine > Hydrothermal vents ... | reverse complement strand
AAACGAAAGGGGAAATTATTAATAAATTATTAAACATTTTTTATCCTTTGAAATCCGTTTTGTTTTTTAAAACGGTTTTGGCTACATTTCCTAATATGTAAAACATATCCCTCCCGAAGATAGCGGCGCTCCCCGCTATCGTGAAAGCAATCTCCTTGTCGTTCCCGAAAAACTTCAAATACATAGTCCCCACAACCAAACTCACAAATCCACCTATGATTCCCAAACTAACTACTTTTGCCACTTTTTTAGGCAATGAATCCTGATGGGAATCGAACAGAATACTGTTTGAATATTTATCAAGTATCGTCAACATCGCAACCGCAACTCCGAGAAGAAACATCCAGATTTTCTCGCTTTGAAACATATTTAGCCTTTTTCTTTAGCTTTTTAACTCTCTCTTCTTCGTTTTTGTCGCCAAAAAGAGGGTAAATAAAACTTAAAAGCGCCCTCTTTTTGAAAAAATCAACCGACAGAGAGAGTTTTGGCAACTTTAATCTCGCCAAGTTTCGCCTCGATAGCGTCTTTAATGAATTGAAGAGCTTTATCGTCCAAATCTCCGAAATTCCTATCTATGAATTTCAAAGCTTCTTCGAGCTTTGCGGAGCCTTGCACCTTTTGAACGCCATAATGTTTAATTTGATTAATCGCCCATTGTTCCGCATAAAACACCGCTTTTTCGGCAACGGAATACAAAAATCCGATATGCTTCTGTTCAAGATATTTATTTATATTCTTAAGTGCAATACCGCCTATTATTGCGATAACCCCCGCCAAAAAACTAAGAATTGTCGTCATTGTCCTCTCCTTTTAAAAAATTAATCAAAATAGGCGTTAATTCTGCCTGTTTTTCGAGCAGATTCTTGATGTAATCCGCTCCTTCTTTGTTCACTTTTATATCTGTCGTGAAAGTTAGTTTCTTATACTCTTCCGAAGCAATCCTTAGAAGCTCCAATTTTCTCGCAAAACTCTCTCCCTCTTCGCCCTCTGGCATCTCGCCTTTGTAAACGAAAATCCAATCATAGAAAATTGATGCTGAACCGATTAAGAGAGTTACAATCTCTCTTAAATTTTTTATCTCTTCTTCGAGATTTTTAAAGACTCTCTTTCTTATCTCTTCTTGAATCTTTAACTCTTCTTCGCTTAAGATTCTGCTCCCCGTGTAGCCTTTTTTTTTGAAAAGATTCTTTTTAACTTCTTCTCTTATTTCGTAAATTCCCGTTTCGTTCATTTTCTATCCTTCCTTCCATAAATCAGTATGAATTTCTAAAATCTTCGTGTTTTTACTCATATTGCTCCATTTATATTCGATTTGCCTAAAAGTATCGGTTGGCTGAACTGAAAGATAAGTATCTGTGTAGGCGCTTCCGTCCCAGCTTCTGCTGTCTAAAGTCTGCGCGATTTCTTCGGCGTTTGTTTTTGTCGTAAAGCTTGGGAATTCATTTAAAAACACCTTTGTCGGCGGAGATGAAAGATTTAAAGACGAGATGTCCGCTTTGTATTTTTGGATTTCTTCGTTGTAAAGAATTTGAACTTCTTCTGCTGTTAAGGCTCTGTTAAATATACGTGTTTGGTCAATCAAGCCTTTCCACACAAAATCGGAACTATACTGTCTTCTATTTCCTATAGAATACAAATCGTCATAATTGTTAGCAACAGATACATTATCTAACAATTTAACATTATCTACATATAAATCACAACCATTCACTCTATATACAACAACTACATGGCACCATTGGGAAGCGGGCACTGCGTCGGTTGCTACAATGCCATCACCGACGCAAACATCTCCGCTAGCAGGTGCTATAGCTAAAATATTCGTGTAGTTGGCGTTATCTTGTTGAACTATGCCTACCCTCGCAGCAGTCCCAGCATTATCTCTATACACCCAACAACTTATAGTATAAATCATGCTACTAATATTTATTGGAACAAAGTCGATATGTTGATTAGCACTACCATCAAACTCAACTGCATCGCCAAATCTGCCTGCAACATAACCAGTTATCAATATGTCAGTACCATTATAATTTCCGCCCGCGTCGTTTGCATTGCCGTCAAACTGCCATAAAGCAATTCCACTTCCGTCACCAAAAGGGTCAACATTATCGACTATCGAAAATCCGCCTTGCTCGAAATTTGCGCTCGTTTCGATAGAGTCGTTTGAAGATGTTATGATATATACGCTTTTGTTGCCTAAAATTTCATCATCTGTGACAATTTCGGTGTTGCTTGTTTCATTAGCCAAATTTATTTCGGGGGGGAGATATTTGACTATGTTTCTATATTTAACCCAATCGGTTTCTCCAGCTTCCTGTTCTGGCGACATTACGCTCGCCGAAGCGTTGTCTGCGGTTGCTACGATATCCCCGTTCTGAATCTCGGCATCTTGAGAAGAAGAAAGAGCGTCGAAATCGACTATCTGAACCGCGTTGTCAGCGACAATCGGGACATTTAATATCGTGTAGTTAAAAATTACTTCGTCACTGTCCTGATAATTCGCTCGCGTTGCTTTGACGGTTACGCTATCTTGCGTATCTTGGTCGACATTCGGCAAGACTATTTCAATAGTGTTGTTAACTAAATTTCCTTTGCTGATTATGTAGCTGTTATTACTATCGTAATTTTCTATCGTAATAACGAGCGTCGTATCTTCGTTTGCGCTTGAAGGTCCCGACAAAACGGGCGCTTCGAGTTTCGGAACGGTAATAGTAAAGCTTTTTAAAACCGCGTCGCTGTCAAGATAATGAGCTCTCGTCGCTTTGATTTCGAAACTTCCCATTGTCTGCGTGTCGGTCGGATTTGCGTTAAAAGTTATCTGATTGTTGCTTATAGAGATATTTCCGCCGACGACGTTTTGAGCGACATAGCTATTGCCACTATCATAATTTTCTATCGTAAAAATAAGAGGCTTGTTCCAATCTCCGCTTGTAGGTCCAGAGATAACGGGATTTTCGAGCTTAGGAATGTAAATTTCGAATGTGACCGTGAGCGGGTCGCTCGGCGTCTCTCCTTCCTTGCTAACGTAAACGTCAAATCCGCCTTGCACGGGCGTAGTCGTTTGCAAAGTCGGAGTAAAGATAATCTTTGCATTTTGCATATCTACGCTTACGCTTCCGTTCTGTTCGTTTTCAATATTATAAGTATAAGAAGCGTCGAAGTTTAAAATGTCAAATATAGCCTGCTCGAGATGCGAAATTCTGTCGATTGTAGATAATTGAGGGGTTGGCAGTTGCAGATTGTTAACGGTGACGTTAATAGTTAGATAATCACTGTCGAAAAATCCTCTCATAGTCGCTTTGACTTTCACGAAATACGCTTTTGTTTCGGGGACGTTCCCCGGAGAATAGACTATCTCTCCGCTTGAATTCACGAAAGCGCTTCCTATTTCGGCTTCAACAACGTAAGTATAATCGGCATTGTAATTTGTTATCGGAATGTTTAGAGTTGTCTCTTCGTCAATATTCCAGCTTGTCTGCGCCGTCGGCTTTGGCAAGATAAGAGATTTCCACTCGACGTCGTTTTCGTCTTCTGTAACCGCAAGAAAATATCCCGCCTTCCCCGTTTTGTCAGGGAGATTCGCTCCCCCGCTCGAAAGCTCCGCCCAATTATCGCTCGGCGGTTCGTCTGTGTTGTTATCAATTAGCGACACATAAAATTTATCGATATGTCTGACAATTTCGTCTTTAGCATACGAAGTCCCGCTTTGCCAAATCCCTTTATACATAACCGCATCGGTTACAATATTTTTAGCGGTTACTGCCGTGTCTTTTGCTGTTACCGCTTCATTTTTTGCGGTTATCGCTTCGTCTCGTGCGAACAATGTTTCGTTCTTTGCGTTTATAACGTTGTCTATGTTGTTTGCGACGTCTAAAAGCTCTTGCAGGCTGTTGGAAATATTTTCTATCGCCGTAGCTTGCGGAGCCAAAAGGTTGACGTTGTCTATCGCGTTTGCTACTGTCGAAATCGCGTTGACGTTGTCGGATACGATTACGATTTTATTTATATTGTCTCCGAGCGTGACGATATCGTCTTTAACGTCGTCGAGCGAGACGATTTTGTTCTTAATCGCGTCGAGATTTAAAATAGGTTGAATATTGTTCGCAACGGTCGTTACTTTATCTGCGTTGCTTCCGACAGAATTTACGTTATCAATGTTGTTCGCGACTGTCAGAACGTTATTTATATTATCCGCAACAGTTATAACTTTTGCGATATTATCAGCAACAGTTATGATTTTAGTTATGTCGTTTCCGACCTGAACGAAAACCGCCAAGTTTTCGTTCATCCACTCAATATTTTGATTAATTTGCGAGATAATAGTGTTTAACTGCGACTTAAATTGATTGTTAATTTCATCTCCCATTTGGTCTATTCCGTCACACGTTGCCTTTACTTCCGCCTCGAAATTCGGACTTTCAAGCGACGGAAAATCGGGAATTTCCGAAAGGGTTGCGGTTAGTGTGATTATCGTTATCGGATTTGCCATTGTTTATCTCCTTAACCTATGCCTTTTATTACAATATGAACGTTGCTCGCTTGCGGGTTCATAACGGTAATTCTCGAATTGATAAGCTTGCCCCACACAACGACGCCCGAAGCAGGTTCAATCCAAACGAGTTTTTTGCCCTTTACTGTTTTTATCGTCTGCCTTATGTTCGCTACGGACGGAGTATCAAGATGCGCGTTTGCGTCAACGAGCTCGTATCTCTCGACGATTCTGTCGGGGTCGGTTTCGTCAAGACCTATTTTTTCGGTCTCGACTTCCTCGAAATAGTATTGCCATTTAAGAGAGCCTATCTGTTTCGGAACGCCGTAAGTAAACTTCCCTATCTTGCAAAGATTGTTTTCCGCTCTTAGAGTGATATCAACCGTTCCCGAATAGCTCGTATCGAAACGAACGAGCGCCATATCGGCTAAAACGCTATGAACGCCCGCCAAAAGCTCCCGGCAGTTTTTTGCGGAGTTGATATACATCGGGTGTTGATAAGTGTATTGAACGTTTCCGTCTTCATCTTTGAAAACAAAATCTATTCGAGAGCAATAAGTATTCATAAACGCAAAATCTTTGTAGCCTCTGTTTCTGACCGTAAAAGTTATGTCTCCGTCTTTTTCGGCGGTAGTAGTATAGTACTCGTCAAGCAGATAGCCAAGGTTCGTATCGTCCAAATTCGTGCTTAAGATTTCCATAGAGCTATCATCGATAAAAATCATCTTCTCTCCTAAGCGGTGTTTGCGGCTATTTGCTGTAAGAGTCTGTTCGTATAACCCAAATCGCTTTTTATCCCCGCGGTCATAGAGTAAACGGAATACATAATTCCGTAAAGCACGCTCTTGGCGGAATCGATATTGGGTCTCGGGTCAACGGTCGCCCCGCCTATGCTTTTTGCGTTGATTGCGTTTCTTACGCTATACGTCGCGTTGCTTAGAGAGCTTACGATATAGTTAGCCTGCTCCCTTACCGTGGTCGCTATCGCATTGCCCCAGCTTGAAATTTTTGTCGAGATGTCGGTTAAATAGCCCGTGTAGTTTACGTTGCTTAGTCTACTCGTTATCGCGCTTTTTGCGCCGTTTATAGTATTTGCGATATAGCCCCCCTGCGCTTGGAGAGTGCTGTTTACGGTATAAACCGCCGACGTAGTCGCGTCCGAAATTCCTATTTTGGAAGCTATATTGTCAAGCTTTGCACCGAGCGTCCCCGTTTCGTAGTTTGTCTGCTCTCTTATCGTCGTTGCGATTGCGTTAGCCCAGCTCGATATGGCGTTAACGACGTCGGAATTATTTTGAGCGATTATGTTGTTTCGAATCTGGTCGAGTTTAGCGCCCAAAACGCCCGTTGACCAACCGATTTGCTCTCTTATCGTTATCGTTATCTGGTCGGTCGAGGCTTTTAGGCTAAAGAGCGTGCTTTTCGTGTTTGCGGTGTTGTTGTCTATCAACCTCAAAAAGCTCGTCTGAGTCTTTATATTGCTGTTTGTCGTTATGTTTTGCGAATTTATGTCGCTTAATATTTTTGTATTCCTATCGGTTTTATCCGCAACGCTCTTAGTGGCGCTTTCATTCGCTTTGACCGCTTCGGTCTGCTTCTTTTCTTCAATCGTTGCGATATTCATGGTCTTTTGCAACTCCTTTATCGCTTGTTCGAGAGTTTGCGTAGAGATGTCGTTTTTTATTTGTTCTAAAGCCGTTAATGCGGTCAATGCACCCGTCATCTGACTCAATTTCTTAGTCTCTTCTGCAAGGAGTTGAGAAAGAGATTTCGTTTCTGTTTCAAGCCCGCTTTTTGCGCCCTCTAACCAAGCAATCGCTTTCTTGTCTATCTCGTCAAGATACTGTTTCGTAGTCGCCTCGTCGAGTCCGAGAGACTTAATATAGTTGATTCTCTCGTCTCTCCAGGCATTCACCATTTCTTCAATATTTCTCGCTACTTCGAGTTTCGTATCCGCCGAAGCTTTTCTAAATTTTTCAAACATCTCTTCAATCGCTTCGGTCGTTACTTTCACCGATTCGACGCCCTTAATTCTGTTAATCGACTCGTCTATGCTTCTTATTTCGTCTTGATATGCGCTTATTAAGCCTTTAAGCCCGTCAACGAAACTTTTGCTTTTGTTGGTAGCGTCCAAAAGCGCATCGCCGAGCCGTTCCCAATTTTTTATGGTTTCGGGAGTTAGGCTTTCTGATAGAGCTTGTTTCAATCTGTAAGAGAAGTTCTTTAGATTTACACCCGTTCCGCCATCAATGCTTTGAGCAAGCTCCCAAAAACTCTCTCTCGCGCTTCTTGCCGAAATGCGGAGTTTATCGAAAGCCGAATCGATTGATAGCGTCGAGAGCTCGTTGAAAGTATTTTTGATTTTGTTGCTTAAATCTCCGAGACGTCCGAGCTCGCTTAAAATAGCTTCGTTAATGCTTTTGTTTATGCTTTTTGCGTAATTTTTCCAAGCTTCCTCAATCTCTTTCGTATCGGGTTTTTTCGAGATTGCTCTTATGAACGCGAGCCCTATTTCGTCAACAAACTCGTCAAATTGATAATTTCTATTCTTGATATCTAAGACGATATCGTTGACGTATCCGAGAGCTTTTGCGGCGCTGTCATACGCTTTTAGCAGATTGTTGATTGCATTCTCCCACTCTTTGGGAATCATATAGTCTCTTATGTTCGTTTTGGTCCCGAGCCAAGAAGAAGTTTTGTAAATCTCATATTTTGCAAGCGTATTCGCCAAAGCGTCGACGCCTTTTGAGATGTTTATTAGTCCGTCTCGAACTTCTATACCTACTTGGTCGAGTCTTTTTTCGCCTTTTAGACCTTTTATAATCGCCGAAACACCCGAAACGAGCCCGCCTATCGGCGCTATAAGAGAAGTTATCTCTCCTAAAGCTTTGCCGATAGAGCCCAAAGAAGAAGTTAGAGAAGAAGAGCCCGAAAACAAAGACGACGCTCCGCTTAGCAACCCGCTACCAGCGTTTTTTAAATCGCTCCAAAGCGAAGAGGTATAATTTTTAACGTCCCCGCCGAATCCTTTGAAGTCACCCGTCAAAAGCTTTCCGAGAGAGCTAAGAAGTCCGGAATTGCTTAGCCCGTCTTTCGTCAATCCTATCGCTTTTAACAAAGCCCCCGAAAAACTTTCCGAAATAGTTTTGACAAACGGAGAGAGAAGGGATTTTTTAATATCGTCAAGCAGTCTTCTAAAAGCGCTTTTGAAACTTTCGCCGTCAAGCAAAAAATTAGAAAAAGTATCCTCAATCGAATCTTTTATCTCTTTATACGACTCTTTCCAAAGCTCAGAGATTCTATCAAGATTCTTTTTCTCTTCGAGATACTCTTTCTTTTTTAGCTCTATAAATCTATCAAGCTCTTCTTTCGTTAGAGTATCGGAATACTCTTCTATGAGCTTCTTTCTTTTAATCTGCCAAGCCTCTTCTTTTCTCCCCATATCTTCCAAAAAAGAAAGATACTTGTCTAAATTAACGTCTTGCGCTCTATATACTTCCTCAAGATGTTTCTGCCAGGCTTTCGTAGAAGATTCAACCGCTTTTTTCTGCTCGTCGAGAGTTTTTGCGGTTTCGTCTATCGCTCCGTTTGCTTCCAAGAAGGCTTTCGCGGTTTCTTTTGTTTTTCTGGAAAGAGAATCGGCGCTTACAACCGCTTTATCCGAAGTCTGGACGCCTTCTTTCATAATGTTTGTGGTCTTGTCTATAAAACCTCTTAGCGAATCGAAACTCTCTATATTCTTTATAAGATTTTCATCGAGTTCGGCGCTTTTTAACTTCGTAGCGTCGTATTCTACGTTCAGCTCGCTAAGAGATTTTTTGATTTCTATCGCCCAGGAAGGCTGAGAAGGGAGCCAAGAGGTTAAAGTATCGATTAGCTCGTAAAATTTCTTCTTTAGCCAAACCCAAGCCAAACTCAATTCGTTCGCTACTTTATCCCAGCCGTATTTGATTACCAAAAAGCCTTCTGACAAATAGGTAGCGCCTTTCGCCACAGCTTTAAAAACGTCAATCGTAACTTTTCCGAAAGAAGAAACGGCGTCCGCCAAAGATTTCATAACGTTTTTATTCTTTAAAAGTTTAGAAAAGTAGGAATTTAGCGAAGAGACCGCTTTTTTTGCGCTGTCGAATATTCCGCTTTTGATTATTAGAGATTGTTTGAAATTCGTCCAAGCGTCCGATAAATTGGAAGTTAAACCCTGCCAAGTTCTACTCATCCTATCCATCGCGCCCGCGTATTTGCTATTGAAAATAGCTTTTAGCGTGCTTTCGATTATCTCTTTGTTGTTTTTGATTATGATTTTTTTCGCTTTCCCGCTTGCGTCTGTCCAGGTGTATTTAATCCTATCGCCGATTTTAGAAGCTTTTATGCCGAATTCTTTCAATCTCTCGTTTTCTCCGGTAACGGCGTCCGCCATAGCCTCAACTGCCTGGATTAAAGGTTTGCCCATAGCTGCAGCAGTATCGCCGAGAGTTCTAAGCCCGTCGCCTAAAGGATTAAGCCCGTAGCTTTTCATTTTTACGAAAGCGTCAGTAACTTCTGCGAGCTCATAAGGCGTAGTTTGAGCGAATTCTTTTACCCAATCAAGGCTCTTTCTTGCTTTTTCGGCGCTTCCTTCGATAGTCTCGAGAATCGAACCGAAACGCTCGAATTCTCCGGCAATCGAAATAGAAGATTTAAGAAAAGAGAATGCTTCCGAAAGCCCGTAAACGGAAGCAATGGCGGTCGAGATGGAAGTTAGCGAATCTCTAAAAGAGCGCAATCCTTTATCCGCTTTTTTACTCGATTCGTCTATCTTTCTAAATTCTTTATCAAGAATATTGATATCGCCCGTTTTGGCATCAACGTCGATAACTATTTTTAATTCTTTGGCAGCCAATTAATTCCCTCTTCTTCTTTATTTTTCAACGCATTTTCTTCATCCGCCCAAACTTTTGAAGCGTAATGAACCGCCACGACGATTCTTTTGTCTCCGTTAGCGAAGAAATCGCTATAAAACTTAATCTGCTCGAACTTCTTCGCAACCTTAAAGATAGAAAGCCCCGAGACGTATTCCCAATCGCACGCAAAAAATATTTTTTTTATAACTTCAAACTCTTCCGAATCGTCAAGAAGCTCGATATCTTTGACAAACTGCGGAAAGAGTTTTAAAAGACCTTTTACCTTCTTGCTCTCGCTTCCTTCGCCGCGCGCGTTTTGTCTTGCCCACTTTTCTATGCGGACAAAAAATCCTTGTCATACTCCCTAAAGACTTCGGCGATAACGTTGGAGAGATGCTTCCAGCCGTAGCGCTCAGCTACTTTTTCAAAAAATTCTTTTGTCTGCTCGTCTCCTGCCGTAGCGAGGCACAGCGTCTTATCTTCGATATCGCCCGTCTCTTTCTCTTTTTCTTCTATTTTTTCGTTTATCTCTTCTATCTTTTTCTTAAGCTCGAAGAACTCTTTTTCTATATTGTCTATATCTTCGACTCTGTTTGCGTATTGGAGCTTTTTTCTTAAAAAATCCGCTCGTATCGTAAGTTCTTCTCTCTCTTTTCTTAAATCTTCAAGCTCTTTTAGCTCGTATTGCTCTTTTAATTCGCTTTGAATTCTTTTAATAGTCGCCTCACTGAGCCTCTTTACTTTATGTTTTTGCGTTTTTCCTTCAAATTTGAAAGGAACTATAATTATCGGTTCGAACTCAAAAGTTCTCATTTTTTTCGTCTCCTTCTTTTCTTTTTCGTCTCCTTCTTTGCATAGGTGGCGGGGAGAAGGAGACAAAGCCCGCCTAAAATTATCTCGGTGTTATGACTATTTCAAACGCCCTTCCGTTGGAATCGTTAAGAAGTCTTATTTTTCTCGTTCTTGTATATTTAAGCCCGCTTTCGCTTGCGTCGCTTGGCTGTTCTACGCCCGCATTAATTTTTATCTCCATTTTGAAATTGTCCGAAAATAAAGGGAAACTAATCGTGACGCTGGAGTCGTTTAGCCAGTTGGTTATAGGCAGGAGGTTTTTATCGCTGTCGCTGTTCAAAACTTCCGTGAAAGTCAACATCGGAGCGATATCTTCAATTTCGCTCGTTCGGCATATTACCGTATCGCTTCCGTCATTAACCTCGCTTTCCAAAGAGAGAGAAATTTCGCCGAAAGGACAAATCTGCTCGCCGTTAACGGTTATGAAACTGTCTTTCGTCATTCTGAAAAATGAATTATTTACAAAAGACGGCGTTATACCTGCTTCGTTCGCAATCGTTGACGGGTCGTTGATGCCGTTTAGCTCGAAGTTTGCGGAAAATTTAGTATTTGAAGCGTCTGCGGTGAAATTAAATCTCCCGACAACATTTTCGATTATGTATTTCATAATTCCGCCCTTATACCAAACCGCGATTCCGGGTTGTGAATTGAGCGTAGGATAAAGCGTAATACTCGTATCTTGCACTTTTTCTTGAACGAAGCCTGCGCTTTCAAACAGTTCAAGTTGCGGCAAATCGTCGTTTATTGAATTTGGTTCCATAAAGCAGAGTTTGCCGGAAAGCGTAACGGGGACGATATTTTTAACGAATTTTGTCTCTTTAGTATTGCCTTTGCCGTTTCCAACGAGATTCAAATCGTAGGTAATATAATTTTCCGAAAGCGTCAGATAATCGTCAGTTAAATAACCGTTCGACGCAGTCGGTGCAGTCGTTCCTTTTTTGTATAAGAAAAAATCGTTACTCTTCTTTAGTATCGGCATCTTTCTCGTCCTTTATCTCTTTAAAATCCTTGCTTTTTCGAAGAAATTCGATAAGCTTCTCGTCATCGGTTTCGAAAAAGCCGTTCTTAGTTTCGTATATTTCGCCGAGAGCGGCGAAATATACTCCTTTATTAATCCGCTTGAATTTTATCTTTCGTTTGCGCATCAAGTTCCTTTAGTCTTTCAATCGTCTCTTTTTTAGTCGTATAGGTGACGCCGACCGTTTTTGCAAGCTCTTTTATCTCTTCCGCCGAAAGGGATTCAAAATTTTCTGGGAGGGTTACGGGGATTGCGAGCGGAACCGTCGTAGGCTCGGGAATTGCGTCCGTAAAACCTCGATTTTTTAGATATTTGTAATCAGATTCGAGAACGTCAACTTCTCTTCCGCTCGGATTTATTAGTTTCGGCATTTTTTATCCTTTTACGGCTTCGTTTGAACTTCTATAACCAGACTCGGCTCTATCGTCTCGACTGTGTAAAGCAAGTCGGTTGACAATAGATGCTGTTTCAAATTCGGGTCATACCAATATGTCGTTCTCATTGAGACGCCGTTCTTTTGCAAAATGGAAACGGTTACCGCATTCGTTTTCGGCTCTTCAAGCGGTCTATTAACAAACAAGATTCCGTTCTTTTGCAAAGCTAAATCTCTATTTTTGCTATCAACCTCTTTTATGTAAGGACTTCTAATTATGTTAAATCCCGCGTAAGCAGGGATATCCTGAACCGCTTTCGCAGTTCCGTTTTCCAAGATAATCACCTTGTCTTTCGCGGAGATAAGCCCGTTTTGGTAAAAGCTCGTATCGTCTTTGCATATGATATATCTATCTTCTTCATGCGCTCTTGCGTCGTTTAGAGCTTTCCTTGCCTGCAATACCAAATCGGCAGTCCAGCCCGTCGAACCATCGCCAATCGAGCTTCCCGCGGAGGCATATTGCAAAGCAATATTGCTTTCGATATCGGCAAGAATCGCTTTAGCCGCCTCTTTAGCAAACTTCTCGAATGTCTGATATCTGTTTGCCGCGTCGAAAAATTTAGAATCAACTTTAAAAGTCGAATCCTTAAGCTTATCAAGCGTCACAGATTTTGTAGTGAATTGCGGGTCTTGTCTTACGACGGGAGAAGAACCGTCGAAATCATACACCTGAAGCGGTGAAGGCGTCAAAACGTTGACCGTCTCGCCTAAATTTCTCAAATCAAGGTCGTTTGTGTCTTTCGTAATCGCTCCTGAATTTACAACGCTCGGAGCTTCCGCAAAAGCGTCTAAAACCAAAGCGTTGTAAACGTTAACAAGTTCTCCTATGGTTGCCATTTTTCAGTCCTTTTTCGTTATTTTTTAAAACCTGCGGCTCTTAAAACGTCATCGGCGTTTTTACTTTGTTTTAGAACCGCGCTTATGGAATTCGGAGGCGTTCCGCTTCCTTCCTGCCCTTGAGCTTTCAATAAATTCGGCTTTTTGGAGAAGAAATCTTTCAAGCCTTCTTCTAAATCAAGCAAAACGCCGTCGTCAGCTTTAAATTTAACTTTTCCGTCTTCGTCGAGTTCAACTTGTCTTTTAATGTATTCTCCGACGACTTCCCTGTCGAAAACGTCAAATTTCCCTAAAGCTCTCTGAATCTCAACGTTTTTTAGAACGTCTATTCTTCTGTGATGCTCTTCCTGATATCTCTTTTCAAGCTCCTCTTTCTCTTTCAAAGCTCTATTAAGCTTAGCTTCATACTCTTTTATCTTCGTTACGTCGACTTTTTTCGTCGGGTCGAAATTTTTTAAGACTTCTTGGAGCTTCTCGACTCCTTCTTCGTCATCGATATCGACTCCGAGTTTGTCGCCGATATCCTGAATTATTTTTTTAAACGTTTCGAGAGTTTTGTTAGTCTCTTTGAGCTTTATTCTTTTGCCAGCCGCTTCTTTTCGAAGCTCGGATATTAATTGCTCTTTAGCCTCAAACTCCGAAACTATGCTGTCATACTCTTCTTGAGTAATCTTTCCTGCTTCAAGCAGTTTCTTCAAAAAATCCATCAAGGAACTCCTTTTAATTCTGTTTTACAGATTAAAACAACATTAAAAGCGAAAAGTTATATAAAGTTTCGCCGACAAAACAAATAAAATCAAGAAAAACCAAGGCAAGGACTAAAATGAGATACACGTATTTAGACGATTTCATAACCGCTCCGCTTGTCGGAACGGATAAGCTTCAGCAGTTTGAAGACGAAGCTTACGCGGAAGTTGAAGCGATAGGAATAGAGAACGAGTTTTATAAAAAGCTTTTAACCGTTTACGGCACTTACAAAAGAGCCGCATTGAACTTATTGGAAGCCGAAGGCGAAGCTATGAAAGAGAAATTGGATTATTACACAAAAGAGTGGGATAGAGTTTTTAAGATGGCGAAGGGTGCAAAAGGCACGACGAAAGCGGTCTATAGCGCAAAACTTGAGAGAGCGTAGAAAATGTTTGAAATACTTACTTTAATAAAAAACAAGCTAAGCGAAATAGAAAATCAAAACGTCGCTATCGGACTCGAATCCAATCTCACCGCAAACCAGTGCCCTTTCATAAGAATCATAACTCAGCCTTCAAGACCCGCAACGAATTCGGCTTTCGAAGAAGAAGCGGAGATCCAAATCCTCTATGGAGAAAAAGTGAACATAAAAACCAACCTCGAAGAGGTTTACGAAAAGATTTACGAGACAGAGAAAAAGATACGAGAAAAGATGAAAGAGCTCGAAAGCGAAGATAGAATCAAAGAAGTAAATTGGGTCGAAACGATTCCGGACGAAGACACTCTAAACAACATAAAAGCTTCCGCTTCGATTTTCTTAATTAGATTCGGGGATTTAAGATGCCGATAAAAATATCCCCGAGAATAAAAACTCTTAGAGAATATTTTAAAAAGCTCGACAACGATTTAAAACACGAGCTTTTGGCGAGAATAACAGACAAAGCGGTCGAATATTCCGTAAAGAACGCAAAAAAGCACACTAAAACGGGCAGACTCGAGAGAAACATAGATTCGAAAATCCATAAAGACAAATTAAGAAGCGAAATATTCGTTTCAAATCAAGGAATGCTCGTCGATTGGAGAGGCAAAAAGGTTAACTACGGGATTTTTGTTCATTTCGGAACGAAACCGCACACGATAACTCCGAGAAGAAAAAAAGCTCTAAGATGGGTTGAGAACAATAAATTCGTATTTGCAAAGCTCGTTAAACACCCCGGATACAAAGGAGACCCGTTCCTTTATAAAGGCGTTTATAAAGCCTTTAAAGAAATCGACAAAATTTTTAACGAAACAATTGAGGAGACAAAATGACAATTCAAGAAGTTTGGAAGCTAATCGATGACGCTCTATACTATTCGGGCGGTTTTCTCGATGGGAGCTATATAGACAAATACCCGCGGGAAGACGATACGAAATACAGAGAGAGGCAGAAAATAGCGTATTACAAAAACGACTTTTTGAGAAAAGTAACGAGATATATAGGCTACATATACAGAAAACAGCCCGTAAGAGAAGTAAACGAAAACGAACTTTTGAAACTCTTTTTGAAAAACTGCGACTTTCAAGGAAATAATTTAACCACTTTTATGTCCTCTTTCGCGAAAGAGGCAAAAGCGAAAGGCGTCGGAGTCGTTCTTATAGACAACGTCGAAGAGATACCGACGACGCTCGAAGAGCAGTTGAAAACAAGAGCTTTGCCGTATCTTATTAACATAAAGCCCGAAAATATCGTCGATTATAAGCTTGATATTTACGGAGCTTTCGAATACGTTGCGTTTAATTATCAAATCGACAACTCCGTTTACGGCAAAAAAGACGTAAAAAGCGTAATAAAGTATTTCGACAAAGAAAAATGGGCGATTTACGAAAACGACAAGATAATAGAAACGAGAGAGCACAATTTGGGCGTCTGCCCTATTATCTTTTTTTCCGAAACTGGCAAATTCGAATCGATTGGGGAGTTCTCCCCCGTTGCGTTTCTCGGGAAGAGACAATACAACCTAACGAGTGAAGAAGACGAACTCATAAGAGGGCAGACTTTTTCGATTTTAATTATTCAGGGAGAAGCCGGGGATTTGGAAATCGGAACGCACAACGCCCTATTCTATTCGGGGGACAAAGAACCGAAGTTCATCGCGCCGTCAGCAGAGAACGCAAAAATAATAAAAGAGAAGATAGATAGAATCGACGACGAAATAAACGAGATAACATACGACATCATAACTTTGAAAGCAAACAACGATTCGGGCAGAGCTTTAAAAATGAAACTTGACGGACTCAATTCGTCGCTTTCCGATTTTGCGCAGAGGCTGGAGAATTTCGAGAACAAGATATTTGCGATTGTGAAAAAATATTTAGGACTCGAGAATCTCGACGTTTCGGTCTCTTACAACAAAAGTTACAACATTATAGACGTTAGCGAAGAGATAAACGAGCTTGCGGCTATGAAAGAGATTGTAGATTTGCCAAGCTATGAAAGAGAGAAATTAAAGAAAATAATCAAATCGGATTTGCATCTTGATGACAAAGAGTTTGAAGAAATCAAGAAAGATATTGATAATCTGATTAAGTAGAGGTTAGTGCAGAAAATGCACTAACCATTAATAGAACTGACGATATAAGCTAAGAAGATAGCAAGAGCAAGGAGGAATATAGCTCCCAAATCGGTTAGGAGCTTGAGAAAAAATCTCATTTTTTCTCCTTGCTCTTCTTGAGAAGATATTTTGCCAAAAGCTTACCCCCCTCTTCTTGCTCTCGTTTTTTATTTTTCTCTTTTCTTTTTTCCAATTTCTTTTTTTCGTAAGCTTCCATAAGTATGTCCATTTTGTATCCTTAAATAAAAAAAGGCGGTCGGCTTAATGCCAAACCGCCTTGAAGTATTGACCCTCTTTTGGGTCGTAGATATAGACCGCCTTACAAATATGGGCAAGTCTATGTCCCAAAAGGAGAGCCATTCCGGTCGTCAAGCGACCGTTTATGAAAACTTTAGAGCCGTGAAGACTCTCCTCTATCCCCGCAAGCTCCCTATCGGCAAGCTCTATAAGCTCGCCTTGGGTATGACCTTGCGGCAACTCCACTCTCAATATAATTCCATCGGTATTTTTCTCTACTTTAAACATTTTGCACCTCCTTAGAAATTTATTTACGAAATAATTATACCCCCATATCCATAATCCAATATAAAAATCTTGCATATATTCAATACATCATCTTTTCTTTTCATACTCTTTTATTCTCTTTTTCAAATCGTCTCTTTTTGCCAAATCAAAATGCAAAATTCCGTCCCTCATATACTTATCGACAATTTGAAACATCGTAAACCGCGGGAAAATTATCTCGTCTTCGCTTTTATGATAGCTATATTCTTTTATGTTATAACCGCCTTCGCCGATATCCAAAACTTTCATAAAAACCTTCTTCTCGAATTCGTCTCCGCTTTCTAAAAAACTCTCCGCTATTTCTCTGTCGGCGCTGAAAGAAGATATCGAATAATCTGTCAAAACGTCGCCGATATCCTTCTTTGCGTAGTGGTCGTATTTCTCTTTATCGAGCGCAATCCCGCGGTAAACAACACCTTCCTTAAAATTCGGTCTGTAAAGATTGAAAATCGTCTCTAACTTTTCGGCAAGTTTTCTTCCTTCTTCATTGTTCTCCCCTCTATACCACTCTCTTAAATCAGAAAACCCCCAATCCGTATAATCCAAAATAGCGTTCTTTCCGTCTTCGTCGAGATGAAAATCTCCAAAAACGTCGTCCGATTCTTCTAACAATTCTATTTTCGAAAATGCTCTTGCGCCTCTTTTCAAATGCGTTTCATACGCTTTCAAAGCGCTTTCATACGTTTTTTCGGTATCTTCTATAACTTTGGAATAGTAAGCGTAGAAGATATTTATCTTGTAAACGTCTTCGCGGATGAAAGAGTTTAAAACGTCCACCGGATGAACGTTTGCGTTTTTTATCTGATTTGCGCCCCATTCCGAAAAGATAAGTTCCTTCTCTTTGGCTCTCAACGTGTTAAAAGCGTTTTCATACGGTTTTTTTACGTCTCTTTTTCTTCTTATCGTTCTATTTATTTTTCTGTAGTGGCATTTGCAGTATGGATGCAAAGGAGTGGTAACCATTTCTTTTTTCGGATAAACCCCCTTGCCGTAACCGAAATCGATACTTGCGAAATAGTCGCATTCGTCTTTTTCTTTGTGGCAACTGCAAAGCTCGTATTTTGCAAGAGATATATTCTCGTCTTCAAGGATGTCGCTCGCTCTCGAGAATGCAAAAACCCTCGCTTCTTCGGTTTGCGCTATTCTGTCCGCAAAAAAGCGTGATTTTTCCTCTATCGCGACTCTCATAGCGTTTTTAAACTCTTTTTCGCTCTTTGCGTTAAGCATTTTTAAATACGCCGCTTTCAAAGGTCTTGTTTTTAGCTTTAAAACTTCCTCTTTGTCACCTTTTTTTAAGTAATCGGGAAGTTTTTCTCTAACGGACAATACGCCGCTTTTGCTTTTGTAGCCGTCGTATAAAAGTTCTCTTAATTTAACAATCGTTCCTTTTGTTTTTAGATGTTCGTTAATAACTTTTAAAGCTCTTTTTTGAATATCTTTTACATTGTTGTATATTCTTCGAGATAGTTTCAGCTCTTTTAAGAGATAAGGGATATAGGCGTCTTTAGTTATGGCGTTGCCGACCGCTTCTTTAATCTTTTTCATTATCTCTTTTTCGGCTACTTCCCCGATTCTCTTTGCGGTTTTTATCGCTTCTTCTTTTAAAAGCTCTTTTAGCGCCTCTTTTGCTTTCTCTTTCAGGAA
>Ga0256914_1001892_pt1 | contig 18001 bp, 12 predicted proteins | sample HulkmetaG_FD_191571 | JGI IMG/M metagenome (GOLD analysis project Ga0256914, IMG submission 191571) | Hydrothermal chimney microbial communities from Main Endeavour vent field at the Juan de Fuca Ridge, Pacific Ocean - Hulk | ecosystem: Environmental > Aquatic > Marine > Hydrothermal vents ... | reverse complement strand
CGATGGGCTCCCAGGAAGATCCCGTTCATCCAGACCCGGGCTTCCCAGTCCACCGCCCCGAAGTGTAGGAGGATCCGCTTCCCACCCCAGGCCGGAGGGAGGCGGAAGGTCCGGCGATACCAGACCTTCTCCGCCGGGGAGACGGGTCTCCCCACTCCCGAGAGAGAGGATTCCAGGGGGAAGGGGACGAGGATCTTTCCGTCGAAGCGCTCCGGCCTGGGCTCCTGCCGGGGCCGGAGGGCGTAGTCCCAGAGGCCGTTCAGGTTCATCCAGTCGGAACGGACCATCTGGGGCCGGGGATACTCAGGGTGGACCCGCTCCGGTCCCACCCGGGAGGCCCACTTCGTGGCGATGGGCGACGGAGCGGGTTTCCATCTCGGCTGGGAGGGGAGATGGGGCGGAGAGAGGAGCAGGAGGGCGAACAAGAAGGATGGTTTCATGGCATTTCCGGGGGAAATGGGGTTTTCTTGGGGACCCTGGAGTTTCGTCCGACTGACCGAGGAACCGATCCATGTCGAGACCGAGAGCGATTCTATCCCTCCTGTGCGGTCTTTTCTTCCTTCCCTGGGCATGCTCCACCGGGACGGCTCCTTCCGGAGGAGGGGGACCTTTAGGGGAGCTCGGGGAGCCGGGCCTCCGGGCGGTCCGGGCCCTGGCCCGGCGGGTCCTGGGGAAGAGGGCCGGGGAATTCCTGTTCACGATCCTTCCCAAGAAGGACGGCCTGGAGTTCTTCGAACTCCGCGACAGGGAGGGAGGCATCGGAATCAGAGCAACGGGGCCCCTGGCCCTGGCCTCGGGCCTCCACTGGTATCTCAAGCACTACGCCCGGTGCCACATCTCCTGGTGCGGCGACCAGATCCGCCTTCCCCGGCCCCTTCCGAAGGTGGGAGGCGAGGTCCGCCGGATCTCCCCCTTCGAGCACGGCTTCTATCTCAACTACTGCACCTTCAGCTACACCATGCCCTGGTGGGACTGGAAGCGCTGGGAGCGGGAGATCGATTTCATGGCTCTCTGCGGGATCGACATGCCCCTGGCCGTGGTGGGAAGCGAGGCCCTCTGGATCGAATTCCTGAAACGGTTCGGGTATACGGAAAAGGAAGCCATGGCCTTCACGGCCGGCCCGGCCTACCAGGCCTGGTGGCTCATGGGAAACCTGGAAGGCCGGGGCGGGCCTCCCACCAAGGCCTGGGTCCGACGGGGGAGGGACCTCCAGAGGAGGATCCTTGCCCGGATGCGGAGCCTTGGGATGAACCCGGTCCTTCCGGGATTCGTGGGCCTGGTTCCCTCGGACTTGGCCCGGAAGTTCCCGGGAATCCGCCTCATCCCCCAGGGAAAGTGGGGAGGAGTCAACCGGAGGCCGCCCCTCCTGCATCCGGGGGAGCCCCTCTTCGACAAGATGGCCCGGACTTGGTACCAGGTCCTGGACGGGCTCTACGGCAAGGCCTCGGCCTTCGCGGGGGACCTCTTCCACGAGGGGGGGCGCGCGGGCGGGCTGGATCCCGGTGCCGTGGCGGCCAAGGTCCAGGCGGCCATGCTCCGCTACAATCCCCGGTCCGTGTGGGTCCTCCAGGCCTGGGGGGGGAATCCGAAGAAGGCCCTCCTGGCCGGCTTGAGGAAGGACCGGACCCTGGTGGTGGACCTTTGTTGCGAATTCTTTTCCCGATGGGAGAAGACCGGGGGCTTCGGCGGGTTTCCCTGGGTCTTTTCCACCATCATCGACTACGGGTGGAACACGGCCCTTCACGGGAGGATGGACGCCGTGGCCGGGAGCCTCGCCAAGGCCCTCTCCATGGGGGGTGTCTACAAGCCGGCCGGACTGGGCGCCACCTGGGAGGGTATCGAGAACAATCCCGTGGTCTTCGACTTTCTCTGGGACCTGCGGTGGCGGGAGAAGGTCCCCGACCTGGAGGAGTGGGTCCGGGAATATTCGGTGCGGAGGTACGGTGCCGATCTTCCCTGCCTGAAGAGAGCCTGGACGGACCTGCTCCACGGACCCTACAAGGCCTGGCCCGGGCAGAGGCGACCCCAGGAGAGTGTGTTCTGCGCCAGGCCTTCCTTGAACGTGAAGAAGGCCTCTCCCTTCGCGGCTTCGGTGAACGTCCGCTACGATCTTCGGCTCCTGAGGCGGGCCGTCCTCTCTCTTCTGGAGGCGGCACCAGCCTGCCGGGACCGGGAGACCTACCGGTTCGACCTGGTGGACTTCACCAGGCAGTTCATGGCCGGTGTGGGGCTCTCGGCCTACCGGAAGGTCGTGGAGGCCTTCCGCAGGCGGGACCGGAAGGCCTTCGCCCGGTTCAGAGATCTCTTCCTGAAGATGCTCGACGACCAGGACCGCCTCCTCGGCACGGAGGGACGTTTTCTCCTGGGACGGTGGCTCCACCGGGCCGCGGCCTGTGCGCCCGATCCGGTGCAGGCCGGGCGGAACCAGCACCAGGCCAGGGTCCTCATCACGACGTGGAACGTTGAGAAGAGTATTCTAAGGGACTACGCCTGGAAGGAGTGGAACGGCATGCTGCGCTCCTACTACAAGCATCGATGGGTCCTCTTCTTCGAGGAACTGGAGCGCCGCTTGGAAGGGCAAAGACCCCGCCGCCTCGATTTCTTCCCCTTCGAGAGGGAATGGGCCGCCCGTTCCTGGAAGGACGATCCTTACCCCTGGAAGCCTGCGGGTGATCCCGTCGGGGTGTCCCGGGAACTCCTGGGGCGGTACGGCCCTCTCCTGGACGACCGGGCCTTCTATGCCCCGCCCCGTCCGGAAGGAGGGAAACGGTGAGTTCCCTCGACTTCTTCGTTGTTGGAGCCTACTTCGCCCTCATCCTCGCCCTGGGAATCTGGGCCGGACTCAGGAAGCAGGGAAAGTCCGGCGCCGGAGGGTATTTCCTGGCCGGAAGGAGCCTGGGCTGGCCCATGATCGGCCTCGCACTCTTCGCGACGAACATCTCCTGCGTCCACCTGGTGAGCCTGGCCCAGTCGGGCTACGACTCGGGCCTCCTCTACGGCAACTTCGAGTGGATGGCCGCATTCACCCTCCTCCTCCTGGGGTTCTTCTTCGTACCCTTCTACATCCGGTCGGGGATCACCACCCTCCCGGATTTCCTGGAGAAGCGGTACGACCGGGCCTGCCGGGACTGGCTGGCCGTCATCTCCCTGCTTTCGGCCGTGGTGGTCCACATCGGTTTCTCTTTCCTCACGGGGGGGATCTTCCTGGAAGCTCTCTTCGGGATCGACAGGTATACGGGGATCCTCTTCGTTGCGGCCCTCACGGGGATCTACACCATCATCGGAGGGCTTGCGGCGGTTGTTGCAACCGAGGCCCTCCAGGCGGTGGTCCTCGTCCTGGGGGCCCTGGTGGTGACTGTGATCTCTCTCCACGCCGCCGGCGGATGGGAGGGGATGATGGAGGTGCTCCGGTCCCGGGGAGAGACGGTTCGCCTTTCCATGCTGAGGGGGCCGGGAGAACCGGGGGGGATGCCCTGGTATTCGGTCTGGTTGGGGTATCCCGTCCTGGGAATCTGGTACTGGTGCGCGGACCAGACCATCGTCCAGAGGGTGCTGGGCGCCAAGGACGTGAACCATGCCAGGATGGGGCCGATCTTCGCGGGTTTCATCAAGATCCTTCCGGTCTTCCTCTTCGTCCTGCCGGGACTCCTGGCCTGGGTCCTGGCGGCGCAGGGGAGGCTGGACCTCTCTTCCCTGAGCCGGCCCGGACCGGGAGGGACGATCCAGGTGGACTCCAAGGGAATCTACGGGGTGATGGTGACCCAGTTGCTCCCCCGGGGACTCACGGGCCTGATGGTGGCGGCCTTGCTGGCGGCCCTCATGTCCACCGTCTCGGGGGCCCTGAACTCCATCTCCACCCTGGTCAGCTACGACCTCTACAAGAGATTCCGGCCCGGCGTCTCCGACAGGCGCCTGGTGGCGGTGGGAAGGATCTCCGCCGGGGCGGCCCTCCTCCTCTCGATCGGCCTGGTGCCCCTCTTGGACAGCTACGAGAGCCTCTTCCAGGGGATCAACGACGTGATCGCCCACCTGGCGCCGCCGGTGACGGCGGTCTTCCTCCTGGGAGTCTTCTGGCCCCGGGCGTCCGCCGGGGGCGCAAGGGCGACCCTCTGGATCGGGTCGGCCCTGGGGGTGGCGGTCTACGCCGGGGCGGCGATCGGGAAGGGCCTGTCCGCGGGGGGGGGCGGGCTTGGCGGAGCCGCCCGTTTCCTTGCGGGGATTCCCTTCATGATGCGGGCCTTCTATCTCTTCCTGGCCTGTTCGGTCATCCTGGTGGCGACCTCCCTTGCCTCGCCCAAGAGAGAGGGGGAGGACAAGGAGGGGCTTTCCTGGTCGAATCCTCTCGCCGCTCTACGGGAGGGCGGGGGGTGGGGCTACAAGGTGATGGGTGGGCTCCTTGTGGTAGTCATGGCCCTCCTCTACTGGATTTTCCGGTAGGAGGACTTTCCGGTAGGAGGACATGGAGGAGGGAGCGCCTGCGCCGGGGAGTTACTCTTCTTCGTCCTCTCCTTCCGATACGGCCCAGGCCGGGTAGCTTTCGTCGTTCCGGCGAGCCGCGAACCAGAGGATCCGGTTCAGGGTGTCCTCGTCGGCCTCGTCCACGTCTTCCAGGGGGAGGGAGAGAGAGGCCAGGGCCCACTTCCTCTCCCTCGGGTCCTCGATGGCCGAGAGGCGCGGGTTCAGCCGGTCCAGGGGAACGAGGTTCTTCCTCGCCCGGTAGGGGGTGAAGTCGGGCCTCTCCGTGAAACAGGTGGTCATGGGGGAGGCCGAGGCGTCGAACTGGTTCATGGGAGGGAGCCCAAGGATCAGCTCGATGGTGCGGACCATGCTGGTCTGGTTGTAGTTGGTGTGGTCCACGAAGCCTCTCTTCGTGTAGGGACTGATCACCATCCCCACCGTCCTGTGCCCGTCCACGTGGTCGAAGCCGTTCTGGGGATCGTCCTCCGTGACGAAGATGCAGGTTTTCGACCAGAAGGAACTCCGGCTCACGGCCTCGACGATCCGGCCCAGGGCGAGATCGTTGTCGGCCACGGCCGCTTCGGGGACGGGCATGCCGGGCCGGGTGCCCGAAGTGTGGTCGTTGGGAAGGAGGATGATCACGAAGTGGGGCATCCTCCCCCTCTTCTCCCACTCCTTCAGTTCCTCCAGGAAACAGGAGGCCCGGTACTGGTCGCTTACGATACTTGGAAAACCGATGGCCTTGGGGCAGACGTAGGGGGCCAGGGTGCGGATGGAGGCGCGGCCCCGGATTTCCACCAAGCCCGTCCCCCGGAGGAAGTCCCTGTAGCAGTCCGTCCAGGTCGGGCGTCCCTTGCGGGAGGGATCCTTCCAGCGGACCGTGGCCTTCACGAACTCGCCGAAGACCCGGAGGGTCTTTCCCCGGGCCAGGACTCCGTCCCAAAGGAATCCGCTCGAGGCGTAGGCCATGGCGTCCCCGCCCCAGTAGGGATAGCTCCTGGGCCACCCGGCGAAGGCCTTCTCCACGTAGTCCGTGACGAAGGCCTGGTCGGTCCACATGTGGCCGTCGGCGCTGAGGACGCCGTTGCAGTAGAAGTTGTCCAGGAGGACGAATTCCTCCACCAGGGCGTGGTGGTTCGGCGTGACCTTCCTGCCGTAGATGCAGAGATCGGGATCCCCCTCGCCCTTCTCCAGGTCTCCCAGGACCTGGTCGTAGGTCCGGTTCTCCTTGATGATGTAGATCACGTGTTCGAAGAGAGAGGGCTCGCCGTGGCGGCGGGGGACGGGAAGGGGGCGCACCCCTTTCCTCGGAGGGAGAAGGGCGTTGACCTGGAGAGTGAGGCGGTTGTTCTCCAGGACCTTTGCGGTCATCCTGCAGAGGCCCTCCCCGGAGGGGAGAGGGATCAGTGAGACGGCACCGAGCTGGTCGTGGGAGTTGTAGCCCTCCACCTTCCTCCCCTTCACCTTGCGCTTGCCTCTCCACCGTGTGCTCCGGGAGCCCAGCCCTTTCACGTCGGCCACGTAGAGGGCGCGGCGCCGGGGATCCAGGACGATCCCGGCGGGATACCAGGCCGTGGGAATCAGGCCGAGGAGGCGGCTTCCGCCGGGCCGGAAGGAGAAGACCGCCACGGCGTTGTTCGTTGCGTTGGATACGTAGAGGCGCTCTCCGTCGGGGGATGGAACGAGGGCGTTGGGCGTGCTTCCGAAGGGGAGTTCCTCCCTGGGCCTGGTGGGAATGGTCTCCACCACTTCGTCCCGGTCCGTGTCGATGACGGACACGCAGTCGCTGTTGGCGCAGGCCACGAAGACGTATTTCCCGTCGGGTGAAGGGGCGATGCCCGAGGGGTGGAGTCCGACGGGGATCTGCTTCAATTCCTTTCCCGCCGAAAGATCCAGGACGGATACCGTGCCCTCCGAGGCGATGTGGCGGCGTGGGTCCACCTTGACGGGTGTGCCCGCCCCGGAGGGGCCCGTGAGGTCGCCCTCCCGGGGGAGGCCGCCGGCCCAGTTCGTCACGTAGGCCTTTCCGCCCAGGATCACCAGGCCGTAAGGGGCGTTTCCCACGGGGATCCGGCGGAGGATCCTCCCTTCCACCGGGTCGATCTCGGCGACGAGATTGCGGAGGTTCAAGACCGCCCAGAGGCGGCGGCCGCCGGGGGAGAGGGCCAGGCCCACGGGAAGGGCGTTGCGGGGGCCCGCGCCGGGAGGGAGCTTCCCCTTCCTGGGAGCGACCGGGCCTGTGGGGCTGTTGGCCGTGCCGCGATACCTTGGGTTCTTCGGGGCGGGAAGGGGGATGGACCTTTCCTTCTTCAGCTTACCCCGGGGGTCCAGGCGGAAGACCGCGATGTATCCCCTGATGCAGGAGGCGTAGAGGGTCCTTCCGTCGCGGGAGAAGAGGATCCCGGCGAAGCTCCCCCCGCCGAAACGGGCCCTGGAGAGGATTTTCCCCGAGGCGGGAGAGAGAACCAGGACTTCCCGCATGGAGAGGACCGCCAGGAAACGGCCGTCCGGGCTGAGGGCGAGGTCGGTGGGCCTTCCGTCGAAGGCGACGAGCCGGCCCGCCGGTTCCAGGACCTGGTTGGCCGGAATCACCACCTTGTTCCCCATCCGGCCGCCCACCTGGAAGCGGTCGTAGCCCGAATCGGGGATCGGGGACGTCCCGTTGCGGCAGGAGGGGAAAAGGAGGAAAAGGAAGGCCGGGAAGAAAAAAAGGGCCCCGATGGAGGGGCCCGGATTTCTGGGGTTCATCGCATGGATTCCGCAATTCCGGAAAGGAGCCGTTCAGTAGCTGGTTTCCTCGAGTTGGACCTTTCCGCGGAAGATCCAGTAGATGAAGGCCGTGTAGATCAGGACCACGGGCATGCCGATTCCGGCGATGACGGCCATGGTCTTCAGGGTCTGGAGGGAGGATGAGGCGTTGTAGATCGTCATGTTCCACGCCGGGTCCGTGGAGGAGATGAGGATGTTGGGGAAGAGGCCGAAGGCGAAGAGGAAGATCGCTCCCAGGGTCAGGATGGTCGATCCCAGGAAGGCCCGTCCGGCCTTTTCCTTGAGGAGGCACCGGTAGTGCCAGAGGAGGACCAGGACGGCTGCGCCCACGACGGCCCAGGCCCAGGGATATTTCTGGAAGTTGGACTTGAGGTAGGGGGCCTTCATGTATCCCCAGGCGAGGGCGGCAAGGAAGAGGACCAGGAAGACCCAGTAGATCTTGCGGGCGGCCCGGTTGATCCGGCTCCTGAGCTCCCCTGCCGTCTTGAGCTGGAGGAAGGCCGCTCCGTGGAGGGCGAGGAGGGCGGCCGTGAGAAGGCCCGTCAGGATGGGGAAGGGCCTGAGAAGGGTCAGGAAGTTGCCCGTGAACTCCCAGTTGCGGCCGATAGGAATCCCCATGAGGACGTTCCCCCCTGCCACGCCCAGGAGGACGGCCGCCAGGAAGCTCCCGAGGAAGAAGAGGAAGTCCCAGAAGGACCGCCAGAAGCCGCCCTGGAGCTTGCTCCGGAATTCCAGGGAAACGGCTCTCAAGATCAAGGCGAAGAGGACCGCCATGAGGGCAAGGTAGAATCCCGAGAAGAGGGTGGCGTAGGCGTCGGGGAAGGCGGCGAAGAGGGCTCCGCCGAAGGTGATGAGCCAGACTTCGTTGCCGTCCCAGGTGGGGCCGATGGCGTTCATGAAGATCCGCCGTTCGGCGTCGGTCTTCGCCAGGAAGGGATGCAGGATCCCAACCCCCAGGTCGAAGCCGTCGAGCACGGCGTAGCCGCCCAGGAGGACCCCGAGAAGAAGGAACCAGAGCAGATGAAAGTCCATGGTGCTACGACTCCTGGGAAGAGGTTTCGGCTGCGCTGGAGGAATCCCCCATGCCCAGTTCCAGCTCGATGCTTCCTTCTCCGCCCGCCGGGGCGGGGGCCGGCGCCAGGCCGGCCCGGATCTTCCTGGTGAGCAGGAAGAACCAGAGGATGCCGAGGATGGTGAACAATCCGGTGAACATCACCAGGGACGCCGTCACCTCGGCCTCGTTCAGGATGGGCGAGACGGCGTCCTTGGTCTTGAGAAGCTTCCAGACGATCCAGGGCTGGCGTCCCATCTCGGCGGCTCCCCAGCCCGTTTCGTTCGCGATCAGGGGAAGGACCACGGCCACGACGGAGAAGCGAAGAAGCCACTTCTTCTGGAAGAGGGTCCCCTTCCAGTGGAAGAAGAGAACAAGGAGCATGTAGAAGATGAAGAGCATGCCCAGGCCCACCATGACGTGGTAGGAGAGGAAGGTGGCCGCCACCAGGTCGGGTCTCTCGTCGGGGGGGAACTTGTCCAGGCCGGGGACGGGGGTGGAGAAGTCACCGTGCACCAGGAAGCTCAAGCCTCCCGGGATGGCGAGCCCGAACTTCACTTCCTGCTTCTCGTCGTCGGGCAAGCCCCAGAGATAGAGGGGGGCGCCCCCTTCGGGGGTCTTGTAGAGCCCTTCGAAGGCGGCCAGCTTGGAGGGCTGTTGCTTGGCCACCATGTCTGCCTGGAAGTGGCCCGACCCGAGGACCAGGATGGAGAAGACCACTCCCACCCAGAGGGCGCTCCGGAAGCTCTCCTTCCAGATCTTCTCGTCCCGTTTCTTGAGGATGAAGTAGGCCGCCACGCTCATGACGAGGAAGGCCCCCAGGATGAAGGCCGCCATCCAGACGTGGAGGAGCCTGTGGACCGTGGAGGGGTTGAAGACGGCCTGCCAGAAATCGGTGATCTCTGCCCGCTTGACGGTGACGCCGTTCACCACGCGCTCCACGATGTGGTATCCGGCAGGGGTCTGCTGCCAGGAGTTGGCGACGATGATCCAGATGGAGGAGAGGATGGAGCCCAGGAAGACCATCCAGGTGGAGAAGTAGTGCATCTTGGGCCCCACCCGGTTCCACCCGAAGACCAGGACCCCCAGGAAGCAGGACTCCAGGAAGAAGGCGAAGACCCCTTCCGCAGCCAGGGGGGAGCCGAAGATGTCCCCGACGAAGCGGGAATAGGTGGACCAGTTGGTGCCGAACTCGAATTCCAGGATGATCCCCGTGGCCACGCCCACGGCGAAGTTGAGCCCGTAGATCCGGGTCCAGAATTTCACCACCCTTTCGTAGTCCGGGTCTTTCGTGACCAGGTATCGTCGTTCCAGGAGGACCAGCATCAGGCCAAGCCCGATGGCCAAGGGTGGGAAGATGTAGTGGAACGCCGTGGTCAAGGCGAACTGGAGGCGGGAGAGTGCGACGACATCCATGGCCTGCTCGACCTTTCCTTGGAAAAGAAGGTGGCCCCGGACCGCCCTCCGGGCCGGGGATCGTCGCTCCAGGGAATAGGGGATGGTTCGGGGAAATTCAAGGGATTCCCTGCGGGAGGGCGCGGGGAGAAGGCGGCCTGGAGAGGGGAAGGGGAGGGGACCGGGTTCCAGGCCTTTTCCGGTCGGGGTTCCAGGGGTATCCTCCTTCCTGTTCGTCCTCTCAGGGGGACCCTGGAAATCCTTCGTTTTTCGAGGCCCGAAGAGTCCGGGCCTCACCGGGAAAGGAACGATCCATGCCCCAGATGGAAACCGGAGAAGGCCGGAGGGGAAAAGACCCAGGAAAAGAAGAAGATATCTCGTCCCGTCCGGGAGAAGAGCTGCTTCCACCACCGAAAGTCTCCCCCCGCCCCGCCCGGAGGCGGTCCGGCCGGAGGGGGAACACCCCCGCTTTCGGCCCGGGTATCCTCCTGAGCGGTGGTATGGAGTTGGCCCTGAAAGGCTGGGTCGTCTTCTTTGTCACCGCCTTTATTTGTTTTCTCCCTCTCTTGGGCTACATGGGCCTCGATGCCTGGATGAGCTATGCTTCCATGGGGGAGGCCATGGGCGGCGGGGCGGCCGGCGGCGCGAAGGGAATGAATGGCCCTTTCTGGGAGGCGGTATGGGTCCTTCTCGGGGCCATGGTCTTCCAGGGGCTCGCAACGGGGACCCTGGTCTTCGCCGCGGTGGGGTTTCTCCAAGGAAAGCGGCCGGGCGTGGGGAAATCCCTGGCCGTCGGATGGAAGCGCCTCCTTCCGGTCCTTTTCACGAGCTTGCTGATTGTGGGCTTCGTAGCCATCGGAACATTGCTCTTCGTCATTCCCGGGGTCATTGTGCTCGTTATGCTCTACCTCGCCTTGCCCGTAACCGTCCTGGAGAGGAAAGGAGGAATGGAGGCCCTGAGTAGGAGCGCCAAGCTCACATCCGGTCACAAGATGAGTATTTTTCTGGCCCTCTTGCCCCTTGGGATTCTCTCTTCCGTGCTTTACGCCCTTTGGGGGCATCTTGGATTGGGACTCATCGACGGGATCCTGGGAAGGGCCTCGTCCTTTGGAGAGTCCCGGCTCCATTTTGTCCTGTTCGTCCTGGGGAGGGAGGGCTTGGATGTCCTGCTGGCTCCTTTTTATGCGGCTCTGTCCGCCTTCGCCTATGTGCGGCTCAGGGAAATCAAGGATGGGGTCCGGTTGAAAGAGCTGGTTAAGGTCTTCAGGTAGGGTGGATCTCCTGGTAGGGACGGTAAACCGTAAGGAGAACCGGAAGCACCCGTGGCGAGGGTGGCGGGAGAAGGGCGGATCCGGCCGCATGTGGGCTCCGGCGGCCTTTTTTCTCCTGGCCGTTTTCCTTTCACCCCGGCCCGCCCCCGAGTCGGCGGGTCCCCCTCTCCCGGGTGAGGCGGACCGTCTCGCCCGGAGGATCCATGAAAGGGGAAAATACCCTTCGGTCCTGCCCGGCGCCGGGCCGGCCTGGGAAGGGGAGAATCACCGCCGCCGGGCCCGGGGGAGGCATCCTTTTCGGGCGGGGCCTTCCCGCAGGCCTCTCCTTCCGCCTCCGGTCTCCATCGAAGCCCCCTTTGGCTCCCTCATCGCCTGGCTGTTGGTGGGCCTGGGGGGAAGCATGCTGGCCTTCCTGGCCCTCCGCCTTCTGAAGGATCTGCCCTCCCAGGGGAGGTCCGGGGGGAGGGCGGAAAGGGGACGAGGCTCCCCGCACCGTGGGAGGGCGGTCCCCCCCGGAAGGGGAGAGGGAGAGGTCCGCCCGGACCCGGAGGAATTGGCCGCCCAGGGGCGGTTCGGGCCGGCCGTCCAGGCCCTCTTCCTCTCGGCCCTGGCACACTCGGGCTGGTCCGGCAAGGGGAGGGAGAAAGGGCTCACGGCCCGGGAGATCGTGGCGCGCATCCCGGAAGGGGAATCCCTGAAGGCTCCTTTGGCGAGGCTCCTGGCCCTGGCCGAGGGGATTCATTTCGCCGGGAAACCCGCTTCGAAGGAAGTCTACCAGGAGGCCCGGAATACCTTCCGCCTCCTGGTCTCCCTTGCGGGGGATTCGACGGAGTCCTCCGGGGGCGGTGAAGGAAGGGTGAGGGGACGGTGAAGGGGCGGAGTCCCTTCCTCGAGTCCCTTCTCGCCGTTACGGCCTTGGTGAGCCTGGCCTTCTCGTTGGTCCTTTCCCTGCACAGGCCCGAGCCGGCCACCGCCCGGGAGGGGGCCGACTCCTTCTCCCGCGGTCCCGTGGGCCACAGGGCCTTCCTGGAATTCCTCGAGGCCTTGGGGGTGAAGGCCGAGCGTTTTCGGAGCTTCGTCTACGATTCCCCCAGGGACCCGCTCTTCTTCCTGGAGCCGGAGCCGGAGGCCGTTTTTGGAGGGAAGGCGTTCGGCCTTCGCCCGAGCGTCGTCTCCCGGGTGGAAATGGGGCTCCCCACGGTCCTGGTCCTGCCGAAGTGGAAGTGGGAAGGCAAGAAGTCGGTGTTCCGCCTGGAGGACCTCCGCCGGGTGGAATCGGTCCTCCGGGCGGCCTTCCCCAGGCCGGAAGAGGCGCCTATGCTCTCCCGGAAGTCTCTCGGCCCCGGGAAGGCGGACGAGCCCATCCTGGTGTCGGCAGCGGACGGGATTCCCTCGCTGATGGTTCACCTGCCCATGCCCCAAGTGATGGAACTCCGGAACTTGGGCCAGCCCCTCCTGGGCAGGCCCGATGCCTGCCTGGCCGCCGGGTTTCCCGACAGGGATGGCCCCCTCTTCGTGGTCTCCGACCCGGACTTGCTTCACAATTTCAACCTGGGCAGGGCGAACCACGGGACCTTCTGGGCGGCCTTCCTCGGGGAGATCCTGCAGGCTGAAAAGGTCTACCTTGACGAATCCTTCCACGGGTTCGGGCTCCTTCCCTCCCTTGGAGAAGAGCTGGCCTCCTTTCCTGGGATCCTTCTTCTCGTGCAGGTGATCCTCCTCTTGCTGGGGATGGGCTGGGCGGCTTTCCACCGGTTCGGACCGCCCCTCCGGGTGGGTGAAGGCGGACGGGGGGCGGCCATCTCCCTGGTGGAGGCCGGCGCCGGGATCCTGGAAAGAGCTTTGCCCGGGGAGGAGCTCGCCAGGGAATACGTGGAATGCATTTTGAGAGATGCGGCGGAACGGCTTCACTTGCCCCCTGGGAGGGACATGGACACCCTGGCCCTTTCCCTGGACAGGGCGGCCTCCGCAAGGGGCGTGGATCCCGGGGCCCGGGAGGCTCTTTCGGCGGCCCACTCGGGCATGGAGGGAGCCCGCCGGGCCTGGGCCTTCAGGCGGCGTCTCCTCGGCAAGGGCCGGGGGAAGAGTGGATGAAGAAGGGTGGTGACCATGGAAATCGGTGAGCTTCCTGGACGGTTGGAAGAGACCGTTGAACGGGTCGGACGGGTCGTCTACGGAGCGAGAAGGCTCACCCGGGACGCCCTGACGGCCTTCATGGCAGGAGGGCACATCCTTCTCGAGGGCCCCCCTGGTGTGGCGAAGACCCTCTTCGCCAGGGCACTGGCCCGCTGCCTGGGCCTGGATTATCGGAGGCTCCAGTGCACTCCGGATCTGATGCCGGGCGATGTGCTCGGGGCCAACATCTTCGATTTTCGAAGCCAGGAGTTCCACCTGACCAAAGGGCCCGTATTCTGCGAGTTCCTCCTGGCCGACGAGATCAACAGGACTCCCCCCAAGACCCAGGCGGCCCTCCTGGAAGCCATGCAGGAAAGGTCGGTCACCATCGACGGTGTGAGCCATCCCCTTCCCGGGACCTTCTTCGTCACGGCTACACAGAATCCCATCGAGCACGAAGGGACTTATCCCCTCCCCGAGGCACAGCTGGACAGGTTCCTCTTCAAGCTCATTGTTTCCTATCCGGCCGAGGAGGAGGAAGTCCTGGCCGTCCGGGCCCACTCCACCGGGGCCGGAACGCCCGACCTGGACGCGTTGGGTGTGGAGCCCGTCTTCCGCAGGGAGGAGATCGGAGAACTCAGGAGGATCCCCGGGCGGATCCGGGCGGACGAGGACGTCGCAAGGTATTCGGTCGGGCTTGCCCGGGCCACCAGGGAGCACCCATCCCTTTCGGTCGGACTCTCCACGAGGGCCGCCGTGGTGCTCCTGGCCGCCGCCCGGGCGGCGGCGGCCCTGGAAGGGAGGGACTACGCCCTTCCGGACGACCTGAAGAGTCTCTTCTTCCCTCTGGCCAGGCACAGGGTGATCCTGGATCCGGGAGCCCAGCTCGAGGGAGTTACGGAAGAAGAGGTTCTTGAGGAGATCGTCCAGTCCGTGGTTCCCCCGAGGTGAAGTCCGTGTATCCCACGCCGTTCCTCCTGCGCCTGCTCACCGCCGCCTTGGTGCCGGCGGCCTTTCCCCTGCTGTTGGGGCGCTTCCTCTGGCCCCTTCCCGCGGCGGCCGCGGTGGGGATCCTCGCCGGCACCCTCCTGGATGCATGGACTCTCATCCGGGCAGGCGGTTTGAAGGACGTCCAGGTCCCGGACAAGGCGTGCGTGGGGGACCGGGTGAGGGCGCTTTGCTTCCTGGAGAACGGGTGCCCCTTTTCTTTCAGGGGAAGGTTGACCCTGGAAGTGACGCCGCCTCTCGAGGTTTCCGGGGAGATCCTCTTCCTCCTTCCAGCCGATGGGGCGGTTCGGGTGGAGGCGGAGATCGAGGCTCCCAAGAGAGGGGAGGGGACCTTGGCCGCGGTGTGGCTGGAGATCGGCGGGCCCATGGGCCTCCTGCGCCGGGTGAAGAGGATGGCCGTTTCGGAGAAACGAATCCACGTCCTCCCGAATCTCGCCCGGGTGAGGGATGCACTTCTCGGGCTGATCGCCGGGTCCCCGGTCCGGGGAGGGCTGATCAGAGAGAGGCGAAGGGGCGAAGGGGGGGAGTTCGACGCCCTGGAGGCCTATGTCCCCGGCATGGATCCCCGGGCCCTGGACTGGAAGGCCTCGGCCCGTCACCAGGAACTTGTCGCCAGGCGGTACCACCTCGAGCGGAACCAGAGAATCGTCCTGGCCGTGGATACGGGGCGGCTCATGGGGGAGGTGTTGGAGGGTTTGGAGCGCCTGGACCACGCCGCCCACACGGCCCTCCTCCTCTCCTGGGCGGCTTTGAAGGAGGGGGACCTGGTGGGGTTCTATTCCTACGGGACCCGGCCGGGGACTTGGCTCGCTCCGGCGGGTGGGATGGCCTGTCTTCAGCGTATGCGGCGTGTTCTGGGAGGCTTGGAGGTGGAGAAGGGGGAGACCAACCATGCTTGGGGTATGCGGGACCTGGCGGGGCGGTTGAAGCGAAGGAGCATGGTCGTCGTCTTCACGGAATTCACCGATCCCGCCATGGCGGCCCTGATGGTGGAGAACGTGGGGGTCCTGGCGGAGAGGCACTTCCTGGTCTTCGTCGCCCTGGAGGATCCTCTCCTCGCGGGATACCTGGAAAGAGAGCCCCTGTCCGAAAAAGACGAGGCAATTGCGGTGACGGCATCCCGGATACGAATGGAGCGGAGAAAAGTCCTGGGAAAGCTCCGGGCCATGGGGATCCGGATCGTGGAGGGAGGGCCCGGAAAGGCCGCCCTCGATACGGTGAAGGTCTACCTCGAGGCCAAGAGGAGGGAGCTGGCGGGATGACCGGAAGGCCTTGGGAGACGAAGCCCTGGTCTCTGGGATTCCGGAGGGAGAGAGAAGCCCTGTGGAGACAGCTGGCCAGGATCGTCGCCAGGGCGGAAAAGAGGAGGGGCAGGCTGGATGCCGGTGAGGCTGTCAGGCTTCCTTCCCTCTACAGAGTCGTTCTCTCCAGTCTTTCCGTGGCCAGGGCCGCCGCAATGGACAGGGCTCTGCGGGAATACCTGGAATCCCTGGCGGCCCGGGCCTGGCTCCTGCTCTACTGCCCCCGCAGGCGGGCCCGGGGTGCATTCCGGGAGTTCCTTCTCGAGAAATTCCCGGCGGCCGCAAAGGGCCTGGGGTTCCGGTTCGGCCTGGCGGTCTTCTTCTTCCTTGCCGGGACTGCCCTTGCATGGATTCTCACATCCACGTCGCCGGAATGGTTCTACGCCTTCGTGGATCCTTCCCTTGTAAAAGGCCGCGACCCGTGGGCTTCCAGGGAGATCCTGGAGAAGTTCCTCTACGAGGGAGGCGGTTTGAACCACGCCCTTGCGACCTTCGCGGGGTTCTTGTTCACCCATAACGCCCAGGTGGGGATCCTGGCCTTCTCCGCCGGGATCGCCGCCGGGGTTCCCGCGGCTTATCTCCTGTTCACGAACGGCCTCGTCATGGGCTCCTTTCTCTCCGTCTACTCTTCGAAAGGCCTTCTCTTGCCTTTCCTGGGTTGGATACTACCTCATGGGATTCCCGAGATCCTTGCAATGCTACTTTGCGCGGCTGCGGGCCTGGAGATCGGGCGGGCCTTACTGTTTCCGGGGAGGAGAACAAGGCGGGATTCCCTCGTGTCGGCGGGGCGAAGAGGGGCGGTGGTGGCGGCAGGCTCGATCCTCCTCTTCGCCTGGGCGGGTTTGATGGAAGGGATCTTCCGGCAGGTCGTGACGGGGGATCTTTTCAGGTTTCTGGCTGCGGGCGTGAACGCCGGAATCCTGGCCCTTTGGGCCTATAACGCCAGGGGAAAGGCAGAATGACGGCTGGGGAGGAAAGAGGAACTGTCGGATTGGTGACGCCCGAGGGCGTGCCCTTGGAGTTTCACCTCGCCGATCCTGGGGAAAGGCTCCACGCATTCATAGTGGACTCGGGTCTCATCGTCTTGGGGTGCGTCGTCTCCCTCCTCCTCATTGGAGCCCGGGCTGACCTTGGGGTCCTCTCCATGCTCGCCGTTTTCTTCTTCCGCCAATGCTATTTTTTCACCTTCGAACTCGTCTGGAACGGCTCCACGCCGGGCAAACGTTCGGCGGGGATAAGGGTCGTCTCCCGATATGGGGGACCTCTCACAGTGGAAGCCCTTCTCGCAAGAAACCTTATGCGGGATCTGGAGATCTTCGTGCCATTGGTCGTGATCCTCCACCCCGGCCTGTTCCTAGGGGGGGGATCCCCATGGCTCGTCTATCCCGCCTTCGCCTGGGTGTTTCTGGTGGCGGGCCTGCCCCTCTTCACCAGGGATAGGGTTAGGGCGGGGGACATCCTCGGGGGGACCCTCGTGGTCCGGGTGCCCGAGGGGGTCCTGCCGGAAGATCCAGCAGCGTCCTCCGGGGATTCGGGGTTCCAGTTCGAAAGAAGACATCTGGAGATCTACGGCGAGAAGGAACTGGAGGTCCTGGCCGGAATCCTTCGCTCTTTGAAGGAAAAAGAACATCTCCGTAGGGACCTCACCCTCCTTGCAGGCACGATTGCAAGGAAGATCGGTTATGATGGACGTGAGCCGACAAGCAACCCGTCAGCCTTCCTGGAGGCTTTCTATAGCGCCCAGAGAAAGCACCTGGAAGAAAGGCTCCTCTTCGGCAGGCGCAAGGCATCCAAGGAGGACAAGGAGGGGGAAACGTCTTGAAAAGGAGGGAAAGGAAGAAGGGGAGGATCCGGAAAGGTCCGGGGAAATGCTGGGAACGCGATGGCGGGCGGAAGAGGACAGGGAGGACCGGTCCTTTCCCGGCGATCGAGAATAAAACGGATGTCTCGATGGGGCGTGGATCGCAGAGATGTTCGTTTTCTTTCGCTGGGCCGGTCTCGACGGCGACGGATTGGACGAAATCTTTGACGCCGGGATGAGAATATTTAGAAACCCGGATAGGGATCGTTTCTCCACCACAGGGAAACTTCTTTGGAAGAAGGAGAACCCCAAGTGGGATCCTTGGGGGCGACCTTCAGCTTGGATCTCGACAACGAGGGGGACAGGGACGTTGTTTTTTTACTGGCAAACCTCGAAACCGGCCTGTCAAACGGGGCGAATCATTCTCCGGAGGACCGGGAGATCCAAATTCGCCAAGGATCAGGAGTGATACGATGTTCCCGACAGCTTCGCCGGGGGGGCTTCTCTCGTTGACGTGGACGGGGATGGGGATTTGGATCGGTTGCTTTCGTTCGGTTCATTGCGGTCCGCTTGTCCAATAATTCAATTGAACCTTCCCCAGCAAGTGGCGACGAAGGGGTCTTGGGGGCTCGGGAAGGGAGGCAAGGTCGGACTTTTCGGGCACCAGGGGGACTTTTCCTGATGATGGCCGGGATGGAGGGAAAGGTCACTGCTCTTCTATCGAGGAAAGGGAAAGGAGTCTTCCTTTCCGGGGCGGACTGGGGGCGCATTACTGGTTTTTGAACCTCACCGGGGAGGCGGGGGGGCTTTTTCGGCGGAGGATTGGGGGGAA
>Ga0256914_1001891_pt1 | contig 18002 bp, 16 predicted proteins | sample HulkmetaG_FD_191571 | JGI IMG/M metagenome (GOLD analysis project Ga0256914, IMG submission 191571) | Hydrothermal chimney microbial communities from Main Endeavour vent field at the Juan de Fuca Ridge, Pacific Ocean - Hulk | ecosystem: Environmental > Aquatic > Marine > Hydrothermal vents ... | reverse complement strand
AAACAAGTTATATAAAAACAGAATTTTTATCAGGGTCTATAAAAGGAAAAAAGCGAGAAAAAATTCTTGAAAATCTCAGAACAAATCAAATTCAAATTTTAGTAGGAACTCATGCTATATTAGAAGACAATGTGGTATTTCACTCATTAGGACTTGCAATAGTAGACGAACAACACAGATTTGGAGTATTACAACGAGAAAAATTACTACAAAAAGCATCACCTCATTTTTTACAAATGTCTGCAACCCCAATTCCCCGAAGTTTAGCAATTGTTGCATTTGGAGATATGGATTTATCAGTCTTAAATGAATTACCACCAGGACGACAAGAGATTGAAACAAAAGTTATTCGTGAATCGGAGCGACAAACAGTAGAACTTTTTATGGATAATCAAATTGAAAAAGGACGACAAGTTTTTGTTATTTGCCCATTGGTTGAAACATCTGAAAGCGAAGGTTTTGAAGACTTACGAAGTGTTGAAGAAGAATATATACGACTAAGCAAACATATTTTTCCACACAGAAAAGTTGCAATTTTGCATGGAAAAATGAAATCGAAAGAAAAAGATGAAATTATGAACGATTTCAAAAATAAAAAATTTGATATTTTGGTTGCAACATCTGTTGTAGAAGTAGGAGTAAATGTCCCAAATGCAACAATAATGATGATTGAAGGTGCAGAGCGATTTGGACTATCTCAACTACACCAATTTCGAGGGAGAGTAGGAAGAGGAGAACATAAATCATATTGCTTTTTATTACACACCAAAAGTTATAAAAATGAAAGACTTTCAGCACTAGAAACAACTCAAAACGGATTTGAACTTGCAGAAATTGATATGAAAACAAGAGGAACTGGAGAAGTTTTTGGATTAAAACAAAGCGGAATACCAGACTTAAAAATGGCAAATTTAATGGACGGGCGAAAAATTTTGTATGCAAAAGAAGCCGCCGAAGAATTTATTTCTTCTGACGACTCATTAGATAGTCATTTACCGTTAAAAGATGCAATTAAAGCAAAAAGGAAAAGTATGCTATCTCAATAAAATTTTTATAATTTTTGAATTTCATCTTCTGATAAATCTGTAACTAAAGCAATTGTAGAAATTTCAATATTTTTCATAAGCATATTTTTTGCTATTTCCAATGCTTTCTTTTTCTCACCATTTTTCATCCCCTCTTCTCTTCCTTTTTCTAACCCTTTCTCCATTCCTTTCTCTAACCCTTTCTCTAACCCTTTCTCCATTCCTTTCTCCATTCCTTTCTCCATTCCTTTCTCCATTCCTTTCTCCATTCCTTTCTCCATTCCTTTTTCTAATCCCATTTGTTCGCCTCTTTCTAGGGCTGATTCTAGGATATGTTTATCTGACCATTTTTTATGGCTGATTTTTTCATAAACATTTAGTTCTCCACTGGTCCATGTTACCTGATTTGCAATTTCAAAAGCGTCTATAAAATCTTCTTGGTCAAATTCTGATGGGATTATTTCTAAATTATTGGCGTGTTTCATAAAATAAATCCATTTATCCGTGATGCTTGCAAGTTCAGAAAGTTCTTTTTTAAATTTTGGAAGTTCTATAAATGTAAATTCAAAATCTTTTAAATAATGAGTTCTCAGATTTTTTTCTAAAATTAAATGATTGGTTAAATATTCAGTTGTATCCATCGCATTGAAATCTAAAATTCCAATAAAATACACTTTATTTAACTGAGAATAATCTTCTCCCGGTTTAATTTGAGAGCTATATGCTCTGGAAGAATAATATAAACTTCTTTTAGAAAATGCTGATTCATGTTCCACTTGCATTTCTACAATAAAATGTTCGCCTTTTTCGTTGATTGCAGAAATATCTAAAATTGTATTTTTTAGCTCTAAAATATCAGGAATTTTTTCATTTTTAACAAATTGTAAACTTTTAATTTTTTGATCTCCTTCAAATTTTAAAATAGCATTTAAAAAACTTATCAAAATATTTTTATGGTTTTCGTTTCCAAATATTTTTTTGAATGCGAGGTCGTTGGTTGGTGATACAAATTGCATAGTTTTAATAATTTAAATTTTAGAAATATATTTTTATATTTATATTTTATCACAATAAACAAAATAATTATATTTATTATAAAAATGAAAAATTTCTAATATTCATAATTTGGAAACAGTGTTCCAACTGGTAAATCTTTTGCTATTTTCCCCTGTTCGACCAATAAAACTCGTGGAGCTAATTCTTTTACAAATGACGGATTATGCGTTGTAAGCAAAATGGTTGTTCCATGATTTTTATTTAAATCTTTTAAAACTTTTGCAATTGAAGATGTATTTTCTGGATCCAAATTTCCAGTTGGTTCATCTGCAATTAATAAATCTGGAGCATGCACAATAGCCCTAGCAATAGCAACTCGCTGTTTTTCTCCTCCTGATAAATGAACTGGATACCTATCTTTTGCATCTATCATTCCTACATTTTGCAAAGCTATCATCACCTGATGAGAAATAAAATTTTCATCGAAACCTGTTACTTCTAATGCAAATGCAACATTTTCAAATACTGTTTTATTTTCTAACAATTTGTAATCTTGAAATACAAAACCAACCTCTCTTCTAAATTTTTGTAAATCAGATGTACTTCCTGCAAGCAATTGTGAAATATGACGCCCTTTTACAATTACTTCTCCAGAATCTGGATTTTGTGCTGCAATAACCATATGAATTAAAGTAGATTTACCAACTCCACTTTGACCAATCAGACATGCCATTTCTCCTTGTTTTACCTCAAAATCTACACCTTGTAACAAAGGATATCCATCAAAGCTTTTGTAAATATTAGAAAATTTTATCATAATTATTTTTTAGTATATTTATATTTACAAATATCTTACACTAGATATATATTTAAAGCATCTTTCACGCAAAAAAATCAGATGATAGAAATTCCATCATATATCATAACCATTATTTTTTTTGGATCTATAACAGGACTTTTTGGACTTTTTGTTACTCTTTTTATTTTTCCAAAAATTGGACTTTTAGATTTTCCAGAAAGATATGGGTTAAGCCGAAAAAAAATACCATATCCAGCAGGAATTAGTATTTCTGTTTTATTTATACTTTTCACTTTTATAATCACAAATATTCTTCCTGAATTTTCTGAATATAAAACACAAATATACGGATTTTTAACAGCTCTTATTTTACTGGTTACAACATCATTTATAGATGACAGAAAACAAATTTCACCTCAAATACGATTAATAATTCAATCTCTTTCTGCACTTATTGTTATTTACACCGGAACATATATAGAATTTATCACAAATCCATTCACATCATTTTTTCCAGAATCTGCCAATACATTTCATGCATCAAGTATAACAGGTGGAATTATCACTTTTTTTTGGATTATAGGATTTATAAATGCAACAAATTGGTCTGACGGAATTCCCAATTTAACTTTGAGCTCTGGGATTATTGCATCGTTTAGTTTAGGAGTTTTATCATTTTTACCTATAGTTCAACAAAACGAACTTGGGCTTTTATGTTTTGTTTTTTTTGCTATTTTATTTCCATATATTTTTGCAAATTTAAATAAAACAAGATTTATTTTAGGAGATAGTGGATCTATGATTATTGGATTTTGTTTGGCTGTTTTTTCATTATTTTCAGGAGGAAAAATGGCAACTCTTTTAATAGCCATGAGTATTCCAATTTTTGACAGTATTTATGTTGTGATATCTCGAATTTTAGAAAAAAAATCTCCACTAAAAGGTGGAGATGGAAAACATTTACATGATTATTTATTAAAAAAAAATTGGAAAGAATTTCAAATATTTTTATTATATTTTTGTACTTCTATTATTCTTGGAATTTCTGTTTTATTTTTAGACACACTACAAAAAATTATCTTAATTATTTGTAGTTTTATTGTATTTTTGATTTTTAGAGCGTTTTATTAATTTTGAATCACTACCTGCCCAACTGCAGTACTATTATTCAAACCATTTTGAATTACTATACTTGTAGGATTTACTGCTTGCAGTTCTTGAGCATTATCAACAACAGGAGGAAGATCTCTACTCGCTATATCTTCATCAATTTCTGGATCATCAACTGGACTATTCTTTAATAAGGAATCAGCCTCTTCATCTAACTTCGACAAACTAACATGATCAGACCGCACAGAAGTATTTTTATTTTTTAATTTATTCAAATCAGAAGGAGATAGCAAATCTTTATAATCTAAAATTTTTTGTTTTTCAAAAACTTGTGATTGCACTTGATCTGATTTCGCCCACTCAACTTTATCAAATAATTTCTGCACCTCATCAATACGGCTATCACTAGGATTCAATCTTAAAATATCTTTCAATAATTCCCTTTCCCTATATTTATTTTTTGACATATCAAAACGAGGTTCAGTATTTCCAGCATTTTTTATTGAAAAATAATATTCCAATAAACGCTGAGCACTAAGAACAGCTATATATGTGTTTAAATTATTATCTGATCTCTTACTAACTAATCTTTTTAAATTTTTACCATACTTACTTTTTAATTTTTTTATACGCTCTGTATCTTCTGTAACCACTTCAACTGGCTTACTTATTTTATCTTTTACAATTTTTACTAATCCCTCTTTTGTAATATCATCAGGCGTACTACCATTTAAAATTTGATAAGAAATAACACCGCTTTTTTTAACAACAAAAACTGTTGGAATAATATCATTATCAGTATTTATATCAACAATAGAATACCCAGACTGAGTCTGAACAAATTTAACACCATCAACTCCAAAATCCTTTGTAATTTCATTTGAAGAAAGAGCTTCAAGTATATTTTTATTCTCTACAACAACTGGTTTTACTACATTCACATGTTTAACCATTGGTACTTGTTCTTCAGCAAATGTATAATCATATAAATTAATTTTATCATCAACTACTTGCTTTTTTACTGGGACTACAGCAGGCGATGATACTGACACTGAAGACTTATACGTATAATATAGTCCATCTGTATCATTACGAAAATATTTAATTTTCTCTCCATCTATTTTATTAATCACAATTGGTGCAGTTTCATTTCCAAATGATATTCCCTCTTCTGAAACATTTACTTCTTTTATTTCTTTATGCAAATCTCCAACTTGTGAATGATCCAAATGATTATTATCTAAATTCTTTTGTGTCGTTTCAGAATATACATCACCAATAGCCAATAATAATTCTGCAATTGTATCTTTCCCAACTACTCCATCTTGCTTCCAAGTTTTTAACTGTGCATCAGCAACTCCTGCATATTGAAATTTTTTTACAGCAGATTCTGTTTCTACCCCAAAAAGCCCATCTCTATTTTTATCAAATAATCCAATTTCTGCTAATATATGCTGAACTGCTAAAGTTCCTAAAATATTAGCACTATTCTTTCTTAAAACAACTTTATCCTTTTGTAATTTTTTTAGTACTTTTATTGCCTCTGCTGTATTCATAGGAATATTAATATTCTCTTTGAATTCAGACTGTTTTTGTATTGATTTTTCCAACTCTTTATCAACCATTTTTTTAGTATTTTCCGGAGTAGGTGCAGAGTCTTCAATATTATACGCTGGACTATTTATATCAAAAATTAACCGCTTTTCTAAAAAATTATTTTTATGAGCTGAGCTGAGCTGAGCTGAGCTGAGTACTAAAGTTTAACATATTTGTAAAGATTAAAGTATATATTTGTATTATGTTTCATATTATTATACTCTATACATTTTATATTTACAAGATTATTTTTCTTGGAATTAAAATATCATGTTTTAATTCTCCAATTCCCACTAAAACACCTAAATTTCTTAAATTATTATTATTTTTTTCAGATTTAAACCATAATAAAACATGCTGAATATGAAAATTATTTTTATTATATATCTCTAAAATATTACTATTTTCAAAATCTAAATCTCTGAAGGCAATTTTTTGCCCCTGCTCCAACCTCTTTATTATTTTTTTATCAGAAATATACAACGAAGAAAATTTTTCTCCAAATGCAAATTTATCAAATTGTTTAATATTTTTTTCAGAAATATCATTATGATGCACTGCATTTTCAAGATTAAAACATCCAACCTGTGTTCTTTCTAAAAATGATAAATACGCACCCTCTTGCAATTTTTCACCAATATCTCGTGCCAAAGAACGAATATATGTTCCTGTTCCACAATGCACTTCTATTTTCAATTTTGGATAAGTGTAATCCAAAATCTTTATATCAAAAATTTCTACTTCACGAGTTTTTGCTTTCATTATTTCTACAATTTCATCATCCGTAAATTCAATAGGTTTTTTATTGGTACTATTTTCATCATAAATTTTTGTTTTTTCTTCAGAAATTTCTCTAACTCTGTCGCAAGCTCTTTTTCCGTTTATCTTTAATGCTGAAAACTTCGGTGGAGTTTGTTGAATTTTTCCAATAAAGCTATTTATAGTATTTGTAACTTCTAATAAGTCTGGATAGTGTTTATTATTTTTATTTTTTTTTAAATTTGGAATATACTTACCCCCCTCTGAATCATCCGTTTCAGAAAATTCTCCCAAATGCAACTCTGCAATATATTTTTTATCAGATAACAATAAATGAGAAAGCATTTTTGTAGATTTTCCAACTGCACACAACAATAACCCTTGAGCCAAAGGATCAAGAGTACCAGCATGTCCCACTTTTATTTTTTTAAATGGAATTTTTGTTTTTTCCGATAGTGTAATTCTTGCACGAGAAATAGCCCAAAAGCTTGAAATATCTTTAGGCTTATTCAATAGAAAATATCCATTTAACACTTTCACTATATTAAAATTTTTATTTTTCTTCCATTTTTCTAAAATGAGCAGATAACACTCCATTTACAAATTTAGGAGTTCCTTCATCCCCAAAATCTTTTGCAAGCTCCACACATTCATTAATTATAATTGGAGCTGGTGTAGTTGTATAAATCATCTCAAACATTCCCATTTCCATTATAACTCTATCTATTGCAGATAAATTTATAACTTTAAATTTTGGAGCATATTTTTGAATTAATTCATCAATACTTGTTCTATTTTTAATTACACCAAAAACAAGAGACTCGAAAAATTCGTTTTCTCTTGTTTGTGGAAAAAATTCCTCTTTTATATTTTCAATTGTTTTATTTACATCATCAGTTAATACTGTATCTCTCCATGTAATAGAAGATAAAACTTGAACTGCGGCAGACCGCGCTTTATGACGAATAGACATTGAAATGTAAAAAAGATGTAAATAATCAAAAAAAAATTATGCAGCGATAACTGTTTTTGCAGGAGTATAATCAATATTATTTTTAACTTCTCCCATTTTTTCAATATTTTTTTCTACTCGAATTCGAGCATCAACCATTTTTAAAATTTTTTTATGCTGACTTATAACATACGCATTTCGTTGTCGTTTAGTAGCAGAAGACGATTTTTTTTTCTTTGGAACAGCCATTTTCTCTTTTGTTAAATATATTTTATACGCATATATACGTAAAGCCATAATATGCTATCAAAAATTGTTTACTATTTGCAAACCTTTTTCCCTAATATTAAGTACAATCAAGATTGCTCATTGATAAAAAACAATATAATATAAGAATATAAATAATCTCTATACTAGATACATGAACAGAATTAGCAAAATTGTAGGAAGTATTTTAGGAACTATAGGAATTGGACTTTTTGTGTATTCTGGATATATTTATTTTTTCACACCATTAAAACAAGAATTAATACAAATTCTTCCAGCTGAAAATTTTGAATTTATTGCATTTAATTCTTCAGAATATAAAAATATAACAAAAAAATTTTCTTTTTATTTTCCTCAAAAAAAAGATGAAACAGTTGTTTCATATTTTAATAAAGAAAAAAATAAATCTGAACTTATTATTATTTCTAAAATCACAAAAAATACAGATACAAAAAATCTTTTATGTGAAGAAGTTAAAAAATATAATGTTTGCACCAGTCATCAAAATTCCGAAACATTACTTACTGTAATAAATTTTATAAAAAATAACACAACTCAAAAAACACAAAACAACTTGAAAACACTAAATGATATTCAAATTATCCATGACAATATTACAAATAGTTTATTTTTAGGAACAAGTAATTTTCTTATTAAAAATATAGATAAAATAAATAATTCAAACAGACAAGATATTAAAAATTTACTAATTTTATTACAAGACAACACTCCTTATTTTTCTGGAAATATTTCAGAAAATAAACAAATTATTTTTAATTTACATAAAAATAATAATAGTAAAATTATTAAAAATAACACAAAATATAATACTAACACTCTACAACAAATTACTCAAAATATATCAGACAAAAATTATTTATATATTTATTCTCCTCAACAAATAATAAAACTTATTCATAATAATAAAATTTCTAAAAATTTTGCAACACAAACTACTCAATATACATATTTTAAAGAAATTATAAAAAATATTTTTAAAAATAAACTTTCATATATAAATGACATAGAACCTTTGTTACATGAAGAAATTTTAATAACAGATGATTTTATAGCAATATCACTACCAACTACCAAAATTGCAAACAAGTTTTATGAAAAATTTAAAAATATATTAAAAGAAATTTCTGAAGAAAAAATTCCTGAAAAAAAATGCTTTACAATAAACGGTGAAAATCAAATTTGTGAAATATTCCCATCTGAAAAAGATACAACAATAGTAGAAACAAAAACATCTGCAATGTTTACAACAAAACAAGAAATAGACAAAAATAATACAGAGAAAAAAGAAGATGAAGAAAATGAAGAAATTAAAATAAATACAAAATCAATTTTAATACATGAAAATATTTTATTCCTATCAAATAAAGATATTTCAAAAATACAAAATATCCTAAAACGTAAAAAAGAAAATTTAGACAAAAATGAATTAAATAAATTAAAAACAAATATCTTTTTTCAATATAAAAATAATGATATTGATATAACAGGAATAGAAAAAGAAACAAAAATTGAATTTATTGGAAATTTTTTTAATTAATATATGCAAAATGTTTTTCTTGCCATTGGACCAGATTCGTTTCTTTTAAAAGATTTTATAAATCAAACAAAAAAAGCATCACTTGTAAAATACGGAGAATTTGCAGTACAAACTCTTTCTGCAAAAGAAAATAGTATATCTGAAATTATTACAGAAATTAGCACTTCTGCATTTTTTGGAGGAAAAAAAATTGTCTTTCTCGAAGACTTTCCACCATCAACAACACCTAAATTATCCGAACAAAAAAAAAAAGAATATAATAAATTATTAGAAAAATTAGAAAATTTACAAGATGAAGTTATTGTTTTTGTAATATGTGCAACACCAGACAAAAGAACAAAATTTTTTAAAGCACTTAAAAAAAATGCATCCAAAATTTATGAATACAAATCATTTGATCCAAAAAGAGATATTGCAAAATTTACACAATGGATCACAGAAAGAGCACATAAATATGGAGCATTTATAGATTTAAAATCTGCACAATTTTTACACTCATTCGTAGGAAATGACCTAGAAAAACTTGATAATGAAATACAAAAACTTTCTATATTAAGCGCAACAAATAATGCAGAAATACGAAAAAAAGATATAATATCTCTATGTTCCCCAAATGAAGAATCTGCAGATTTTGCTTTTTCAAATGCTTTATCCAGTGGAAATCCAGAAAAAATAATTACAGAAATAACAAATCTCAACAATCAATTTGGAGCTGCGATGGTATGGAACCGAGACATCATTTCAAGCCTCCGAACATTATTAAAAATAAAATTTTCAATAGATTCTCCACAAGAAAAATCAGGAATACATCCATTTGTAGCAAGCAATATGGCAAGAGTTACTAAAAAATTTACAACTCAACAATTGAAAAATTTACATTTATTTTTAGAAGAGATTGACATTAAAACAAAATCTGGAGAATTTTCGTTATCCCAAGAAAGTTCTCAGTTTTTGCTACATATACAAAAAAAACTATATATTTTCTTTTCATAAATTTAAAAATATGACATAGTTAGACTAACTATAAAATTTAATCAAAGCTTACTATATATGGCCTGCACATCATGTTTTATCGGAGACCTTTGGAAAGAATTTGAACACAATCATATTTCTCATTCTACAGCTCATTATTTAATGGCAATAGACAATCTTACATCAGACCAAGGATATGCAAGACTTGTAGATATATCAAAGTGCCTAAATATAAAACCAAGCAGCTCTTCGTCTCGAATAAAAGTATTAAAACAACAAGATTTAGTCAAAGAAGATCAAAATAAATTTTTTACACTTACAGAAAAAGGGAAAAAAAAAGTTATACTTATATCAAACAATAGACATGTTATTCGTGACTTTTTTATTCGATTTCTAGAAGTAGAAGAAACACAAGCAAAAATAGATGCCTGCAAGATTGAGCACTTACTAAGTGCTGAAGTTACAAAAAAATTAAGCAACTTTCTTTCCATTTGTGAAAAAAAAGACAATAAAAAATGCCCATATCGAGACAAATAACAAAAGTCTCAATTTAGAACATAAAATAATCTCCGCTCAGACACACTACTTATTATTTAGTTAAGGTATAAATGGTTGCTCAATAAATAATAATATTTTACCAAAAATATGGTAGCATAAAAAAATAAATATTGTCAATACTAAATTAGCCTACACTAACAAAAATCAAGGAAGTAGAATGACAAAATAATCTTACTATTTTTTACCACACAAACAAAAAAAGTATATTTTATTTTCTTGACTATTACATAGAAATTTTATAAAATGCCTCCGCATTATTAAGAGTTTCGTGGTTGGAGTCTCTTAATAGTGCATTTTTTAAATAATAAAAAAGCATAAATATAATCATATTTATGCTTTTTTTCTGAATTAAATATTTTAGCACTATTGAATTACAAATTAGTTATTAAAAAAAAAGAGAAGCAAAAATTTAATTTTCTGCTCCTCTTTTTTAAGTTTGTTTAATTATGCTTTTTTTTCTAAATGTTTATCAAAAAATTTTCGAATATTTAATCTATTTTCAACCTGAGCCCATCCATCATGTCCTTTTTGAAATGATGCTTTTTGAGCATCAACCTCTTCTTTTTTTACACCTCTTTGTTGCGCTTGTGCATCAATTCGTGCCAATTCTGTAGCAATTTCAATTTCAATCTCTTCTTCAGAAACAGTAATTTCATCATCTTCTTTAATCATAGCTTGAAGACCTAATCGAGAAAGAACTGCTTTTTCTGCATCTTTTTGCATTTCTTTTTTCAGCTCTTCTTCTGTTTTTTTCAAAACTTCTAAATATTTTTCCCATGGAAGACCTTGCTGAAGACCTTGCATTTTCATGTTATCCATCATTCCTTTTACCTCTTCTTCAATAAAAATTGGTGGAATTTCTGCAGTAGTATTTTCACCAATTAATTCAAATAATTCTTTTTGAGCTTCCGCATATTTTTTATCATCTTTATTTTTTTTCAAATGTCCTTTAATTTCTTCTTTTAAGTCATCTGCTGTTTTTTTATCATCACCTGTAATTTTAGCAGCGAATGCATCATCAAATTTTGGAAGAGTTTTTTCTAACACATCTTTTACTGTTACTGTAAAGAAAAATTCTTTTCCTGCGATATCAGTTGATTGATAATCTTTTGGAAATGTAATTGGAAATGTTTTTTCTTCATCTTTTTTCATTCCTATTACCTCTTCTTCAAATCCTGGAATAAATGCTCCTGCCCCCAATTCTAAAGGATGTCCAGAACTTTTCATACCTGGTTGAGTTTCTCCATCTGCATTTTTTCCATCAAAATCAATAACGGCAGTGTCCCCTTTTTTTGCTTTTCGCGTAACCGGAGATTTTTCAGCTGATTGATTACATATCATATCTATTTGTTCATCTATTTCTTTTTTTGTAACTTTTGAAGCTGTAATTTTCACTTTTGAAGTATCAATTTTTCCAAGTTTTACCTCTGGATACACTTGTACAGAAATTTTAAACTCTAATGGATCCATTTTTTCAATAGAAACTTCTGGTTGTGCCAAAGGATTCAGCTTTTCTTTTTGAAGAGCTTCCATATATCCTTGAGAAATAGCAAGATCTATAGCTTCTTGTTTTATAGCTCCTTCTCCAACTTTTTGTCGAACAACAGCCTCTGGGATATGACCTTTTCTAAAACCATCCACTTTTACAGTAGTTGCTATTTTTCTTAATGCTGTTTCTTCTGCTTTTGCAAATTCTGCTTTATCAAAAACAACAGTTAATTCAACAATAGAATTTTTTTCATCTTTTCGAGTAATTTTCATATTTCAAATTATATATAAAGTGTATATTCTGTGTAATCTTACAGATATTTCTGTAAATTATGCAAGTAAAACTTTTTCCAATTCTTTTTCTTTCCCATCAAATGGACCAATTAATGCCATAGATATTTTTTCCAATACAAATAACTCTTTTGCAACACTCACAATTTCATCAATTGTTATACTATCTATTATTTTAAAATATTCATCAAGCGTTACAACTTTATCCTTTAAAACAAATTGTGTTCCATAAAAATTTGCAACAGATTCACTATCTTCCATAGACAGTGTTAATTTTCCTTTGTAATAATTTTTTGCTCGCTCCAACTCTTCAGCTGTTGGCCTTCCTAAATCTGTTGTAATTTTGAAATATTCTTCTTTTATTGCCTCAATAGCTTCTGATGTCCTTTCTATTGTTACCCCTGCACGTGTAGAAAACAATGCACAATCTGTATAACTATCAACAGACGAACCAATAGAATAGCACAATCCTTTTTCTTCTCTTACACTCGAAAACATTCGAGAAGACATATTTCCTCCCAAAATAATTGAAAGAAGTTTTACCGCATCTGTTTTTTTACTCGACCGATCAAAACTTGGAAATCCTATAACAATTTGAGCTTGTTCTGTTTTTTTATTTCTAATAAAAACTCTACTTTTCTCACCTTTTCCAAAATTATCCCAAGAAAAAGGAGTTGCAAATCGAGACTGAATTTGTGGTTTATCTTCAAAATTAAAATATTTCTTAGTTAATTCCAAAGTTTCACTTTCTGTAATATTCCCTGTTGCTGTAATTATAATATTATCAGGAGTATATAAGTTATTTTTATAATTTTGAAAATCTTCTTGATTTACTGTTTTTATAAGTTCCACAGTTCCAATTTGGTCTTTTGCCATTGGATGATCTCCAAACATCAACTCTTCAAAATCCCAACCAATTTTATAAATAGGCATGTCTTCATACATATTCATTTCCTCCAAAATAACACCTCTCTCTTTTTCAATTTCTTCTTGTGGAAATTTTGCGTGAAGAAGCATGTCAGACAAAACATCAAATGCAAATTCTTTTTTTTCACTTGCCACCTTTACATAATACCCAACATATTCTTTTCCGGTAAAAGCATTAAAATCTCCACCAACACCATCTATTGCTCGTGCAACATCTTTTGCTGTCTGAAATTTATCACCACCCTTAAAAAACATATGCTCTTGAAAATGCGCAATTCCACGCTCAGCATCTGTTTCATATCGACTTCCCGCTCCAACCAAAATAAGCAATGTTACAGTTTTTGTAGACGTAAGTGTAGAAGTTACAACTTGTAAGCCATTTTGTAATTTTTTTTGTGCAAATATCATATTCTTTTTATTATTTTAGCTTAAAATGGTAAATCTTCTGGTTTTATATCTGATTCATAAGAAATAGTTGGTAAATCTGGAGCCGTATCAACAGATGACTCTTGAACTTTTTCCTCTTTTTTTGCAACAACTGGTGCAGACGCAGGAGCAGAAGAATAATCTGCATTCATCGCCACGGGAGCTTCATGCCCAAGAGCAGAAATAGACTCAACAATAACTTCTGTTGTATATCTTTTTTCTCCTTCAGGTGTTTCCCATGATCTATTTTGAAGTCGCCCTTTAATATAAACCTTAGAACCTTTTGATACATTTTTTGCAGCTTCTTTTGCCAATTCTCCCCATAATACAATATTATGAAATTCTGTTTCCTCTTGAAATTCATTCGTTTGCCGGTTTTTCCATTTTCTATTTGTTGCAACTGATGTTGACGCAACAGATTGCCCAGATGTTGTTTCTCTTAATTCTATATCTTTTGTTATATTTCCAATTAATTCCACCTCATTTAGACCCGTTCCAACTACATTACTTTGCAAAGCAGGATAATCTCCATCTCTACGAGAAAGTAATATTAAATCATCTGCAATAATTTTTGTTTTATATCTCGCTTTCCCATCATCTCCTTGCCAAGAGTCAGTTTTCAACCGCCCTTCTATATAAATTTGAGAACCTGTATCTGTATACGAACCAACCGTTTTTGCAATTCCACCCCAAAATGTTGCAGTATGAAATGATGTTGAATTAAAAACACTTCCATCTTCCTTTATCACTTTTGAAATAACTCGGATATTAACATCACAAACCTCCATTCCACTTGGAATTGTTCGAAGTTCTGGTTTTTCTGTTACATAACCAATAAATTTTGATCTATTTAATGCGTACATATTGTGTAAATTAAAAAATAATAAATAGAGTTACAACTAAAGCAAAATTACTAAAAAAAACTTGCAATAATTATATTACAAATTATTACAAGTTTTTTTTAATCCTACAACTCATATTTTCTAAATTAATATTAAATAGACACTATAATATCTTATAATATCTATTATAAATAACTTAACGGATTTACTTTTCGCCCATTATATCTTAATTCAAGATGTAAATGAATCCCCGTTACACCCCGCGTATTCCCACTATTTCCCATTTTAGCAATCACCTGACCAGCTGTTACTTTTTGACCAACCTTCACATAAACTTTTGAATTATGAGCATAAAGAGCTTTATAGCCATTTCCATGATCAATAATAACTAAATTTCCATACCCTCCCTGACACCCATATGAACGAGGAGCACAATTGTATGCAGCACGAATCACCGTCCCATTAGCAATAGCCTTAATCCCAGGTTGATTTGGACCCCAAATATCAACAGCATAATGCCCATAATGATATCGCTGAGTAATAGTACCACCACCAACAACAGGCCAAGAAAATCGCTTTCCTGAACGAGGAGCTGTATAATTTGTTTTTACAACCCCTCCTGAACTATTCCCATTATATGTTCTATTCCGAGAAGAACGAGACGCAACATATGTAGGTTTTTTAACAGAAGGCTCTACATATTCTGGTTTTTCCTTTCCAGGTAAAATTATAGAAAACCCAGACTTTAACCCTCTTACATTTAAATTATTCTGCTTTGTCAAAAGCTCTGAATCTATATCAAATTTTTTTGCTATTCCAGAAATAGTATCACCTCTTCTTACTGTATATAAATACCCATCAACAGGAAGAATTTTTAAAATATCCCCTGTTTCCAACACCTTCGTATTTTTAATATTATTATTATCTGTAATTGTTTTAACTTTAACATTAAACTTAGAAGCTATAAGACTTAATGTATCTCCAGATTGAATTTCATATCTTGTAACTGTAGCAATTTCAGATCTATCAACCCCTCCGGTCGTAGGAACACTTGCTTTTGCAAAAAATCCATCCTCCGCCAACATATAATCAGAATCTGTATTTTCAAACTCTTCATCTGGTCGTAACCAAAAATCAGTTCCTCCAATTGTTATACAATCTTCCACACTTTCACCATCTTTACATGTAGTAAACCCCTGAGTTTCAATATAATTAGACGCTGATGCTGATGAAAATACAAAAAAACCAAATACAAAAAATGATAGAAAAAATTTTTTTTCTATTTGTTTTTCATCTTCAGATAATTCTTTTTCAATATCAGCCCATCGTTTCAATTTTGCAACATGTGCATATAAAAAATCTACTGATTTTTTATACACTCGTAATGTATTTTTTTTCAGCGTCATATTGTTATTTAAATTTTATTGGTGCGAAAGAGAGGACTTGAACCTCCACGACCAAAATTGCGGTCACTGGCCCCTCAAGCCAGCGTGTCTACCATTTCACCACTTTCGCATAAAATAAAAAACCGCAAACAACGTCACGATTTTATTTTTTTCAATACTGGTTGCGGGGATAGGAATCGAACCTATGATCTTCGGGTTATGAGCCCGACGAGATACCACTTCTCCACCCCGCGACACACAAGTTTCACACTTGCAAAAGCAATAATATCAAAGAAAAGTGGAAATGTCTAGAGATTTACACTTTTCTTTTTTAAAATCCCCAAACAGTAATTTAAAACATTTAATCCCGCAAATATTAACTTCTACATTTTTTATTATTATTTCTGATGAACTGGTTTCATAGTTGGAAACAACACCACATCTCGTAAATTTGGCATTCCTGTAAAAATAGTGACTAATCTATCTATTCCAAAGCCTGAACCTGTCATTGGTGGAAATCCGTGTTCCATTGCTTTTAGAAACACTTCATCTACTTCCATAGCTTCATCATCACCAGACTCTTTTGCTTTTGCTTGATCTTCTAATAATTTTCGTTGCACTTGTGGATCAATCAACTCTCCGTATGAATTTACAATTTCCCAAGTATTTACAACAAGTTGAAAACAACTAGCTGTTCCATCTCCATTTGGTGCGGCTAATGGTTTTAACTCTTCTGGATAATCATATACAAAAGTTGGCTGAATAAGTCGACATCTCGCAGTTTTTTTATAAATATCATCAAGTAGATTTGCTCGCCCTACTCCTTCTATTTTTTCTACACCCACTCGTTTTGCACACTCTCGCACTTCATCATCAGAAGCAGTAAACATATCCAAATCAGCGAATTCTTTTAATAAATCTGGAAATCGTGCTTCTGCAAACTTTTCTCCAAAATTAATTTCTGTAATATTCCCTTCTGTGTCACTCACTTGAAAAACATCTTTTTTAAAAACATTTTTACATACTCTATGCAACATTTCCTCTGTCCATCGTTTATTATCTTCAATATCACAATATGCTGCATACCACTCAAGCATTGTAAATTCTTGTAAATGAGAAGGATCTGTTCCTTCGTTTCTAAAATCTTTCCCAATTTCTAAAATTCTATGCATTCCTCCAGAAATAACTCGTTTCAAATCAAGCTCTGGTGCGATTCTTAAAACCATATCTTGATCTAATGCGTTGTGATGAGTATTAAAAACTTTTGCCATCGCTCCTCCTGCTTGATTTTGTAAAATAGGAGTTTCAATTTCCATAAATTCTTTTTCATGAAAAAAATTTCTAATTTCATGTACCATTTTAGATCTCAATTTAAACCGATTCATTGAGTCTTGATTTGTCATTAAGTCAAGGTTTCGCTCTCGATACATTGTTTCTTGACTTGCAATTCCATGAAATTTTTCTGGCATTGGTCGAAGTGCTTTTGATAAAAATCTTACATTTTTTACAAAAAGCGTAATTTCTCCATGATTTGTTTTAAACATTTCACCAGTAAGCCCAATAAAATCACCTAAGTCTACCAATTTTTCTATAAATTTTGCAGGAGATTTTTTTTCTTCATCTAGCCCCTCAACATTAAATTGATCTTTTTGAAAACAAATTTGCAATCGCCCAAATTCATCTTGAATTTGCCCAAAAGCCAATTTACCCATAGAACGATACAACACCAATCTACCCGCAATTGCAATATCTGGTTTTGCTTCAGATTGAATTTCTTTAATTTCTCGTAAGTCAGAATTTTCTGCATTTTTTATAATATTTACAGATGTATCTGAAATGGTGAAACGAGATTTAGCATATGGACTAATTCCAATTTCTTTCATATCGTTAATTTTTCGAATTCGTTCCTGAATTAATGGATCTGTATAAGACATTTATTTTTTGTTAAATAATAATTTAAAAAAATCTTCACCTGTAAAAAGTGAAGATTTTTTAGAAAACAAGAAAAATCACTTTTTACTATTAAAAGTGTTTCTTCTTTGAAGTATTTG
>Ga0256914_1001890_pt1 | contig 18008 bp, 13 predicted proteins | sample HulkmetaG_FD_191571 | JGI IMG/M metagenome (GOLD analysis project Ga0256914, IMG submission 191571) | Hydrothermal chimney microbial communities from Main Endeavour vent field at the Juan de Fuca Ridge, Pacific Ocean - Hulk | ecosystem: Environmental > Aquatic > Marine > Hydrothermal vents ... | reverse complement strand
CGTGGGTGCGGCCGGTGTAGCCGGAATCGTTGTGGACCTGGGTGGCGGTCCGGGGGGTCCAGTCGGCGCTGTAGATTCGGCGCCTGTCGTAAGGGTCGTAGAGGTAGCGCTCCTGGAGGTTGCCCCTCTCGTCCAGGACGGCACGGATCGTCCCCTGGTGGCCCAGGAGGTAGGTGTAGCGGTTCCAGGTGACGCCGCCATCTGGGCTGTAGGCGTAGCCCAGGTGCTCGTCGATCCCAGGACCGTCGAAGAAGACACGGACCGGCTTGTAGGTGAAGGCCCCGCCGCTCTCTTCTTCCTGGTATTCCTCGGCCCGCTTCCACCCGTCCCAGGTGTAGACGTAGACTCCTTCGCAGGCCACGCTCCGGTAGGCCTTCCGGTTCCAGGGGGCGTATCCATACCAGGCCACCAGCACCAGGTCCGGCTCCTCCGACTGGACCCCCGAGGACTTGGGGGCGGAGATCTCCACCCCCTCCTTCAGGACGCATCTCCTCTCCATGGTCTATTTCAGTTTCTTGTACCGCTTGGACTGGAAATAATGGAGGAACCCAAAAAACAACATCAGCAATAAAATTAAATCATAGTAAAAATTAAGAGGCGGATAACCTTCTAACGAATTCATAAAAGTCCAGACAAGAAAAACCAGAGCAAAAAACGTGGCCATTACTGCACTGTAGAAACCAGGTTCTCTCATTCAACACCCTCGACAAGCACAACAAAAGCAGGAAAATGAGCGACACCAGAATTTTTGCTTTACCAGCCCCTCAAAAAAAGTTTTTCGTTTTTCGTAAAATAAAGGTTCTACCCCTAGGACGGGACTTAGGGTTTCCCTCTGTCCCAATGAACCAAAGGGATCGGAAATCCGATAGGGGTTTTGGCTGCAAAAACCATATCCGCTTCCATAGTTCCCGCCATCCCCCCAAATGCCGATGGGATCACAAGTCAAGAGCCGCCCGAGGGCGGGGTGGTACCAGCGGTTGCGGTAGTAGAGGAGGCCCGTGGCCGGGTCGTGGGTGCGGCCGGTGTAGCCGGAATCGTTGTGGACCTGGGTGGCGGTCCGGGGGGTCCAGTCGGCGCTGTAGATTCGGCGCCTGCCGTAAGGGTCGTAGAGGTAGCGCTCCTGGAGGTTGCCGCCCTCGTCCAGGACGGCACGGATCGTCCCCTGGTGGCCCAGGAGGTAGGTGTAGCGCTTCCAGGTGACGCCGCCGTCTGGGCTGTAGGCGTAACTCAGGTGCTCGTCGATCCCAGGCCCGTCGAAGAAGACACGGACCGGCCTGTAGGTGAAGGCCTTGACGGCCACTTTACGGGAGCGCTTTCCTTCCGCGCCCTCTACTGTGGTTGAGGTGACACCGAGCCCGAAGGGACACACCCGGGTCACGGGCGAGCCGGGAGTCGGGTCGACCAGGCATTCGTCCCAGGGCCCACGGAACCATTCGGTGAACGTCCTGGTCCAGGCGGGATACTCCACGGCGTACCCATTGGGGTCGGTATTGCTCTGCGATGTATACCAAAGCGCGATGGGGGCCGAGACGTCCGGGGACACTTGGGTCGGGTCCAAAGGCGTGAAAAGGGCCTGGAATCGGCCGTTCTTGGCCCCCACACCGATCCTGCCCCGGGTGATCTCCCACAAGGCGGAAATATCGGGGTTTCCGGGAATCCCTCCGTTCGGAGTGGCCGGGCCCTTCGCCTTCTTCTCGGCCTCCTCCTTTCCCGATGGGTTGGAAGGGGAATCCGTCGGGGCGCTCGGTTCGAGGGGAGGATAGATCCCATACCCCCGGCCTTGACCACCCACCGAATCTCCCGGGACGCAGGCCGGGGCCTGGGCCGGGAGAAGAGGGGAGAAATCCCTTTTCCTGACGGTCTCCTTTCGGGCTCGGGCCGCTTCTTCCGAGTTCACGGTTTGGAACACAAGGGCATTTTTCTCCTCTCCCGTGAGGCCGTCAACCCCCCTTGCAGAAGTCTTCTTCGGCCCGGATACCTTGCGGTGAGAAAAGGTGCCTCTCCTTCAAACTTGCGGAACTCCATCGAGCCGAAACAACACCCTTTCCTCCGGCAACACCGGTAAGACTGCATCCCCTTCCCGGGGCTCGGCCTCGCTCGGGGGCCGTCCTTTACAACCCGGCCAGGTAGAAGCCCAGGAAGGCCAGGGCGGCGGCGGAGAAGGCGTAGGGAAGCTGGGTCTTCACGTGGTCCACGTGGTCGGCGGCGGCGGCCATGGAGGACATGATGGTGGTATCCGAGATGGGAGAACAGTGGTCTCCGAACACGCCCCCCGAAAGGACGGCCGCCGCCGCCAGGGCCTGGTCCACACCCATCCCCGCAGCGGCGGGGACCCCGATGGGGATCATCACGGCCAGGGTGCCGAATGAGGTCCCCGTGGCGAAGGAGACCAGGCAGGAGGCCAGGAAGAGCAAGGGGGCGAGCCACTCCCGGGTCAGATGGGCCTTGAGGAGGCTCTCCACGTAGGGCCCCGTCCCGAGGGACTTGCAGGTGGCCCCGATGGAGAAGGCCAAGAGCATGAGGAAGGCCATGGAGGCCAGCCCCCCCGCCCCCTGGATGGTGAGATCCACGGCCTCGCCGATCCCGAGGATCTTGTCCCACTTCGCCAGGACCACTGCCGTCACCAGGGCCGCCAGGACGGACCAGAGGACCGCCGTGGACCCCGACCCGTGCATCAGGGCGGCCGAAAAGCCCGCCCCGGCCCCGGCCTTCTGGATTCCCGTCAGGTAGAGACCCAGGGGCATCATGACGAGCATCACCAGGATGGGGGCCACGAAATGCCTGGCCCTGGGCTCGACCCCCGCCTTCACTCCGGCCTCGGTGATCTCCCGGGAAACCAGGGGCCTGGCCCCGTCGGCCAGGACCTTTCCCTCCTCCCTGGCCCTTCTCTCGGCCCTGGCCATGGGGCCGAAGTCCCGGCCCGTCAGGGCCGTGACCAGTGCCAGGCCCAGGATGGCCAGGGAGTAGAAGTTCAGGGGAATACTCCGGAGGAGGATATCCACCCTCTTTCCCTCCTCGATCCCCGACGATGCCAGGAGCTGGAGGATCAAGGCGCCCCAGGCGTTGAAGAGGAGAAGGGCGCACACAGGTGCGGAAGTGGAGTCGCAGAGGAAGGAGAGCCGCTCCCGGGAGATCCTCAGCTTGTCGCAGACCGGCCTTCCCACGGCTCCCGTGACCAGGCAGGAGATGCTGGTCTCGATGAAGACGAACAGGCCCACGACGAAGACGAAGACCTGGGCCCTCCGCCGTGTCTTCCCCACGCCGAGGCGGGTCATGGAGCGGACGAAGCCCTCCACTCCCCCCGTCCGCTGGGCCAGCAGGAGCACGGCCCCCACAAGCGCCACGAAGAGGACCACCCGGGCGTTCCCGGGATCGGTGAGGACCCCGACGGAGGTGTCCACGCTTTCCTGGACCCCCAAAAGGAGGGCAAGGGGCCCGTGGGCCGGCCAGGCCAGGACGACCTGGCCCAGGACGATCCCGAAGAGGAGGGAGAGATAGACCTGGCGGGTCAGCAGTGCCAGGGCCACGGCCGCAAGGGGTGTGATCAGGGAAAGGACCCCGAAATCGGGAGCCGGGGCGGTCACAGGACCCGCCCCCCTTGGAAAGAAAGGCGACTCTTCTCGTTCATGGAAAGCTCCGGGAGAAGGTGGGGAACCGGGGGGGGACCCGGACCGCCCGGGTCCCCCGCAAGGGCCCCGGATTCTACCCGCAGCTTCCCTCCTGCGCCTCGATCACCGTGATGGCCGCCACGTCCACGATGTCCGAGACGGAGGCGCCCATCTGGAGGACGTTGACGGGTTTGCGCATCCCCACCAGGAGCGGACCGATGGGAAGGGCGCCGCCGAGCTGGATCATCAGTTTGTAGGCGATGTTGCCGGCGTCCAGGTTGGGGAAGATCAGCACGTTGGCTTCCTTCTTGAGGGCGCAGAAGGGATAGCCCTCGAGGATCTTCTGGTTGGTGGCGGTGTCGGCCTGCATCTCACCGTCCAGGACCAGGTCGGGCCGGCGCTTCTTGGCGATCTCCACGGCGACCTGGACCTTCTGGGAGAGGGGATGCCTGGTGCTTCCGAAGTTGGAGAAGGAGAGCATGGCAACCCTGGGCTCCACGTCGAAACAACGGGCCATGTCGGCGGCTCCGATGGCGATCTCCGCCAGGTCCTCGGCGCTCGGCTCGGGGTTGACCGTGGTGTCGGCGAAGAAGTAGATGCCCTTCTTCATGATGAGCATGTAGAGACCGGAGACCTTCTTGACTCCCTCCTTGATGCCCACCACCTGCAGGGCCGGCCGGATCGTGTCGGGGTAGTTGGAGGTGAGACCCGAGACCATTCCGTCGGCCTTGCCCGTGTGGACCATCATCGCGCCGAAGACGTTGGGCCTGCGCATCTCCTCCTTGGCCTTGGCCATGGTCATACCCTTGCGCTTGCGCATCTCGTAGAGCTCGGTGACGTAGGAGTCGAAATACTCCGAGGCGGCAGGATCCACCACGTCCACGTGGGTCGTCTTGAGGCCGTGCTCCTTCATGAGGGCCAGGACCTTCTCCTTTTCGCCCAGGAGGATGGGATGGCAGATCCCCTGCTTCACCATGATCCTGGCCGCCCGGACGATCTTCTCCTCGGTCCCCTCGGGGAAGACCACCCGCCTGGGCCCCCTGGTGGCCTTCTGGATGATGGCGTTGGTGACGCGGCTGGCCGGATTGATGAGCCGCTCCAGCCTGGCCTTGTAGGCGTCCATGTCCTCGATGGGCTTGCGGGCCACGCCGGTGTCCATGGCGGCCTGGGCCACGGCCGGCGCCTCCCACAGGAGGACGCGGGGATCGAGGGGCTTGGGGATGATGTATTCCCGGCCGAAGGTAATCCTGTCCACTCCGTAGGCCTTGCACACCCCGTCGGGGACGTCCTCCTTGGCCAGGGCCGCAAGGGACCTGGCCGCGGCCATCTTCATCTCGGTGTTGATCTTGCGGGCGTGCACGTCCAGAGCCCCGCGGAAGATGAAGGGGAAGCCCAGCACGTTGTTCACCTGGTTGGGGTAGTCGCTCCGTCCCGTGGCCATGATCACGTCGTCCCTTGCGTCCAGGGCGTCAGGATAGCTGATCTCCGGATCGGGGTTCGCCATGGCGAAGACGATGGGATTCTCCGCCATGGACCGGACCATGTCCTTCGTGACCAGGCCCGCGATGGAGACCCCGATGAAGACGTCCGACCCTTTCATGGCCTCCTCCAGGGTGCGGAGCTTGGTATCTACGGCGAACTTCTCCTTGTAGGGATTCATCCCCTCCTCGCGGCCCTTGTAGATCACGCCCTTGGAGTCGCAGATGATGATGTTCTCCTTCTTGACCCCGAACTCCATGATCAGGTTGGCGATGGCGATGGCCGCCGCGCCGGCTCCGCTGAAGACGACCTTGATCTCCTCGAAGGTCTTCCCGGCCAGCTCGAGGGCGTTGATCAGGCCCGCGCAGGTGATGATGGCCGTGCCGTGCTGGTCGTCGTGGAAGACGGGGATGTCCATGATCTCCACGAGACGCTCTTCGATCTCGAAACACTCCGGGGCCTTGATATCCTCCAGGTTGATGCCTCCGAAAGTCGGCTCCAGGGCCTTCACGATCCGGATGATCTCCTCGGGATCCTTCGTGTCGAGCTCGATGTCGAAGACGTCCACGTCGGAGAAACGCTTGAAGAGCACACCCTTTCCTTCCATGACGGGTTTCCCCGCCATGGGGCCGATGTCTCCAAGCCCCAGAACGGCCGTTCCGTTGCTCACGACGGCCACCAGGTTCCCTTTTGCGGTGTAGTTGAAGACCTGGGAAGGGTCTTTCGCGATCTCCCGGCACGGGACGGCCACGCCGGGTGTATAGGCCAGGGAAAGGTCCATCTGGGTGAGGCACGGCTTGGTGGGCACCACCTCGATCTTCCCCGCCCGGTCCTTGCTGTGGTAGTCCAAGGCGTCTTGCTTCGTGATCATGGGAAAAGGTCCTCCATCAGGGATCCCGCTCGGTCGAAGACTCCCGGTTCAGGTAAGGAACGAAACCTCGAAAAAAACAGAAAGAAAGAGGAAGGGGGCCCAACGGCCCGAACCGCCTCTTTCCATCCCCCCCGAATCGGTGGAGGGGTTCCGTAATTTCCCTAAAAAAACCGGATTTCTAGGCCTCATCCTCCGCCGCCTCCCGCCTGTAGAGGGCCTCCATCTCCTCCAGGTGCCGGGAGAAATCCGGGACCCCGTGGGGAAGGCCCCGCAACGCCCGGGGCCCTCCGGGCGAGAGGAGGATCTCCTCCAGGACCCGGGCCAGGTCTTCCGGGTCGCCGGGCCGGAAAGTCCGGCCTCCCGGGCCGAGTCTCTCCGGCAGGGCGCCCCTGGCCGAGACCACCAGGGGAAGCCCCAGGACCAGGGCCTCGTCCACGGCGAGACCGTAAGTCTCGAAGCACCGCGAGGGAAAGACCGCCACTGCCAGGGAGGAGACCGCCCGGGGAAGCTCCTCCCAGGGAACGGAACCGTGGAGGAAGAGAGGAAGGCCCCGGCTTTCGGCTCGGCGACGGAGCCCCTCGGCGAAGGCAGGTTCCAGGACGGGACCCCAGAGGTGGAGCTCCACCAGGCCTGCGAAGGTCTCCCCCGAAAGGGCCTCCACCAGGAGGTCCTGGCCCTTGGCCCGGCACACCCCTCCCCAGGAGCCCACCTTCCAGGGCGGGCCCCCTGGATCCCCTCCAGCCCCGCCCTCCCAGGCCCCGCCGCCGGGAAGGCCCGGGGGCAGGACCCGGATCTCCCGGCCGGAAGGAAAATAGGGCCAGTCCCGGTAGAACCCCGCCAAGGCCCTGGAGAAGGCCACGAGTTCGCCGGCGGCCCGGATCTCCCTGGAGAAGTTCCGGGTCCGTTCCTCCAGGAGGGCCAACCGCTCCTCCCGGGTTCCGCCCGCCTCGGGCGCCAGGCAGGACTCGCAGACCTCCAGGCCGAGGTCCGGCGGGCAGGGGTCCTCCTCGCCGGGCCGCACCCGGAAGAACCTGGGGCAAAGGGGATAGAAGTCGTGGAAGGTGACCACCACGGGAAACCCGGCCTCCCTCAGGGTCCGGACCAGGCTCGTGTCCAGGTGGAACCAATGGTGCAGGTGGACCACCTGGGCTCCCAGCTTCCGGGCCGCCTCCAGGACAAGGCCCGCCATCCTGGGATGGGAAGGAAGGATGCCGTAGGTCTCCCCGGGAAGCCTGTGGAGCCGGACCCCCGGGATCCCCCGGTATTCGAAGGACACAGCCTCCCCCCCGGGTGAGAGCTCCTCGGACCCGCAGGCCACGAAGACCTGGTGGCCCCGGGCGGCCAGGGAGAGGGAGAGCCGGAGGAGGTAGCGCTCCGTCCCGCCCTCGAACTCAGGGGGAAAATTGTGGGCCACGTGGAGCAGGCGCACTTTTCCTGTAACCTACCTCCCTGGAAAAGAGTTCATCTTCCTGGTGGGAAGAAGGCGATAGATCAAGGAGATCCTCCCCTTTCGAGGGCCCCTACTCCAGGAGAAACCAGGGTGATCGTCGGACTGGACATCGGCGGAAACAACATCAAGCTCGTCCTCTACCGGGAAGGAGAAGGTTTCATCCGGAAAGTCTGCCGGCCCACGGGAAGGGGCCAGCCCACGGAGATCCTGGACAGGACGGTCCGGATGGTGAAGGAGAGCCTGGACGGGGGCAAACCCCGGGCGGTGGTCGTGGGCATTTGCGGGCTCGTGGATTCCAGCCAGGGCCTGATCCACGTCTCCGGGGCCCTTCCCCGCCTGAGGGGGTTTCACCTGGCAGGGAAACTCCAGGAGGAGCTGGGGGTGCCGGTCCACCTCTTCAACGACGGCCTCCTGGGAACCTACGGGGAGTGGAAGGCCGGAGCCGGCCGGGGCAAGAAGGACATCCTCTTCGTCTCCCTGGGAAAGGGAGTTACGGGAGGGGCGGTTTGCGGCGGATGCCTCCTGGAGGGGCACACGGGGAATTTCGGCGGCTTCGGCCACATCTCCGTGGATCCCGACGGCCCCCTGTGCATGTGCGGAAACAGGGGATGCCTGTGCATTCTCGGCTCCTCTTCGGGCCTGGCCCACCACTTCCGTGACCTGACCCACGAGGACAAGTCCCCCGAGGAGGTCTCCTCCCTGGCCGCCCAGGGGGACCAGCGGGCCGTCCGGGCCCTTCACATGACCTGCCGCTCCCTGGGGATCGGGATCGGTGCGGCCATCAACGTCATGGACCCGGAGATCGTGATCATCGGAGGCGGATTGAGCACCCTGGGGGAAACCCTCCTGGACCCCTTGAAGCGGGAAGTCCTCTCCTGCGTATTCCCCGAGATGGTGGCCAACATCGACCTGGTCCAGGGACAACTCGGAATCTATTCCGGCGCCATGGGAGGCGTCCTCCTGGCCGAGGACAAGGGCCTGGTCTGAAGGCCGGAAGGGACCGTCAAGGTCTCTTCTCCTTCTCCAGGACGGCCTTCAAGGCCGCCGCCAGTTTCCCCGGCGGAAGGAAACCTTCGTGTCTCCAGAGCACCTTTCCCGAAGAACCCACCACCACCAAGGCGGGAAGGGAGATCACGCCCCAGCGCTTCCTGGGATCCTTCGCGCAGAGCCCCAGGGGAACGTGGACGGGAACGAACCCCCGGACGATCCGCCGGGCCACCTCGTCGGCTCCGAGTGCGTAATGCTCCAGGCGACGGCACTCGGTGGAACCCTCCGAATCCACCCAGAAGAGCACGGGCTTTCCCGGCCTGGCCCGGACCCAGAGAGGCAGGGGATCGGTGGTGTGGATCCAGGGAATGGAGACGTGCCCCAAGGGAGTGTCCGCCCGCAGGCCGAGCAACTTCCGCCGGGCCTCGTCGTCCACGGCGAAACGCCGGGCCCAGCGCTCCCGGACCCGGGCGGCCCTCCGGGCGAGAAAGCGGGCCTCCAGGAGGGAACCGTCCTTCACGATCTTCAGGAAGGCCCGACCCTTCTCCCCGATCCTCTCCAGGAAGACCGCCTTGCCGCCCTCCAGGGGAAAAGGAGCGTCTCCCCGGCGCATCTCCGCCGGTCCCAGGACCCGCAGTTCCCTCCTGGGATCACCCGGGCCGGCCAGGAGCCACAGGTCCCGTGGACCCACCTTCCCGTCCAGGTCCTGGTCGACGTAGAGGAAGAAGAAATGCCTCCGGCCCACCAGGCCCTTCCCGACTCTCCAGAAATGGGGGAAGAGGACGCCCTCCCAGGAACCGCTCCGGGGGAGGACCTGGATCTCGAAAGGGTAGGACCCGATCCGGATCTCCCCGGTCCGGCCACGGCCCAGTCCACCCGATCTCTCCCAGCGCAGGGGAAAACGCTCGCCCTCTCCGAACCTCCCGTCCCCCTGGAGGTCCACCGCCAGGGTGTCGGGAAAGTCCGGCGGGATCTCCCCCGGCCCGGAGGGCCCGGCCTTCCCGAGGCGAAGGAGGACCAGGGTCCTGGAGAGCCCCAGGAGAGAGAGGACCGCCGAACGGGGAGGGCGGAGGCTCACGAGGTGACCCCGCACGCCTGGAGGAAGCCCATCCTTCCAGGAGAAGGAGAAGCCCTCGAGGCGCACCATGGGGGAAAGGGGATCGGAGGCTCCCGAAAGGCGTGTGGGCAGGGAGACCTCACCGGGAGGGCCCGCCGCCCCGGTGAGGAGACAAAAAATCCACCCCGCCGCCGGAAGGGCTTTTCCTATCATGGCGCATCCGCCCCTTTGGGGTCGGCCGATGAAGATCATGGAGACAGGCTAGCACGGACCGCCGCCCTTGGGCAGGACGGCCGCCGGGGAACAGGGTCCCGGAGGAAGGCAGGCAGGACATGAGCGTCTCGACTTGGAAAGGAATCTTCTTGGGAGCGGCCCTGGCCCTCCCCCTCTTCCCCTCCTCTCTTCCCGGCCAGGGGAAGGCCCCGGCCCGGCGCCCCTTCCGCCGGCTCCCGAAGCTCCGCACCGTATACGGCGTGGCTCCCAGGGGGGACAAGAAGATCGTGATCGACGGCGACGTGAGCGACTGGCCCGCCCTGAGACCCATCCCCCTGAACTTCCCCTACCAGGTGAGCGGCTCCAAGGAATACCGGGGATACACCGACCTCGTGGGAAGGGCCTTCCTCTGCTGGGACGACCAGGCCCTCTACGCGGCCGTTGCGGTCCTGGACGACTTCCACCGCCCCCTCTCCCGGTACCTGGGAGGAGGCTGGAACCCGGCGGGCCCCGTGGGGGACGGGATCTACCTCTACTTCGATCCCCGCCGGGACACCCGCTCCCTGGGAAGGGCCCCGGAAAGGAGGGAGGACCTGGAGATCTGGGTAGGGGGCCTGGGGAAGAGGGGCGCCAAGGTCCTCAGGATCGACAGGCCGGCCGGGACCCTCGAGGAGGCCGAGGGGATCCGGGCGGGTTTTCGGCGCACCAGAAACGAGAAGACCAAGGAGCCCTTCCACCTCTGGTACGAAGTGAAGATCCCCTGGAAGGTCCTCCTCCCGAAGGGCATGACCCCCCGCAAGGGTCTCTGCATCGGTGCCGACGTGATCCTGGAGGACTTCGACGACCCCCTGGACGCCCTTCCCCAGACCCGGATCGGCTGGACCTTCGCCGACGGCCCCGTCCTCTACCCCGGCAGGGAGGGCAGCCTCATCCTCCTGGACGCCCCCCTCCCCAAGGGGGAGAAGGTCCAGGATCCACCCAGGCGCCCCATGCCAAAGTCCCACGAGGACATTCCCGGCCTGGAGCCGGCCCTCTTCTACGAAGATCTCTCCCGGGCCCTGATCAAGCACCCTCCCCGCCTGGGCCCACCTGCGGGGGAAAGGCTCTCCTTGCTCCAGAAGCTGGACCGGTCCCTGGGGAACTGGCCGCCCCTGGACCTGGGGCTCCTGGTGGCCCGGTACCAGCGGGGGATGGTCCGGGAGGAGATGGGCCTCATGGACAGCGGTGCTCCTTCCTTCTTCAAGACCCGCTCCCAGTTGGTGGTGGACGCCATGGGGAAGAAGGCTCCCCCCGAGGGAGTGGTCCGCCTGATCCGCCTCCCCTGGAGCGGCTGGCTCCTGGTCTCCCACTTCCTGAAGGTCGTCGTGGATCCCTGGGTCCTGGGGCTCCACCACCTGGCCCCAAAGGTGGACGCCGCCTTCCTCTCCAACGCCCTGGACCCGGCCCGCCGGGACGACCCCTTGTCCTTCGGCCTCCTGGCTCTCAAGCACCCCCTGGTAGCCCACGTGCCGGTGATCCTCCCCCGGATGGACACATCCAAGCTTCCCCGGTTCAAGCCGGGAGACGGCCTCAACCTGGGCGCCCTGGAGGTCTTCGTCCTGGGCCCACTTGGGAAGAACGCCCCTCTTCCCGACCAGGTGGGCTTCGAAGTGACCTACCTGCCTGCAGGACCCAGGCTGGTCTTCGGGGGGTGGCGCTTCGACCCATCCTGGCTCAAGTTCCCCCGCAAGCGCCCGGCCAACACCCCCGTGCCCCCAGAAGGAGTGGACCTCCTGGTCCTTCCGGCAGGCCACCCCAAGCTCCTCCAGGTCCTGGAGGCAGTGAAACCCCGGGCCTTCCTGCCTTCCGACGTGCTGGACTACCCCCTGGATCCCGAGGGCAAGGCCGATCTCCGCCTGGAAGGGGCCCTGAAGCGCCTGAAGGAAATCCGGAACATCCCCTGGGCCCTCCTGGGCTGGGGGGAAGAGGTGGAAGTCGTGACCGGAAAAGGATTGGACCTTCCCTGACAGGACCCTGACTCCGGAAATCCGGGACCGGAGGGAAGCGTTCTAATTCTTTTCCCGATTCTTTCCCCCGGTTCCCCTTCGGGAGGCACGGTTGCGATGAAAAAAGAAGATCTCCTCCGGCTCGGCCAGGATTCCCTCACCATCCACGCCGGGGAAAGCCCCGACCCCGCCTTCGGCGCCGTAGCACCGCCCCTCTACCAGACCTCCACCTTCGCCTTCGCCTCCCCCGACCAGGGAGCGGCCCGCTTCAAGGGCGAGGAAGAGGGCTACATCTACACCCGCATCGCCAACCCCACCATCGACAGGCTGGAGGAGAAGATCGCCGCCCTCGAGGGGGGAGCCGGCGCCCTGGCCTGTTCCAGCGGGATGGGGGCCATCGCCACCCTCTACTTCTCCCTTCTCTCCGCCGGGGACCACGTGGTGGCCACGTCCTCCCTCTACGGCCCTTCCCGGACCCTGCTGGAAAGGGAGTTCTCCCGGTTCGGCGTAACCTCCACCTGGGTCGACACGGGGGACATCGATGCCGTCAAGGCCGCATTGAGGCCCGAGACGAAGCTCCTCTACCTGGAGACCCCGGCGAATCCCACCATCCGGCTCACCGATATCGCCGCCTGTTCCGCTCTCTGCAAGGAGAAGGGAATCCTCGTGGCCGTGGACAACACCTTCGCCTCCCCCATCCTCCAGAAACCCCTGGAGCTCGGGGCGGACATCTCCCTCCACAGCGTAACCAAGTTCATCAACGGCCACACCGACGTGGTGGGAGGGATCCTGGTCTTCAAGGACCCTGAGATCCAGGAAAGGGTGGTCAAGCCCTGGCAGATGGTGGGAGCCACCATGGATCCCCACCAGGCCTGGCTGGTCCTTCGGGGAGCCAAGACCTTGAAGATGCGGGTCGAGAAGGCCCAGGCAAACGCCATGGAGGTGGCCCGGATGCTCGAGGCCCACCCGGAAGTGGAGTGGGTCCTCTACCCCGGCCTGGAGAGCCACCCCCAGTACGAACTGGCCCGGCGCCAGATGAAGGGACCGGGCTCCCTCATCTCCTTCCAGTTGAAGGGCGGCCTGGAGGAGGGGAAGCAGGTCCTGGAGCGGGTGAAGCTCTGCACCCTGGCAGTCTCCCTGGGGGGGGTGGAGACCCTCATTCAGCATCCGGCCAGCATGACCCACGCCGGAATGGGAGCCGAGGCCCGGGCCCAGGCGGGCATCTCCGACGGGCTCATCCGGCTCTCCGTAGGTTGCGAGGACGCCGCCGATCTGACGGCCGACCTGAAACAGGCCCTGGATTCCCTGGCCTGAGAGATCCCGCTCTACTCGAAGTTCCGCGGGAGGGGGCAGGAGGGACGGGAGCCCTCGAGAGCCGCCGGGACCGGGGGGAACGGCAGGGGCGGCCCGCCCCGTTCCTCCCCGCCCGTTTCCGCCCCAGGATGGAAAGAAGACCCTCGACGAGGGTCAGCCCCTGGGGGCTCAGGTGAAGGGCCCGCAACTGGGAGTGTAGCTCCCCCCTCCACCTCCCCCGGACCGGGAGGAGAAGTGGCTCCCTTCCTTGCGCACCGACTCGTTGCTCCCGCACTTGGGACAAGTCTGGGGATCGTCCCTTTGGGTGAAGGAGAGGACGAGCTTCTCGAACTCGTGGCCGCACTTGGTGCACTTGTAGGAAAAGAGAGGCATCACTCACCTCGTTTTCTCTGGTCTTCCGGTTCTTCCCCGCCCGGCCGGACGGGGTGGGGTCTCTTGCGTTTCTCCTTCTTCCGCAGAGAACCCCACTAGATACGGTCTTTTTTCACATCTATGTCGGCGACTCAACCCCCTTGGTTGAGGGGAATGGTAGGGAATGTTTCATGGCGAGACAATCCCCCTTCCCGGCGCCCCGGAAAGAGCCGTCTCAGACCTGCTTCCCTTCCCGGGCGAGAAGATCCAGGAAGTCCTTCTCCTCCAGGATCCGGAGGCCGAGCTTCCGGGCCTTCTCCAACTTGGATCCCGCACCCGGGCCGGCCACCAGGTGGGTGACCTTCCTGGAGACGGAATCCACCGTCTTTCCCCCCAGCTCCTCCACCAGTTCCCGGGCCCTGTCCCGGGTGAAGGACTCCAGCTTCCCCGTGAAGCACCAGGTGGTCCCCGCCAGGGGGCCCCGGCCGGGCTCCCTCGAGACGGGCCGCACGCCGGCCCGGGCCAGGCGCTCCAGGAAACGCTGGTTCTCGGGGAGGGAGAAGAAGGTCCGGATGGAGCGGGAGACTTCGGGGCCGACACCATCCACCTCCTGGAGTTCCTCTTCTCCCGCCTGGGCCAGGGCCTCCAGGCTTCCGAAGTGGGCCGCCAGGTCCCGGGCGGTGGTCTCCCCCACTCCACGGATGCCCAGGGCGAAGAGGAAACGGGCCAGGGTGGGCCTCTTGGCCCGCTCGATCTGCTCCACCAGGTTCTCGAAGGACTTCTTCCCCCACCGGGGCAAGGCCAGGATCTCCTTCTCCCTGCCGGGAAGGTCGAATATGTCCGCCGGACTCTTCAGGAGCCCCGCCTCCATGAGCTGGTCCACGTACTTGGGCCCGAGCCTGTCGATGTCCAGGGCCCGCCGCTGGGCCATGTGGAGGATCCTCGCCCGGATCTGGGCGGGACAGGAGACGTTCGTGCAGAAGTAGAAGGCCCCCTCCTTCAAGGTCTCGGCCCCGCAGACGGGACACCTTTCGGGCATCCGGAAAGGACGGGCCCCCTTTGGACGCTCGCTCTTCACCACCTCCACCACGGCGGGGATCACGTCGCCCGCCCTTTCGACGATCACCGTGTCCCCCACCCGCACGTCCCGCTCCCTCAGGATCTCCTCGTTGTGCAAAGTGGCTCTCTGGACGGTCGCTCCTCCAAGGTCCACAGGTTCCAGGAGGGCCACGGGCGTCAGGGTCCCGACCCGCCCCACCTGGACCACGATGTCCTTCACCTTGGTCCGGGCCCGCCGGGGCGGGAACTTGAAGGCCAGGATCCAACGGGGTGTCCTGGCCGTCCGGCCCAGGCGTTCCTGGAGCTCCAGGGAATTGACCTTGGCCACGATCCCGTCCATCTCGTAGGGAAGGTCCTCCCGGCGGGCCTCCAGCTCCCGGTGGAAGTCGATCACGTCATCAATAGATGCGCAAAGACGCATTTCCGGGGCGATCCGGAACCCCCAGCGCTCCACCTGGTGGATGAGCTCCCAGTAGGTCTCGAAGGAGACCCCCTCCAAGGCCCCCACCCCCCAGGAGATGAACTCCAGCCCGCGCTCGGCCACCTCGGCGGGATCGAGCCTCTTCAGGGTCCCGGCCACGGCGTTCCGGGCGTTCCGGAAGGGCGTGGCCGTGGTCGTCTCGGCCTCTTCCCGGAGCTTCCGGAAGTTCTCCTTGGAGAGGAGGACCTCGCCGCGGATCTCCACCAGGTCCGGGACGGGACCGCCCTCCTCCAGGAGCCTGAGGGGGATGGAGCGGATGGTCTTCAGGTTGGCCGTAATCACCTCCCCCCTGACCCCGTCTCCGCGGGTGAGGCCCTGGACGAGGAGACCTCCCCGGTAGACCAGGTTGGCCGAGACGCCGTCGTACTTGGGCTCCGCCACGTATTCCACGGGCACGCCGGGTTCCAGGGAGAGGAAGCGCTTCACCCGGGCGTCGAATTCCCTCACCTCCCCCTCGCCGAAGAGGGACTCGATGGAGAGCATGGGGACCCTGTGGCGTGCCGTGGGAAAGCCGCTTCCCTTCGGAACGGGCGCCCCCACCCGCTGGGTGGGGGAATCGGGAGTCCTGAGGGAGGGATACTTCTCCTCCAGTTCCTTCAGTTCCCTGAAGAGGCGATCGTATTCGGCGTCACTGATTTCCGGGGCGCCCAGGTTGTAGTAGAGGTGGTCGTGCCGGGCCAGGATCCTCCTCAGCTCCGCGGCCCGCTCCGCCGCCTTCCTGGGAACCTCTCCGGGGCTCATCTCTCTTCCGCCTCCCGGGGACCTGGGGACGCCCCCTCGCTCTGGGTCCGCTCCCCGCCCTCCCCCAGGGCGGGAATTCTAACCTCACCGGCCGGGGCCGCCCCTCCCCGGGCCGGGAAAGGGCGGAGTTTCCTTGGGAGAGGGCCTCCTCCTTTCTATCCTGGTCCTCCATGGGAGGACTCCAAGAACGCCTGGGCCGGCTCCTGGACCGGTGGAAGGCCCGCCTTCCCCGGAAGGGGCGTCCCGCCGGGGCGGGCCCGTCCCCCGGCCCGGACCGGGCCGGCGAGGCCCACCCCGTCCTCGTCGTGGGGGGACGGGTGGCCCGCAGGGGGAGGACCCTCCTGTCGGATCTCCAGTTCCTGGTCCCCCGGGGCAGGCTCGCCGCACTGGTGGGAGAGGAAGGATCGGGAAAGACGGCCCTCTTGGAGACCCTCTCGGGGGTCCGCCTTCCCGCCGGGGGGAGGATCCTCCTCTTCGGCCTGGACCCGGCGGTCTCCTCCCGGGAGATCCGGAGAAGGGCGGCCTTCCTTCCCTCCACCCTCCCCCGCAGGCCGGGCTGGCCCCTCAAGCGCCACCTCTTCCACCAGGGGGCCCTCTGCGGGCTCTCCCGCGAGGAGACGGAGAAGCGCATCCGCCGCCTCACTCTCCGCTTCGGCCTGGAGGGCCGCCTCTCCCTGGAGATCCCATCCCTCCCCCCCCTCTTCCGGGCCTTCGCCGGTCTCACTTGGGCCCTGGTGCGCAACCCTCTCCTCTTGTGCGTGGACGAACCTCCCCTGGGCTGGAACCGCGCCCTCCGGCGCGCCTTCTGGCGGGAGCTGGCCGGGCTTCGGGACCAGGGCCTCACCCTGGTCGCGGCCACCAGGCATCCTTCCGAGGCCTGGCGCTTCGCCGACGAGGTCATGGCCCTGGAAGGGGGGAAGCTCACCTTCCCCGGCCCGGACGAGATGATCCAGAAGGGAGGCCTGGTGAGCGCCCTGGAGATCCTCCTGGACAAACCTCCAGCCATCCTCCCCCCCGAGCTGGCCGCCTTCCGGCCCGAGATCGACGGGAGGACCTTGCGGATCCGCCTCTCCGACCCGGGAAGCCAACTGGGGGACGTCGTGGAAGCGGTCCTCCAGGCAGGGTTCCACATCGAGGACCTGGGAATCCTGGACTCCGACTGGGTGGAGGAGGCCCTCAGGGGGGAGAGCCCCCACCCGGCCCGCCCCGCAGGGAAGGCCGGAAAAGGACCCGGAAGACCAGGAGGCCCCCAGTGAATCCCGGAATCCCGGCCCACCTCAAGGAAACGACCCAGATCGTCCTGGAAGGAGCGGCGGAGACGATCCTTCCTCCGGCGGTCCTCTCTCTGTGCGTCCTGGCCCTGGCGGCCTCTCACCCCGCCCCCCCGAGCCTGGAAGGCCTCACTCTCCCGGCCTGGCTCACGGCGGGCCTTGCCGCGGCGGCCGCCTCGTACGGGGCCTTCTCCGCCCTCCTCCATCTCATGGAACAGATGGAGGTCCGGGGGATCCTCCGGGAGGTCCTGGCCGCTCCCCTGGGAGGAGGAGGCCTGGCCCTTGCCTGGCTCCTGCCCTCCACCCTGGCGGGCTTCGCCGCCGGCCTGGTGGTCCTGGGTCTGGGCGGGAGAATCACGGGGTTGGAAACGACCCTCCCGCCCCTGGCGCCCCTCCTCCTCTCGGCGGCCTTCTTCGCCGGACTGGCCCTGCCGGCCTGGCTCTTCCTCCCCCAAAACTGGGGAACCCCCTTCCGGCTCTACATCCTCCCTCTCCTGGTCCTGGGAGGCGCCCTGGCCCCTGCAGAGGCCTGGAGTTCCACCGCCCGGGGGCTCCTTCTCCTGGATCCGGCCTACCAGGGAGCGGCCGCCCTGAGGGGGTTTCTCTCCCCGGCCACCAGGGGAATCCAGCCTGTCTGGCTCCTGGGAATCCTCCTGGCCCTCTCGGCGGGTTTCTGGTCCTTCTCCCTGGACCTCTGCCGGAGGGGCCTGGGCCTCAGGACCAGGTAGGTCCCTCCCGGGAAAAGGCGCACTAGTTTCCGGAACGCAGGAAACGGGCCGCCGCCTTGGCCGCCCCGAGACCCGAAAAGAAACACCACTGTCCCCCGTGGTTTCCGCCGAGAAGATTCCCTGCGGCGAAACACCCCTTCGAAGAAAGGGCCGTTCCCCTCGCATCGAGGAGGAGCCGGCTCCCCGGGTCCACCGGCGCCCCCGCCCCTGCCAGGAGCTCCGAGTTGGGAACGAGAACCCCGCTCAGGAAGAGGGCGTCCCCCCGGACCGGAGGGCCTCCCTCGAGGTCCAGGACCATCTCCCCTCCTCCTGCATCCCGCACGGTGGCCCCCTTCGCCCCGGTCCATCCGGGCTTGACCCATCTCCGGAAATAGAGCCGTGCCGCCAGGGAGGCACGGGGGCGGGGCGGAAGG
>Ga0256914_1001889_pt1 | contig 18029 bp, 22 predicted proteins | sample HulkmetaG_FD_191571 | JGI IMG/M metagenome (GOLD analysis project Ga0256914, IMG submission 191571) | Hydrothermal chimney microbial communities from Main Endeavour vent field at the Juan de Fuca Ridge, Pacific Ocean - Hulk | ecosystem: Environmental > Aquatic > Marine > Hydrothermal vents ... | reverse complement strand
TTTTTGTCTGGAGTGAGTAAGTTTAAAAGAGAGGAAAATAAGATGATTTGAAAAATCCACATAGTTTACCAATACATCTTCAGGCACCTGAATTCGGGTGGGGGCAAAATTTAAGATAGCCTTAATTCCTGCCTCAACTATATGGTTTGCCGCCCTTTGGGCCCTGTTGGGAGGGGTGGTTATTATTCCTATTTGGATATTCCATTCTTTGGCCTTTTCCTTGAGTCGTCGGGTACAGATGATTTCCAGGTCCCCCACCTTTTCTCCTATCTTAAAGGGATCACAGTCAAAGGCCCCTACAATTTTATACCCTTTTTTTGAGAGGTCCTTATATCTGAGAAGTGCGCGTCCCAGATTTCCTATTCCCACCAGGGCACAGTTCCATGTCCTATCTAGGCCCAAAAAGTGTTTTATAGAGGCCATAAGGTCCTTTACATAATATCCAACGCCTCTAACCCCAAATTCTCCAAAGTAGGCAAGGTCTTTTCGTATTTGAGAGGGATTTACCCCGCACATTTCAGCTAATTTGTTAGAGGAGATTACCTCTTCCCCCTCTATTTCCAACTCCTCTAGCATCTGGAGATAGATGGCCATCCGTTGGATGGTAACCTTTGGTATCTTTTCTTTCTTGAGCATAATCATTTTGAGAAAAATTTCACAATATCAAAAAGAAAACAGGAGGGCCCATGGCCCTCCTCTAGTTTTCTTGCCTTGTTATATATAGGGATTTGCGAAGAGTATGATGAGGTCAATGACCAGAGTATAGATGGCCAGAGACTCAATCATGGCAAGACCTATCAACATGGTTACAGTGATCTTACCACTTACATCGGGATTTCTTGCGGTACCTTCGCATGCTCCCCTTAGACCAAATCCCATTCCAATACCACATCCCAGGGCGGCGAGTCCCATACCAATAGCCGTCCCAATGGCGATCATAGATACCACCTGTGGTGGCACTGCCCCTTCTGCCGCACATGCAAGTCCAGCTACTCCCACGAGGAGTAATACATTTAAGAGTGTAAATAGAACCTTACGCATACTACACATCCTCCTTAAGGTTTTTATTTAAAGGGCCTATAAAGACCATTTCCCCCATTTTTAATGGGCCTCTTCAAAGGTCATTTTGAAGTATATCATAGATAGCATGAAAAAGATAAATGCCTGAATAGTATCCGCCATTCCGTATAGGAAGTATATAGGTAATGTGGAGATAACAGGAAGCAACATAAAGAAGAGTAACAGCACCAATTCTTCCCCAAAGATATTTCCAAACAGACGAACAGTGAGAGAGAGAGGTCTTGCCAGATGGCTCAAAAATTCAATGGGAAGCATTAAAGGGATAAGCCATGGAATTGGACCAGTAAAGTGTTTTATGTATTTGGGGCCATGTTCTTTGAGTCCCAATATATTGTACCAGAAAAATACAGTAAGGGCCATGGCAGCATTGGTGTTTACATTTGCAGTGGGTGCATTACATCCTGGAAAGAGCCCAATAAAGTTGCAAAAGAGTATGAATATAAAGAGGGTCATGAGAAGGGGAAAGACCCTTAGCCCCACTTCTCCCATATTGGCCACCACAAATTCTTCTAGTCCCCCTATAATAATCTCCCAGAAGTTTTGTAGACCTCGTGGGATCATAGAGAGTTTTCTAGTCCCCATCCATCCCATTATAATAAGTATTAACATCACCAGCCAGGTATATAAGATGTGTTGAGGGATCAGACTATGACCGGATTTGTCTACCAACCCCAGCACATCCATAAGTTTTTCAAGAAGTAATACGTGAGGAGCTATTTCTGACATGACTAAATGCCTCCTTGTTATTATCGGTGATAATATATTTTATTATCCAGGATACCATGGTTGCCACAATGGTGGACAATCCCAATACCAGCGGGGCTATTTCAAACTTTAAAAAAACTATTCCAATGACAAGTATTATTCCTGTAAGGAGAAGACGAGAATAAAAACTAACCAAGAGAGAAACCACTGAGGCCTTGGTGTCTCCACTTAAAATAAGGGCCGGCAATATCCTAGCGAGGACCATGAAGTTAAAGGTGGAAAGAAGTCCCCCCACTGCATAGGGAAAGAACCACGCCCCTCCCTTTACCCAGAGAAGGAGAATTGAACCTCCTCCCAGGAGAACCATCTGAACCGCCATCATCCATCTTACTGCGGGCTCATGAAGATTATATACTTCCCTTATCCTTTTTATCACCGGAAGGTGTCTCTTTTGCCTTATCACTCTTGTTTATCCCTTTTACTTCTAAGTACATATTTTTGTAACCAGCGGCTATTCCAAATAAAAGAAATATAATGGTAAAGATGGGCTTGGTTCCCAGCCATTTGTCCAGAAAATAACCAATCACCAGCCCCACAAAGGTTGCTGTAACAAGGTGAATCCCAACCACACTTGCCTTCATGAGGCTGTTTATATACTCATTGTCCCATTTTTTAAAGAACATGCCTTGTTCCTTTATTCACAAAACTGAATAGGGGTTGTAGCACAGCAAAAAACCAAAGTCAACTTTATCTTGTCAATGAGGGGATTATTTTGTTAGTTAAGGGGCAAGAGGAGTACAGATGAAAAAAAGTGTTTGATTATTTAGCCAAAAAGCATTAAAGAAAAAATCTACAAAGTGTAAATTTTGGAAAGAGAGGGATATAAACCTTAGGAGGTGCAAGCTATGAGAAAAAAGTGGTTACCTTTGGTTTTAGTCGTGGGGATATTTCTGGTATTGTCCGGTTGCGCTATATTTAAAAAGAAGAAAGAGGTGGTCAAGGTTCAGCAACCTCCCCCCAAGAAGGTGGAGAAGGTAGAGCAGAAACCAAAGCCAAAACCTAAACCTAAAGTGGTTACAAGGCCCACCCTTACCCCCATGCAGGAGTATGAGATAAGGTATTCCAAACTTCCCACTTCTCATACGGTGGTGAAGGGTGAATGTCTGTGGTGGATAGCTGAATACAAAAATGTTTATAATGATCCTTTTATGTGGCCTCTTATCTATAAGGCCAACAGGGATAAAATAAAGAATCCCAATCTCATTTATCCCGGACAGGTGTTTGAAATTCCCCGGGACTTTTCCCTGGATTATCTAAAAGAATGCAGGCGTTCGGCAGGGGCTCCACGTCCCTATTTACCTCCAGAGGATGCCAATCTGCCTGCCAAATTAAGAGCAGAGCTGGGCTGGGGATTTTAAGGGACCTTGATATAAAACTTTCCCCCCTGTCTGCCCTTCCAGACATTAAGTATTTTATTTTAGAGGGGAGGTGCTAACCGTCCCCTCTTCCTTAATGCCGCAAAGTCGTGTGTGCTCAAGCGAGCTTTTATTGAGCTAAATGGTTAACTCTATTAACTGATAGGAGTGGGTTATGGCGTATTCTTTTTTGCATCTCAGGTCATTAGGGACAAGGCTTCGCATGATAAATCCTGAGGAGCCCAACCTATTTAGGACCCTGTTTCCTTACAAAAAGATATGTAGGATAAGTTTTGATGATACCTTTGTCTTACCAAGGCCTGCAGATCCAATGGTTATTACAGATACCACCTTTAGAGATGGGCAACAGGCAAGACCTCCCTATACTGTGGAGCAGATAAGTATAATGTTTGACCTGTTACATGAGCTAGGTGGGCGTAGTGGTCTTATAAGACAGACGGAGTTTTTTCTATATTCCAAGAAAGATAAAAAGGCCGTGGAAGAGTGTCTTGCAAAGGGATACAAGTATCCTGAGATAACAGGGTGGATAAGGTGTCATAAAGAGGACCTTAAACTGGTTAAGGAGATGGGTTTAAAGGAAACCGGGATGCTCACCTCAGTTTCAGATTACCATATCTATTTGAAGCTAGGTAAGGATAGAGAAAAGGCCATGAGGGATTATCTGGAGGTCATAGAAAAGGCCCTGGAATTTGGGATTGTGCCCAGGTGTCACTTTGAGGATGTAACCCGTGCAGATATTTATGGGTTTTGTATTCCCTTTGCCCAAAAACTCATGGAACTCTCTAGAGAGAGTGGACTTCCCATAAAGATAAGATTGTGTGATACCATGGGATATGGGGTCACGTATCCAGGTGCAGCCCTTCCCCGCAGTGTGGGGAAGATAATTCGGGCCTTTACTGATGAGGCAGAGGTTCCAGGTGAATGGCTAGAATGGCATGGCCATAATGATTTTCATAAGGCCCTTATAAATGCCTCTACTGCATGGATATATGGCTGTTCCGCCGCTAATGGGACCCTTTTGGGATTTGGGGAACGCACAGGTAATGCACCTGTGGAGGCCCTGGTGATTGAATATATTTCCATAACTGGGGATGATGATGCGGCAAATACTCAAGTCATATCCGAGATCGCTGAATTTTTTGAAAAAGAACTCAATTATATTATTCCGCCAAATTATCCTTTTGTTGGCCGAGATTTTAATGCCACCAGTGCAGGGATTCATGTGGACGGCCTTTCCAAGAATGAAGAGATATACAATATCTTTGACACCAAACATATCCTGGGTCGTCCTGTGCCTATAATTATTACGGATAAGTCTGGAAGGGCAGGGATTGCTTACTGGCTTAATCACAATCTGAGACTTCCCAAGGAAAAACAGATCACCAAGAATCATCCAGCAGTGGGTAAGATATATAAAAAGATCATGGATGCCTATAATAGGGGACGCACCACCTCGGTTTCTCATGAGGAGATGATGGCCCTGGCCAAGAGATATCTCCCAGAGTTCTTTATCTCGGAGTTTGATTATCTTAAGGAGACCGCCTATCATATTGCCTCCAAGCTCGTATTAAGATTAAGCAGGGATATAAAGGCCCTGGACAAAAAACTCATAGACGAGAAACTCTCCGAACTACTCTCCAGATATCCCTTTATCCAGTTTGCCTATGTCACAGATAAGGAAGGGAGGCTTTTTACCTGGAAGATCGCACGTCCCACAGAGAAGTCCAGGTTTAGAAAGATGGTGGAGGGAGATGACCTCTCCGATAGGGAGTGGTATCAGGTCCCTATGGAGACTGGAAGGCTTCATATAAGTGATTTCTATCGCTCTATCTATACAGGAAAGTTATGTCTTACGGTTTCTGCTCCTTTTTTTGATGAGAACGATGAGATATTAGGGGTGGTAGGGGCTGATATTCGTTTTGAAGAATTACTTAAGATCCATAAGGAGATTGAAGAGGAGGAAAACTCAACAGTAGAAGAAAAGGTATAATCCTGGAGAGGAGAAATTTTGCCCTTATTTATTAAGAGGAGCTTATTCTATGATCGTGATTATAGACTATTTTGCAGGGAACTTAACCAGTGTAAAAAGGGGACTTGATTATTTAAAAATCCCCTGTGAGATTACTTCAGATAAGACCAGGATCAAAAAGAGTATGGGGATAATCTTCCCGGGGGTGGGGGCCGCGGGTTCGGCCATGAGAAACTTGAGAGAGCAGGGGCTGGATGATGTATTGAAAGAGGAGGTGGAGAGGGGGAAGCCCCTGTTGGGTATCTGTCTTGGATGTCAGATAGTATTGGATTATAGTGAGGAGAACAATACCCCCTGTCTTGGGCTTATCCCAGGTAGATGTGTGAGATTCTCTGAGGGGTTGGAAGATGAATGGGGAAAGCGCATAAATATTCCCCATATGGGGTGGAACCAAGTAAATATTATAAAGAAGAACCCCCTTTTTCAGGGGGTTCCCCAGGATTCAAATTTCTATTTTGTGCACTCCTACTATCCCTCCCCTGAGGATGCCTTTGTCCTGGGAAAGACCAGATATGGGATAGAGTTTTGTTCTGTGATGGGAAGGGATGGCCTATGGGCCCTTCAATTTCATCCGGAAAAGAGTGGAAGGATAGGACTCACTATCCTGAAGAATTTTTATAATTATTGTAAAGAGGTATAGGGTCATGTTGTGTAAGAGGGTAATACCATGTCTGGATGTAAGGGATGGAAAACTCACCAAGGGAGTGAGATTTAAGGGAAATGTGGATATTGGGGACCCTGTGGAATCTGCAAGGAGATATTATGAAGAGGGGGCAGATGAAATAGTATTTTACGATATCACCGCTTCTCATGAGAGACGGGGGATAATGCTTAAGGTGGTGGAAAAGGTGGCTTCCCAGATATTTATTCCTTTTTCCGTAGGGGGGGGAATAGGGTCTGTGGAGGATATGAGACAGGTCCTTTTGGCGGGGGCTGAAAAGGTATCTGTAAACTCTGCAGCAGTAAAGAATCCCCAGATAATCTCAGAGGGGGCAGAGGCATTTGGCTCCCAATGCATAGTGGTGGGGATGGACGTATTGTGGGTGGGAAAGAGCAAGCTCATTCCCTCGGGATATGAGATCGTGATCCATGGGGGTAGAAAGAGGATGGGTATAGATGCCCTGTGGTGGGCCAGGGAAGTGGAAAGACTGGGGGCGGGGGAGATATGTCTCAATTCCATAGATGCTGATGGGACCAAGGACGGCTATGAACTCAGACTCACACGTATGATTGCAGAGAATGTGAGAATACCTGTTATTGCCTCAGGTGGAGCAGGTCATCCCCGCCATATGGTGGAGGCCGTTACAGAAGGAAAGGCATCTGCAGCACTTATTGCATCTATTGTACATTTTGGGGAATATTCCATCTACGAACTCAAAAAGTATATGTATGAGAGGGGGGTGCCTGTCAGGATGTCATGGTAGTGGAGGGGCTATTGGGGCAAAGAGAAGCTATCTCACACTGTAGGCACCTGGGGTTGCGGGATCGACATACATCCCTTCCAAACCAAACAAGTAAATGATTTACGTCCCCCCATTCCCTTTGGGGGAAAAGTTCCATGAGGTCCTTTTCTATCTTAAGGGGGTCGTTAGAGGTGGTGAGTCCCAATCTGCGGGAGATCCTTTTTACATGGGTGTCCACGGCTATCCCTTCATTTTTGGAGAAGCAATTGGAGAGGATGATATTTGCAGTTTTTCTGGCTACTCCAGGGAGGGATATGAGTTTTTCCATAGAGGAAGGCACCTCTCCATGAAACTCCTCTACTATCTTTTTGGCAGTGGCAATGAGGTTTTTGGCCTTATTTTTATAAAATCCTGTGGAATATATTACCTCTTCTACCTCTTCCTGCTTTGCCCTGCTCAGGGAAAGGGGATCGGGCCATCTTTTAAAGAATGTGGGGGTTACCTGATTTACCCGTACATCAGTGCACTGGGCCGCCAAGATGGTGGCCACCAGAAGCTCCCACGGGTTTTTCCATAAGAGCTGGGTCCTTGGATTGGGGTATTTCTTTTTTAGTATGTTAAGTAATTCTCTGGCCTTTGTCTTTTTATCCATTTTTGCTATCTCCTTCTGGAGCCACTGGTTTTCAAGTGGGATAGTTGGAAGTAATTCCCTTTGTAGCTATATTATTTTCTTGCAAAAAACAACTCCCATCATTAAACCATCCTTATAACACCCAGGTTAAAGGAGGTAGTGGATGTCCAAAAAGGTAATAATCTATGTTACCTGCAAGGATAGGAAAGAGGCAGAGTTCATAGCTCAGGCCCTCATAGAAGATAGGTTATGTGCCTGTGCAAATATCCTAGGGGAGGTCACCTCCATGTTTTGGTGGAAAAAAAAGATAGAACACCAGGGAGAGGTGGCCATGATATTAAAGAGCAGAGAGGAGTTGGTAAGGGATATTGTGGAGAAGATACGGGCCCTTCACTCCTATGAGTGTCCCTGTGTGATTGCTCTTCCCATTGTGGATGGATATGAGGGTTTTTTATCCTGGATTGAGGAGGAGACCCAGCTGTGATAAAATTTTTCATAAGGACCTTTGGATGTCAGATGAATGTTTGTGATTCCATGTGGATAGCGGCCTCCCTTACTCGGAGAGGGTTTATTCAAACCCATAGAGAAGAGGATGCAGATATAATATTGGTTAATACCTGTTCTGTGAGGAGGAAGCCAGAAGAGAAGATATACAGCTTTTTGGGAAGGCTCTATCCCCTGATAAGAAAGACCCCTCATCTTGTAGTGGGTGTGGGGGGATGTGTGGCCCAGCAACTGGGGCCGAGATTGTGGGATAAATTTCCTTTTGTGAGGCTCTTATTTGGGACAGATGGGGTATGTGAGGTCCCTCAAAGTATTGAGAGATTATTGGGGGAGAAAGAGCTTAAGATAAGCCTCTTGGAGTTTATGGATTATTATCCCGAGAGGGAGATGTGTTGGAGAGATATAAAAGAGGTGGAGCCCTCTGTATATGTAAATATAATGCAAGGATGTGATAATTTTTGTGCATATTGTATAGTCCCCTATACCCGGGGGAGACAGAAATCCAGACATAAGGAAAAGATTGTGGAGGAGTGTAGGGTCCTGGTGGAGAAAGGGGCCCGGGAGATTACACTCCTTGGGCAAAATGTGAATAGTTATGGAAGGGATAAATGGGGGGATGGTACCTCATTTGAGGATCTTCTCATAGAGGTGGGCTCCATAGAGGGCCTTAAGAGGCTCAGGTTTACCACCTCTCACCCTAAGGACATCTCCCATAGGCTCATCTCCCTATTTGGGGAGCTGGAGGTACTGTGTCCTGCGATCCATCTCCCCCTCCAGTCTGGATCTGATGCCATCTTGAAGAGGATGGGGAGAAGATATTCCATAGCTGACTATATGGGGATTATTGAAAGGCTCAGGAGGGTAAGGCCGGATATTATAATCACCACAGACCTTATTGTAGGATTTCCTTCTGAGAAAGAAGAGGATTTTAGACAGACCCTGGAGGTGGTGAAGGAGGTGAGATTTGACAGTAGCTTTTCCTTTAAATATTCTGATAGACCTGGTACAAGGGCCTCAAGGATGAAGGAAAAGGTCCCTGAGGAGGTAAAGATGGAGAGACTTGCCAGGCTCCAAGCACTGCAGGATTCCCTTATATCTTCTTCTTTAAAAAGGCTAGAGGGGGAGGTAGTGGATGTTTTGGTGGTGGGTAAGAGCCCTAGACAGCCAGGGGATGGAAGGACATTCTGGATGGGAAGAGAGCCAGGCAATAGGGTGGTAAACTTTGCCTCGGGCAGAGGGGATCTTATAGGAGAGATGGTGAGGGTGAGAATAAATGAGGTAAAAAAACATTCATTGCTTGGGGAGGTGATTTAGCTGTGATGATAGAAGTAAAGATATTTGGTCTGGCCCTAGATGAACAGTCTCAGGTGCCTATATTGATATTAAAGGACATGGAAGAAAAACGGGTGTTGCCCATATGGATAGGGGCAATGGAGGCAATGTCTATTTCTATAAGTTTGAATAAGATAGAAATGGCTCGTCCCCTAACCCATGACCTTATGATAAAGGTCCTTGAGACCATAGGGGCCAAGATCACCAAGGTGGCAGTGGTGGATCTGAGAGAAGGTACCTATTATGCTGAGTTGTATATAGAAAAGGATGAGGAAGTTTATGTTATAGATAGTCGTCCCTCTGATGCAATTGCTTTGGCCATTAGGTGTAATGCCCCTATCTTTGCCAATGAACAGCTTTTAGAAGACCTTGAAAAACATCTAAAAAAGGACCATGAGGTGGTCTTAAAGGATGAAGAGGCCGAAAAGTGGACGGAATTCTTGGAAAAAGTGGGAGAAGAGGACTTTAAGTACAAGATGTAGAATCCCTAGCTTCAGGTGAAGAGAGGATGTACGACCTACACACTCATACTACCTTTAGTGATGGGGAGCTTATCCCTGCAGAACTCATAAGACGGGCCCAGGTGGCAGGATACCGGGCTGTGGCCATCACGGATCATGTGGACCATACTAATATATTCTGGGTCCTGGAGGGACTTCTATCTGGGGTGGCTCAGCTTCAGCTATCTTTTGATATAGAGATAATAGTGGGGGTAGAGCTTACTCACGTCCCTCCTCCCCTTATTCCCGAGCTTATTGATGTGGCCAGGAAAAATGGGGCCCAGGTGGTAGTAGTCCATGGAGAGACCATTGTAGAACCGGTAAAGGAGGGGACAAACCTTGCTGCTATTGAGGGAGGGGCAGATATACTGGCTCATCCCGGTCTTATAAAGGAAGAAGAGGTGAGGTTGGCGGCTCGCCAGGGCGTGTTTTTAGAATTGTCCACGAGAAAGGGGCATTCCCTCACTAATGGGCACGTGGCCTCGCTGGCCCGTCAATATGGGGCCCCCCTTATTCTCAATAATGATGCCCATTCCCCTGAGGATTTGATCTTTGTGGAGAAAAGACGTCTTATTGCCCAGGGGGCAGGTCTTTCCGAGGAAGAATTTCTTGAGATGGAGGCGGATACGGAAAGATTCATCCAGAGGTTATCCAGGGGAGCAAGGCCGCTATAGGCCTGGAGGGGCATGTTTTTTAATCCTTAATTTCTACTGTGGAGAAGATAAATGAGCATGGCACTAGAATCAGTGGGAGGAATTGCAGGACTTATCCTTCAGGCCACTGTGGTGGTAAAGGTAATCCTTGGCATATTGACTGTAATGTCTTTTATAAGTTGGACCATAATATTTTATAAACTATTATTATTTTCAAAGGTAAAAAAAGAAATAGAACGGGACATGACCAGTTTTCGGGGGGCAGAGGATATTATATCAGCAGTGAAGATATTAAAGGGGAGGGGAGAAAGTATCCTATATCGTTTGAGTATTGATGCCCTTGGAGAAATAAAACAGGTGGAAAAGGCATCTCTCCCCCTCCACATAAGGGGAGCGGTGGCCCGGGAGAATGTGCAGCGGGTACTTAAAAACGGTATATCCAAGAGCTTGCATGAGCTTACCTCTGCCCTGGGATTCCTTGCTACATGTGCCAATTCTGCTCCCTTTATAGGGCTTTTTGGAACAGTGTGGGGAATTATGCACTCCTTTCATTCCATAGCCCTTCAAAAGTCTGCATCACTTGCTTCGGTGGCCCCAGGGATAGCAGAGGCCCTCATTGCCACGGCCTTTGGTCTTGCAGTGGCAATCCCTGCCTCTATTGCCTTTAATGGGTTTATGGGAAGTCTGGAAGGGGTGGAGAATAGTTTAAGGGGTTTTGAGGGTCTATTTTTGAATAGGGCGGAGAGAGAGATACCCATATTCAATCCATCCAGAGAGACATCCAGGGGATAGACTGGGGTAGTTATGGATAATAATTTAAGAAATAAGTTTATTGCGGATATAAATGTTACTCCTTTTGTAGATGTGATGTTGGTGTTGCTTGTAATTTTTATGGTTACGGCCCCTTTTTTAACCCAGGGTATAAAGGTAAATGTTCCACATACAAAAACAGTACATACCCTGCCTCAGGATAAAAAAAATATAGTTATAAGTGTAACCCGGGATAAAAAAATATTTATAGATAAATATGAGGTAAAACTCCAGGACCTCTCTGGGTATCTTAAAAAGATATTGTCAGGCAAAAATAATCCTATGGTATTTTTAAAAGCGGATAAGACAATAGCTTATGGATTTATTGTAAAGGTGATGGGTGAAATTAAGGATGCTGGAGTAGAGAAATTGGGAATTGTTGCAGAAATGGAAAAACAGACTCAAGCAAAGTGAATATCCAAGAATGCGTTTTTTATCTATTGCATGTTCTATTTGTTTTCATCTCTTAATATTTTTTCTTATTGTATATACTCCATTATATACTCCATCTCTAAATCTGTCGCAGAGACATGTATATGAAATTCAATTTGTAAAATTTCCCACTAAAAAGTCTAAAAAGCCAAAAATATCTCTTAAAAAAAAATCTAAACTGGTAAAACCAAGACCTGCAGCTCCTCCTGCTTTTGTTAAAAATACCATCCCTCCTCGGGCAAAACCCATAGAGATACCTGCAAAAAGTATCGTGAAAAAGAGGAGGGTAAAGAAGAGGGTTCCCAGGCTTCCAACTCCTGTTCAGGAAAAAAAATCTGTTCTTTCTCGGGCCCTTCGCGAGGTATCCAGGGAGGCCCAACAGGAAGAGATGCAGAAGAGGATAGTGGAAGAGGAGATAAAGAGATTAGAGAAACAGACTACTACCCCTCCAAAGGTGGAGAGCCCCCCTGAGAATTATAACATGGATATATATCTCAAGATGGCAGAGCAAGAGATAAAAGAGAACTGGCGTTATCCTGCTATAGGGGGTCCCCCCTTAAGGGCAAAAGTAAAGATAGTGATAGACAGGGATGGGAATATTTTGTCATATAAATTGGTGAAGGGGTCTGGCAGGGAAGACTTTGACAATTCTGTAATAAAGTCTATTGTAGAGACCAAGCATCTTCCCCCTCCCCCTATAAAGGGAAAGAAGGCGGTGATAATAATATCCTTTGATAGTGAGAGTGGCTCATGAAAGATAGGAGATGGATTGTCTGGGTGTCTGTCTTTATAATAATTTTTCTCTTTACTAAGGTCTCTTATGCCCAGCAGGAGGTCCTACATTTAAATATCTATGGTCCAGGCAAGAGACAGTTGAATCTCTTTGTGGCATCCCCTCTATTTTTACAGGGTGCCTCAAAAGAGGGGGTTTCTCCCCCTCCCCTTGTAAAAGACTTAGTTATGGCACTTAAAAATAACTTTAGCTTTTTGCCCTTTATAAATTTGATAAAACAAAAGGAGATCGTAGGAGGAGCAGGTATCAAGGGGGTAAGGGTCTCTCAAGTTGATTTGCAGAGGTTTCGTCTTAGTAAGGTAGACCTTTTGTTGACCCTGGGATGGGATGTATTGCCCAATGGAAAGCTTAGAATTGAGCTAAGAATGATTGATGTGTTTTCAGCTACTCTCTTTGTGGGACGTGGGTATCTAATTAACAGAGCCGAACATGTATATCTTGCTGCCAATCGTTTTTGTGCAGACTTCATGAAGAAGTTGACAGGGAAAAAGGGATTTTTTTCTTCTATGTTGGTCTTTGTAAAAAGGACAGGAAATGGCAACAAGAATCTTTTTATAGTAACTCCCCAGGGATATCTTCTTAAGCAGATAACAAAGATAGATGGACTCTGTTTGAGTCCTAGCTGGTCCTGGGATAGTAAGAGGATAGTCTTTACCTTACTCTCTCGGGATACCCATGCGCTTTTATTATGGAATAGGGAAGATGGTAGTATAAAGAGGATATTTGTCCCTGGTAATACTATAATTTCTCCTGTCTTTACCCCCGGGGGAAACATTGTGGTTAGTTTAGACATTGCGGGCAATCCAGATATCTTTTTATTAGATAAGCATTTTAAGATAAAGAAGACCCTGGTGAAGAGCTGGGCCATTGATATTTCTCCCAGTTTTGATAAGAGTGGAACAAAGATGGTATTTGTCTCCAGTAGATTGGGGAATCCAAACATCTTTCTCCTGGATCTTAAAACAAATTCTATAAAAAGATTGAGCTATATGGGGACATATAATACCAGTCCCAATATAAGTCCCGATGGAAGGTATGTGGTATACTCCACCATGACCCCTGCAGGACACAGGATAGTGCTTTGTGATACCCGCACCTTAAAGGAGAAGATAATATCCTCGGGGCCTGGGAGTGATGAGACCCCTGTGTGGGGACCAGATGGTTATTTTATAGCCTTTTGTTCCAGTAGAACAGGCGCATATAAAATATATATTACTACTAGATATGGGGATAGAGCTCATATGGTGAATACGGGAAAGGGTGATGCAACTTCTGTAGCGTGGAGTAAACTTTTTTAAAATATAACCAGGAGGGAGGTTATGAATAGAAGGGTTATCCAGATACTTGTATTTTTATTTTGCATTAGTTTTTTATTTACAGGATGTGCCAAAAAGGAGGTAAAGGTGGTTCCCCCATCCTCTTCCATGTCCAAAGGGAGATCTGGTGTTGTATCTCCCCCTTCCATGAAACAGGAGGATTTGACTACAAAAAAGGGTGGCATGGAGGGAGAAGGACTGGCACAGGCAAAGGTTGGTCAGTATAATATTTCTCAACCTCAGGAATTTCACAATGGAACCAGTGCGAAGAAGATTCCTCTTACCAAGGAAGATGAAAAGATATTACATGAGAGGATACATTTTGCCTTTGATTCCTATGAACTTAGCCCAAAGGCAAGGGAGATTTTGAAGAAAAAGGCAGAGGTATTGTTAAAATATCCTTATATAAAGATGGTGATAGAAGGAAACTGTGATGAGAGGGGCACTGAAGAATATAATCTGGCCCTGGGGGAACGCAGGGCTAGGGCCGCCTATGAGTATCTTATTCTGTTGGGAATAGAGGCTGATAGGTTAAGTATTGTTAGCTATGGAGAGGAAAGGCCTCTGGACCCCAGACATAATGAGGAGGCATGGGCCAAGAACAGGAGAGATGATTTTACGATTATAAAGTAGAAAAGAAATTTCATATTATTAAGAAAGATGGGGAGAGGGCATCTCTTCCCATTTTATTTTGGAAGGAGGTACAAGATGCCTATATTTGAGTTTAAGTGTAATGAATGTGGACACCTGCAGGAGTTTATAATCACCTCTTCCCAGGGAGAAGTGGAGATGAAGTGTGAGAGGTGTGGGTCTAAGGAACTTCAAAGGGTCATTAGTAAGACCTGTTATATTATGGGTGCCTGTGGGGAACGGGCAGTAAGCACCACTAAACAGTGTGGACCAGGAAATAGTTGTACAACTTATGAGATCCCAGGCTACAGAAAATAAAGGAGGAGTTATGAAACGTTTTATCTTTGTTTTAATGCTTCCTGTATTATTAGGAGGATGTGCCCTTGTTTGGATGGGGGCAGGTGCTGGATTGGGTATTGGGGGGTATAAATATTTTCAGGGTCAGTTGGAGATAATCTATAAGGGCACTACCTATGAGAGGGTCTATGAGGTATCAAAACAGGCACTCAAGCAACTGGACATTACCCTTGTAAAGTTGGAGAAGGACCCCATAGAGGCAAAACTGGTGGCCAAGAGACCAGATGGTGAAAAGGTGGTAATAAAGATCAAAAATTTACCCACAGGGGATGTATGGGTTGGAATAAGGGTAGGACTTTTGGGGGATAGAATGGCCTCTGAGCTTATAAAGGTAAGGATAGATAGGCTTCTGGGGGTATTGGGTGATACCTCTGTGAAATAGCTCTATTTAAGCCCAAAGGACAGGTGAGGACCATGATAGAGGTAAAGGATCTAGTCAAATATTATAATGAAGTGAAGGCAATAGATGGGATCAGTTTTTCTGTATCAAGGGGAGAGATTCTGGGTTTTCTTGGTCCAAATGGAGCAGGAAAGACCACCACCCTTCGTATACTTACAGGATATCTTTCTCCCACTCGGGGAGAGGTAAAGATAAATGAATTTCATCTACCTGAGGATGTAATCTCTATAAAATCTATTATGGGATATCTTCCTGAATCAGTTCCCATCTATAAAAATATGATGGTGTATGAGTACCTCTATTATGTGGCCCAGGTGAGAGGGATAGAAAGTGGAAAGATTTTGGATAGAATAAAAGAGGTTGCAGATAGATGTCAGATTAGAGGAATAATACACAAAAATATCTCAGAGCTTTCAAAGGGGTTATTGCAACGGGTAGGAATTGCCAATGTGTTACTTCACGATCCAGAGATACTTATTTTAGATGAACCTACAACTGGCCTGGATCCCAATCAGATATTGGAGATAAGAGAACTTATAAAAGAGATAGGTAAGAAGAAGACAGTTATTCTCTCCAGCCATATATTGAGTGAGGTAGAAGCTACCTGTGACAGAATAATAATTATAAATAAGGGAAAGATAGTAGCAGATGGGAGTGCCAGGGAGCTTAAGGAGATATATCAAGGGAGCAGGAGGATACAACTCCTTCTTAAAGGGGCAACATCGGAGGAGGTTAGAAGCGTCTTTGAGACAATAGAAGGGGTGAAGTCAGTGGAGATCAAGAAGGGGGATGAGGTAGGAGTGGAATGTGAAGTATTGTGCGAAAGTGATCTACGGGAAGAATTATATAATGTAATTAAGTCCACTTCGTGGATTCTTCTTGAATTCCATAACCTATCCACCTCTTTGGAGAGGATATTCAAAGAAATAACGAGGGAGAATGGAGATGAATAAGATAATCGCCATCGCCAGAAAAGAGCTTAGAGACTATTTCTTGTCTCCCATTGCCTATATTATTATTGCCATATTTTTACTGGTAAGTGGTTGGTTCTTTTTTTCTGCTTTTTTTGTGCTGGACCAGGCAAGCATGAGAGATTTTTTTACACTCCTGCCTGTAACTTTTTCTTTTATTATACCTGCCCTTACCATGCGCTCCTTTTCTGAGGAATTTAATCTGGGCTCCTATGAGATATTGATTACCTTACCGGTGGAAACTAGACAGATAGTAGTGGGAAAATTTTTAGGGACAGTGGTCTTTCTCGTGCTCATGCTTTTGCCTACCCTATTTTATCCCTTTTCCATAAATCTCGTTGGAGATCTGGATTGGGGTCCAGTGATTGGTGGATATATAGGGGCCATTTTACTTGGGGCATGTTTTGCAAGTATAGGGATATTTGCATCTTCCCTTTCTAAGAATCAGATAACTGCTTTTATTATTGGAACTTTGATGTGTCTTGTGCTGGCTATATTGGATAAGATGTTGTTTTTTCTTCCTGAAAGGTTGGTAAGCTTTGCTAATTATATAGCGGCAGATTATCACTTTCAGAATTTTGCAAAGGGTGTTGTGGATACTAGAGATGTGATTTATTTTCTCAGTAGCATTTTTTTATTTCTATATGTTACAGATATTTCATTACAGTCCAAAAGATAAAGGGAGATTGTTATGGCGCATAGATTAATTAAATTTGGACTTTATGCAGTTATACTAGTTCTCATTAATCTTATTGGACAAAATTGTTTTTTCAGATGGGATCTTACAAGGACAAAAATGTATTCCTTATCACCTTTGAGCATCCAGACGGTTTCTAATTTAGAGGAACCCTTAACTATAAAGGTATTTGTCAGTAAAGATTTACCACCTCCCTATAATACTTTAAAGAGATATCTAAAAGATCTCCTAGAAGAATATGCTTCTTATGGTGGTAAAAATTTTAATTATGAAATTTATGAAATAGGTCCTGATAATAAATATGCATCTATTGCAAGAGACTATGGGATTAGACCAGTACAGGTACAGGTGATTCAGAAGGATGAATTAAAGTACAAAAGTGTCTTTATGGGATTAGTTATTATTCATGGAGATGCCATGGAAAAGATTCCGGTTATAACTACTACTAACAGACTGGAATATCTTCTTACCTCTTCAATTGAGAAGTTAAAGGATAGGGTAAGCTATCTTCTTTCCTTAAAAGGAAAGATAGATGTAGATTTTTATCTTTCTCCTCCTTTAACTAAGATAGCTCCTCTCCTGGGGATAAAAGGACTTTCTTCCCTTAGATCGCAAATAAGGAAGGTAGTGGGAGAGTTAAATAAGGAAAATTATGACAAACTGAGGTTTAGGTTTATTCCCCTCTACATCTCCCGTGGGGAGGAAGAAAAATATTCTAAAAAGGGGATCCAGGTGCTTAGGTGGCCTTCAGATCCTGCCCACCACATAGAGGCTGGTAGTGGGGGGATAGGGCTTATTTTAAGATATAAGAGGGAAACCATTCCTGTGGCGATGCTCAGGGTTTACCGCATCCCATTGCTGGGTACCCAATATGTCCTTACAAGTCCTGAGGACCTGAAAGAGATCATTGAGACTAGTCTCCAGTCGCTTCTTCATATTAATCAGACCATTGGGTATCTCACAGACCACGGAACCTTGTCCCTTTATAAGAATCCTATGGTGCCCCTACCTTCAGCAGATGCCTTTAGGGAATTGTTGTCCCGTGCCTATGATATAAAGGAGATAACTCTCAAAAAGGGGATACCAGATGGTTTAAATACACTTATTATAGCAGGTCCCAGGCAACGTTTTACAGATTATGAGTTGTTTGAGTTAGACCAGGCACTTATGAGAGGGACCAACCTTGCCATATTCCTGGATTCTTATGTGGAGGATAGAAGGGCCCCTGGCCGGCTCATATCCAATGATACAGGATTGGAGAAGTTATTAAAACATTACGGGATAATATTACAACAGGGTATTGTAATGGATAAAAATTGTTATCATCAACAGATCTCAAGGGAGCAGGGG
>Ga0256914_1001888_pt1 | contig 18031 bp, 13 predicted proteins | sample HulkmetaG_FD_191571 | JGI IMG/M metagenome (GOLD analysis project Ga0256914, IMG submission 191571) | Hydrothermal chimney microbial communities from Main Endeavour vent field at the Juan de Fuca Ridge, Pacific Ocean - Hulk | ecosystem: Environmental > Aquatic > Marine > Hydrothermal vents ... | reverse complement strand
GTGACCCGGCCCACCCGGGTGATCCCCCTCCTTCACGGCGGGGATTCCTCTCGGCCGGAATTCCGCGGTCCGGTCCCGGCGGGGGAGCGGGTCCTGGCCTTCCATCCCCTGGCGGGAAGGCGAGTGGAGAGGAGCTTCCCCCGGCGCTGGTCGGGAAGGGGAATCCCGCCTCCGGCGGGGAACCTCGAAGTGGAAAGGGGCCGGGAAGGAGGATGGATCCTGTCCTGGAACCTCGGGCGGAGGTTCCGGGGCGGAGGATTCTTCCTTCGTTTCGGGCGCAGCCCCCTTCCTTCGTGGCGTATCGAGGGGGAAACCCTCCTCGGCGGCCGGAAGATGGCGGAGTTCCGGGGTTACGGAAAGGCGGTCATCCGGCCGTCCGGTCCCTTCGACGCCCTGCGTTTCCGGATCCTCGGAGGAATGGGGCTCGAGCCGCGCGACCTGGGGGCGGTCTTCCTGACCGGGAGGGATCCGGCGGAGGGGAAGGACTCCTTCCTGGAGAGGCGGCCTGTCCCGGGGGACCACCCCCTGGAGGTGAGGAATCCCGGCGGGCCCTCCACCCTGGATGTCCGGGTCCTGGGGGACAGGCTGGTCATGAAAGGATGGTGGAGGAAGGGGGAGAAGGGGCCCTTGCGTTTCCGCACTTTCCCGGGGGCCGGGTTCCTTTGGGCGGAGCGGATCTTCCTGGAGGTGGAAGACCTCTTTCCTTCCTGGGGTGCAGGTCCCTGGGAGGTTTCCTGGAGCCCCGGTCCGGGTTTTCCCGAGGGGAGAGGGGCCGTGACTCCCACCGGGGAGGGGAAGGGGTTCCTGGCCTCCGGGCCCTCCCCTTCCCATGGGAGGGTGGAGGGGGCGGCCTTGGCCTCCTGGAGTATCCTCCCTCCGCCCGAGGTGAGGAAAGAGGGGGGATGGGTCTCCCTGGAGATCCGGGTTCATTATCGGGGATGGCGCTTCCTCTCTCCCCTGGAGGAGGCCCTGGACAGGCCGCTCCTGGAGATCCGGGGCCGCCCCCTTCGCTTGGAGGCCACGGGGGAACCCGGCCCGGAGGAAATCCTTCGGAGGGGGTTCTGGCTCTGTGGCCGGCTCCTGGTGCCTCCCGGCGCTCCGCCCTTGAAGGAGTTCCTGGGCTTCCCCCACCACGAGACTCTCAGCGTGGAAAGGGTGGTTCTGAAACCCTCCGGCCGGGAGGCCCGTCTTCCCTCCGGACCGGTACCGCCCCCCACGGGCGGGGAGGAGGCCTCGGGTCTTCTCTCCCCGGGGAGGGGCCTGGAAGCCCTGGGACTGGCCCTCTTCCTCCTCGCCCTTCTCTGGCGGCGGATCCTCTCCCTCCTCGCGCGGGCCTTGGGGATCCTCGCCGGGGCGTCCCGGCCGGGGGGAGGCCCCGGAGGAAGGACGGCCTCTTCCCTGGGCTTCCTCCTGGCCTTTCCGGCGGGCTGGCTCCTGGCCCTGGCCGGCCTGGAGGGGCTCTCGATTCCCTTCTTCGTCTTCTCCTTCTACATGCTGGCCCTCAGGGCCCTGCCGGAAGGATCAGCCGTAGATCCTGCGGGCCACCTCGAACCGGAGGGCGAAGTCCCTGGCCATGGAGAGGGAACCCCGTAGGGTCTGGATGCCTCCCCCGGCGTATTCGCCCACGGAACCGAGACGCATGGCGTAGCCCGTGAGCCAGACCAGGGTGGCCAGGTTGTTCAGCCTGAGGGAGAGCCTTCTCAGGGTGAGGCCGAGGCGGTAGAAGAAGAAGGCCTTTCCCGGGATCCATTCCAGGGGATGAACCTGGAATGCGTCCCCCCTGATTTCCACCTTCCTGGGATCGAACTTCAGTTTCCTCATGGCGTAGCGGAGGGTGGGCACCCTGGAGGCCTTGTCGCCGATCATCTTCGCCGCGGCCCAATCGGCGGCGAGCATGTCCTTCGAGGCCAGGATCTTCCCGATGGGCACGGGGGTTCCTTCCAGGGGGCCCGGCCCCCTCAAGGCCGTGACGGCGTCGACGATGCAGAAGTCCGGCACCAGGTGGGTGTTCAGGGCCAGGAGGGCCTCGGGAAGGAAGGGGTGCATCTCCAGCCTCTCCCTGAGGGAGGAGGGAAGGCCCCACATGTTCTTCCAGCAGCAGGTGATCCTCTCGTGGACGTGCCGCTTCAGGGTTGCGATGTTGACCAGCCTGGTGGCCTCGAAGAGGACCTCGGGAAGGGAGATGCTCCGGATCCTCCCCTTGGGAACCTGGAGCTTGTAGAAGGGCATGGAGTCGAGCCTCAGGAGTTCCAGGCCGTATTCGTCCCTGAGCCTCCCGTAACCCAGCCGCTCGAAGGCCCTGTCCGCCGACCCGTCGCTGTCGGAGTCGACGACGGCGAGCCGGGCCGAAGGTGCCCTCTCCCGGACCCAGGCGACGGCGCCTTCCACCACGTGGGTGTTGGTGACGATGCCGCTGTACATGGAGGGCTTGTCGGAGGTCAGGTTGGGCTTGAAGAGGACGAATTCCTCCTCTCCCAGGTCGGGGAGGGGATCCAGTTCGTCCAGGGTCTTCTTGACCCCGGCCACGATTCCTTCGGGCTCGAAGCCCACCCGGGAGACCAGGACCTTCATTCCGCCACCTCCGCGGGGCGGACCTTCCGGCCTTCCTTGCCGGAGAGGCGGGCCGCCTCCATGAAGACCATCACTTCCAGGGCCTTCCTCCCGTCCACGGCGGGCTCTCCGCCCCGTATGGCGTCGCGGAAGTCCTCCAGCTCCTTCCGGTAGGAGGTCTGGCTCACCGGAACGGCGGGGTGCATGGCGAAGGAGGGCGTGATGGAGTGGAGCCCCCTCGCCCGGGAAATCAGGTTTCCCGCATGATAGAGCGTCACCTCCGGGGCGGTGAAGGCGGCCTTGACCCGGCCCTTCTCCCCCAGGATCTCCACGTGCCTCTGGAGGACGTCCCAGTTCTTCAGGCCCGGCGCCCAGAAGATCGTGATGGAGGCCCGGATGCCTCCTTCCAGCTCGGCCAGGATGGTCAGGTCCATCTCCTTGCCCTCCTTGCCGCCGGGAACCATGTCGGCGAAGACCCACTCCACCCTGGGATAGTCGAAATACCACAGGAGCAGGTGGATGAAGTGGCTGGCGTAATCCAGGAGCGCCCCGTCCTCCTCCTTGATGATCAGGCTCTCCCCCACGAGGCGGGCGGACTTGATCCTTCCCAGCTTGGCCATCTTCTTCTTGGCCAGGATGTGCTGGGGGAAGAAGCCGTAGAAGTGTCCCACCGAGAGGACACGGCCCCTGCGGGAGGCCTCTTCCACCAGGGCCTTCCCGTCGTCCAGCTTCTCGCACAGGGGTTTCTCCACGAAGACGTGGAGGCCCGCCTCCAGGGCGGCCTTGGCGTTCTGAAAGTGGTGGGCCGTGGGACTCAGCACCAGGACCCCCTCGATTCCGGACCGGAAGAAGTCTTCCTGGGAGGTGAACCTCCTCTCGGGAGGGACGCCGAATTTCTCCCCCACCAGGGCGAGCCTCCCGGAAGAGACGTCGCACAGGGAGCGGAGCCTGAATTCGGCGATGTTGAAAAGGTTGGGGATGTGCACCTCTTCGGCGATCTTTCCGCAGCCGAGAACGCCGACGGGGATTTCGTTCGTGGTCATGGATCAGGTCCTCTTCGGGTTTTCGAAGGGTTCCGGGCCCGGAGCCGGGCCCCGGCCGGCGCAGGCGAAGGGGGGATTATTCCAGAGGTGCCCGGCGCAAGTCCAGGATCTCCGCCCCTGGCGGCCGTGGGCCGGTCCCGCCGCCTTGGAATGGCCCTCTCCTTCCTCTAAGATCCCCCTCTTTCCGGGGGCGCGGGGCTTCGAGCGGAGCAGGCGAGGTGTCCATGAGGGTTTGTCTTCTCGGCAGGTTCTTCAACCTGAAGAACGGGGGGATCGGCCGGTACTCCATGGAGCTTTCCCGCGGCCTGGAGGACCGGGGGCTGGAGATCCGCCGGGTGAGCTCGGAGGACTCCCGCTGGACCAGGGGAGGCAAGATCCTCACCCTGCCGCCCTACATGCTCTACACCGGGCTGGTCATCCGCTTTCTCACCCCGCCCGGGATGGACGTGTACCACGCCATGGCCGTCACGGAGGCCATTCACCTCCCTTACGGGAAGCGGCCCACGGTGGTGACGGTCCACGACCTGATCCCCCTCTATTACGCCTGGAAGTACACGCAGACCCACTACGCCAGCAACCGCGTCAAGGCGATGATTTCGCGGATGTGGTTCTCCTGGTCCGTGAAGAGGGCCCGGAAGGCCGACAGGATCCTGGCGATCTCCCGGGCGGTGGCTGCGGACCTCGTGGAGAAGGCGGGGTTCCCGGAGGAGAAGATCCGGGTGGTTCCCAACGGGGTGATGGACTCCCTTGCCCCGGTGGAGAAGAAGGATTCCACCCCCAGGATCGGCACCTTGTCCTACCTGGATGCAAGAAAGCGTATACACATCCTGATCGACGCCTACAGGGCCTCGGGGCACCGGGGCGAACTCCTCGTGGCGGGGGACACCCTGGACCCGGACTTCAAGGCGGGGCTCCTCAGGAGGGCCGGCGGCGATCCGAGGATCCGCTTCCTGGGTTTCATCCCGGACGGGGAATTGAAGGATTTCTTCTCCTCCATCGATCTCTTCGTCTTCCCCTCCGCCGTGGAGGGCTACGGCCTTCCCATCGTGGAGGCCCTGGCCTGCGGGATCCCGGTGGTCACCATGGAAGACGCCGTCATACCGGAAGAGGTGAAGGAGCACACCCTGGTTGTACGGGAGGGCGATCTCCCCCGTGTCCTGGAGAATCCCCCCCGGGCCAGGCGGGAGGACGTGGAGTGGGCCCTGAACCACAGGTGGAGCCACGTGGTCGGAGAGGTGATTTCGGTCTACGAGGAACTGTCGGCGTCGCCGGGGGGAGGATGATCCTTGGCGGCCGGGGTTGAAGGACCGGAAACCGGCCGGTCGGACTGGGGCGGGCTCCTTCCCCAGTGGGGGGCCGTCGCTTTCACGGGCCTCCTCTCCCTGGCCCTCTCCTCGGTCCTGGGGCGGACCCTGGGGCCGAAGGATTTCGGGATCCTCTCCTACGCCCTGAGCTTCGCCGCGATCCTGGCGGTCCTCCAGGACGGAGGATTCCGGACCCTTCTCTTCCGGGAGAAGGCGAGCCGGCGGGAAGGGGGAGAGGGGGGACTGGGCCCTCTCCTGGGCCGGGCCCTTCGTTATACGGCCGGGGTCACCCTCGTCCTGGCCGGGTTCACCCTCCTCCTCCCTCTCGAGGACAGGGGCGCCCTTTGCCTCGCCCTGGTCCTCACGGGCCTGGGGGCGGTCTCGGGCTACGTCTCCTCCCTCCTGAAGGGAAGAGGCCTCTTTTCCAGGGAGGCCCTCTGGCAGGTCCTGACCCGGGTCTTCACGGCCGGGGCCGTCCTCGCCGCCCTGGCCGTGACCAGGAGGGTGGAGTGGATCCTCTCGGCCTGGTCCCTCGGCCTGGCCCTGGCATTTCTCACCCCTCCGGGGATGGGGACCCTGGCCGGGGAGATCCGGCGCCCCTCCGTGAAAGGCCCCGCTCCTGGAAGGAGGACACTCCTGGCCTTCCTGGCCATCGACGCCGCCACGCTGGTCTATTTCCGGTGTGACATGGTCCTCCTTCCCTACCTGGCGGCGGACAGGGCGGAGACCGGAATATATGCCTCAGCGTATCGAATCCTGGAGGGCGCCATCCTGGCGGCGACACCGGCGGCCCACATGTTCTTCCGGATCGTCCGGAGGAGGTGGACGGGGGGGGAGAGGGTGGCCTCCTACTTCTTCAGGGGGGTGGGCGCCATGGCCCTGGCGGGGGCCCTCTCCGGGGCGGCCGGGTTCCTGCTAGGGCCTCCCGTCCTCTCCCTTCTCTTCGGCTCCGACTTCTCCAGGGCCGGTCCGGTCCTGCAGACCCTCTCCCTCTCCCTCCTCTTCATCCTTCCCAACTTCTTCCTCACCCAGGGAGCCCTGGCCTTCGACCTGGAATGGCCCTACGCCTTCTCCGCGGCGGGCACGGCCGGGGTCAACGTGGCGTTGAACTTCTTACTCATTCCCAGGCTGGGCGCGGAGGGGGCGGCCTGGGCCACCTTCGCCTCGGAGGGGATGCTCGGGGCGGCCCTGCTCTTCTTTCTCGTCCCCCGGCTCCGCCGGGGGGTCGCAAGGGGGGGCGGAGAATGATTCCTGCGGCCGGGAAACCCCGGCGACAGGCTCAATCACACTTACCGTTTCTCCTCCCCCGGAAGTCCTTGAGGTGGCCGATGAGGGACTTGAATCCCGTCCAGAGGACGTTCAGGTCGGCCAGGCTCCGGGCGGTCACGAGGGAGCGAAGGATGAACTTGGGGTGGAGGTGGATCCGCCAGAGCCGGTTGCAAAGATCCAGGGCGGGGATGTCGGTCTTCATCATCACCCGGTCCATGCGGTAGCTCTCGTAGTCGTCGGGATCCACGATGAACCAGCCCTTCTTCTTGGCCTCCCACCACAGGGGCGTGCCCGGGTAGGCCACGAGGACGCTGGCCTGGAGGGAATCGCCGGCGTGGGTCTTGTAGAGCATGAGCTCCTTGGCCATCCGGTAGGTGGCCTCGGCCTCCTCCATGGTCTCCTCGGGGTAGCCCACCATGTTGGTCATGAGGACAACCAGGCCCTGGTCCTTGGCGTTCTTGATCCCCTGCTTGATCTCCTCGACGGTCTCCTTCTTGCGGATGACCTCCTTCAGGATCCTGGGGGAGCCGCTTTCGATGCCCACCTTGAGGAGCCGGAAGCCCGTCTCCTTGAGGAGCTTGCAGGTCTCCTTCGTGAGGAGGTCGGAGCGGGCGTTGGCCGAGATGGAGACCTTGCCCACCAGGCCCTCCTTCTTCATGAGGCGGTGGAACTCCCGGAGCCAATCCTGGTCCCAGACGGGACCGCTCTCGTTGTCGTCGAAGACCTCCCGCACCCCCCTCTCTTCGACGAGGGCCTTGATCTCGGCCACGACGTTTGCAGGTGACCGCAAACGGGCCGTCCTCCTCCAGAGGGCGTGCTGCCAGATGCAGAAGGTGCAGACGCTGATCCCCCGGGTTCCCTTGCAACCCCTCCCGGAGAGGAGGTAGGTGGCGGGTTTGCGGAGGTAGGCCTCGCCGTAGATCTCCCAGCGGGTCAGATCCCTGTCGATGAAGGGGACCCGGTCCAGGTCCTCCAGGAGGGCCGGCTCGCCCGTGGAATGGATCTCCCCGTCGTCCTTCCTGTACCAGATCCCGCCGGGCAGGTCGCCGTTGCGGCCCGCCAGGGAATCGGCCAGGCGGGAGAAGAGGAAGTCGTAGTCGCCTCCTACGAGGACGAAGTCGGCGCCGCTCTTCTCCATTACCTCCCGGGGAAAGAAGCTCGCATGGTCACCGCAGAGGGCGACCTTCGTTTCCGGCCGTTTCTCCTTGAGTTCCTGGACGTAGCGGAAATACCGGTTCGCAATGGGGGCCTTGATCTCCATGAGGAGCAGGTCGGGCCGGAAATCGTCGAGTCTCTTCTCGTACTCCCCGTCCGTGAGTTCCGGGTCGTTCTGGGCGTCCAGCCAGAGGACGTCGTGACCGTTCTTCGCGGCCCACGTGGCGGCCAGGGCGGGGAGCATGGGGTAGATCCGGACCTCGCTGGAACTGGAGTACCGGAACTGGCGGTTCTGCCCCAGCAGGGGCCTCTTGCCCTGCTCGGAGAAGGGGGGATAAGCGACGGCGATTTTCATCATGAACGGGGTCCCGGCGTTGGGCGGATCGCTCGAAAAAGTCCAGATTTCACGCTCTCGTGACGGTTGGAGAGGAAAAAAGAAACCGGGGGGAGGAGCCCTGTCAAGGCCGGGAGGGTTTTTTTGGGCTTCCCCTCTCTTTCAGGCCTCTTCCCTCTTCCTGGGTTTCCGGGGCAGGACCGATTCCCAGGAGCCGGAGCGGGCGGGAAGGTGGAAGGGGACCACTTCCACGGGGGAGCGGCCCGCCTCCTTTTCCCGGCTCCCTCCGAGCCTCAGGGCCAGGCCCCGGAAGAGGCCGTAGATGCTTCCGGCGCCGTAGGAGAGGTGGAGCACAAGGAAGGTCAGGGCCATGGAGAACAGGGAGGGGAGGAAGCGGAGGGGCCCCCTTCCCAGGGCGAAGGGAAGGGACACGGCCAGATCCAGGAGGAGATAGAGAAAGAGGGGGAGGAAAGGGATCCAGCCGGCCGCTCCCTGGGGCAAACCCCTTCCCGAGAGGACCCCCTGGAGGGTCCAGGCGGCCAGGAAGACCAGGTAGAGGAGGAAGCCCATGGGGGCCAGGTAGGCCGGGGAGAAGAAGGAGGGTTTCAGGACGAAGTGCTCCATCCTTCCACGGCCGTAACGGAAGATCTGGCGGGCGAAGGCGGCCAGGTTCTTCCTCTGGAAACGGTAGACCACCAGTTCCGGGTCGTAGTAGAGGGTCTTCCCCTGCTCGCGCAGGCGGTTGCAGAACTCGTTCTCTTCGTTGGGATAGAGCCTCTCGTCCAGGCCGCCCGAATCCAGGTAGACCTGCCTGCGGATGGCGAAGTTGCAGAGGATGAGCTCCTTCTCCGTGGCGGGCCGGAAACTCCCCTTGGCCTCGTAGCGGGCGCCGATTCCGAATCCTCCGAAAGGGGATGTCAGGGCCCGGGTGAAGCAGGCCTGCCAGAAGGACTGGTCCGGATGGGAGAGGGAGGGGCCGCCCAGGGCGTCCAGGCCGGGATCCTGGAAGCGCCGGGCCGCCTGGAGGAAGAGGTCCGGCGCCGGCTCGGAGTCGTCGTCCAGGAAGAAGAGGATCTCTCCCCCGGCCTCGCCGGCGGCCCGGTTCCTCTGGCGGGAAGGGAGGGTTCCCTTGGCCTGCAGGACCTGGATCTTCTCAAGGGGATAGAGGACTTTTCCCAGGGGGTCCAGGGCCCGGAGCCCCTTCTTCCACGGGGGGGCGGCGATGATCACGGTGAAGGTGGGAAGCGCGCCGGACCTGCCGGCGGCCCACTCCAGGTTCTTTCGAAGACGGTCGGTCATGGAGGACTCCGCCGCGGGTGCGGCGCGTTCACAAGTTTACGTAGAGGAGGAAATCGAGGAGGATCGAGGGGACGCAGCCGAAGAGCAGGACCCCGGCGGCGGAGAGGCCGATCGGGAAGGCCATGAGGCCCGGCCGCGGGGCGAAGGCGTCTTCTTCCCCGGCGGGGCGCATGTACATGTAGACCACGACCTTCAGGTAGTAGTAGAGGCTCACCGCCGAGAGCAGAAGACCCAGGCCGGCCAGGACGTAGAAGTGCTGGCGGAAGGCCTCGCTGAAGACGAGGAGCTTTCCGAGGAAGCCCGCCGTGGGGGGGATCCCGCCCAGGGAGAGGAGGAAGAGGGCCAGCAAGGCCGCGGCGCCGGGATGGCGGGAAGCCAGGCCCTGGAGGCCTTCCAGGGTCACGGCCCTCTCGTCCCCCCGCTCCAGCCAGGCCACGACGCCCAGGGCCCCCAGGTTGGAGAGGGCGTAGACGATGAGGTAGATGTAGACCGCCCTGATTCCGAGCTGGGAGTCGGGCCAGCTCGTGCCGGCCATGATGGAGTTGACGCCCACCAGGATGTAGCCCGCGTGGGCGATCCCCGAGTAGGCGAGCATCCTCTTGATGTCGGTCTGCCTGATGGCCCCGAAGTTCCCCGCCGCCATGGTGAGGATCGCCAGGGCGGGCACGGCGTAGCGGACCTCCCGGGGAACCAGGCCGGCGACGGAAACCATGAGAACGAAGGCGGCGGCCTTCGTGCCCGTGGACATGAGAGCCGTGATCGGCGTGGGGGCTCCCTGGTAGACGTCGGGGGTCCACATCTGGAAGGGGAAGAGCGATGCCTTGAACAGGAGGGCGGCGAAGATCATTGCGGCGCCCAGGCCGGCGATTCCCGTGACTTCGGGAGGCACGTCCCACTGGATGCGGAAGGGCGGGAGCTGGATCGAGCCTTTCCCTGCATAGAGCAGGGCCGTTCCGAAGATGAAGAAGGCCGCGGCGAAGGCGCCCAGGAGGAAGTACTTGAGACCCGCCTCCACGCCCCGGGGGCGCCGGGACCGGAAGGCCGTGAGCACGTAGAGGGAAAGGGAGAGGATCTCCAGGCCGAGGAAGCAGACCATCAGGTCGGCCCCGGAGATCATGAGCATTCCGCCCAGGGGCATGAGAAGGAGGAGGGCGTAGTATTCACCTTCCCTCCCGCCGTCCTCGTCCTTCTTCAGGAAAGGAAGGGAGAGGAAGGCCGTGAAGAGGGCCGCACCGAGGACCACCAGGTGGCCCAGCAACTGGGCCGTGTCCAGGGAGTAGGCCTCGTTGAAGAGGGAGACGGTGAAGCCCTTCCTCTCGGGGTAGATCGTATTCAGGCCGTAGAGGGCTCCCGTGCGGATCGCCGTAAGGAGGAAGGCCGCCAGGAGGAGGGCAAGGGCGAGCCATCCCGAGAGGGACTTCCTCCGCCCTTCCTCCATGGGAAGGACCTGGAAGAAGAGGACCAGGACGGCCCCCAGGGCGAGAAGGATGAGGGGCATGCCCAGCCAGGCGTCGCCTGCGGTGAACGTGAACTTCAACGGTTCCATGGCCTATTTCCCCCCCGCCTGGATGTTCACCACGCGCTGCTGGATCTTCCGGAGGGTCTTGTCCATCCGTCCCAGGAAGGGCGAGGGATAGACGCCGATCCAGAAGATCAGGACCGCCAGGGGGATGAGGACCCCCCGCTCGCGCCACCCGATGTCCCGCAGTTCCTCGTTGGCCTTCTTGTCCAGGGGCCCGAAGAGGACCCGCCTCACCATGGAGAGCATGTAGAGGGCCCCCAGGACGACTCCTGTCGCGCCGATCACGGCGAAGACCGGGTGCTTCTCGAAGGTGCCCAGGAGGATCATGAATTCTCCGACGAAGCCGTTGGTGCCAGGAAGGCCGATGGCGGCCAGGGTGGCCACCAGGAGGAAGAAGGCGTAGACGGGCATGACCTTGGCGATGCCACCGAAATCGGCGATCCGCCTGGTGTGGCGGCGCTCGTAGATCATGCCCACCAGGAGGAACAAGGCCCCCGTGGAGAGGCCGTGGTTCACCATCTGGAGGAGCCCGCCCTGGAGGGACATGAGGGTGAGGGCGAAAATCCCAAGGACGACGAAACCCAAGTGGCTGATGGAGCTGTAGGCCACGAGCTTCTTCATGTCCTCCTGGGCCCAGGCCAGGAGCGCCCCGTAGACGATTCCCACCAGGCCCAGCCCCATGATCCAGGGAGCGAACCAGGCGAAGGCCTCGGGGAAGAGGGGGGCGCAGAACCGGAGCATCCCGTAGGTCCCCATCTTCAGGAGGACGCCCGCCAGGATGACCGATCCCGACGTGGGGGCCTCGACGTGGGCGTCGGGAAGCCAGGTGTGGAAGGGAAAGAGGGGAACCTTGATGGCGAAGCTCAGGGTGAAGGCCAGGAAGCAGAGCACCTGGGGCGTCCAGGCCATGGGGGGCCGGGAGGCGAGTTCCAGGACCTGGACGGTGCCTTTCTGGAGCATCTCGCCCGAGGGGCCGATCTTCGTGCTCTGCAGGGCCAGGTAGAGGATCGCCCCCAGCATGAGGAGGGATCCTGCCAGGGTGTAGAGGAAGAACTTTACGGCGGCGTAGATCCTCCTGGGCCCTCCCCAGATTCCGATGAGGAAGTAGAGGGGGACCAGCATGAGCTCCCAGAAGACGTAGAACAGGAAGAGATCCAGGGCGAGGAAGGTGCCCAGCATCCCGGCTTCCATCACCAGCATCCAGAAGCAGAACTCTCTTTCCCTCTTCCGGATGTGTCCCGGCGCGGCGATCACCACCAGGGGCGTGAGGAAGGTGGTGAGCAGGATCAGCAGGAGGGAGAGGCCGTCGATTCCCATGTGGAACCGGACTTCCACTCCCAGGAAATCGGCGAACCAGGGGAGGTTCACCTCGTAGGCCACGCCCTCCGCGCCGGGGCCGTAGCCGAACCAGGCGGGAACGCTGAAGGCGAAGACCGCCAGGGTCACTGCCACGGTCCAGCGGAAGGCCCACTTGGGGGGCGCCATGAGAAGGCCCACCGCGCCGAGAAGGGGCAGGAAGACCAGGATCCCCGGCATACCGAAAAGGAGTGTCAGGATGTCTGCCATGCTCACCGGAGGACCCCCACGAGAACGATGATTCCTAGGACCAGGGCTCCCGCGGCGAACCATGCCGCGTAGGTGGAGACCCGGCCGTCCTGGATCTTGTTGACGGCGCCTCCCGCTTCGTCACATCTCCGGGCCGTTCCGTTCACCAGGCCGTCCACGACGAAGATGTCGAAGAGGGCGCAACCCAGGGAGACCAGTCGCAGGGGCGCCACCACCAGGAAGGCGTAGATTTCGTCGACGAAGAACTTGCCGTACGAGAGGAGATAGAGGGGCCGGAGCTTCCGGGCCATCCTGGCCCCCCATTCGGGACCGGCCTTGTAGAGGGCCCAGCCCGGCAGGATCCCCGCAAGGGCGCAGCCCACCCCGATGAGGAGGAAGATCCATTCCGCCTCGTGGCCCAGCCCGCCCGTCTCTTCGATGACCGCCGTGGAGTGCTCCACGAAGGGGCCGATCACGTTCAGGTGGCCGAAGAGGTGGGGAAGGCCCAGGAATCCCCCCAGGGTGGCCAGGACCGCAAGGACCACCAGGGGAATGGTCATGGTGGGGGGGGATTCGTGGGGATGGACCTGGCCGGGATCGAAGCGCTCCTTCCCCAGGAAGGTGAGGGAGAACATGCGGAACGTATAGAAGGCCGTCAAGACCGCCGTCAGGGCCCCGAGACCGTAGAGGGCCAGGTGGAAGGGATCCCCCCAGCGGGCGGTCTGCCAGAGGATCTCGTCCTTGGAGAAGAACCCCGAGAAGGGGGGCATTCCGGCCAGGGAGAAGGCCCCGGCCAGGAAGGTCAGGTAGGTGATGGGCATGTATTTCTTGAGGCCTCCCATCTTCACCATGTCCAGCTCGTCGTGCATGGCGTGCATCACCGAGCCGGCCCCGAGGAAGAGGAGGGCCTTGAAGAAGGCGTGGGTCGTGAGATGAAAGACGGCCGCCGAGAAGGCCCCTGCACCGCATCCGAGGAACATGTAGCCGAGCTGGCTCACCGTGGAGTAGGCCAGGACCTTCTTGATGTCTCTTTGGGTCACGGCGATGGCCGCCGCCAGGGCCGCCGTCAGACCTCCCACGAGGGCCACCACGGCCAGGGCGAGGGGGGCGTGGACGTAGATGAAGGAACACCTTGAGATCATGTAGACCCCGGCGGTGACCATCGTGGCGGCGTGGATCAGGGCCGAGACGGGCGTTGGGCCCGCCATGGCGTCGGGGAGCCATACGTAGAGGGGGATCTGGGCGCTCTTCCCCGTGGCCCCTACGAAGAGGAGGAGCCCGACCGCCAGGGCCAGGCCCTGGGTGAGCTCCCCCGAGGCCGCCTTGGAACGGAGGACGTCGTAGTCCAGGCTCCCGAAGTGGGTCGCCAGGAGGAAGAGCCCCAGGAGGAAGCCGAAGTCGCCGATCCGGTTGACGATGAAGGCCTTCTGCCCCGCCCTGGGCGGGGTGGCCTCGGGGGCGAATCCTTCCTCCCGGTCGTACCAGAACCCGATGAGGAGGTAGCTCATGAGGCCCACGCCCTCCCAGCCCACGAACATGAGGAGCATGTTCGCTCCCAGCACCAGGAGGGACATGGCGAAGACGAAGAGGTTGAGGTAGGCGAAGAAGCGGGCGAAGCCCTCGTCGTGGGCCATGTACCCGATGGAGTAGAGGTGGATCAGGGCGCTCACGCCGGTGACCACCAGGATCATCACGGCGGAAAGGCTGTCCAGCCTCAAGTCGAAGGCGGCCCGGAAGGCCCCGGCCTCGATCCAGGTGAAGCCCCGGGCCGTGAGGACGCCGCCGGGCTCCATGCCCAGGAAGAGGGTGAGGGCCAGGGCGAAGGCCCCCCAGACGGCCAGGTTGGCCACGATCCCGGCGGTCTTCTTCGGGGCCAGGCCGGCGTGGATCGCCCCCGAGACGGCGGCCCCCGCCAGGGGGAGGAGAGGGATCAGGAAGAGCAGGTTTTCCATTCGATCACCCCTTCAGGTCCGTGGCCGAGTCGGCGGAGACGCTCCTCTTCAAGCGGTGGAGGGCGGTGATCAGGGCGAGTCCCACGGCGGCCTCGGCGGCCGCCACGGCGATGACGAAGATCACCAGCACCTGGCCGTCCACCTCCCATCCCCTGTCCCTGGCGGCGGCCAGGAACACCAGGTTGGCGGCGTTCAGCATCACCTCCACGCTCATGAACATGACGATCAGGTTGCGGCGGATCAGAAACCCCAGGGCGCCCAGGCCGAAGAGGCATCCCGCCAGGACCAGGAGGGCCGATGTGGGTGCAGGCGGCACGGGTCAGGCCTCCTTTCTTCCCCCGGCCCCGGGACGGGCCAGGAGGATCACCCCCACAAGGGCGGCCAGCAGGAGGAAGGTGACCGCCTCGAAGGGGAGCAGGTACTTACCGAAGAGGGAATCGGCGAAACCGGAGCCTCCGGATACGGCGGCGCCGGCCTGGGCGGCCTTCGCCGAGAGAGCCGCCGGCTCCAGGGCGTCCCGGACGGCCCCCTTGGAAGAAGAGGCCGTCACCAGGAAGGCCGTCAGGGCCACTCCCGTCAGGCCCCCGGCGAGGACCGGGCCCACCGGCCCGGGCCGGAAGTCGGACCATCCCTCCCCCCGGCGGCCCAGGTCCAGGAGCATCACCACGAAGAGGAAGAGCACCACGATGGCCCCGGCGTAGACCAGGATCTGCACCATGGCCAGGAAGGGGAAGCCCAGGACGAGGTAGATGGCGGCCATTCCGGTGAAGGATCCCATCATGTAGACCGCCGAGACGGCCGGGTTGGGGTGGAGAACGATGCCCAGGGCGCACCCCAGGGTCCCGATCCCAAGGACCGCAAAGAGGGCCAGGGCGGCGGGCAGGCCCAGGAGGGCCCAGAGTCCGGCCGCCATGAGGACCAGGAAGACCCCGCTGGTCACGGGGGCCTTCCTCCCGGCCAGGTTGTAGACCGAGACCAGGATGCCCGAGCCCAGAAGGCCCGCCAGGATCCAGGTCAGGACTGGGGAGGATTCCACTTGTGGTACATCCTTTTCGTGTAATCGATCCGTTCTTGCAGCTTCTCCGCCGGGACCAGCAGGTCCTCCAGGTGATGGTGGGCCTTGGTCCGCGAATCGGTGGCCATGAGGAGGTCGCGGCTCATGATGATCGCCTCCTCGGGACAGGCCTCTTCACACATGCCGCAGAGGATGCAGCGGAGCATGTCGATCTGGAAATCCTTGGGTTCCTTCTGGATGGGGTCCTCCGACTCCCCCGGGTCGATGGTGATGGCCCGGGCGGGACAGACGAACTCGCAGAGCCCGCAGGAGACGCACCGGATGGACCCGTCGGGGTTTCGGGCCAGCACGGGCCTTCCCTTGGTGGAAGGGTGCCTGGGAAGGGGTTCTTCGGGGAACTGGATGGTGAACCTGGGGCGGAACATCTCGCGAAGGGTGAAGGCCATGCCCTTGACGATCTCCACCAGGGCCACCTTTTCCTTCCAGTCCAGGCGGTCCTTGCGGAGCACCTTTACGGGGACGGGCCGCCCCGAGGGTGTGGGCCCCAGGAAGGGCCGGGCCGCTTGGGGTACCTTTTCGTTTCCGTTCATCAGTAGATCCCCCAGATCACGCCGGCTCCCCCCGCCAGGACCGTGACCATGGCGGCGGGGAGCATGACCTTCCAGCCCAGGGCCATGAGCTGGTCCCACCGGACCCTGGGGAGGGTCCACCGGACCCAGATGAAGACGAAGAGGAAGAAGAAGGTCTTGGCGAGGAAGATCCCCGCCCCCAGAAGGACGTCCAGCACGGGATCGCCGAGGATGTGCTCCAGGCCGAAGAAGGTGTGCCCGCCGAGGAAGAGGGTGGTGAGCATGCTGGCCTGGACGAACATGGCGACGTATTCGCCCAGGAAGAAGAGGGCGAATCTCATCGAGGAGTATTCCGTGTGGTAGCCCCCGACGAGCTCGGGCTCGCACTCCACCATGTCGAAGGGGAGCCTGTTCGTCTCGGCGAAGGAGGCGATCCAGAAGAGGAGGAAGGCAACCGTCCCCACGGGGAAGCGGAAAACGTTCCAGAGCCCTTCCTGGGAGAGGGCGATGCCCCTGGTGCTCATGGTCCCGCTGAAGAGGAGGACCGTGGCCATGGCGAGCACCATGGTGAGCTCGTAGGAGACGACCTGGGCGGCGCTCCTGAGTCCGCCCAGGAGGGAGTACTTGTTGTTCGACGCCCATCCCCCCAGCAGGATCCCGTAGACCGAAAGGGATGTGACGGCCATGAGGTAGAGGATGCCCACGGGCATGTCCGCCACGACCAGGGGGATCTTCTCGCCCGCCACGGTGAGGGTGTCTCCCAGGGGGATGACCGCGACGGCCAGGAGGGCCGAGCCCGTCACCAGGGCCGGGGCGAGCTTGAAGAGGAAGGGGTTGGCCCCGGCGGGAAGGAGCTCCTCCTTGAAGAAGAGCTTGATCCCGTCGGCCATGGGCTGGAGGAGGCCCCAGGGGCCCACCCGGTTGGGGCCGTAACGGTTCTGGATCCAGCCTGCGACCTTTCGTTCCGCCAGGGTGGCGTAGGCGGCCACGCCGAAGGCGAGGCCGATGAAGAGGGCCACCTTGAGAACGGCCGCCACGAGGAAGACCGTCACTGTCCGTCCTCCTTTCCGGCGCCCTGGAGCAGGACCAGCCGCCTCAGTTCTTCCAGGATCCTTCCGTCGGGAGCGGCGTCGCCCGGGGGGGACAGGGCGGGACGGATCTCCTGCCTCTTCCCCTCGGCATTGACGAAGGTGCCCGACTTCTCCGCCCAGCTCGCCCCCGGCAGGGCCACCTGGATGGCTCCCTCCAGCCCTCCCAGGACCCTTTCGATCAGGACCACCGGTTTTACGGCGCAGAGGCTGAGGATCTCCGGCGGAAGGAGGGAGAGGAGCCTCTCCCCGGCCAGGAAGACCAGGGACGCCCCGGAGATGGCCGAGACCAGGTCCTCCTTGTGGACAGAGGGGAGCCCCAGCTGTTCCAGGCCCCACCTGTTGGGGCAGGGGTCGTCCGTCCTGAGATGCCTGTCGCCCCGGCCCGTGGGAGGGGGAGACCAGAAGCCCTTGAAGCCCGCCTCCTCCACGAGGGAGAGGAAGGCCTGGCCCTCCTCCACGGTGAGGAAGGGGCTGGCCAGGGCGAGGAGTCCCTTTCCTGCTTCCCGGATCAGGCCGGCCGCCCGGGCCAGGGCCTCCTCCATGGGGCGTTCTTCCAGGCGGCCCTCGAGGCGGACCTTGGCGAACCGGAGGCGCCCCTCCAGGTCGTTCAGGTCGTCGAACTCGAGCCGCCCCTGGTCGCAGATGAACCACCCGTTCACCCGGGAGTTTACCCTTGGACGGATCCTCCGGACCACGCCGTGGCGGGCCACGTCCAGGTAGATGTTGCACCCCCTCGAGCAAAGGGGGCAGATCGATGGGACGGGGGTGAGATCCCAGGCTCTTTGCTTGAAACGGAACTTCTTGAGGGTCAGGGCTCCCACGGGGCAGACGTCCGCCAGGTTGCCCTGGTAGTATCCCGTCAGGGGGCGGTCGAAGAAGGTGGAGATGTAGGACCGGTCCCCCCGCTCCACCACGCCGAGCTGGGCCCTTCCTTCGAATTGCTTGAAGAAGCGGACGCACCGGGTGCAGAGGATGCACCTCTCCCTGTCCAGGAGGATCACGTCGCCCAGATCGACGAGCTTCTCCCTGCTCCGGCGGGGCTCTATGGTCCGGCCCTCGAGCTGGCCTGTCTGGTAGGCGTAGTCCTGGAGCTTGCACTCCCCCGCCTTGTCGCAGATGGGGCAGTCCAGGGGGTGGTTGAGGAGGAGGAACTCCATGGCCTCCCTGCGGGCCTCCAGGGCGGCCGGGGAGTGGGTCTCCACCTCCAGGCCGTCCCTCACGGTTTCCCGGCAACTCACGCCCAGGACGCGGCGGACCGTCTCCTTGCCGTCGGGCCCCTTTCCGCGCTGGACGAACTCCACCTGGCACATCCTGCAGGAACCCACCTTCTCCAGGGCGGGGTGGAAGCAGTAGTGGGGGATGTCCAGGCCCAGGGTGTCGTTG
>Ga0256914_1001887_pt1 | contig 18060 bp, 19 predicted proteins | sample HulkmetaG_FD_191571 | JGI IMG/M metagenome (GOLD analysis project Ga0256914, IMG submission 191571) | Hydrothermal chimney microbial communities from Main Endeavour vent field at the Juan de Fuca Ridge, Pacific Ocean - Hulk | ecosystem: Environmental > Aquatic > Marine > Hydrothermal vents ... | reverse complement strand
GTTTTGTTGTTATTCCAAAAAATCGCTTGTGTATCTTTAGTATATAATCTTTCCATATCTTCTCCCTACTTCTCTAATGCCATACGCACGATGTCTGTAACGTGTGTTTCTGGTCCATAAACTTCGATGTAAAGACCCATTCTATCAGCAGCTTCTTTAATATCTTTAAGCCCTTTTTCATAGTTTGGTCCACCACGTCTAACGTAGATTTTAACGCCTACTTCTTTGAGCTTATCTTGGTAGTTTTCAAACGCTTGGATAATTCCTGTAAATGTTTTTGCAACATCTGTAAAGTTAGCAATTGCTCCACCAATAATAAGAACTTTTCCTCTACCTTGAGCATCTTTTTCTCTTGTCATAAGGTCAAAAAGTGTCTCAGCATAAAATTTAGTCTCACCTGTTGTTGGCCCACCAGAGTACTCTCCGTAGTTTGCTAAATCTTCGATTCCTGCCATGTCTGCAATAGTATCAGCGTAAACAACTGAAGCACCACCACCAGCAACCATTGTCCAGATTCTAGCTTCTGGCTTAAGTAATGTAAGTTTTAAAGATGCACCAGTTTTAGAATCTGCAAGTTCAACTGCTTCCTCTTCTGGAGATTTGTTCTCCATACCAAATGCTGTTGGGTACTCAACGTCGCCCCACTCAGAAACCATCATAAATCCAGCTGTATCATCTAGTTTTGCAACCATATCAAGAAGCTCAACTTTTTTACCTTGAAGTACAAATGGGTTAATTTCAAGGTATGCAAAGTTTAATTCACGGTACGCTTTAAAGAAACCAATACAAAACTCAGCAAAGTTAGCTTTGTCTGCTTCTGCAACATCAGCAGGAACATTTGCTCTGATTGCTTCTGCAATCTCTTCTTCAGTTGCAGTAATAGGGAATGAAACTTCTGTTACTTTTTCGTCCCAACCCTCTTCAACTTCCATTCCACCTTCAGCAGACATATAGATAACATCGTTATCGCCTACACAAGTGGCAGAAACATAATACTCTTCTTCTTGTGTGTGAGGCATAAACGGCTCAACTAAGAAATGACTTAAAGTATCTACACTTGGCTCTCCTGTTGGAGTATCTCCATCAAATGCAAAGAAAACTTCTTGCTTTTCACTTGATTTCTCATCAATCCAAGAAGTAGCTTTTGCTAAAGAGACATCTCCTGGTTTAGAATCTTTAAAAAGAACCAATCCATTTTTACCTCTTTTTCCAAAAAGCATATCAGGTTTTGCTACCAAAGTCTTTTCACTTAACCATGACTTTTCTTTTGCAATCTCTTGTAATTCTGCTCCATTTTGAACCAATACTGTTTCATAAGAATAAGTAAAATCTGGAAAGTACTTATCCCAATGTCGAGCTAAAATCGACTTTGCGTCGTATTCTCTAATCGCTTTTTGAGCCATCGAGTTCTCCTTGTTTAAATTGTGTTTGATAATTCTACCATTAGGAGGATTTAATGTCTACTGTTGTTACTTATACTCGTTTCTAACTTTTTTTATATGTGTATTTTAGGAACATCTAACTCTTTACAAGACTCTATTCCATAATATTTTAATTGATATTGTACCTTTTTGTGACTCACCGTGTAACAATTTTTCTCTATCTTGTGTAACTCTTTGACCTGCCAATAGGGTTCATAGAAAGGATAGGCAAAGTGTTTACTTTTGTCATCAATCAGATAGAAGAATGATTTGTGAAAAACAATGACCGATGAAAAGAGAAGCATAGAGACCAACACAATCCGATAACCCAATCTATATGCCACTTGAAACTGAGGAAGTCGCACATCTATTGTCTTTTGATAGGTCAAAACCATCAACACCACCGAGACAATCACATAGGGAGCAAAATCGGTCATGATAACCTGCTGACGCAGAGAGAGCAGAACAGAGAAGATAAATGCCGTAAAGGAGATGTACCACAAGATATCCTTCTCCTCTCGCAACCATATACGATAGAGGGCATAGAAAAAATAGAGAAAAACCAAAGGGGAAAAGAGTGCAATATAGAGTCCAAAAAGCTCCAAAAATCGCCCCTCTGGTCTACCACCAATCTCTAAACCATTAAAGTAAAAAAGTGAAAAGAGTGAGAGTATTATGGAGAGTGCAAAGAGTTCGTGGTCACGTTTTATGGCAAAAAAGATAGCAACAGGGATAAAAAAGATAAGGGAAGCATCATGGATAAACAGAAGCAAGAGCATCACAACTCCTTGCCATACTCTCTGCTTCTTTTCATGTAAAATAATAAAACTTAGGACTAACGCAATAACGACTACAGCGATATTAACTATCACTGATGCCGTAATAATACCTGGTAAAAGTGCAAAAAATGTGGTAACAAGATAGGCTGTCTCTCTCTTTTTAAAATAGATTTTACTCACTTTATAAAAGAGGTAGATATTCAAAAAAGAGAAGAGCAGAAAAGGGAGACGAAAATCCAATGTGGTCAAAAAAGTATCATCAAAAAGATGGATTAAAACCCCCAATACTCTATCATCTGTATAGTAGAGCATCGCCTCATTTGGACCAATGGGCAGGGTGGTGGCGAGATAGTAGAGTGCTATGGTATAAAAAAAGATAAAACTGGCAAAAGCAACACGACTCATCAGACCACTTTAAAGTTTTAAGAAGTTATCCAACATCTCATATCCATGCTCACTCATAATCGACTCTGGGTGAAACTGAACACCATAAACATCTTTTCCCTCTATCTCTATCGACATAATCTCATGGTCATCTTTGCTATAAGAGGTTGGCACAATATGCGATGGTAAGTTCTCTTGCTTCACGGTCAAAGAGTGATAACGTGTTGCTCTAAACTCCTCGGGTAGCCCTTTGAATATCACCGTATCTCTCTCCACCTCTATCTGAGAGGTCTTGCCGTGCATCATGTTCTTAGTGCGAATCACCTCCCCCCCAAACGCTTGGGCAATGCTCTGATGTCCCAAACAGATACCAAAAATGGGCGTAGTATCAGCAAATGCCTCTATCACATCAAGTGTCACCCCTGCCTCATTGGGCGTGGCAGGGCCAGGAGAGATAATAATCTTCTCAGGGTTCAACGCCTTTATCTCCTCTACACTCATCTCATCATTCCGAATCACTCTCAAATCAGCCCCAAGCTCTAAGCAATACTGCACCACATTATAGGTAAAACTATCATAGTTATCTATCATTAAAATCATAAAATAAATTCCTTGTGAATATAAATGCCATTATATCCAATTATTTTTTTAATGCTAACTTATCTTCGCGGACTCTTCAAACTGATACCCATTGCCTCTTTTATCTATTTGGTGACTCTGCTATCATAATAACTATCTTATCAACTTGTAACCAAGTTTTAGATAAAATCGCGACAATAATTATAATTAGGGATAAACGAAAATGAGTATAGAAAAAACCAACGTAGATATAAAAACATTAGTAGAAAAGTATAATACTCCTTTATATGTATATGATTTCAATAGTATTACAGAGCGTTACGAGGAGTTAAAAGGGGCATTTGATGGGAAAAAGTCACTGGTTGCTTATGCTGTAAAATCTAACTCAAACTTGGCTGTTATTCGCCACCTTGCGAATCTTGGTGCAGGGGCTGATTGTGTGAGTATTGGAGAGGTCAAACGTGCCTTAAAAGCAGGGGTTAGTAGGTATAGAATTATCTTTTCAGGTGTGGGAAAAAAAGATGAAGAGATACGAGAAGCACTCTCTTTGGGTATTCTACTTCTCAACCTAGAGAGTGAAGCTGAGATGAAACGGGTTGAGATGATAGCCCGTGAGCTAGAGGTAGAGGCTCGAATATCAATCAGAGTAAATCCCAATGTTGACCCCAAAACACACCCTTATATCTCAACAGGATTACATGAAAATAAGTTTGGTGTAAGTATTGATATGGCAAAACGGATGTATATTTATGCCAAAAAATCAGAAGTATTAAATCCCATAGGTATTCATTTTCATATCGGTTCTCAGCTTACTGAACTCGCTCCCATAGAGGAGGCGTGTAACATTGTAGCCGATTTGCTACGCTCCCTTCAAGCCCTTGATATTGAGATTAAATTCTTTGATGTTGGTGGTGGCTTGGGTGTGGTCTATGATGATGAGGTGACGATTAATCCTGAAGCCTATGCCCATGTGATTACCCAAGCGATAAAAGGGTTGGATGTGACTATTTTGTCAGAACCTGGACGATATATGATGGCAAACTCTGGTATCTTTTTGACCAAAGTATTGTATGAAAAGGTCAATGGTGATAAACGATTTGTAATTATAGATGGGGCGATGAATGACCTGTTGCGTCCAAGTCTCTATAACGCTTATCATAAAATAGAAGCTGTGCAAAAAGAGGGTAAGACGAGCCTTGCAGATGTGGTAGGTCCTGTATGTGAAAGTGGGGATTTTTTAGGCAAAGATGTTGCCTTACCTCCTCTTGAACACAATGATATCTTGGTGGTTCACTCGGTGGGTGCGTATGGTTTTACCATGTCGAGTAACTATAACACCCGAGGAAAAGTAGCTGAGGTTGCAGTATTCGATGGGAAAGATTATCTTATTCGAGAGCGTGAGAGCTTTGAAGACCAGATACGTCTCGAAGAGAGTTGTGATAGCAGTTGGCAAAAATAAATAGAAGAGAGTAAGGGAAAAATATGACACTTGATGAACTACGCATAGGAATTGATAAGATAGATGATAAGCTACTAGAGCTTTATAATGAGCGAATGGAGTATGTTCATCAAGTTGGAGAGCTAAAGAACACCACAGGGGCTCCTATCTATCGACCAGAGAGAGAGCAGTCGATACTCAATCGTCTAAAAAAGAAAAACAGTGGAAAACTCACCAATGAGGCTATTGATGCACTGTTTATAGAGATGTTTACCGTGGCTAGAAATCTTGAGCTTCCTGAGCGGGTTGCCTATCTCGGTGAAGAGGCGAGTTTTACCCATCAAGCAGCCAAGAGTAAATTTGGAGCGATGAGTTCCTATCTCCCCATCAACTCCATACAGGGTATCTTTCGAGAGGTGAGCAGAGGAACAGCAAAGTTTGGTGTTGTTCCAATAGAGAACAGTTCCAATGGTATTGTAAGCGATACCATCCACTCTTTAGATGCGTTTAATCTAAAGATTATTGCAGAAGCTGTGCTTGATGTGCATCTTGCGTTTGCAACGCTTAGTGAGGTAAAAGATATTAAGCGAATCTACTCCAAAGATATCGCCTTTGGTCAATGTAGGAATTTTTTAGAGGATTTGGGGTTTGATAATGTGGAGTATATTCCCGTAGAGTCTACAATAAAAGCCATAAAAATGGCATTAGAGGACAAAGAGGCAGCAGCCATCTGTCCAAAAGTCGCTTCTACTCTTTATAGATTGCCACTTCTTTTTGATAATATTCAAGATGCAGATAATAATAGAACACGATTTTTTATTATTAGTAATTTTGAAAATCTTCCTTCTGATTCAGATAAAACTTCTATTTTGGTACGTCTCCCCAATACCCCTGGGGCATTGGTAGAGTTTCTAAATGATTTTGAGAAGTCAAATATCAACTTAACCAAAATCAAATCACATATTATAGAGGGAGAATCACTCTTCTTTATAGAGTTTGATGGACATCAAGACAATGATAATATTCAAAAAATTGTTAAAAAACATGGAACGTGTATTAAGATACTTGGTTCATATGTGAAAGAGACAGATGATGTTTAAAAGTAGAGAGCAAAAGGATAGTAATGAAATTTAATGACGCACTAAAAGATATTAAAATCTATGAGGCAGGAAAACCAATTGAGTTGGTGGTAAGAGAGTTTGGAATCGCTCCCCAAGATGTGGTAAAACTCGCCTCCAACGAGAACCCAAAAGGGTGTAATCCAAAAGTTGCCAAAGCAATTGCTGATAATGCCCATAAAGCATTTTTATATCCAGATGATAGTTTTTATGAGTTAAAAGATGCTCTTGTCAAGCGATTTGAGGTGACAGATGAGAATATTATTATCGGAGCAGGGTCAGACCAAGTGTTGGAGTTTATCTCTCGTGCCTTGCTTGTGCCAAATGATAAAGTATTGATGTCAAAAGTGACCTTTGCGATGTATGAGATTTATGCCAAGCAGATGGGAGCTAAGATAGTCCGAACACCTAGCTATCAGCACAAGGTAGAGGAGTTTATCCACGCCTATCATGAGCATAACCCAAAAATCATCTATCTCTGTACCCCAAACAACCCAACAGGAGATGCAACTTCCAAAGAGGATGTGCTAAAGATTATAGATGCTGTTGGAAAAGATACCATGATAGTGGTAGATGGGGCGTATATGGAGTATGCTGCTGCCAAAGATGAGGCGTATCGTATTACGCCAAATGATATTATTGGTTTTAAAAATGTTATCTATTTGGGGACATTTTCAAAAGCGTATGGATTGGGTGGAATGCGTGTGGGTTATGGGATAGGAAATAGCCCAATGATATCAGAACTTTATAAGATGCGACCCCCTTTTAATATCTCAACCCTCTCATTGGTCGCAGGAATAGAAGCGTGTAAAGATGAGGAGTTCGTAAGAGATTCAATCGCTCTACATACCCAAGAGATTGGTAGGTATGAGGCGTTTGCAAAAGAGAATGGATTTGAGTATATAGAGAGCTACACCAATTTTATCACCTATCTTTTCCCTGATGAGATGAACTCTACAGATATTTCTGATAGACTATTTAGAGAAGGAGTCATCATTCGTAACTTAGCTTCATATGGGATGAATGCCATTCGTATTACCATCGGTACGCAAAAACAGAATGATAGATTTTTTGAGATGTTTAAAAAGGTTATGGTTTGAATAAGTTTGGGGATTTAAAAGAGAAAAGTATTGAAGAGTTAGAGTCGATTGCCCAAGAGGTACGAGATAAGATTTTAGCAACGGTCAGTAAAAATGGTGGACACTTAAGCTCTACCTTGGGAGCAACAGATATTATCGTGGCGATGCACGCTGTTTTTGATGCGACAAAAAATCCCTTTATTTTTGATGTTTCTCATCAATCCTATGCCCATAAATTGGTAACGGATAGATGGGAGGCATTTGATACCCTACGTCAATTTGGAGGCTTAAGTGGCTATACCAAACCAAAAGAGTCTGATAGTGACTACTACATGGCAGGGCATAGCTCTACCTCTATCTCACTCGCTACAGGTGCAGCCAAAGCGATTGCCCTAAAAGGTGAGCAGTGTGAGCGTCTACCTTTGGCACTTATTGGTGATGGAAGCATGAGTGCAGGGATGGTCTATGAGGCGATGAATGAGCTGGGTGATAGAAAATATCCTGCCATTATTATTCTCAATGACAATGAGATGAGTATCGCTTCGCCTATTGGGGCATTGAGCCGTATTCTCTCACAGACGATGGCATCCCCTTTTTATCAGAAATTTAAAGCCAAAACCAAAGAGATGTTAGAGAACTTCCCTGAGAGTGCTACCTATATGGCAAAACGTTTTGAGGAGTCCTTTCATCTTATTACCCCAGGAATTTTGTTTGAGGAGTTGGGATTGGAGTATATTGGTCCAATTGATGGGCATAATATCAGCTCACTCATTGAGACACTAAAAATTGCTAAAGAGATGCAACGTCCTGTAATTATTCATGTTCAAACCACCAAAGGTAAAGGGTATGAGGTAGCAGAAGGTGTAGGAAAAGAGCATTGGCATGGGGTAGGGGCGTTTGATGTTCGAACAGGTGATTCTCTCAAAAAATCAGCACCAAAGGCTTCAACGGCTATTTTTTCTGAAACACTGGTAGCTTTAGCAGATGAAGATGAAAAGGTTGTGGGGGTAACGGCTGCGATGCCAAGTGGTACAGGAATGAGCCAAGCCCTAGAGAAATATCCTGAACGTTTTTGGGATGTGGCCATCGCCGAGCAACACGCCGTCACCTCTATGGGACCATTGGCAAAAGAGGGATTTAAACCATTTTGTGCCTTGTACTCCACCTTTTTACAACGAGGCTATGACCAAGTGATTCATGATATCTGTTTGATGAATTTAGGAGTAGCTTTTGCGATAGACAGAGCAGGGCTAGTAGGAGAAGATGGAGAGACCCACCAAGGGGTGTTTGATATCTCATTTTTAAGAGCTATTCCGAATATGACCATCTTTGCACCATCCTCCAATGAGACGATGATAAAAGTGATGAGGTTTGCCAAAGATTTTGAGACCCCATGTGCCTTTAGATACCCAAGAGGAGCATTTGGTTCGACTCTTGAAAGTAGCAGTGCATTTGAGCTTGGAAAATCAGAGATAATTCAAGAGGGAAAAGAGACACTCTTTATCGGTTATGGAAATGGTGTAGGTCGAGCGATGGAGACAGCCAAACTAATGGAGAGTACTCCTACTATTTTAGATTTACGTTTTGTAAAGCCACTGGATATTGCTAAACTAGAAGAGTTAGCAAAAACCCATAAAAAATGGTTCGTTTTTAGTGACAGTGCCAAAATAGGAGGGGTCGGTTCAGCTCTCTTAGGAATGCTATGTGATGCCAATATCAGAGATGTGGAGTTGACCACCTTTGAGTATGAAGATGAGTTTATTACGCATGGAAATACAAAGCTTGTTGAGGAGTCTTTGGGGCTTTTGCCTGAGCAGTTGGCAAAGAGGATTAACTAGATGGCAAAAGAGTACATATTTACCAGTGAGTCGGTAACAGAGGGTCATCCTGATAAGATGGCTGACCAAATAAGTGATGCAATTTTAGACTATATTATTGAGCGAGACAGTACAGCACGGGTGGCTGTTGAGACACTTGTGAGTAATGGGTTTTGTGTGATTGCAGGTGAGCTTAAAACAGAGACTTATGCACCGATGCAGGAGATAGCCAGAGAGGTTATTCGTGAGATTGGGTATACCAATGCAGCGTTTGGGTTTGACTATCGTAGTGCAGGAATTCTCAATGGGATTGGGGAGCAGAGCAGTGATGTGAACCAAGGGGTTGACCAAGAGAGTGGAGAGCTAGGAGCAGGTGATCAAGGGATTATGTTTGGGTATGCTTGTAATGAGACTCCTGAACTGATGCCTCTTCCGATACTTTTGGCTCATAAGATTACAGCAAAATTAGCAGAGGTGCGTAAAAATGGAACAATTCCATTTTTACGACCAGACGGCAAGGCACAGGTAAGCGTGAAATATACAGATGGTAAACCTGTGGCAATTGATACCATAGTGGTCTCAACACAGCATAATGATGATGTTTCACAAGAGATTTTGCGTGAAGCTGTCATTACAGAGGTGATAGAGGAGGTGATTCCTAAAGAGTATCTTCATGATGAGATTACTTACCATATTAATCCAACGGGGAGATTTGTTATTGGTGGACCTCAGGGAGATGCAGGGTTAACAGGTCGTAAGATTATTGTGGACACCTATGGTGGCTCTTGTCCTCATGGTGGTGGTGCATTTTCAGGAAAAGACCCTACCAAGGTTGATCGTTCAGCAGCGTATGCTGCTAGGTATGTGGCAAAAAATTTGGTGTCAGCTAAAATTGCAGAGCGAGTGACCATCCAATTAGCATATGCAATAGGTGTGGTGCAACCTGTCTCTATAATGGTAGATACACATGGTACTTCTAGCGTGGATGAGTTAGAAATTGAAACATGTGTCAGGGAACTTTTTGACCTCTCACCAGCAGGTATTATAAAAGAGCTTAATCTGTTGAGACCCATCTATAAAAAAACAGCCTCCTATGGTCATTTTGGTCGTGAAAAGATGGGCTTTAGTTGGGAAAAGACGAACCGAGTTACAGAAATTAGAAACTATCTAAAATTGTGACTTTTAATAGATAATATTAAAGAAGTGCTTAAGCTACTTTTGCTATAGTTTGATAACCAAAAATAAAGGAAATAAAATGGCAGTAAAAATTTTAGACACATGTATTAACTGTGCGGCTTGTATCGACGAATGTCCTACAGAAGCAATCGTAGATGAAGATGATAACCCAACGGGAGAAGAGATTTACTACGTATACGAAGATAAATGTGTTGAGTGTGTAGATCACTTTGATGTTCCAGCATGTGCTGAAGCATGTCCTACAGAAGAGTGTATTGTATGGGATGAGCCAAAAGATGGTTTAACTCTTCACGCAGATAGAGGTGCTCCAGGTACAGATGTAGTCGAAGACTAGTTTCTATTTTTACAAACCATTGGTATTTTGCCGTGGTTTGTAACCTTTTTTATTCTTATTTCTCCTCAACTTTACAAAAAAATCTTTTTTTAATTCTGTTCTGATATAATCCCATCTCAAAATACACCCGTAGTGTGCAACCAATTGTATCACTAATTTATGGAGAAAATCGTGGAACAAACATTATCAATCATTAAGCCAGATGCAGTAGCTAAAAATGTAGTTGGACAAATTCTTGCTAGATTTGAAGGAGCAAACCTTAAAATTGCAGCAACAAAAAAGATTCAACTTAGCCAAGCAGATGCAGAAGCATTTTATGCTATTCATGCAGAGCGTCCTTTCTTTAAAGACCTTGTAGAGTTTATGATTTCTGGTCCAGTTGTAGTAACTGTACTTGAAGGTGAAAATGCAATGCAGATAAACAGAGACCTCATGGGTGCTACAAACCCTGCTGAAGCAGAAGCTGGAACAATTAGAGCTGATTTTGCAGAGAGTATTGATGCGAATGCTGTTCACGGTTCAGATTCAGTAGAGAATGCAGTTAATGAAATTAACTTCTTCTTTGCACAAAGAGAGATTGTATAAGGTATCATTATCTATGAGAATAGTTTTTGATAAAATTGGTCAGAGTCCAAAGCCTTTTGATTTAGAGGTTGATGGTGTAGCTCTTCAGGGAGTTTTGACCAAGAGTGGTTATCATCGGGTTCGTTTAGAAGGAGAGCTTAAGGGTGCTACAGAAGTGGCATGTGATAGATGTGGTGAGGTGTATCTATATGATATGGACGATTCACTACGTTTTACTTTAAGTGATGAAGTTATCGAGACTGAAGATGATTTAGATATAATCGAATTCATTGATGGGGTGATAGACCTTGAGTTTATAGTTCAAAGCGAAATATCCTCCATAAAAAACTCATATCACAACTGTAAAAGTTGTGAAGATGATACTGAAGAGTTCGAAAAAGAATTTTAGATAAAATAAAAATTAAGAAACAAAGGAACATACCATGGCAGTACCTAAGAGACGAGTGAGTAAAACTAGAGCAGCAAAGAGAAGAACACACTATAAATTGACATTACCAAGACCTGTAAAAGATGCAGATGGAACATGGAGAATGCCTCACCATATGAACATGACAACTGGTGAATATAACACAACCAAAGAAGCGTAGTAGCAATCCTCATGATTAGAATTGCTATTGATGCAATGGGTGGGGACTTTGGTCCCGAGCCTATTATTGAAGGTGTTATCCAAGCACTTGACGAAAGACAGTTTTTTCCTATACTTGTAGGAGACAGAGAACAAATTACCTCAATCCTTCCAGAGTATTATCTTGATAAGTTAGAGATTGTACAATCTTCTGATGTTTTTTCTATGAGTGACCAAGCGACACAAGCATTGAAACGAAAAGAGTCTACCATCTATATGGCTGTAGAGTTGGTTCGAGATGGAAAAGCAGATGCTGTGGTTTCAGCAGGACATTCAGGTGCAACCATGACATTGGCAACACTTCGTATTGGTAGACTGCCTCATATCTCGAAACCAGCCTTAGCAACACTCATGCCCAATAAGCTAGTCGGAGCTAAAACTCTGCTTTTAGATGTGGGAGCTGTTACAGATTGTACAGCAAAAAATCTCTATGAGTTTGCTATTATGGGAGAGGTTTATGCTAAAAAAGTATTAAATCTTCGTCGTCCAAAAGTTGGGCTTTTGTCCAATGGAGAAGAGGATAGTAAAGGAAATGCACTCACCAAAGAGGCGTTTAAATTGATGCAAAATGTTCCTGGATTTAAAGGGAATGTAGAGGGTTCTGATATCTTCAATGGCTCAGTTGATGTGGTCGTTTGTGATGGTTATACAGGGAATATTGTCCTTAAAGCGAGTGAAGGTGTGGTCTCCACAGTTTTTGATCTGATGAAGACACAGATACGAAAATCTATCCCTGCGAAGATTGGGGCGTTTATGATGAAGAAAAAAGTGTTTAAAAAGCTCAAAGAGAAGGTGGATTACGCAGAATATGGTGGTGCACCTTTACTTGGTGTTAAGGGTTGTGCTATTATATCGCACGGGAAAAGTAATGCAAAGGCGATTAAAAATGCCATTTTTCAAGCCATAGATTACAACGATAAGAATGTAAATGAGGCGATAGAAGAGCTACTTACTAAAAACAACGCATAAGGGAAGATATGTACGCAAAGTTTCATGCGATAGGGGCGTATGCTCCATCTAAAGTATTGAGTAATGCTGATTTAGAGAAGATGGTGGATACCACGGATGAGTGGATTTTAAAACGTACAGGTATCTCGGAGAGACGAATTGCTGCTGATGATGAGTATACGAGTGACATGGGGGTCAAAGCATCCTCTTTGGCAATAAAAAGGGCAGGACTAGAACACTCAGATATTGATTTAGTGGTGTGTGCTACGGTCACGCCTGATTACTTCAATATGCCCTCTACGGCATGTGTTATTTCAGATAAACTGGGTATTTATAATGTTCAAGCATTTGATATTAGTGCCGCGTGTAGTGGATTTGTTTATGCACTCTCGGTTGCCAAAGCATTTGTCGAGTCGGGTATGAAAAAGCACGTTTTGATTGTGGGTGCAGAGAAGTTCTCTTCTATTGTTGATTATACGGATAGAACGACTTGTATTCTCTTTGGAGATGGTGCAGGTTCTGCTGTTATCTCAGCAACTGAGGATAAATCAGAAGCGATAATTGATATTCATGCCAGTGCCGATGGCTCTTATGCTGATTTTTTAGTTACCCCAGCACCTGGTTCGATTCATCCTGTTTCTCAACAGGTGATAGATGAGGGTCTAAACTTTGTGCAGATGAAGGGAAATGAGACCTTTAAACTGGCTGTAAGAACGCTCACCAAAGATGTTAAAGATATTCTTTTAAAAAATAAGATAGACTCCAAAGAGATACCTCATTTTATCCCACATCAAGCAAACTATCGGATTATTAAAGCTGTTGGGGATGCTCTAAAAATGGATGAGAAACAGGTGGTGTTAACGGTAGGTAAATATGGAAATACCTCAGCCGCTTCTATCCCTATGGCGATTAATGATATCTATGAATCAGGGCGACTCAAAAAGGGTGAGCTAATGCTTCTTGATACCTTTGGTGGTGGTTTAACGTGGGCGAGTGCGTTACTTCCATTTGCAGGAGAGACACTTTAGTCTCTTCTTTATTTTTTAAGCCACACCTCTGTCTCTCTTTAACCACGTATTAATACCAAATCAGTAAAATATCAACAGTTATTTTAATATCTATTTTTTATCATATTTATTTTTTATTGCATCTATTTTTTAGGAGTTTTGATTGAATCCAATTGTTGAAAATATCAAAAGTGAAATATCAAAAGTTATTGTGGGTCAAGAGAAGTTGATTGATGGTCTTTTGATTGGTCTGTTAACCCGTGGTCACATACTTCTAGAGGGTGTGCCCGGGTTGGCAAAAACAACAGCAGTTAATGCGTTAGCAGGTTCATTGGGGCTTGATTTTAAACGGGTACAGTTTACTCCTGACCTTTTGCCTTCGGATATTATTGGGACAGAGATATATGACCCCTCCAATAACACTTTTAAGATTAAACAAGGACCTGTTTTTACCAATCTTCTTTTGGCTGATGAGATAAACAGAGCTCCTGCGAAGGTACAATCAGCACTGTTGGAGGTGATGCAGGAGCGACAAGTTACCATTGGGGATGAGACGTTTAAGATTGATTTGCCTTTTTTGGTAATGGCGACACAAAATCCTGTAGAGCAAGAGGGGGCATATGAGCTACCTGAGGCACAGCTTGATAGATTTTTGATGAAGATAGTGGTAGGCTACAATACCAAAGAGGAGGAGTTAGAGATTGCAAGAAGGGTGGCAAATAATGGCTTTGGGAAGATAGAGCAGGTGGCCAGTTTGTTGGATTTGGAGCGTATTCGTAAAGAGGCGATGGATATTCATATGGATGAAGAGGTTGAAAAGTATATTATTGACCTTGTTTTTGCTACGCGAAATCCAAATGATTATGGGATGGAAGTGGTAGCACCCTATATTCAGTTTGGGGCAAGTCCACGGGCAAGTATTGATATGTATAAAGCTTCTAGGGCAGTGGCATATCTGCGTGGAAGTGACTATGTCTCTCCAGTTGATGTGGCATATGTGGCGAAAAATATTCTGCGACATCGTATTATTTTGAGTTATGAGGCTGAGGCGATTGGGGTGACACAGGATGTCATTATTGATAGAGTTTTAACAGCTGTTGATATTCCATAAAATGAAATAGTAAATTATGAAACATGAACAGTAAAATCAAAAAAATTCTTTTAAAAACTAAGAAGCAGGTTTTTGGAGATATGCTTGGTAACAACCCTTCACTTTTTCAAGGGGAAGGGTTTGAGTTTTCGGAACTACGGGAGTATGTCTATGGAGATGATATTCGTAAGATAGATTGGAAAACCACAGCAAAGCTTGGAAAGCCTTATGTTCGTATCTATCAAGAGGAGAGAGAGTTAAATGTGGTCACTGCTGTGATGATGGGTGGTTCAACCTATTTTGGGACAGTAAGACAAAAATCAGAGCTGATGAGTGAACTTGTAGCCTCTATTGGTTTTTCGGCGATGAAAAATGGCGATCTCTTCTCCAACCTTATTTTTGCAGATAAGCTTTATGATATAAGTCGTCCCAATAAAAAGTTTTTTGCGATAGAGGATATTCTCAACAGAATGGACAGTTTTGAGGTGCTTGATAAAAAAAGTGACCATAGACTTTTTTCGGATGTGATATTTAAACGTCTTAAGAAAAAATCTTTTCTTTTTGTTATTTCTGATTTTGTGGGTGATGTGGATTTGACACTGCTTAGTAAAAAACATGATATTGTGGCGATAATAATACGAGATAAGTTTGAAGAGAACCCTAAAGAGTTGGGATATTTACGGGTGATGGATATGGAGAGTAGCCAAGTTTTTGAGGGAAATATTGGATATAAAGAGTTAGAGACCTATACCAAAGCGTTGGCTGAAAATGATACCAAACTCCATGCCCACTTTAAAAAAAATAGCATACGTTTTACAAAAATATATACCGATGAAGACCCATTCTTAAAATTGGCTCGTCTTTTTGGAGGTCGCAGATGAATCATGAATTAAGAGATATAAAACCACTCCTAGAGATACCTGATAATAGCTATGAACTTCTTATAGGTGGGTTGAGTATTGCTTTGATTTTGGCACTGATAGCAGTTGTTTTTTTGGTACAAAAAGTGTGGAGAGACAAAAAGATAGATAAGCAAAAAATCTATTTTGAAGAGTTTAAAAATATTGAGTGGAGTGATTCTAAAAAAGCAGCTTATGAGGTGACCTATTTGGGCAGACTGCTCTGTGTGGAGCCGAGAACAAAAGAGATTTATTCTCAATTGGTTCCCATGCTTGATGCCTATAAATATAAAAAAAATGTTCCCACAGTAGACAGTGATACACTTCGACAATATAATCTCTTGGTACACATTCTTGATGAAGCAATTTAGTTTTGAACTCCCTTGGCTTCTTGCCCTTCTTGTTCTTTTTTTACTCTGTGCAAAGTTCTGTAAGGTTAAAGGGAGAAGTATCTATTTTCCTCATATGGAGTTACTGTTAGCCGACAAAGTGAGAAAAAACTCATTGATTGTTTGGCTTAAGTGGTTTAGTATTGTGGGTGCTGTTGTGGCGATGGCATCACCTGTACTGATACAAGAGTATACCAATTCAAAACGTGATGGACGGGATATTGTACTGATTATTGACAGCAGTGAGTCGATGAAACAGGCACGTTTTGATGCAAAAGATATGAAAAAGAATAAGTTTACTGTTGTCCAAGAGGTTGCCAGTGATTTTGTGGCAAGTCGAGAGAGTGACCGAATAGGGCTAGTAACGTTTGCAGATATCGCTTTTGTCGCCTCTCCGTTGACCTTTGAGACCAAATTTTTGCAACAAATTATAGGAATGCAACGTATGGGAGTAGCAGGAAAAAGAACGGCGATTAATGACTCATTGGTTCAGACCTATAATATGCTCTCTCACTCAAAGGCAAAATCAAAAATTGCTATTTTACTCACCGATGGGATAGATAATATGAGTAAAGTCCCCCTATCAGAGGTAAAAAGTTTGGTAGAAAAAAGCCCAGTGACACTCTATACCATAGGAATAGGTACAAGTAGGGACTATGATGGTAAGTATCTTCAAGAGTTGGCAAAAGCAGGAGAAGGAGAGGCTTTTGGAGCAAGTGATGCTCAAACTTTAAGTGAAATTTATCAGCAGATAGATGAACTAGAGGCATCAAAGATAGAGGCAAAAGTTTATACCAAAGTGACTTATCTCTATATTTATCCACTCTTTATTAGTATCTTATCTCTGTTACTGTTTATCTATTTTAGAAATATGAGGGGGTGAGTGTGAGTTTTGTAAATCCAACATTTTTTTGGGTAATGTTTACCCCTCTAATACTTTTTGGGTATCTAATTTTGACACATAAGGATAACTTTTTACAGATTTTTGATAAAGAGGTACTCAAAAGACTAAGTAGGGGGGATGACGCGTTGCCCTTAAAAATACGTAATCTTCTCTTGATATTTTCTCTTTTCTTTATGATTGTGGCGATGGGCAGACCTGTGATTGATCATGGTGATAAAGTAGTTAAACTAGAGGGATTGACTGCAGTGGTTGCTTTGGATATCTCAGGTTCCATGCGTTCAAAAGATATCTACCCTAACCGTTTGGAGTTTGCCAAAAAGAAGATGATGACACTTTTTGACTCCATGCCTACCGATGAACTCTCGGTTGTGGGTTTTGCACACTCAACTTTTGCCATTGCCCCATTCTCCTCGGATAAAGCTACCCTTAAACAGATAGTAGAAGGCGTTAGTGATAAGTATATTAACATGGCTTCTACAGATTTTAGAGCGTTGGCAAATTTTTCATCTCAACTACTCAAAGAGAAAAAAACAAAAATATTGGTACTCTTTTCTGATGGTGGAGAGAGAGAAGATATTGTAGAGTTTGCCAAGATTATCAAAGATGAGAAGATTTCGCTCTATGTAGTGTTGGTAGGGACAAAGGAGGGTTCACCTGTGCTTGATGTCGATGGAAAACCTGTAAACTATCAAGGTAAAATTGCCATAACACAGAGAAATGATGCTTTAGGGGATATTGCGATTGAGAACAGTGGTGCATTTATGATAGCAACCACAGGAGATGAGGGAATCAAAAAAATGGTAGAGATTATCAAATCAAATCATCAAAACAAAGAGCAAGGAGAGGTAACTATTCATGACCGAGAAGAGTATTTTCACTATCCATTGGCAGTGGCTCTTCTGTTTCTATTTTTAGGGTCTATCTCTTTACCAAATATAAGCAGTTTTAGTAAAACATCAAAAAGAGAAGATAATGATTAAAATCATACTAACACTAACACTAATATTACCTCTCACTCTTTTTGCAGAGATTCTTTTCCCTTTTCAGATAATTGAAAAAGCAAACAGTGCCTATCGTCTAGGCGACTATAATCAGAGTAGTAAACTGTTTGATAAACTTAAAAAAGATGATCTCTCTGTCTATTATAACAGGGCTAATGCTGAGTATAAAGCAGGAGATTATAAACGTGCTTTAGAGTCCTACGCGAAAGCAAAAGGGGTAGATGAGGCGAGTAGGAAGCATAATATTGGCAATATCTATTTTAAGAAAAAAGATTGGGATATGGCGATAAGGAGTTATGAAGCCTCACTTGCCGTGAGAGAGGATAAAGATACTCAATTTAACCTTGAGTTGGCAAAGAGTAAGAAAGAGGAAAAAAAGAAAAAAGAGCAAGAGAAAAAGAGTGAAGAGGATAAAGATAAGAAAAAAGAGGACGAAGAGAAGAGAAAGAAAGAGGAAGAGAAGAAG
>Ga0256914_1001886_pt1 | contig 18082 bp, 17 predicted proteins | sample HulkmetaG_FD_191571 | JGI IMG/M metagenome (GOLD analysis project Ga0256914, IMG submission 191571) | Hydrothermal chimney microbial communities from Main Endeavour vent field at the Juan de Fuca Ridge, Pacific Ocean - Hulk | ecosystem: Environmental > Aquatic > Marine > Hydrothermal vents ... | reverse complement strand
AGGATAGGCTATTTAAAGCAAATCCAAGTACAATTGACAAGGTCTGTCCAGATGTTTAGGATAAAAATCGTTCTCACTAACTGTCAGGTCTTGCCGTATGGGCGATTAGCTCAGTTGGATAGAGCGTTGGCCTCCGGAGCCAAAGGCCGTGGGTTCGAATCCCGCATCGCCCGCCACTTTTCTGTCTCCCTGTCTATAATATCCATACTTGCACAATTTTGTCCGGCTCTATAATTTAAAGGAAATAATAAAAAGGTGGGAATGTTACCATGAGCATGAGGATTTTTGGCCTTAATAGACTCTTTGTCATTTCAGCAATCTCTGTATTTGTAAGCTCGATTTGCACCTTGGCAAGGGCTGAACTGAACATAGTCCAGCTTGCCCAAACAGACTCTAGGGATGAATTTTTTACAGTTGCCCTTGGAGACGACTATGCATTTTGGAGCCACTATAACGATGGGATTTATGTATGGAATACATCAAATCCTATTAATGCTGGCCAAAAGATTTCAGACGACAAGGAAGTGACTGTGCTTTCTGCCTCTGGCAATAAATTGGCCTGGATTGACGACAGTGACGATATACAGGTCTGGGACGGTACGACCATCCACGAAAAGGAAGACGATGTGGTAGATACAATCTCCCTTTATGAAGACAACCTTGCATTTGTTGAAGAAGATAACGAGAACTTTTTTCATAAAAATACAGAGATCTTCCTCAGAATTCCTGGAGAAAAGATACAAATAACCCACAACGACTACGATGATATACAACCTTCTTTATACAGACATACATTGGCTTGGGTGGGTAAACACGACGGTGACAACTTTGATCTCTTTTATTGGGACGGCCAAAATGACTACAAACTTACAGACACTGACGGCGACGATTTGGAGCCTAGCCTGCAAAATGGGGCCATAGCCTGGACAGAATATGACGGTGACGATTTTGAAATATACTACTGGAATGGAGGGGCAAATATTAAAATAACCGATGACGAGGATGACGATAGATCGCCTATATTACGCAACGGCAAGATAGTCTGGATAAAAGAAAGGGGGTCATGCCAAGATATATATATGTGGGATGGCTCTCAAATAACTCAGCTGACCGATAGATGTTATGACAGGATAAGATCTCTGGATTTTAATGGTAAGGCAATAATCTGGTCTGCCCAAGAAGATTCGGAGAAATCGGTTTACTACGCCCAACTGCCTGGAAGCTCAAAACAATTCAATGGCTGGTGGTATAATCCGGATGAGCCTGGGACAGGCATTGCCACAGAAATAAAGGGAAACAAGATATTTCTAACCTGGTTCGTCTATGACCAGTTTGGCAGGACCACATGGTATTCTGCAAGCGGTCCCATGTCTGGTGAAGACAGCTTTACAGGAAGCCTTTTTTCTTGGACAGGGTGGCCTTGGGGGGAGCCTTACACCATTCCAAAACCAGAGATAGTTGGGACCATAGTAGTTATACTAAATGAGTTCCCAAGCCATTCCATTACCTTCACTGCCACTATAGGTAACACTGTGGTGACCAAAACCCTCAAACCCTTTATGGCAGATTTTGCACCAGGCCCTGAAAATCCTAGGCGTCTTACCGGATGGTGGTACGATCCTGCCTACGATGGCATGGGCTTCTTTTTAGATGCCCGTGGCGGCAAAATGGCAATGGTATGGTACAACTATAGAGAGGATGGCAGCTCCAGATGGTGGACATCAGACGGGGTGTTTGAAGACGATGCCACAACCTATAACGATTTCCTTGATGGCTGGCAAAACGGCCAATGTCCAGGTTGCCCATATAGGTTACCAAGCCTAATTGCAGGTCAAGGCGGGCCCATTACCATGGTATTTATAGATGAAACTCATGCCACCTGTACAGTTGGAGACACAACCCTCCACCTGCAACGGTTTGATTTTTAAATATCATGGCCAATTATCTCGATAACATAAGAAGCATGTCTTAAATGTCAAAGGAGATCTAACAATGTCTTATACTTATAAATTAATTTTACTTATCTTCCTGTTTGTCTTTTTTATTGTTCCTGTTTCCTGCTTGGCAAACAATTTTACTGGCATGTGGTGGGATGAAAGCAAACCTGGGACAGGGGTGTTCCTAGGTTTTACAGAAGGAAGCAACGGTGTTTGTGGCTCATGGTATCTGTATGACGAAAGAGGGGCTCCCCAATGGTTAACATTTATTGGCACAGTAGAAAACAATAAGCTTCAGGCAACCCTATACAGTTTTACCGGCCCTGCCTTTGGACAACCATGGGACAATACACAAGTCAGAGGAGAAGCCGTCGGAAACATCGACTTGGATTTTTCCAATTCAGATTTTATTGCTATGAACTATGAAGTCCAAAGACAAACAGGCTCTTTACACCTTACAAGATTTTCCTCAAAATCTTGCGCCGGTTCTCTCTGGTGGGATATATCAAAACAGGGGCAAGGAATAGCACACTTTCACTTTCCTGGTCCATCAGGCCAAGAACTTCCTAGCCTTGTTTGGTATGTCTACGATTCAAATGGTAACAGCATCTGGTATACAGCCACCAGCAATTCTGATACATCCACCTACGATGTATGGAAATTTAGCGGCCCGCCGCTGGGAGAAAACTGGGATCCTGAACTTGTAAAAAGTGAAAAGGTTGGGACAATAAACGTCGATTTCGAACAAGCCTTCATACAAGACATGGGAAAACCCGTTGATAGCATAAACATAGACATGCGGTTCTCAGTCGATGGAATAAATGGGAACCTCTCCCTTAGACCATTTGTATGCCCTGTTGCCGTACCAGAGAGGTAGATGGCTCTTTGCTTGCTGATTCTGCGCCCTCCTCAAGAGGAGGACGCAGGTGCATACATTTCGTATTTTTATGAAAATCACAAATCTTGCCAGCCTAGCTCATGTACTCTGGAAACTCCTCGAGCTTTACAATCACAACCCGCAACCAATATTTAGAGAGGCTGGACTAGATCTTGAGAAACTCAAAAGGCCTGGGGCCCGTTATGATATAGAAAATCTCGAAAAGGCCTGGGCTATGGCTGCCTCTGTTATTAACGACCCATGCTTTGGCCTAGAAGCTAGAAAGGTATGGCATCCTTCGCACTTTGGCGCTCTTGGCTATGCCATGTTATCTAGCGAGACCATCCTTGAGGCCCTGTTACGCCTGGAACGCTATCACAAAATCATAATAGGCTGGAAGTTTATCAAAACCGTACAAACTGACAGTACGCTAAATATCATATTGGATTCTGGCCCTTCAGGCTCAAGAGAAACCTATCATAGGATAGATGCATTTATGGCCATCTTGTTGGAAATCTGCTCCTTAAATCTTCAACGAAGACTTATTCCTATTCGGGTCGAATTCCGTCACAAAAGTCCCAAAGGCCATCAAGAAAAGTATCACGAACTCTTCGGCACTATTGTGAGATTCTCTGCTCCCAAAGACACTTTAATAATCCCCCTCAACGTTGCCACAAAATCCCTTACTGGAGCAAATGCTGACCTTTCCAGGGTAAATGAACAGGCTATGACCTCGTATCTGGCCAATATAAATCAAGACAACCTTATTGAACAGGTTCGCTCAACTATTGCAACACACTTGCCTACGGGAAATGTCAGTGAGGAGCTAGTTGCCAACCGCTTCTGCTTCTCTTCCCGTACACTCCAAAGACGATTAAGCAAAAGGGGAACAACTTTTCAAAAACTCCTTGATCAAGTCAGATTTGAACTGGCCCAGAAATATCTTAAAGAATCTGAAATAAGCATGACGGAAGTCGCCTTTCTTCTTGGCTTTTCTGACACGAGTTCCTTTTCGCGAGCCTTTAAAAGATGGACAGGGAAAAGCCCGCGCCAGTATCTTAATTCCTTGTCTTTTCAATAAAATGTCTACTACCTATAAATGGTTAAGAAAAGGGCTTGACAACTCAAAAAGGGCTACATAGGTTTCCTGTCCAGCTTTAATATGACGGACGCCTTCAGGAACAACAATTGCCGAATCACTGAAGGCTATACGCTTTAGCCTGCTTTCTTCAACAACAGGCATGGTGAAAAAACCCCATCCTGTCAAACATGTTTTAGCAAGTAAAAGCTGAGTCCAGTCTTCCCTTCCCTTTACATCACTCCCTATAGTTGCCTTTATAACAGGTGGAAACTCGTCTCTTCTGCCCATTAAACGGAGAATAGCAGAAAGGGCGATAAACATGAAGGCTACATAGTTTGAAGGTGGCCCTCCTGGCAGATTAAATACCAATTTTTTACCTTTTACCCCCATACACACACCTTTTCCTGGCCCCATTCTTACCCTTTGAAAGAGAAACTCAACACCTAGCTCCTGGAATGTGGAAACCACAAGATCCCTTTGACCGTCAAGGACACCGCCACTGGTTATAACCACATCAAAGTCTGCCAAACACAAATCAAGGAGCTTATGAAGGGCAACCGGTTCATCCCTGCAAAGCAAGGCCTTGGCCTTGATACCGTAACGTCTGAGCCAAGAATAGATGGTGGAACGATTTGAGGGAAAAATCTTTTCTGACTCATCAATCTTTCCCTCTTCAGCAAGCTCGCTTCCGGTTGCAACTATAGCAACGGAGGGACTTCGTACTACCTTTATTCTAGAAACCCCCGCCCCTGTCAGAAGACCAACTAAAGGAGGAGTCAAAACAGTCCCTTTTTTTAAAAGGAGTTCCCCTTTTCGAATGTCTGCCCCCTGTTTTAATATATTTCTGCCAACGAATGTAGAGGCCCGGCACAAGACCCTATGATCGCCTTGCAGGTCAGCAAGCTCCTGAGGCAAGACAGCATTGGCTCCACTTGGAATCCTTGCGCCTGTCATTATCCGAACCGCTTGCCCCTTACCAATCTCAAGGACGTCTTTTTGCCCTGCCCACAAGGTCCCAGATACAATCAAACGTACAGGGGAATCTGACGATGCATGGACAATGTCTTCTGCCCTAAGGGCAAAACCGTCCTTTAAAGAGGAATCCCTTGGCGGAGAGTCCACAAGACAAAAGACGTCTTCATCAAGCACTCTGTCAACAGCTATTGAGGCATTGATCTCCTCAGAACCAAGCTGCTCGACACCAGAGATTATCGCCTTGGCCTTACTGAAGGAGATCATCTTTTGTGACCCTCCATGAAAATCGTTCCATTGTCCAATAACACATTACACTCAAAAAAAATGATTCTCAGAACATCAGCACATATCTGGGTTATTTTTCCTGTAATTTTTGCTTCTAAATCAAAGCCCTGCTTTTTTATTAAGAGCCAGCAACTATCATTGATGGATGGTCAAATCAAAAATCTGCGGACCACTTGGTTCCGGCAGGGGTATCTTTTAGCACTATGCCTTTTTGGGCAAGGTCTTCCCTTATCTCGTCAGCACGCACCCAATCTTTTTCTTTTCTGGCCTGATCCCGTTCATCAATAAGGACCTGAAGCTCGGACAGAGAAAGGCCCGATGCCTCAAGGGCAGCCAAATTTCTTTTTTCTATGTAACTCTCTGGATTTTCAGAGACAATGCCAAACAAATCCGATGCCTCAACTATCTCTCTTGTGCACTCCTTAAGCACCTCACCGTAGAAGGACGAGGGCCTTTTCCGGCTGGCCTCGACTATCCGATTAAGCCCTCTGACCGCGTCAAAAAGATGCCCCAAGGCCTTGGCAGTATTAAAATCGTCTGACATAGCCGTCTTTATCCTTTCTCCAAGACCTTTTATAAATGTTATGGATTCTTTGATATGGTCTGGCAGGGGTCTCTGTTTCTTTACAGGCATGGAAATTACCTGTTGAGCCTCAAAAAGTGCCTTGTAACACCTATCCAAGGCTGACGTAGCCTCCTCAAGACTCTCTCTAGAATAATCCAAAGGGCTTCTGTAATGCTTGGATAACAGAAAAAGCCTAAGAACTTCTGGATGATAGCGGGTAAGTATATCCTTGATCGTAACAAAGTTACCAAGAGACTTGGACATTTTTTCACCCTTGATGGTGACAAAACCGTTGTGAACCCAGTATCTAACAAACTGTTTGCCAGTTGCAGCCTCTGACTGGGCTATCTCATTTTCATGATGAGGAAAGGCCAAGTCCAAACCGCCCCCGTGAATATCAAAGGTCTCTCCCAGATATTTCATGCTCATGGCTGAACATTCGATATGCCAGCCTGGCCGTCCCTTGCCCCATGGACTGTTCCAGCTAGGCTCATTGGGTTTAGCCCCTTTCCATAGGGCAAAATCAAGAGGATCAACCTTTTTTTCTCCAGGCATAATACGTGCCCCTGCCATTAACTGTTCAAGATCTCGGCCTGAAAGTTTTCCATAGTCTGAAAATTTCCTAACAGAAAAATAGACGTCTCCACCTGATTCATAGGCATAACCTTTTTTTATTAACCGCTCGATTAAGGAAATGATTTCTGCCATATGCTCTGTGGCTCTTGGTTCGATATCTGCCCTTTTAACCCCAAGGGCATCCATGTCTTCGTAAAAATGAGCAATTTCCCTTTCTACAAGCTCTCTGGTAGAAATACCCTCTTCCCTTGCCCTGTTGATTATTTTGTCATCTATATCTGTAAAATTACGGACAAAGACAACATCAAAACCGGTCTTTCTCAAAAACCTAACGATCACATCAAATACAACCGCACTTCTCGCATGACCTATATGACACCTGTCATAGGCTGTTATTCCACATACGTAGATACCTAACTTACCTGATTCAAGGGGGATAAAGGCCTCCTTCTTTCTGGTAAGTGTATTGTATATCTTTAAGTCCATCCTTGTATTCCTTTATCTTGCAACCTTTATCATGATTTTTACACAAAAGAATGACATTTAGAAAGTGATTTCTTGAAGCCAAGATATTTCCAGAGTAAACAGTATCCTGCAATTACTGAAAAAAACAGCATGACTGCAGAAAAAAACCAAGGTTGCTAGAACATCCTTAGACAAGTTGCCAGGATGACAAGATACCTTCTCTTCTTGACTTCTGGACAAAAATCCACTATATCTTCTGCAATTTGATTTCAGCCTTACAATATATTGTGTATAGAATTGCTGTCGTCTAAACTTACTCAACAGGCAGGAGGTTAAAAAATGGAGCTTGAGCTTCCACGTACATCTTTGCCGCTATCAAACAACGCCCTCGTGGTCTTAGCCAGACGCTATTTAAAAAAAGATGAGCTTGGACAGGTTATCGAGACACCTGAAGATATGTTCCGCAGGGTTGCCAAGGCCATAGCAAAGCCAGACAAAAAATACGACAAGAACGTTGATTTAAAGGCCCTTGAAGAACGATTTTATAACTTGATGACAAGCTTTAAGTTCATGCCAAACAGTCCAACTCTTATGAATGCTGGTCGTATATTGGGCCAACTCTCTGCCTGTTTTGTACTTCCCATAGACGACTCTATTGAGAGCATTTTCGAGGCTGTAAAACACACTGCCATGATCCATAAAAGTGGAGGTGGTACAGGATTTTCATTCTCAAGGATTCGACCGGAAGGTGACATAGTGAAAACTACTCATGGTGTAGCAAGCGGCCCGATCTCTTTTATGACCATTTTTGATGTTGCTACCGAAACAATCAAACAGGGGGGTACAAGACGTGGGGCCAACATGGGGATTCTTAGAGTGGATCATCCAGACATTGAGAAATTCATTAAATGCAAGACACAAACAGACCGACTCAACAACTTTAATATCTCTGTAGCACTTACTGAAAGATTTATGTCTGCTGTACATAACTGTGAAAGTTATCCCCTTATAAATCCTAGAACAGGGCTCGAAGTAAAGAGGCTTCCGGCCAATCAGGTCTTTTCAGAAATCGTGGAGTCTGCCTGGGGAAGCGGTGAACCTGGTATCATATTCATAGACCGTATAAATAAGGCTAATCCGACTCCAAAACTTGGTGAAATTGAAAGCACTAACCCCTGTGGAGAGCAACCCTTACTTCCATATGAATCCTGCAATCTTGGCTCTATAAATCTTGGGAAGTTTGTAAAAGCAGACGGCGCAATTGATTTTAACGAACTGAAAAATGTTGTATGGGACGCTGTACATTTTTTAGACAATGTAATAGATGCCAACCGATTTCCCTTAAAAGAAATAGAGCGCATGACAAAAAGAACCAGAAAAATTGGGCTCGGTGTCATGGGTTTTGCCGACATGCTTATTGAGATGAAGATCTCCTATAACTCTGAGGAAGCGGTAAAGATCGCAAAAGAGATAATGAAGTTTATAGATGAGGAATCCAAAAAAGCCTCAGCAGAACTGGCAAAAAAGAGGGGAAACTTCCCTGCCTACGAAGGGAGCATTTATGATACGCCTCAAACACCATACATGAGAAACTCCACAACTACTACTATTGCTCCTACAGGTACCATTAGCATTATTGCAGGTGCATCAAGCGGAATAGAACCACTTTTTGCCATAAGCTATATCAGACGGGTGCTTGACGGAAGCGAACTGGTAGAAGCGCATCCGTCATTTGTTAAAGAAATGAAGGAACAAGGTCTCTACTCCCAAAAACTAATGGAAAAAATAGCCTCTACCGGTTCGATACAGGATCTTGATGAGATCCCCGACGAGATCAAAAGGATCTATGTTACCTCTATGGATGTCACTCCTGAGGACCATATAGCAATTCAGGCAGCCTTTCAAGAATACACAGACAACGCCGTTTCCAAAACCATAAACTTTCCAGAAGATGCCACCATAGATGATGTTAAAAAGGCCTATATACTTGCATGGCAAAAGGGTCTCAAAGGGCTTACCATCTATAGATATGGCAGCAGGCCTGTACAGGTACTTAACCTAAAAAAGGAAAAGGCGGAAAAAAAGGCTACCGAAACAGAGACGTCGAATGGTAAAATTGCTCCTAGGCCAAGGCCTAGACGTACACGTGGCATAACAGAAAGGGTGAGGACAGGATGCGGCAACCTGTATGTAACGATAAATTGGGATGACAATGATTTCTGTGAAGTCTTTGCCCAGATGGGTAAAGCAGGTGGATGTGCAGCCTGCCAGATAGAGGCAGAGACAAGGCTTATTTCCCTTGCACTGCGTTCAGGAGTAAGTCCTAAGGCCATAATAAAACAGCTTTCAGGAATCAGGTGCCCTTCACCAAGCTGGGACGAAGGCAAGCAAATACTCTCATGCCCTGATGGCGTTGCCAAAGTACTTGCAGAGGCTGCAAACATCGAAATAGAAAAAAGGGAAGAGGCCAATATCATGAACTGCCCAGACTGCGGAGCGACCCTGGATTTTGAGGAAGGATGTGCACTCTGTCGCTCTTGCGGCTACTCAAAGTGCAGCTAGTTACCCATGCCTGCCCTTGATCAGCAAAATCACGAACTTATAATCCACACCATTGTCATCAGTATCTCCTGCCTTTTCGGGCAGGAGATAGATCAACCAGTATCTAGCCTCCCCAAACAAGCAGACCGTTTTCATCGAACCAGTCGTTTCCGTCACCGCCAACCTTAACAACATCAGAAACAGGAACAAACCTATCAATAAGTCTTACAAGCTGGTCTACTGGGCCAAACGTTCCTTCTTTTATATTATCATGCGTCTTTCTTCTTTCATCAGATTCCAAATCCCTCGATCTGGACCCCTTTCCTAATCCTTTTATATGATCGTTCCCTTTGAATATATGTACCTCCTCAATGAGTCCGTTATCAGGAGCCTTTATCACCACAGTTGTCCTGTCTAAAAGTTTTAAGGTGGTTAAGATTCTGCTTTCTTTCAGGTCAGCGAATTCTCCATTAATCCTTCCTTCGATATCAGAAAGATCCACATGAGGATCACCCCATACGGTTGTGGAAAGCCGGGAAAACTTATCAAAGATTGTAACCGATGTTGCATTCTCAAAGGATATCAGATAACGACCTGTGTCTACATTCTGCTCATCCAACCTGTTAAGGCCATTCAAGGTTTTCATGCAATCTATGTAGCTTATCTCCTTCTGTTCAAGATGAAACTCCAGGTGAAATTTGGTCTGGAAAACAGAACCCCGCCACTTGGCTATGCCTGAATAATCGAGACTAAAGTCTATCTTTTGCTGCTGTTCTTTATAAACTTGAACATGCTGGACATCTATAGATGATTCGTCTGTTGATTTGCCAAACAATTTTTCAACGATGAGCTTTTTCAAAAAATCTTCAGGCGATGAAACTCCATTTAAAGCCACTTCCTCATCTTTTGACAGATCAAAGGCCTTTAAAACGCTATTAAATATATCTTTAATAGCGCCTATATCAAAAGGAAGGACATCCACACTGGCAGGAAGGCCGCCATCAAACCCACCGGAACCCAACCGCCCCACTTTTGTATAAGTCGCCTTAAAGGAGAGGGAAAGATTTGTCTGTTTAAAATATGCCATGGACAGTTGCTGACCCGTCTCTGAGTTCCTGTCATTTTTTTGATTTGTTAAAGTCTTAAACGAAGGAGCAAGATTATGGTGAATTCCTTTCCCCAAGGGGGTATCTTGCAATACAAATGAGGGTAATCCATGAATTAGAGAAGACTTGCTCATTTCTGCCCTCCTTGGCTAAATTCTTAGGCCCGTGCCCTTCCATGGCACTTTTGGGCCTGATGAGTGTTTTTTCTTCAATATCTTTAGTAATTAGTAGTATCTTAATCGGAAACCAATGTCTTCAACTTCAAAAATGCCGATATCCCGACACACCCGGAAGAGGGAAAAAACAACAGACCGATGCGCCCGTTGTGGAGCCTGCCTATCGTTTTGCCCTGTTTATCAAGTCCAACCGATTGAAAGATACTCTCCCCGTGGCAAAAATTTTCTTTTGCGTTCTGCATCAATAAAAAAACGACAAAGGCTAATAAAACAGACAGTAACCGCATGTCTACAATGTGGTGCCTGTTCCAGGCTTTGCTCTTCTGGAACAGATGTTGCTGATCTTATAAGAAGGGAGAGAAACAAGGATACCTACTTCAGGTCTTTTCCCCACTCGCTCTTTGATATATGGGAAAGGATCGGGCAAGACAGAGGAGTTAAGGCCGTATCCTTATTGGAAAAGCTCTCTCCACTGTCAAAGGAATTCCGGTCTCCTATATCCATTGCATCAAGGCCTTTCCTTTCAAACCTGAATCTGTATGCCAAACTTTTTCAAGATTCGGTGCCTAAATGCAGGATTGATGACAAGGCAAAGAAAGCAAAGATATTGCTATTTTGCGGCTGCATGCAAAACTATGTCTTTCCAGATATTGCAGCCAAGATTGCTGCCCTGTTAGACTGGGAAATTGAGATACCAACAGACCAAGTCTGTTGCGGATTGCCAGCATATAGTCAAGGCGCCATATCTCAGGCAAGGACTTTTGCAAAAAAAAATCTAAATATATTTTCAAAAAGCGATGCAGAAATCATACTCACAGGCTGTGCCTCTTGTGCACATATGATAAAAAACTGGCCTTGCCTGTTTGAAAACGCAAATCCTCTTTACCAATATGCCATCAAAACGGCAACACGAGTAATGGAGCTTAGCCAATTCATAGATCAATATCAGACAGAGGCTATAGCAAATGAAGACATCACACTAGCCGTCCAGATTCCATGTCACCAACGTTACGGACTCGATTCTGCCAGATCTCTAATAAGCGCAACCCAAAAATTTTTGCCTCCAGACATATTTCCCATAGACACACTTGGATGCTGCGGGTTTGGCGGAACCTTTTCACTGTTAAATCCCAAACTGTCAAAAAATATATTTGAACAAAATATTACAGTAAAAATTAAAAGTTTTACATTAAAAAAAATAGACATGGTTTTAACCACATGCTCAGGTTGCCTATTCAGGCTCCGTTATGCATTTAAAGCACTTGGCAAAAATGAATACGAAATACCGCAGGCTTGTCACCTAGTTGACTTGATAGTCAAAAAGGGAGAATAAAGTGTAAATGAAAGAGATCAAGGATCACTATTTTTTTATGGCAAAAAAGGAGGGGTATCCTGCCCGCTCTGTCTATAAGCTGATAGAGGCGCAAAACCGATTTAAATTCCTGAAAAAGGGCCAGCGGATCCTAGATCTGGGAGCTGCACCTGGGTCCTGGACAAAATATGTAGCCAAGCTGGTGGGAAGGCGTGGATTAATTGTAGCCGTTGATCTTCATAGGCTTAAATTTCATCAGGATAATGTTGTATTTTTAAAAGAAGACATTTATCAACTCGTCTCTTCCAACATCTTGAAAGAATATGCTCCATTTGACGTGGTACTGTCAGATATGGCTCCAAAGACAACTGGCAGAAAAGACAGGGATCATTACCTGTCCATAGACCTTGCCAGGACAGCCTTGCAGTTGGCCTCACATTTTCTTGTAAAAAAGGGATGCCTCTATTGCAAGGCCTTTGACGGTGAAGACTTCCCGGCACTCAGGATGGAGGCCCAGCAAATCTTTAAAGCAGTAAAGATTTTTAAACCAAAAAGCTCAAGAAGAGAAAGCGTTGAAAAGTTCCTCTTTTGCAAAACAAAAAGATAAAAGAAAACCTGCAGGACTGTACATCCATATCCCTTTCTGTAAAAGGAGATGTGCTTACTGTTCGTTTGTTTCATATGAAGGCAGGATTTGTATGGCAAAAAACTATATTGATGCCATAAGGAAACAGGCACTTTCCATGGTTCATAGCGGCCTTACAAAAGGAATCTTTTTTAACACTATTTACATAGGCGGAGGGACACCATCCTTACTGCCGTCAAGCCATATATACAGCCTTTTAGAAGACCTATCCGCTCTATTTCCAATGGCCTCTGCAGGGGATATGGAAATAACAATCGAATGTAATCCAGAGTCTGTAACAAGCTCATGGATCAAAGAAATAAAGGAGGCAGGCATTAACAGAATAAGCCTTGGAATCCAAGATCTTTCTGACAAGGGCCTAAAACTCCTTGGACGCATACATACGGCTGATCAGGCCATAGAAGCTGCAAAAATCATAAAAAACAAAGGCATATCAAACCTTTCTTTGGATATTATCTTCTGCTTACCCAACCAGGATATTAAATGGCTTGAAAACACCCTTGCAAAGATTATTTCATTAGAACCGGCCCATATATCTACTTACGAACTCACAGCAGAACCCAACACAAGATTTGCCAAAATGATAAAAGAGGGGACCCTTAATCTTCCAGATCAAGAGGCAAGCCTTGCCATGACCAAATTCTTGGAGAATTTTCTTCACTCACAGGGATTTCACCAGTATGAAATATCCAATTTCTCAAAACCGGATATGGAATGCAGGCATAATATAAATTACTGGACGGGAGGACAATATTTGGGCCTTGGCTGTGGAGCGGTATCCTACCTTCATGGTATAAGATATTTCAATATCAAAGACCTGGATAGCTTTATGGAAAGCGCCACAAGAGATCGCCGTGCAATCGGACAAGAAGAAAAACTTGATAGAGAGGCAAGGTTTAGGGAAACGCTTGTCACATGGCTCAGAATGCCCTCGGGCGTGAAGGCTAAGGTACTTCAGAAACGTTTTGGCATTGATCCCTTTAGCTATTATGGTCCTCTTCTTGATAAACTTTGCAAAAATGGACTCATGGAGGCGGACAAAAATTCTGGCATACTCAAACTGACAAAAAAGGGGATATATATATCTAACTACGTTCTAAGCTATCTGGTATGAAGCAGGTATTTCAAACCTCTGTATTCTTTGCCATAATCTTGGCTTCACTTAACGGGTGTTCTGATCTTGGAAGAAAATGTGCCGATGTCTGTAGTCCAGACGTAAAGATAATCAATTATCACATTAAAAAACACTATGAAAACATAAGGACCTTGGCCCAGAGACTCTATGCCAAAAATCCTCGTTACGAACCTGACAAGACCATGCAGATTGAAAAAATACGGGCCATTTTTGGGGAAAGATCACGATTTTCCATACCAGCCACAATAAGGCTTCCGATGTCTCATGAGCTGTTGACACTTGCCTTTGGCAACAATCCCCCAATACGTGACAGGGTATTAATGTTGATTCTTGGGCTTAAAAAAGGAATAGATGAAGCCTATGATACAGGAAACGGCCCCTTTATTACAGGATGCCAAATAGACGCCAATAGGCTTGAACGCCTCTATAAAAATGTTTCTCAAGTAAATTGGCGCCTTAAAACCTATAAGGATGCCAAAGGAGCACCCCTTTTCCTTACTAATCAGGCCCTTGAATCAGGATATATAAATATGGGGTTTGAGGTTATAATGACTCAGATGTTGACTCGGATTCAAGATGATATTTATCTTAGGGGCGGTTTGGAAGGGAATCTGACCTTTAGGATCGGCACCCTATTCTTATCGATCTTATAAATTTAAACAGTTCTTAAAAAAGGAGAACCAAGATGTCCCATGGACCTGAATCATATCTTGACGACTCAAGACAACTTACAGATGAAAGTACTTTTTGCTTTTCATGCACACCTGAGAAAAAATGTTTTACCAAGTGCTGCTATGACATAAACTTGGTGCTTATGCCCTATGACATACTTATGCTCAAGAACAAACTCAATATGACCTCTGGTGATTTTTTAAAAAAATATACATCGGTACACGTTGGCTTTGGATCCGGGCTTCCTGTAGTCATCTTGAAAATGGAAGGGCCTTATCTCAAGTGTCCGTTTCTTGAAGAAGGCAAGGGCTGCACTGTTTACGACTCCAGGCCAGGTGCATGCCGCACCTATCCGCTTGCCAGGATGGCAAAACGCAGCAAGGACACGGATGAGGTGGAAGAATTCTATTACATTGTTCGCGAGCCAGACTGCCACGGATTTAAAGACTGCAGAGAATGGACTGTAAAAGAGTGGAAAGACAACGAGGGAATTGATGAGTATAATAAAATGAACGATATCTTTGGGGAACTGCTGCAGGCCAAAACAGAATCTGGCATAGAACATTTAAATGCCGACCAGATAGACATTTTCTATATGGGCTGCTATGACATAGATTCGTTCAGGCAACACTTCCTGGAAGGCCCAAATCTTGACAGGTATATGGAAGATCCACAGGTTATAGAGTTAATCTCAAAGGATGAAAAGGAGCTTTTAAAATATGGAATGCGCTGGGTCAAAAGAAAACTATTTGGGAAAGGATGCCTTGCCTGTGCAGGCGCCTGCGGAACAGAAAACAAATAGCGGCTTGATCCTGAGGGCGAAAAAATTTTTCAAACACCCCCTTACTGTTGCAGGTGCCTTACTAGTTGCCAGGTTTGGATTCGATCTTTATGCCCAGCACAAGCTTGACTGTATAAAAGCCCAAAAAAACAGGTAAAAGAGGAGGAGTAGCATGGCTCTCAAGGCGTATATCTTGATAAATACACAAATAGGAAAGACGGCAGAGGTTTTGAAACAGCTTAAGGAAATGGAAGAAATCAAACACCTGGATGTTATAATGGGACCGTATGACATCATTGCCCAGGTGGAAACAGATTCCCACGATTCCTTATCACATATTGTTATGCAAAGACTTCAGGCCATTGATGCAATAAAGCATACAATGACCTGTACTGTGGTGAATGTGGATCAGACAAGTTGATATCCCTCTACCGGCTTGTCATGTGGATACATTTTTTATTGCTACAATAAGCTCCACTTCACCAGTTGACAGGCCTGTCATCTCAGCAATATTGGCAATGTCAATGCCCTTGTCATACAGCAACAGTACCTGCTTTTTGATGCCAATGGCATCTTCTAGGCTGTTATCTCCTTTGAGGTTGGCTTCCAAGACCTTTGCCAAACGGGCCTTTTTTTCAATTATAGTCTGCAACCTGTCAACAAGGGCCTGACTTTCCTTTAATTCGTTAATAAGACGCTCTATCCTCTCTGGACCAAGGCTCTTCAGTTTTAGAAAAAGCCATGCGATAAGAAAAAAAAGAACCGCATCGCAGCAAATCGAAACCGCAATCAATATCTCCATGGTATCCATCTGCATTTTCAAACTCGAATATCGATGTGTCTGACAACCGGTTCATTCTCATCTTTTGGGAAATTTTTCTTACCAGTTAGAGAAAGATCTTGAAGATCGTCATGCCTTTTTGCAAGAACCGATACCTTGTCTTTTAAAAAAAAGCCCCTGTTTTTACGCCTCTTGCGGTCCTTGCTATGTCTTTTTCCTCTTCTCCTGCGCTCTTGTCTGATGTTTGAGGGATGGGGTCTAATCGGTGCTATTTGATTAAGAGGAGAAATATCATTAACAAAATCATCCGCCATCTCTCTACCTCAGAAGATAGCCCATAAGTCTTATGTCTTCAATCTTAAGCGGAGAAAATTCCCGGTTGAGTCGGCTAAGAAGCGGCGTTCTGTAGCGGCCAAGTATATCCCCTTGAACACCCCTGGAGATATCTAGCCCCTTAAGTTCCTGATAAATAATGTCTCTAAGCCATGCCTGACGTCTTAATAGCTCTTGCTTGGTAGTCGCGTCTGGTACCACAAGTTCTACCTTGAGCTTGAAAAAAACCAGCTCTCCACCACTCTTGCCTGGAATAATAAAAGGGGCCAAGTCGATGGCTTCATGTTGAGACATTGTCATTTTGGCCGGCGATTGACCATGAATTAAGATATCTCTTTTATTAGAAACCTTGTGCTTTAAGTCTTCAGAAACAAGTTCATGCCGTTGATCAGATACAAGAGGGCTCTTCCAAAGAGACCAAATAGCAAATATTGCAAGGATAACAAAAATGGATGACAGACCTGTTATCAACCAAGGAAGTAATCTAAGCATCAGGCCTGTTTGAGGCCTTTGATTATCGCTTTCTCCATCTTGAACGCCTTGGCTTACGGTTTGCCCATCATCAGCCTGTGCTGACACATCCTCATCTTCTTGGCGCCCTTTTGTTTTTTGGACTTCGCCAGCTTGAACTTCTTCGGTATCGCTGGTGACTTGTTCCTCACCTTCCTCTTCATCTAAATCTTTTTGATCCTGTTGCTTCTCTTCTTCATCCTTAGTTATTTCACTCAGCAACTCCTCTTCAAACAATGGAATCTCTTCTGCCTCTCCTTCGTCCCAAAGTTCATCGTCTTCTATATCTATACCTATTTCATCCTGATCAAGCATTGAATCAGAGGCTGTTTTGCTGGCTTCCTCAGGGCTGTCAGCTCCCTCTTGAAAAGATTCTGTCTTTGACAAGTTATCTGTTGTACTTACTCCAGAACCATCGACCTCTTCTGAAAGGATTTCCATAGAGCCAGAATCGGCAGGTGGCTCTACGTTGAGATCAAGCTCCCTGTCAGTAACCTGGTTCTTACCAAGGTCAACCTGCTCTTCTTCTTTTGACAAACTGTTGACTTCTTCCATCTGCCGACTCAGTTCTTTTAGATTTTCATGTATATCAATAGATGTCTCGGGTATTTCAAGAGGTGACTGTCCCATACAGACAACCTATCAAGCAAATATCTTTTCTATCTTTTCGCCAAGGGTCTCTGGAGTAAAGGGCTTGACAATATAGTTACTCACCTTTGCCTTTACAGCCTCAATAATATTCTCTTTTTGTGCTTCTGCAGTAACCATAAGAAAAGGAATATCTTTAAGTTTTTCATCTGCCCTCACTTTTTTAAGAAGCTCGATTCCTGGCATTTTGGGCATGTTCCAGTCTGAAACGATAAAATCCACCTGCTCTTTTTGTAATATTTCCCAGGCCACAGAACCATCGTCTGCTTCGATAAAATTCTTAAAGCCAAGTTGGGTAAGTATATTTTTCACTATCCTGCGCATAGTAGCAAAGTCGTCGACTATCAGTATCTTCATGTCGTAATTTATAGCCATTTAAAGTATTCCTCCTGACTCACTTTTTGATTTTAGTAATTCATCGAACTTTTTATTGATGTTCATAAATGAGTCATTGTCAAAAAATCTCTTTTATCTGAGACAATTCGTTCTTATCAAACACCTCTGCAAGTTTTGTCCGGATAGTCATAACGGCCTTGGTATGCATCTGTGATATGCGGCTTTCCGTATATCCCATTATTTCCCCTATCTCTTTCATTGTAAGATCTTCAAAATAGTAAAGAGATACCACCAGTTTTTCTTTTTCTGGCAGGGCCTTGATACAGTTTACTACAATCTCCTTG
>Ga0256914_1001885_pt1 | contig 18085 bp, 14 predicted proteins | sample HulkmetaG_FD_191571 | JGI IMG/M metagenome (GOLD analysis project Ga0256914, IMG submission 191571) | Hydrothermal chimney microbial communities from Main Endeavour vent field at the Juan de Fuca Ridge, Pacific Ocean - Hulk | ecosystem: Environmental > Aquatic > Marine > Hydrothermal vents ... | reverse complement strand
TGTAGTTTTTCCGGAATCAAACTCAAGCATACCTGTGATCAAGATTGTATAAGTCATCAAGCTCACCTATAAAATATACACAACAATACAAAGAAAAATAAAAATATAAGAAAATTTATCGCGGATTAAAACCGCGATATGCATTTAGAAAATGTCAATTGTTCTTGCAATAGTTTCTTTTCTGCGATAATCAGGCAGTAACATAGGAGCTTTACGAGTGGGCGGGATTCCGGCGTTTTGAAGTTCAGTGATATAGTCTTTGACATGTTGTAAAGTGAGCTTGCCAAGCTTTACCTTCTTCGCTTTCTTTGCAGCATGAATTCCAGCACGTCTGCCAAATACACTGATTTCAAGTAATGAGTTACCCATCAGACGGTTTCTGCCATGAACACCACCACTTGTCTCACCAGCGGAGTATAGATTAGGAACCTGTGTTTCAGCATTTGCATTAATTATTATTCCACCGTTCATATAATGTAATGTTGGAAATACAAGGATTGGATCTTCAGCCATATTAATTCCGAATCGCTTAAACATACGAAACATAGCCGGTAGTTCTTTTTGAATGGTTCCTTCACCATGAATTACTTCAATCAATGGAGAATCCAGCCACACTCCACGCATGCCGGTAGGAGTGATAATGCCATTATTTCGCTCATAACATTCACGTATTATAACAGAAGACTCAACATCTCGTGTTTCCAGCGGATATGTAAATTGCTCGCCAAATTTGTTTAATAGCTGCCCACCTAAACCACGGACCTTTTCAGTAATTAATAATCCAACAATCTGCTCAGGATAAGCAGCACCTGTTGGATGATACTGTACGGCGTCTAAGAATATTGTTTTTGCGCCAGCACGATATGCCATAACTACGCCATCCATTGTAGCACCATAGTGGTTTGTTGTTGGAAAGCCTTGTACATGTAATCTGCCAAATCCACCAACGGCCATAATTGTAGTTTTTGCACGTACAACATGATACTCTTCAGTTTCCATATTGAATAATACTGCACCTGCAACTTGTCCTTTATCGTCTTTAATTAATTCAACTGCAGGAGAGAATTCAATAACAGGAATGTCAAGATTCTGTACTTCATCACGTAATGTTTTCATGATTTCTCCGCCAGAGTAGTCACGTGCAGAATGCATACGTTTTCTACTAGTTCCACCACCGTGTTTTGTACGCATGGTTCCATCAGGTTCTTTATCGTACATGACTCCAAGTTCTTCATGCCATTTAATAATTAAAGGAGCATCCATAACAAGAGCTTCTACAAGTTCAGGAATGTTATAGAAGTGTCCGCCACCCATTACATCAAGATAATGAATCATGGGAGAATCATTTGGTTTATCTGCAGCTTGAATTCCACCTTGCGCCATCATAGTATTAGCGTCGCCATGGCGTAATTTTGTTGCAATCATTACATCTGCGCCATTGTATTTTGCCCAAAGTGCAGCAGTAGAACCTGCGCCACCACCACCTAGAACAAGCACATCCACGTCATATTCGATATCAGTAAGATCAATTTCATCAGGATCAATATGTGGATATGCTTCTAACAAGTCGACAACTTCGTGATTCATTTTGTCGCCCTTATTGGGACCAACTTTAACAGCACGCTTTGCTTCAGGTTTGTAGTCAGGGTGGTACTTGTGAAGAACTTCTTGAATCTCATCTTCAGTCAACCGGCGATATACTTCATTAAGTCTTTTATCCCGGGTAGAATGAACTTTTTCAATTAATTCACGCATATAATCAGGATATCCATCACTCATTTGATTCACCTCATTTTTCTATGTCCCTTGCTTCATAGAGTTTCAAAAGCTCTTCCCGGGACATCTTCTTTAGTTTCTCCATTTCTTTGTCAAACTTTCCAGATTCTATTTCCTTTACACGCTCAGCGAGGTGCTTTGCAGGCTTTGCAATATGTCGAGCATATAACCGCCGTGCAAGTAAGGCAATATAATATTGAGGCATTTCAGCGGGACAACGTGATGCACAAAGACCACACATAATACAATCAAATGATAGATCTGCTGTCTTTGCAATGTCACCACGAAGTGCCGTATTTATATAGTCCATGACTGAAAGTTCCTGAGGACATATTTTTGTACAAGAGTTACAACTGACACATCGTGCCGCTTCAGGGTAATATTTCAAAATTGTATTTACAGTTGGTTCGAGTTCTTGAATGTTGTATTTTGCTTTATTTGCAGGTACAAAAGGTATCTGCGCAAGATACATGCCATCTTGTACAACAGTCTGACAGGCTAATCCACTTCGTAACTTATAGTCACCTTTTAACCGATATATTGTTGCACATGCACCGCAAAAACCAGCTCGGCAACCGGCACCTCGTATATATCGATAACCTGCATACTCAACGGCTTTCATAATGGTAAGATTTTCAGGAACTTCATACTTCTTACCCATTATGAAAATATTTACCATCTTTACAGGTATAGATTCATCTTGTGATTTTTTCTTAGTTTTTGATGCAGCCTTAACCATCATTAACACCTTACAATGGTTCTAGCTCGTGTTCTTTAAATGTACTTAGAGGGACTGGCTCATCTAAGCTACGACCGGCGACATAGTCAAACACATTCTGTACATTGAATGCAACTGTCTTAAATATACGGCCAATTGGAATATCCGATGGACATGCTTGTTCACACATACCGCAACTGACACATGATGTTGCCATGTGTGCCATTCTGCCAATATGGAACAGGAATCGATCAGTAGGCATTGTCATTGCATCTCTTGCATCGAGCCACATATCGAATGTTCTGCCTTCGTATTCAACAGCTGATGATTCAAAGAAACATTCTTTACAGAAACAAATAGGACATGCAGTCTTACAGTTATGGCAGTTGATACATGATGCAAACGTCTTTGATAATCCTTCGACTCCAGCAATGGATTTATTGAATTCATCGAAATACTCATCTCGAACCTTTGTTCTACGGTCTATCCACTCAGTCACCGCGTCCTCTCGGCCCACAGGGGGCTTTTCTTCTATTTGTATTTCCATCGCACCTAGCAGCGATAGTCCCTTCTCAGTAGTCACTTTAAGGAGGACTTCCTTATTGAAGTCCAAGCCAATTAATCCTAATACAAAATCAGTATTTAAAGGCTCAGGATATTCACACATTTTACATATTTCGCGTGAATTTTGTATATTTTGTCCCGATGAAAATGCGTCAAAAACCCACGAGGACGTGTCTGTACCACCCTTAATAAGCGCTTTATACGTAGAAATATTGATTGTTCCAGGGCAATCAACGCCAAAAAATATCAAATTTTCAGGGTTTATTTGCTTTAATTTAATTAATTCAATCGTAGCACGCATTTCGCATGGTTTTAGAACAACCGCAATTTTCTTAGATGGGGCGCCATTCCTTGTTAAATTCTTGAGTAACGTTGCACTATTTACAGCCATAACTGGACTGAATGCATTAGCATTCTCAAGTTCTTTAGGATTCGTAATTAGGCGCTGCATGTAAGAGGTTTTATCAAGTGTTTCTACTGGGATCATAACTGCATCTACAATTTTCTTCTCAAGAAGAGATTTGAAAAATGCATTCACTGAAGTTCTAGGGTTGCTATCGGTTACTGGTATCTTTGCATATTTTGTCAACTTATTCACCACCCTAAATCGTACCTAGCTTTTTAATTTCGCTTGGACCTAATTGCTTCAATTCTTCAGTAAATTCGGTTACTACATCTGCAAATCGCTTTCCTTCACTTGCAGAAATCCATTCAAGCCTAACGCGCTTTTCATTTAGCCCAAGTGTTTTTAGAATTGATTTTACTATCGCAACTCTACGGCGAGCTTTATAGTTTCCAGAAACATAGTGGCAATCGCCAGGATGACAACCTCCAATCATTACACCATCAGCGCCTTCTAATAGTGCTCTAATGATGTAAGAGGTGTCTACGGAACCACTACACATAACACGAATAGGTCTAATATTAGGTGGATAGTGAATTCGAGATGTACCCGCAAGATCTGCTGCAGATGAAGTACACCAATTACAGAAGAATCCAACAATTTTTGGTTCAAATTCGCTCATTATGGATATTCCTCCAGTTAATTATCATGATTCTTTATTATTATTAGTTGAACCCCAAATGAGTGAATCAATAGCTGCGAACATTTGTGGTTCAGTAAATAATCGTAATTTAGCAGCTCCGCTGGGGCATGCAGCCGCACATGCACCACAGCCATCACATATAGTTTCACGTACAACTGAGACTTTACGCTCAGGATCAATAAAGCGCGCATCATAAGGACACGCATCAACACATAATGCACAACCAGAACAGAAACGTTCAATTGTATATGCGATTAGTCTTCCAGAAGGTGCTTGAACTTTCTTCTTTGATACAATGAATAATGCACTTTGGGCTGCGGAGTCAGCCAAACGTATAGTGTCTTCAACTGTCCGAGGCGAATAGGAAAGCCCAGCAACAAATACCCCATGTGTTCCAAGATCATATGGTCTGAATTGAATGTTTATGAATTCATATGGATCATCAGGCGTATCGAAAAAGCCTTCAGGGTCCAGATATGTTTCAAACTTTGTTGCAAGCTCTTTACTTACGGAAATGTCTGGGAGGACCGATGTGGCAATCAGTAAGGTATTTACTGTAAGTTCTTGTTGCTTTCCAGAGTAGAAGTCTGTTAAAGATATTGTTACATTGGAACCATCTGAATTTATTTTTACACCGTAATCAGGATCAATTTTCATGAATTTAACACCCATATCCAGAGCTTTTCGATAATATTTATCAAATAGTCCATATGAAATAGTCTTGTTATAAATTACAAAGACATCCTGCTCTGGATTTTGTTCTTTGACATGTATTGCACTACGTAGCATGTGTGGCGTGCATAATCGAGCGTTTGATACATAGTTTGGTTTTCTAATGCATTCATCATTTATAATCACAATAGAACCAAGTTTCTTCGAATATGATTTATCTTCACGTATATGTTTATCAAAATCTAAAAGGCTGATGATATTCTGATCATTGATTAGATCAAGTGATTTTGGCTTTGCACCAATTGCGATTATTACTACACCGTATTTTATGGTAACTCTCTTATCGCCTTCATCAGTCTTAATTAATAGATTTGATTGAAATCTTCCAGCCCATCCGGTGACATCTAATACAGATGCATTAAGATATATGGAAACACGCTCATGAGTAGATATTTTATTTACTAAGTTTTTAGTGTATTCAGATATTTTTACATCATCTAATTCCAAAGATATTTCACTAGCAGTCCCACCAAGATGGTCTGAAGATTCAACCAGAATTACCTCATAACCACGATCTGCGAGAATTTCAGCAGACCTAAGTCCAGCTAAACCGCCACCAATAATGAGAACATGCTTATCGTATTCTTCAGTAGGGATGCCATATGGCTCAGAATGAATTGCTTTTTCAATGGCAAATCTTGTCAAATCTATAGCTTTTTGTGTTGCCGCATCTTTATCATCATGAACCCATGCGACAAATTCGCGTATCTGAACAAGTTCGCTTAATGCAGGATTTAGACCACCTTGTGCAACAACTTGTTGTAATTTACGACCTTTTGCGTTTATACCACAACCAGCTAGAATTACACGATTAATTGAAGGATCTGCAGATACTTGTTTTACTTTCGCAATGCCATCTTTGAGACATAGATAATCAACAAATTCAACTTTTGAAACACTATAGACAGAAGATAATGCATCTTTCACTCTATCATAATCAATTGTTTTATCGAATTGGCCTCCACATTTACAGAATAAGACTGCTGTACTAGGTTCTTCAAATTCAACATTACGGAATTTTGGTTGTGGCTTAGGTTTGACATATTTTGAACTTAGATTCGAAATAACGTGAGGAATTACAGCAGTACCATCATAAATCGATTCAGAATCGCCCAAAGGACGCACGAATTCACCTATTGCAAAAATACCATCACGTGTAGTAGCACCGGAACTTAGAGGGCGTACTTTGCAGAATCCAGTTTCGTCCAATTCAATTCCAAATCGTTTAGCCAATTCATTCCAATTAGGGTCAGGTTTTTGACCGGGAGATATTACTAAAAGGTTTACAGAGAGTGATTTTGGTTCGCCATGATCAACATATTCTATTAAAATATCATCATTTGATTTGGAAACATCAAGCTTATTCGTTTCAATAATTTTTATTCCGTTATTCTGCGCACGCTCATAGTAAGCGATGTGCCCCTTACCATATATGCGCAGATCTTTTACAAAAACATATACGTCAATTTCAGGATTTAATTTCTTTATTTGCATTGCTTCTTCAAGAACTAACATATCAGAACTATAAGAAGCAACTTCAGTATCTGAAAAGCCAACTGTTGAAATTAATCCGACTGATCCGGGAATTTTACCATCAGATGGACGAGATAAAGATTCCAACTGAGGCCCCGTACCCATATACCAAAGCTCAAGCTCAGAACTTTTTATGACATTTGGATGAGACCCGTATAGGAATTTAGGCAACATTTCATCGGATTCATGATATTCTGGACCAAGAACGATCGCACCAACATTTAGTGTTTCCTCAACTTCCTTAGGTTCGAGATTTATTGCATTGGTTGGACATACGTTTACGCATTCGCCACATTTCGTGCAATTGTCAAAATCCACATAATAATCAATAGGAGTAACAGGTCGCAATACGGCAACCATAGCCTTCCTTTCAATGGCTCTACCACGTATATCTTGATCAGTTACAGAAATAGGACATACATCCAAACATTTGTTACAGCCAATACAAAGGTTGGGATCTACAGATTGCTCAGTTCTTTTGATTTTTACTTGGAAATTACCAGCTTCGCCAGTTACGGAAATAACATCGGCTTGATTGATAAGTTCAACATGTGGAATCTTGTTGATTACAAATCTTAAACAAGTATTACAGATCGCACGAGGATGTTGTAAGCCTAATTGAGACGGAATCTCACCAAGAAACTTTCCTTTATTTATAATGAGTGCGCGATATCCAGATTTTCCAAGATTCGCTGCTGCTCTCTGGGCTGCAACATTAGTTCCATATACGAGTACCGTATCCATATTGCTCATTTTTGTACCTCCTTAATAGTCCCTCGCAAGAATTTCCACCATATCGAGAATTTGGTCCTTTCTGAAGTTTTGTACTTGTGCCGCACCTGAAGGACATGCAGCAGAACATGCAGCACACCCTTCACAAAGGGTTTCATTAACTTCTGCTTTCTTAGTTTTTGGATTCACTTTTATTGCGCCATAAGCACATGCGGCTTCACAAAAACCACAGCCTGCGCAAATAGTATGATCAACGGTTGCAACAATTGGTTCATGCTCAATTTGCTCCTTTGAGAACAATGCCAATACCTTTCCAGCAGCACCACTAGCTTGTGAAACAGTATCAGTAATATCCTTTGGAAATTGAGCTACTCCTGCTATGTAAATACCGGGCGTCATTGTTTCTAAAGGTCTAAGCTTAAGATGAGCCTCCTTTAACCAGCCATATTCATCAGTTGTAATTCTTAACTTGGAAGCTAGCTCTCTGATACCCGCACTTGGGAGCATCGCAGGAGCCAATACAACTAGATCTGCATCAACCTCAATGCTACGACCAGTTAATGTATCTGAGCCATATACTTTTACGACACCGTTTTCCTCAATCACTTTAGAAACTTTACCTCGAAGATACAATACACGGTCTTCTTCCATGACACGTTGCACAAATTCTTCGTATCCCTTACCATTAGAACGTATATCTATGTAGAAAACATAGGCCTGCCCATCAGGCACAGCATGCTTGTATAATAAAGCTTGTTTTGCAACATACATACAACAGATACGAGAACAATATGCTACACCTAGATTTGGATCTCTAGATCCAGCACATTGAATAAATACAACATCTTTTGGAACCTTTTTATCAGATGGTCTAAGAACTTCACCACCAGTTGGTCCAGATGCTGCCAATAATCGTTCGAATTGTATTGCATCAATTACGTCAGGATATTCTCCGCCACCATACTCTTTAAAGTGCTCCATAGGCATTAAGTCAAATCCAGTAGCTACAATAATTGCACCTACTTTGACATCAATATATTCATCAGTCTGGTCAAAATTAATTGCTTTAGGTTCGCATTTTCTCATACATACCTTACACTTAAGACAATTTTCCATATCAATGGTATATACACTTGGTACGGCTTGATCAAATGGACGATATATTGCTTTACGAATACTCAAATTACGATCAAATTCATTTGGAACTTTCTTCGGACAGATCTTTGCACATTCACCGCAGCCAAGACATTTATCATAATCAACATATGATGCTTTCTTCTTTATTGTAACATCAAAATTGCCCACAAATCCATTAACTTCTTCAACTTCAGAGTATGTATAAAGATGTATATTGGGGTGCTGGCTCACAGCAGTCATTTTGGGAGTCATTATACATTGCGGACAATCAAGTGTTGGAAACGTTTCAGATAATTGTGCCATTCTACCGCCAATAGTAGGACTCTTTTCAACTAAATAGACTTCATATCCACCATCAGCAATATCTAAGGCGGCTTGCATACCTGCAATACCACCACCAATGACAAGTGCTTTACGAGTCAATGGTACCTTTAATGGAAGTAAAGATGCATTCGATTTTAGCCGCTCAATGGTGGCTTGAATGATCCTAATAGCTTTTTTAGTTGCAGTCTCGGGCTCATGTTCATGTGGCCATGAAACTTGTTCACGAATATTTGCAATTTCAACACGATAAGGATTCAAACCAGCTGCAGCCGCAGCATTGCGAAATGTCTTTTCATGTAATGTAGGAGAACAATTCGCGACAACTACACCATCTAAATTAAACTCTTTTATGCGGTCGCGCATAAGCTTTTGCCCGGGTTCAGAACACATATAAACATAAGTCTCAGCATGTACGACATTAGGATAATCTTTGATAACATCACGAACTTTGTTTACATCAATAGTACCAGCTATGTTTAAACCGCAATGGCAGATGAAAACACCAATTCTCTTCATTCCGAGCCAGCTCCTAACAAATTCTTTTCAAGTAATAATGGTTTGGGATCTGTATAATTATACTCGAGACCTAATGCAGATTCATCTAGTCCAAATGCAAGAGCCATCAATTGTGTGAAATAAAAGACCGGAATTGGATGAAAACCGGGATGCTCTCTCGCCACATCCATCTGAAATTTATCTAAATTATAATCACACAGTGGACATGAGAGTACCAATGCCTCGCCACCTCTTGCCACTGCAGAGGAGATAATTTTGTATGTTCGTTCCTTAATAATATGTTTACGTTCCACTGTATGATATGCACCACAACATTCAGTTTTCATTGGATCATTGATTACTTCAGCACCAAGAGCCTTCAATAATTTCTCCATTATAGTTGGAGATTCAGCATCGTCAATACCGACATCTCTAGGACGAAGTAATGTACATCCATAATATGGTACAACTTTTAGACCTTTTAGTGGCTTTTTAACGAATTGCTTTATTTTTTCGAATCCAACATCTTGGTCTAAGACTTCTAGAAAATGAACTACTTCAACGCCTGCTTGATATTTTTCAGGTTCTTCATACATGTAATTGTTAATTTTATCAAGCACTTCCTTATTTTTTTTCACTAACAAATTTGAACGCTTTAATGTGTTATAACACATAGAACATAAAGTAACCACTCGGTCTTTCTTCATTTCTTGAACACGCAACAAATTACGAATAGGAGCAACTTGATGCATTACATCATCACTTGCAAGAGAGAATACAGTACCACAGCAAGTCCAGCGTGGTAATTCAATAAATTCAATGTCAAGAACCTTTGCAGAAGCAATAGCTGAGATTTCAAAGTTCTTAGCAGTACTCTTAACAGTACATCCTGGATAATATGCTAGCTCCATTTTATTGCCTCATTCAAATTGTTTTGTTTATTAAAATAAATTAGGGGGTATATTTCCTAAATGCGCTAACAAGTGCAATTGGGGGTAATGATTCTAAATCCTCTGAAGGCAAATCTCTAACTCTACTCATATCAATATTTTGTCTTAATTTTAATACACGTAATGCTTCCATTATTTTTGCCAGATCAACATCTTTGGGACAACGAACAGTACACGTGTAACAGGAAGCGCACATCCAGATAGATTTCGAATTCAAAACTTCATCTTGTAATCCTAGTTGTACATATCGAATAACTTGATTGGGAAGTAAATCCATCTCTGAAACAATAGGACAACCTGCTGAACACTTACCACAATGATAGCATGCAAAGACATTTTGCCCACTGATTTCTTCGACTTTCTCGATAAATTCTTTTTTTGTCAATTTAGAAGATAATATGGTTCGCATGGTAAACACCAAACCACTTAATGATGATAGCCACCAAAAAATCACGTAAAAGATTTTCGGTATAAAATAATTTTCATACTAATTTACAAATAGATTAATAAAATCCTTAGCTAATGATTATGGAAATAATAAAAAAAGAAGGAAAATATGATGTGTTTCTTACATCATGCCTGGGTAGCCACCGCCCATGCCACCCATACCGCCCATGCCGCCAGGACCGCCCATGCCACCAGCACCGGCACCTTCATTGCTGGACTTCTTACTTGCAATGACATCATCGATTCTAAGAATCATTTGAGCAGCTTCACTGGATGCTTTGATGGCTTGTGACTTTACACGAAGTGGCTCAATAACACCAGCAGAAAGCATATCAGAAACTTTACCATCGAATACATTTACACCGTGCCATAGTCCGGATTCTGAAGAATGTGCCTTACGAAGGTCAACAAGAATGTTCAATGGATCATGACCGGCATTTTCTGCAAGGGTCTTTGGAACAATTTCGAGAGCTTTTGCAAATGCTTCGATAGCTAATTGTTCACGACCTTCAACTTTCTTTGCAAGATCATTAAGTCTTCTGGATAGCTCGATTTCAACTGCGCCACCGCCAGCGACATACTTGCCATCTTCGATTACATCACGAACTACACATAGTGCATCATGAAGCGCGCGTTCTGCTTCCTCAACTACGTGCTCAGTACCACCACGAATGACAATACTGACAGCCTTTGGATCCTTGCATTCACGAACATATACTAGTTTATCATCACCAAGCTTGACTTCTTCAACTAATCCAGCTTCACCTAAAGCACTTTCATCAATATCATCAAGGCTTGTAATAATCTTAGCACCAGTTGCACGAGCAAGTTTCTCCATTGTACTCTTCTTTACTCTGCGAATTGCCATAATGCCAGCTTTTGCAAGATGGTGCTGTGCGACGTCATCAATTCCCTTCTGGCAGAATACAACATTTGCACCGCTGTTGATAATCTTTTGAGACATTTCGGTTAAGATGCGTTCTTCTTCATCAAGGAATGCCTTAATTTGGCTTGGATCGGTAATACGAATTTCAGCATTAAATTCGGTCTTTTCAACTTCAATTGGGGCGTTGATCAATAAGATCTTAGCACCAGAGACTTTCTTGGGCATTGCAGGATGTACGACTTCTTTATCGACAACCATACCCTTTACTAGTTCGCTCTCTCTGAGATGCTTTCCTTGTTTCTTGATGACTTCAATCATGTCAATATTTGCAATCTTTTTGCCATCACGAACTTCGGTAATTTGCTTCACAGCCTCAACAGCAATCTTTGAGAAGAAATCGCGCTCGCCAACGATTGATTTGCTATTCATAGAAGTACCTGCAATTGCAAGAAGCGTCTTCTCATCATCAGCTTCCACATCAAGAGCAATTTCCTTCAAGATTTTGTTAGCTTCGTCTGCTGCTTTCTCATATCCACTTACGATAATTGTTGGGTGAATCTTCTTTTCTAACAAGTCTTGAGCTTGCTTGAGTAATTCACCAGCAATTACTACACTAGTGGTTGTACCATCGCCAGTTTCTTGATCCTGACTCTTTGCGACTTCAACAAGCATTTTTGCAGCGGGGTGCTGAACATCAATTTCTTTCAGAATTGAGGCACCATCATTTGTAATGGTAACGTCACCCAAACTGTCTACTAACATTTTATCCATTCCACGAGGACCAAGTGTAGATTTTACGGCATCAGCAATAATAATTGCAGCCATAATATTATTCATCTGAGCACTTCGTCCCTTTGATCTTTCAGTACCTTCCTTAAGGATAAGGATTGGTGCGCCTGCGAACTGTGCCATTTTTTAAATCCTCCTTTAAGTTCATAATAATAGTAAACTTAAAGTCCATATATTTTCATCAAAAATGTACATGTACTTCACAGTTATAAACATTATCATATATACACGCAAGAAAAAGCCATGTAGTAAAACAAATATGTTCATTAATAAAAATTCCGAAATAACAAAAAAAGAAAAAGAGAAAAACTATATCTCTTTGGACAGTAGAGCACCCAAGCGTCGAATGCCTTTATCAATTAGATCTTCCTTTAGATATGAGAAACCAAGTCTCATACAATTTGTTGAATAATGTCCTTGAACAATATCTTCTTTTTCTGGATCGTATGTATATCCGTTAAGAGGATAAAATGCTCGACCAGGAACATATAAAATATCATTGGGCAATGCAACATCTTCAAGGAATTTACTTGAATCAAAAGGCTTATCGCTTTCCCACCAAATAAAGAAACCACCACTTGGGTCGGTTCGTACACCAGGTGGAAATGTCTCATCCATTGCTTTGCTCATTGCTTCATAACGCTTGCGATACTCATTTCTTACATTATCAATTACTTTATCAAAATAGTCTCGATAATAAATATTAAGAATCTTTTGAAGAATTGTACTAGTACATAAATCTAGGTAACCTTTGTCTTTTAGAACTTCCTCTCGCAATGCATCAGGAAGAACAGAATAACCAACACGAAATACAGCAGCTTCTTTTGATGTTGATGAAAGATAAGCAACACGCTCGTTATTTTTGTCGAACGATTTTATTGGGGGTATGCGTTCGCCCTTAAATTGTATCTCTTTATATGCCGCATCTTCAATAATGAGAATATCATATGTTTCCGCAATATCAAATAATGCCTTTCGACGAGATAGTGGTAGTGTTGTACCCTTAGGATTATCAGAATCGGGAACTATATAAATAATATCTGGAGTTTTGTTCCAACGCGCAATGGATTTTTCAATTGCTTTTTCGAGATATTCTGGAATAATCCCGTCCAAATCCGTTGGGACTGTAACAATGTTTGACCTTAATTTTACTGCAGGAACCAAGAATCCAAGATACGCGGGACTCGGTGTTAAAATGATGTCACCAGGATCTATTAAGGTATCAAGTATGGCATACAAAGCTTGTTGAGATCCTGAAGTAAGCGTAACTTTGCTCCACCCGTCACTCCCAAGAGGAACATGATCACGTTCTTTCAAACGAGACGCAAGAGTTTCCAAGAACCATTTCTTACCACCAGTAGGGCCATAATTATAATCATCGATTACAAGTGTCTCATTACCTGAGTGGATATTATTCAATTGCTCATTGCCAAGTTCAATGAGAATCTTAGCAAAAATTTCCGTAGGAATTACACCAGGCTTGCCACCTGCAAAATAGTAAGTCACATTATACCGCAGCAGACGCCTGATTTCGCTTTCTGGGATGAATCCGGTCCATTCGGCAAAATCCCAACCTTGCTTAATGCCCATTTTTGGTTTTCTCCTTAGGCTAAACTTATCGATTTAATGCTTATTTTATTTATTTTTATTGGTTTCGAAATTAACCATAGACCAAAGTGAAAATTTAAGTATAAAAGAATTTTTGCGTAACTTTTTTGAATTCGTAAGCAGCTTGTTGGGGATCCTTACTTTGAAAAATCGCTCGTCCAATAATGCCGAAATCACAGCCATTTTTAAAAGCTAATTCAAGTGACCCTCCTTGTGCACCGATTCCAGGAGAATAGATATCAACTTTATTTTTTAACATCTGAGAAATTTCAGATAACTTTTCGATGTGTGTTGCACCTACGATTACACCATCGGCATTCCACTCAATCGCACGTGACGCAAATATCTGATAAAGTGTCTTAGTTTTTGATTCATTAGAACATTTTAGTCCATACCCTTCAATTGCGCCGGGATGAGACATATACGTCAAAAGGATTACACCACGATCATTTCCGGCCTCGTCAAATACATGTTCCATAGCGCCCTTCCAGCCAACAAAAGGATTTGCAATGATTGCATCAAATCCCACACTGAAATAATGCTTTGCAATCCATGTGTTTGTATGTCCTACGTCATTTATTTTTGCATCCATAATTTTCAGTATATCCAGATCAGTAGCTATATCCAATAGTTCTGGAAGCCGATCAGTCAGACCAAGAGGAAGAACCATTTGTCGGTTTATTTTTACAGCTACAATATAGTCAGCAGTTAATTTCAAAACATCAATAGCTTTTTTCAAAAGTTCTTTTTTATATGAATCCCATTTTTCTCGATTTACAGGGATTTCTTTTGATATGTCAAGAGCTAAAATGACTCGACTCTGTTTTTCATCAGCATATCTATTTATTTTTTTCATAAATTTTCTTTCGCGAATCATGATATGACTGTTTATTTTTGTATCTAAAAACCTTCTGTATTAATATTTTTAAACTAGAAATATCCTACATATGACTGGAGGAATCATCACATTGTCAAGAATCAAAATTCCAAACTTAATATTAGTTATCATTGCAATACTTATGCCAATCTATGCAACATTATTAACGATCATTTTACCGTTTAGACTGACAACAACGGGAAATATGATTTTAGATCTTTTTGTAAATGAAGCCTTATTACCAATTATTATCACGTTACCATGGTGGTATATAATATATGAAGGGCGGTATAGATTAGTAAATGCGATGCGAACTACATGGAATTCTACCAGCATGATTCCTCTAAGATGGCGATTATTTTATGGTATTAATGCATTTGTTGTACTAATAGCTTTTGTTATTCCATTTATATCATTACCAATTGCAATAATAGCAGGTATTCTATTAGCAGGAAAGATTAAACAATATATAAGCCGCATTGGAATTCACGGCGGTGTTAGAACTATTGCTGCAATATTTATTGAGATTTTACTACTTGTTATTCCAGCAGCATATCTATTTTACTTTTACAATGCATACTATCCAGTATGGCAAACAATTGAAACTGTATGGAATACAATATGGGTAGATATTGTATATGGAATCGCACAATGTGTTGTGAACGCCCTTAGTTTCGGTTCAGTAGTTTATTTCATATATTATGGTGCTGCAGAATACGAGCGAAACATGATAGGTATAGAAATTACAAAACCGCCAAAGACGATAATAAAAATTATAGAGACAATTTTATTCTTCGTATTCATCTATTTATGGATTGATCAATTACCAACACCGTTCGGTATAATATATATGGGAAATATGAGATACTTATTCCAGACAATCATTAATCCAATTTCATTAGGGATTGTAGGAATTGTGTTCATATTGAAAATAATTAGTGGAAAATCACCTACAAGCTCTAGAAAATCCGCGTTGGGAATAATTTTAGTTGGAGCTTTTCTTGCAGTTGAGATTTTCAATAGATTTAACATACTTATGATAAATACAATCATTTTCCTATCATTTGCAATATTTGCAGGTGCGTTTATAATTAATGTAATTAGAGCACCAAAAAGTGAAGTCTATTACTAAAGGAGAGAAGAATTGTTGAAATACAAAAATCCAGCACTCGCGGTGGATATAATAATTGAACATGAGAATGAAATCGTTTTAATCACCCGAAAACATGAACCATATAAGGATACATACGCGATTCCAGGGGGATTTGTAGAATATGGCGAATTAGTTGAACATGCAGCAATACGAGAAGCATACGAAGAGACCAAATTAAGAATCGAACTAAAAGAAATTTTAGGCTGTTATTCAAAAGCAGACAGGGATCCAAGGAAACATGTGATTTCAATAGTATTTATCGCATCTACAAATGATCACACACCAGAAGGCAGCGATGATGCTAAGACTGCTCAATTTTTCCCAATTTCAGAAATTAATCAATTAAATTTAGCATTTGACCATAAACAAATACTACAAGACTACATCATCTGGAAAAAGAAAGGAGGAACCTATTGGTCAACAAAAGAAAAAGAATGAAAAATAATACTTAGATCGCAATAAATGCGGGCTTTCGCTTTAATTTTATTATTGGAAAATAGAATTTTCCAGGTGAACTTGCATTATCTACACAACTTGCTTTATCTTGATTTGATTCATATTGCAAGAAATGACCATTTGGCTCTTCATCTAAAGAGACATATATGAAAATAGGTAGCCCGTAAAAATCATACCACCCGTGCATAGTGGAGATAGTTCCTAAAATAAATTTAGTATCATCTTTGAAAAGCAATATACTAGGAGCTTGTTCTCTAGGCCCTCGCGCTGCTAACATTCGTGCAAGGTCAGAAAGGCTATCCAATTCGAAGGATTGTGATACGCCAACATCACGTTTTTTATTTTCGTCTGTCATGATGTTCCCTCATTTGTTTATTATATTAAATAGCAATAATTACGTTATTTAAGTAAACCGATTCAAAGCTTATTTTAGAATTTTCAGGATTTTTGAAACTTCAGATTTTTCGCCAACGATTAGTATAGAGATCACATGAGTGCCAGATGATGCACCAACAGTTATCGCAATTGATAAGTTTCCGCCATTGCAAATAATAAACGGATATGTTTCGACCTCTACATACTTGAAATCTGAAATACCAAAGGAATTAATCTTTTGCAATATTAGTGAAATTTCATCTATTGGGTCGTTTTTAGGTAATATACTATAGACCTTATAATAACTAAATAAATTATTATTAAGATGATCATGGAGTTTTCGAGAATATAGTAATTTTCGCTCAAGAACATCCGTCAATAATTCTATTGGTAAGTAGCTAAATAATTTTATGATTACTTTATCAAGAACTTCAAAATGCTCGAGGCGTTTTGATGATACTTTATCTTTTTCCTCAAAAGAACTAGTGGCTCCTGAAGATTCATCAAAAGATAATTCAGGTGTCTCGGGGGTTCTTAATGGAGTTTCATACATCTCAGATTTATCTTCTGAAAGTTCTTCTTCAGAAGACTCTTCGTCAAGCCGTTCGGGAAGTAAATCAATTGTTTTTAGAATGTCTGAGAGCTTATCTTCACCACCATGGCGACTAACACGAGGTCGAACTTGCATTATGAATCCACGAGTGTTTTCTGTCACTTGATCGAAAACAATAGCTACACCACTAGGTAAGCTACTAATGAATGCTTTACTTTTTAGTTCCTCGGGAAGATATGCAGGAGCTCGTTCACGCAATGCACGAATATCAGCATCATAACTTAAATTATGTGATATAAGTATGTCCGCCTGTGAAATAACTTGATCATTAACTGAAGCGGGTTGTTGCGTGCATAAAACCAAGCTACAACCAAATCGACGCCCCAATTTTGCATAGGATATCAAAGCATCCGTCGCGGGAGTTCGTCCAGTTCGAGGCACTAATGTCTGAGCTTCATCAACAATCAACCAAGTGGGAGGTAATTCATCTCGCTTAGTAATACCAGTATCATCCCACTCCATACGATGAGCAAGAATCTGACGACTCAAAATGCTTGTAAGTATAGATAACGCACGCATTGCATTAGCACCTAATGAAGACACATCTATTATCGTGATCGTGTTTTCGCGTGCAATTTCATTAATACTAGTACCATCTTTATGAAAAATCCCAATTTTCTTAGCTGTTCTAAGTCGTTGAATTATAGCAGTTCTAGTAGAGAATGAATAAAATCTATTTAATTCAACAGAACTGTCGATACACTCAATCAAATCATCAATACTAAATTTCCGTTTAGGAGGACGTTTTATGGTTTCTCCGGATATATTAGCGGTATAACCCTTTTTCAGTAAGTCGATTGCTTCACCCAGAAGATTTTCTTGCGAAGTACTAAAACGACCTTCTTTTTCTAAAATGTAAGTCCAGTCCCCAGTA
>Ga0256914_1001884_pt1 | contig 18096 bp, 15 predicted proteins | sample HulkmetaG_FD_191571 | JGI IMG/M metagenome (GOLD analysis project Ga0256914, IMG submission 191571) | Hydrothermal chimney microbial communities from Main Endeavour vent field at the Juan de Fuca Ridge, Pacific Ocean - Hulk | ecosystem: Environmental > Aquatic > Marine > Hydrothermal vents ... | reverse complement strand
ATATCGGGCCAGGAGTAAATTTCTTTGGCGATTTTCAGATACATAAAGGTTTCGGTCTCGCGGATGCCCTCGATGGTGCGGAGCCGGGTGGTGAGGAAGTCAAGCAGATGGTCGTTGTCCCGAAATACGACCTCGGCGAACAGATCATAAGCGCCCGCGGTCAGCACCAGATAGATGACCTCCTCCAGCGCAGCGATCTCTTCAGCGACCTGTTGCAGCCGGGCGCCATCCACTTTGATGCCGATCATGGCCATGGTGGAAAACCCCAGCAGCAAGGGGTTGGTCACCGCCACCACCTGCAGTACGCCCTCCTTGACCAGACGTTGATAGCGCTGGCGGATCATGCCCGTGGAGACGCCCAAACGCTGGGCGATCTGGGCAAAGGGCGTGCGCCCATCTCGCTTCAACATGCGGATAATGTCGAGGTCGATGTCGTCCAAACGGATGGCGCTAGAGCTGTTGTTGAGGTGACCAGGAGTGATGTTCATCTATCCATATTCCATGTCTGATAATATGAAAATGTCATTGATATTATTTATTTTATCACAGATTGTTATTTGTTTCAATGATTTTGTGACAAACTTTTATCAAAATTGCAGATGTTGTGCAGGTTGTATGGCGTGGAAGCTGGGAGCCCACCCCTAATCCAAGATGTGTGCACACAATTGGAACCTATAATCGCTGTACGCGTTTAATCGTTTCAAGCAATTCCACGATTTTGGTTTCGGGCGATGGCGCAGGCCCGAAGGGGTCTTCCGCATCCGCATCTCGGCCCATCAGCGCCAGTGCCGTGCCCCAAATGCCGTAGCTCACCGCCCCCAGATCATATCCCCCCTCCAGCAGTACGACCAGCCGCCCGTCGCACAACTCCTCGGCCAGCATCCGGGCCCGGCGAGTCAGTTGGACGTATCCGGTGGATGTCACGTTCATCTGAGAGAGGGGATCGCGCCAGTGGGCATCGTAGCCGGAGGAGATGAGGATGAGCTGGGGCTGGAAACGACAGGCGAAGGGCACGATGAGCTCATCGAAGGCTTGTAGATAACCGCTATCGCCGGTGTGGGGAGGCATGGGGATGTTCATGGTGTAGCCTGCACCCGCGCCAGCGCCCACATCCGCCACCATGCCCGTCCCGGGCCACAGCGGATGCTGGTGCAGCGAGATGAAGGCCACGCCGGGATCGTCGTAGAAGATGGCCTCGGTGCCATTGCCATGGTGTACATCCCAGTCGATGATTAACACCCGTTCCAGGCCCATCTCGGCCTGGGCGGCCCGGGCGGCCAACGCCATGTTGGCAAAGAGGCAGAAGCCCATGGCCTTGTCGGGCAGAGCGTGATGCCCTGGCGGACGCATGATGCTGATACCATTGCGGGCCTGACCGCTGACCACCGCCCGAGTGACCGCGATGGCCGCGCCCGCGGACATTCGGGCTGCCTCGTCACTTCCCCTCACCACATACGTCTCAAAATCCCACATACCCCCACCCATCTCATCAATCTGTTTGATCCTCGCCACATACGCTGGATCGTGAATCTGGTGCAACGTCTCGGAGGTGATGGGCGACACCGGCACAGACATCATCTGGTCCTGTGCGCCCCGTTCTCGTAGCAGCGCCATGGCTTTGGCTGTGCGACGAGGGTTCTCAACATGGCCTGGCATCTTATGCTTCTGCTCGATGGGGTGATATGCGTAACAGGTATGGCTCATAAATCTCTATCGAATCTCCAGGAATCTCGACGGAATCGTGACTGCCAACGCACCTGAGTTGCCTATCTTCAGACCCTTTAACCGATCAGGGTTGTGCAGAGGAAGATCATCTTAGCAGGCACGCGACAGGATAAAGAAAGGCCGGGAAGGATGTCCCTCCCGGCCAGAGATCAAATGCTGTGCGATGCTTTATTGGGCCGATTTAACCTCGTCCCACATGCGCTGATAGACGCTCTCGAACTCGCCCAGCGGTTTGATGAAGTGCAGCTTCTCACGAATTTCGGGGGGTGGGAAGACCAGGGGGTTTTCCTTGTATTCGGGATCAGCGATTTCAAGCGCGGCTTTGTTGGGCGTGGCGTAGTAGTTGTACTCGCCCAGCAGCTTGCCAATCTCGGGATCCAGCACGAAGTTGATGTACATCTCCGCGGCTCTCTTCTGCTCAGGGGTGATGCCCTGCGGGATGCACATATTGTCGATCCAGATGGTTCCGCCCTCTTCGGGGATGTAGTAATCGATATTCTCGTACTCATCCGCAGCCTGCAAAAAGTCGCCATTCCAGCCGTGGGCCAGCAGGTTTTCGCCCGCGCCCACCAGGTCCTCGTAGTTGTCGGTGTCGTATCCGGCCACGCCTTTCTTGGCCTTGATCAACAGGTTTTTGGCCTCTTCCAACTGGGCCTCGTCCTTGGTGTTGTTGTCGTAGCCCAGATAGATGAGCGCGGCGGAGAAAACCTCACGCACGTCATCCAGCAGGGTAAAACGCCCGTACCAGGGATCATCCTCTTTGGCCTCGAAGATGCCCTTCCAACTCTTGGGGGGATTTTCCAACAGCTCGGTGTTGTAGCCGATGCCGGTGGTGCCCCACAGGTAGGGGACGCAGTATTTGTTGCCCGGATCGTAGTAAAGCTTGGTGAATTCGGGGTCCAGATTCTTCAGGTTGGGAATGTTGTCATGATCCAGCTCCTGCAGCAGGCCCTCTTCGATCATGATGGCCACGGTGTAGTCAGATGGCACGATGATGGCGTAGCCGGTGGCGCCGCCCTGCAGCTTGGCCAGCAAATCCTCGTTGCTGGAGAAGTTGTCCTCGCCGATTTTGATGCCGGTCTGCTCGGTGAACATGTCGTACATCTCGGGCGCGACGTAGTCGGACCAGTTGTAGACGACGATCTCATCGGCAGGTTTGACTTCCTCCTCTTTGGGGGCCTCGGTGGGTTTGGCTTCCTCTTTGGGGGCTTCGGTGGCCTTGGGCGCCTCGGTGGCCGCGGGCTTTTCGGCCGGTTTCGGGGCCTCGGTGGCCTGGCCGCCGCCACACGCAGCCAGAGCCATGGTGGCGATGATGAGGATGGCAATCAGGGCGAATAGGTGTTTACGTTGCATAGCATTTCCTCCTTGAGAGATGAGTGGAAAAGGATTGAGAATCGCCGATTAGTCATTCTATTTTGCGATGGATGATAGAGGATGGGGCAGGAACGATGAAAATCGTTATTAGATGGTGTACACCGTCCGTTGTTCCTGGTCTATCATCCCTAAGTGTTAGTGGAAGTCTTTCACTGCCGATGGCGCCTAGAAGCCCATCTGCACAGAATCGTCGCCGCCGCTGCGACGACTGAGCAGGATGGAAACGACGACCAGAGACAGGGAGACGACCAGCATCAGGGTGGAGACCGCGTTGATCTTGGGCGTGACGCCTTTTTTGATCATGCCAAAGACCCGGACGGGCAGGGTGTTGAAGCCAGCGCCACTGGTGAAGAAGGTGATGACGAAATCATCCAACGAGAGGGTAAAGGCCAACAAAGCGCCGCCGATAATGCCCGGCATCAGCATGGGCAGGGTCACCCGACGGAAGGTTTGCCAGGTGTTGGCGTAGAGGTCTTGCGCGGCTTCCTCCAGGGTGCGATCCATCTGCGCCAGGCGGGCCCGCACCACAATGGCCACGAATGAGGTGTTGAAGGCCACATGCCCGATGATGACCGAATAGGGCACAGCCAGCTTTGCTCCGAAGAAATTCACCTTCCAGGGCGTGAAGCCGATGCCCGACATATTGAAGAAAAGGAGCAGCATGATGGCCATGGCGATGTCGGGAATGATGACGGGCAGGTAGAACATGGAATCCACCGCGGTCTTGCCCCGAAAACGGTATCGCTCCAGACCCAGCGCCACCAGGGTGCCCAAAATCGTGGCGATGATGGTGGAGATGATGGCCAGAAAGAGGCTGTTCCAGATAGAGAGCATGATCTGCCCATCCTGAAACATCTTACCATACCATTCGGTGGTGAATCCCGCCCACTTGCTAACCGAGCGGGAATCGTTGAATGAGAAGATGACCAGGATGACGATGGGCAGGTAAAGGAATGCGAAAGCCAGGATGCCGTAGGTGCTCAGGCTCCAGCCGCCCAGTTTGGATCGGATGAGATCCCATCTGCTATCGTTGGTTTTCAATGTTTCGGTCTGTACGCTCATTACACAAGCTCCGATTTTTTGGTCCAGCGGAAGTAGATGAGGGTGGCGATGAGCATGGCGATCATCATCACCATGGAGAGGGCGGAGCCAAAGGGCCAGTCATGCGCGCCCAGGAATTGATTGCTGATGATGTTGCCGATCATCAAGGATTTGCCGCCGCCCAAAATGGCAGGGGTGACGAATGCCCCCAGGGAGGGGATGAACACCAGCATGGAGCCAGCCACCACGCCCGGAATCGACAAAGGCCATGTCACCCGCCAAAAGGCCTTGCCGCTGGACGCGTACAAATCGCGGGCCGCCTCCAGCAGGCTCTCATCCAGCCGCTCCAGCGCCGCGTAGATGGGCAACACCATCACCGGCAGCCAGCCGTAGACCAGGCCCAGGATAATGGCGAAGTCGTTGCCGTACAGGGGCAGGGGCTTACTGATGATCCCCCAGTTCATCAGGGTGACGTTGATGAGGCCGGTGTGGGTGCGCAACAGCGTCAGCCAGGCATAGGTGCGGATGAGGAAGTTGGTCCAAAAGGGGATCATCAGGGCGAAGACCAGGGCGTTGCGACGGCTGGGCGGGCTTTTGGCAATGAAATAGGCCAGGGGATAGCCCAGCGCCAGGGTGACGATGGTGGTGATGATGGCGATGTAGAAGGAGCGGAGGAAGGTCTTGAAGTAGAGGGGATCGAAAACGCGGCGGATGTTGTCCAGGGTGAAGACCCACTCCACGCCGCCGTATTTGCCCCGTTCCAGAAAGCTGTAAACAAAGACGATGAGCAGCGGGGCCATGAAGAAGATCAGCAGGAAGATTACCGGGATGGCCAGAATCAACCATGCCTGCAATTCGGGATGTCGACGTAATCGTTCCATGGCTCACTCCTTGAGGACGCGGGCGTGGGCCGCGTTCCAGGTGACGATGGTCGCTTCGCCAAGCTCCCAGGGCTCTTCGCCGATGTACATGTTCTGCAAGCGCACCACCACCTCGGTGCCGTCGCCCAGGGTGACGGTGTGACGGGTATCGGTGCCCACATAGACCAGATGGGTCACCTTGCCTTTGACATAGGCTGTGTTGTGTGCGGGCGTCTTGGGAACTTCGTTCAGCTCGAGCATGTCCATCTTTTCCGGGCGGATGGAGAGCACGGCCCGGTCGCCCACCGCGAGTCCTTCTTCGGCCCAACCAGCCACAACCTGCTCGCCCGAACCCAATGCCACCACGATTTCGGGCGCGAGGCTGATGATCTTGACCGGGATGAAGTTGGTCTCGCCGATGAAATCTGCCACGAAGCGATCCGCCGGATGTTCGTAGATGGTTTCGGGGTCGCCCACCTGATGCACGATGCCGTTGTTCATCACCGCGATGCGGTCCGACATGGTCAGAGCTTCTTCCTGGTCGTGGGTGACGTAGATGAAGGTGATGCCGACCTCCTCCTGCAGCGCCTTGAGCTCGATCTGCATGGCCTTGCGCAGTTTCAGATCCAGCGCGCCCAGGGGTTCATCCAGCAGCAGCACTTTGGGACGATTGACCAGGGCCCGGGCCAGGGCGATGCGCTGCTGCTGGCCGCCCGAAAGCTGTTTGGGCTTACGGCTGGCCATGTTCGAGAGCCGCACCATATCCAGCGCCTCAGAAACCCGCCGATTGATCTCATCCTTGGGGATTTTTTGCATCTCCATGCCAAAGGCGATGTTCTCAGCCACGGTCATATGCGGGAAGAGCGCGTAGTTTTGGAAGACGGTGTTGACCGGGCGTTTGTTGGGCGGACGATAGCCCTGACGTTCGCCGTGAATGTAAATCGCGCCGCCGGTGGGCATCTCGAAGCCCGCAATCATGCGCAGGGTCGTGGTCTTGCCGCAGCCACTGGGGCCCAACAATGAGAAGAACTCACCGTCCTGAATCTGCAAGGAGACGTGATTGACGGCCACCACATCTCCGAACTGCTTGACGACATCCTGGAGTTCGACGGCATAAGTTTTGGTCATACAACTTCCTCCGCAGGTTGAAAGTAGGGATCGGCTCCGTAAGCCATCTTGATGGTTTTCAAAATAAAATAACTCTGGGTTTGGGCCACGCCCGGAATTTTACGCAACTTCTGGTTGATGAATTGGGTGAAGTGCTCCCGATCCCGACAAATGACCTCCACCACCAGATCGAATCCCCCCGACACCATGATTAGATAGCTGACCTCAGGAAAGCGGGCGATTTGCTTGGCGACCTCCTCGACATCGGCGTTATGGATGTTCACCCCGATCAAAGCTGGCGCGTCATAACCCATGCGCACCGGATCGATGAGCCCCACGATCTGCATGACGCCATTTTCCATCAATCGGGCGACGCGATTGCGCACCGTTCCCTCCGAAACCTGCAACGCCTGGGCGATTTCGGTGTAGGGCTTGCGGCCATCTGACCGCAACAATTCCAAGATAGCGAGATCCAGATCGTCTGGCCTGAACATAAATGCCTCGTTGGATGGATTGGGAATTATGACAGGATAATACGAAGTTCGTAACAATGCAAGTTTAACACTGTGATATTCGCAGCAAACCTGATATGATTTTACTACTTTCATTAAGGTGATGCAACCCCTTTGCAACGCATCTGCAATGCACCCGAACACAATAGTGCGTCACAACATGAGCGCTATTGTGGCGACTTGCCTGAAGCAAATGACATGGTCGGCCAGACGTGCGACTTTTTCCTCCTAAAGGTTGATATTTGATGTTTTAAGCAGATGTGCATTTGAAACTTGAGAAAAGCGCCTACGCATTTTGACGAACATGGACGAAGATTGACGAACATCGACGATGGTTTGCTTCGTCCACCTTCGTCTTTTTGTCTATCTTCGTCTGATGAGTTGGAAGCATCTCCAAAATTTATTTCAAATACATATCATCAACTACTTAATCGAATGCCTTTCAAACCGACGAACAAGACCTCCTGTGCAACTTTTGTGGTGCATCAACGGGCGGATCCAGACATCAATGCCCGTGGATGGTACTGATGAAAAGTCGCACATCAGGTGAACAAGGTGCATTCAGGGCGTTGCAATGGCTGGAGCGCCTGTCATCTCCGGTTCGGGCGTCTGGGCGTCTTGCCAATCAAGCAAACATAGAATTCCCTCCACAATGGCCTCAGCGAGCTTGTCTTGCTCATTCACCAACAATGCTCTATCTCCTCCCAAATATCCGACCTCAATGATTGCCCCCGGCGTGTCATCCGCCACCCGCTGAAACGCATGATATTGCGTCATATCTTTGGTAACTGCCGATGGGTGATAATCCAGGCCCGTAGCAGCGCCATACTTTCCTTTCAAGCAATTCACCAACATCTGATCTTGCTCGGGGATGATCGTCTCTTCAGCGCTGGCGATTTTGAATCCGCTTTTTTCTACACAAGAATCTGCATGAATCGACACCAACGCCCGCGCATGCAATCCTTGCAAGCGTGGATCATATTCATCCAATAGCATGGCCGACACCCCTTGCTGTTTCAGACGCTCCACCACCTTCGTGGCGATCCCTTCATTAATTGTCGCTTCCATCAACCCATCTTCCTTACAAATTGCGCCAGAATCAAATCCGCGATGACCGGAAATAATGGCTACCTGCGGCCCCTGGAAAAAATCAGAAGGGATAAGTCGCGCCAGAGTGCGAGAATTGCGCATTCGCTCCCACCCTCCTTGATAAAAATAAACCGCGATTAAACCAACCAATGCCAGTAAGATCACCAGCAAAAGGCGCTTGATCCAACGATTGAGATTTTCCAAGCGGTGCATTGACATGATCAGATGTTGTGGTTATTTTCCACGAAACCATGACGTTTGCCAAATGTTTTCCCTACGATCCAGCAAAAATGAACATGATCGGGTATGGGCAAAGCCATAAACTTTGACATTTTTGGGCTCTCGCCGCATAATCAGACGCACAATGGCGCCCATACTCGCACAACGCCGTTACCTGCGCTCAACTTATAGCGCCACGTTAAAACATGCATTGTTCGCCGCCTGCGCCGAAGAGACAGTTCTTCACAATCGGGCGACGCTACTGATTTGAATTACAGGACACCTTTTTTATGGTAGAGATCGGACAACTCCTGCGCCAAACACGCGAAGCAAAGGAGCTTTCTCTTGTCGATGTCGAAGAGCAAACCCGCATCCGGCAACGCTATCTCAGCGCCCTGGAGTCTGGCGACTGGGATGAGTTGCCCAACTCGGTGACCGCTCGCGGCTTTCTGCGCACCTACGCCACCTTTCTTGGCTTAGATGCTGATGAACTTGTCGCCCAATCGCAAGATTTTGAAACGAACGGAGCGGCAACGCCACCGGCCCCCACGTCGTTATCAGATTACACGCCCATCAACCTGGACCTTTATGAGGAAACGACTCGCCGCTCTCATACGATTCGGCGCATTTTAGGATTCCTTCTCGTGCTCATTCCTGTTGTCATTCTGGGGTTCTTGCTCTTCCGGTATGGGCTTCCCTATATGCAGAGAAGAATGGCAGGCGGAGAAAGCATCACGGCAACGGTGGCGTTGCCGCCTGAGGGCCAAGTTCCGGGCGCGCCTGTTATCGGTCCCACCGATACCGCCACGTCCACACCCACACTAACACGCACTCCCACCCCCATGCCTCAATTGACCGTGGAGAGTGAGCTACCCACCTACACGCCCACGCCTCCCACCACCGATACGCCTACCCCAACAAAAACGCCTACAGCCACGCCCTCTGAATCTATTCGCCTGAACGTAGAAGTGGATAAGACGGCGTGGATTCGAGTTGTGACTGATGGAAAGGTACAAATCGAATCATTGGCTGATCCTGGCTTTCAGCAGGAATTTGTCGCTTACAAGCAACTGGAGTTTCTCACAGGAAATGCGGGTGGTGTAAAATTGACTTTGGGCGATCAGCAGTTGCCTGCTTTGGGGGATGTGGGAGAGGTTGTCATTTTTGTGTGGACTTTGCAGGATGGGCAGGTTGTAGAAATTACGCCCACGCCGACGCCCTCGCCAACTATGACGCCCACTCCCAAAGCTGGACGCACTCCCACAGCGACCCCAGAGACCAGCGGTTAGCCATGAAAAAAGCCTCGGCTTACTACATCCTTACCCTGGGGTGCCCCAAAAATCAGGTGGATAGCGAGGCTATGGCCACGCTGCTACTGCAAAGAGGTTATCGGGCCGTAACGGATCCCGGTCAGGCTGATGTGCTCATTGTCAATACTTGTGGATTTTTGCAATCGGCCCAAGAAGAAAGTATCTCCATATTGCGCGATTTGGGGCGGGGTAAAAAGGCCCGCCAGATATTGATTGCTGCAGGGTGCATGGCAGAGCGAGATGGGGAAAAAATCTTGGAAGCCGCGCCCGAAGTGGATGCACTACTGGGCACATTACGTTGGTCTGAAATCGCCACATTGGTCGAACGGCTACGCGGGGGCGGAAAACGCCGTCGCTTACAGCGTATGGCCTTACTGGGCGATCCCCCCCACCCTCTAGAAGCGCCCACGCCTCGCCCGCCCAGACTATACGCCTCCGCCTATCTCAAAATCAGTGATGGCTGCAACGCATCTTGCGCCTTTTGCACCATTCCCAGCTTCAAAGGAAAACTCAAATCGCACTCTTTCGATAGCGTGATTCGTGAGGCTGGACAGTTGGTGCGGGCAGGCGCTCGGGAGTTGGTATTGGTGGCTCAAGACACCACCGATTATGGTCGCGATCGCGGCGAGCCAGACAGTTTGCCGCGTTTACTTCATGCCATTGCCCGTCGCACCTCGGGCCTGGACTGGCTGCGGCTGATGTACGCGTATCCTGGCCATATCAGCGAGGAGCTAATTCATGTCATGGCCGAAACCCCGCAGATCCTTCATTATCTCGACATTCCCTTGCAGCATGGACATCCCGCCACCCTGCGGCGGATGAAACGCCCTAGCAACATCCACTTGGTGCTGAAAACCATCGAGAAGCTGCGCACAGCCATGCCCGATATCGCTCTGCGCTCTACTTTCATCGTCGGTTATCCCGGCGAGACCGAAGAGGAGTTTCAGGGTTTGCTGGACTTCATTGCAACCATTCGGTTCGACAAGGTGGGCGTGTTTAAGTTTAGTCCTGAACCAGGGACGCCTGCGGCCGCCTTACCCCATCAAGTCCCTCCCGACGTGCAGGAGGAACGCAGGCATCAGGTCATGGTCCTGCAGCAGGGCATCTCTCTGGCCCGCAATCGGGAGCAGATCGGACGCGTTCTTACTGCACTCACCGAAGCTCATGAAGAAGGCATGACCCTGGCCCGAACTTATCGTGATGCGCCCGAAGTGGATGGATATGTCATCATTCCGGGCGAGCACCCCCTGGGCGAGATGGTGCAGGTGAAGATTATGGATGCGATGGAGTATGATATGATCGGCGAGTTGGCAGAATAGCCAGATTGCTTGTGGCGCATTACGTAGGTCGCAACCGCTGCATCCCGAGTAGTCTGAAATACGCAACGTGAAATAAAATTTGCAATCTACTCTGACTCAAACAGGAATCTGATTCATGTCCAAAAAAATTCTCGTCACTGGCGGTGCAGGCTACATTGGCAGTCACACTGTGCGCGAGTTGCAACGCCAGGGTTATGATGTCGTTGTTTTCGATAATCTGGTGCATGGCCACGCTCAGGCCGTAGAAGATGCGCCTCTCATCGTGGGAGATCTCCTAAACCCTGAGGAAATCAACATGGTGTTCCAGCAGCACCCGGACATTGCCGGCGTTGTCCATTTTGCTGCTTATGTGGAAGTGGGCGAAAGTATGAATCATCCGGGCAAATACTTTCGCAATAACATCCAGGGGAGCGTCAATCTGCTGGATGCCATGATCGCATCTGGGGTGAAGCATCTGGTCTTTTCTTCCACCTGTGCGGTGTATGGCACGCCCGAAAACGTGCCCGTCACTGAAGCGGAAAGCTACAAGCCCGAGAGCGTGTATGGCGCTTCCAAACGCATGGCCGAGCAGGTCATGGACTGGTACGATAAGACCAGAGGACTCAGGTTTACGCCTTTGCGCTATTTCAACGCCTCGGGCGCCAGTTTCGATGGTCGTATTGGAGACGCTTACAAGCCTGCCAGCCGTCTTATTCCTCGCCTGATGGAGTACATCCTGGGCCAACGCACCGATTTCAAGGTCTTCGGCGATGATTATCCCACACCCGATGGCACTGCCATTCGCGACTACATCCATGTGGATGACCTGGCCACTGCGCATGTTGCGGCTTTGCAATATCTGTGGGAAAGAGGCGAGAGTATGGCTTTCAACCTGGGCACGGGCCTGGGCTCCAGTGTGATGGAGATTATCAACATGGTGAAAGAAGTGAGCGGACGGGATTTTTCGGTGGAGATTGGCCCGCGACGGCCGGGTGACCCGGTGCGCATCTGGGCGGATAATACTCGCGCCCGCAAGGTGCTGGGCTGGGAACCCAAATATGGTTTGCGTGAGATCATCGAAACCGATTGGCAGTGGCATCGCACACATCCTCGCGGTTTTGAAAGCTAAGAGTTTCAACATACAAAACGAATTCTTTGCCTCGAACTTTTTTCATACTGCACGTTGCATGTCGAGTTATGATCTACCACGACCTTTCTTTGCCTTATTACACCTTCTCATCGTTGGATGTTTTTCCCGATCTGTTTCACGCGGTGTTCACTCGCTACGGAGGCGTCAGTCCTGCGCCATGGCATAGTTTGAATTTAGGCTGGACCGTGGGAGATGACAAGGATCGGGTGGAGGAAAACTACCGACGGGTGGCGGCCATGATGGGAGTCTCCCGTCAGAAGCTGACCACCACCTGGCAGGTGCATGGCAACACCATCCTGGAGGCTGATGCGGAGCATTCGGGGGGCAGTTTAGGCAAGGCCGATGGATTGATCACCCGCACGCCAAGTATTCCTTTGCTGCAGAGGTACGCAGACTGCACTCCCATCCTGATCTATGATCCCGCCCATCATGCGGTGGGGATTGCCCATGCGGGGTGGCAGGGTGTGGTCAGGCGCACAGCCGAGGCTTTGGTGCAGGCCATGATGGCGGCTTACGATAGCCGTCCGACAGAGCTAGTGGGCGCGGTGGGGCCGGCCATTGGTCCTTGTTGTTACGAAGTGGGCCCCGAGGTTGTGGCGGCCATTCGTGCATCGCAACATGATCCTGAGTTGCTACTGCGCCCAAGTTCGCATCCAGGCCATGCTTATCTGGATCTATGGGCGGCCAATGCCCGTCAGCTGCGGGATGCGGGCCTACAGGAGGTGGAGGTGGCGGGCATCTGCACGGCCTGCAACACCGATATGTTCTTTTCGCATCGAGGTGATCGTGGCCGCTCGGGCCGGTTTGCCGCGACCGTTATGCTCAAGTAGGGTATGGTGACTTCTTCTTTCCGCGTTTCTCTCACCCTGGCGGTTATTCTGGCTTTGACGGGCGTTGTATTGTGGTTCATGCTGACGTTACCCCGTCGAGATGATGTCTGGCAACGATTACAGGCAGGCTCACCGTTACGCGTAGCTGTTGATCCCAGCTTTCCTCCATTCGATGCTATCGATGCCCATGGCGAGTTTGTTGGGTTCGATATCGATTTGGCGCGAGAAATCGGACATCGTTTGGGCGCTCCGGTCGAGTTCATTGCGATTTCTTTCGATGGCTTGGTGGATGCGGTGCTGGCCGGAAAGGCTGATGTTGTCATTTCAGCGTTTCCCCTGGATCAGCGTCTAACCGAGGATGTTCGGTACAGTCAGCCATATTTCGAGGCAGGTTTGGTGTGGGTGACGCGTATAGATTCTGACATCCTCGAGCCACAACAATTGGCGACCACTACTGTGATCGTAGAATGGGGTAGTCAGGGCGACGCCTGGGCCCGGGCGCAAGGTTTCTCGCACCTCGCACGGGCAGAAACGCCAGACGCCGCATTGATCGCGGTGCTAAACGGAGATGCTGATGTTGCCATTGTGGATGCAGTGACTGTGGCATTATTTCCCGGGCCAGGCCTGCGCGTTCACTCCCCGCCACTCACTTCTGATCCCTATGTCATTGTGATTTCTCCAACTGCTCCCAGGCTGGCCGCGGCGGTAGATGAGGCTTTGACGGATGTTATTGCTGATGGCGCTTGGGGGCGTTTGGCCGGAAAATATTTTCCCAACCCACCTCAGCCGCCGTCACACAGTATGCGCCCGTAATTATTTAAGTAGATGCGCATTTGAAACTTGAAGAAAGCGCCTGCGCATTCAGACGAACATGGACGAAGATTGACGAATATAGACGATGGTTCGCTTCGTCCACCTTCGTCTTTTCGTCTATCTTCGTCTGATGAGTTGTAATCGCCTCCTGGTACTCAGTCAAATGTAGTTTGATGAAAATTCTCTTGTGGCCGTGGCCTTTACCTCGGACTCTCCAGGCGCTTTGCGCCAGCGGTCGACCTCCGTCGACCGTCTCTGGTTGGTGAAGGGACGGCGTAGGCCGGCCGTTGGCCAGAGGCCTATAGAGACCGACTTCAGTCGGCCTGCCGGGCCGGCCGTCGCCTTCTTCTCTCAAAGCAGACTTGACTTAGTACTAGTTGCCTGACACAAATTCAGTAGATCACGATTGCGAGAGTATGTGTCCAGCCGGATTCGCAATCCGGCGGGTTTGACGCTCGAATCACCGCCGGATCACGGATCCGGCTCTGCGCATCATGGCAAATCGTGATCTACTGAATCTATTTTTGTAACTACTCAGATGGCATGCTTGACCGTGATTTATGCCATGAAATGAGTGTTTCCGACCGTACCTGGCAGAGACCTTAGTAGTTCCTATTTTTCGAAAGAAGGGCTGTCCGCGCAGGCTGACAGGCGGTCGGAGGCCCTCAGCCCTGACTTCAACCGGTGGGCAATTGGGCATGAAATTTGTGTCAGGTTGCTAAATCGCCTCCAAGGTTTATTGTTAACTCACGTTACGCACTTGCCAGTCAATAGCTCTGAATGAGGTAACCTGCGCTTCCGACTTTGCCATGGACGATAAGACGAAAGGACGAACATAGACGATAACCATCATCCTTTCGTCCACCTTCGTCTATGTTCGTCGTTTTTCGGTGGCTCCCCGGGGCAGCATGACGAAATCGGCTTTGCCCAGGGGAAGTGCGTAACATTAGTTGTTAATTCATCTCATCACCTACTTAGAGATTGGTAAGTGGTACAAATTTGACTTGACGCCATCGGCAGTCAAAGGCTCCTATCAATGCTCATGGATGATGGATCAGAGACGGTGGAAGATTTACGCCACTAAACAGCGATTTTCGTCGTTCGTCGTCCATCATTAAATGCCTTGAGAGCGCACCATGGCAACGAGCCGGAAGGCAAACATCAGTCACAATAACCCTTACCAGTGACTATCGTTATGTTGGAACAAAATGCCGAAAATTACTCCTGAATTTGCCCAAACCCTTTATGAAGGCGCTGACTCCGCTCACGCTTTCGATCATGTGTTGCGGGTGATGCGACTGGCTGTGCGCATTGCCGAAGCAGAGGGTGCAGATGTGGCGGTTGTGCAGATGGCTGCGCTGTTGCACGACGTGGCCGATAGCCGGCACGATCATCATCTGGTCGGCGCTCAGATTGCCCGCGAATTATTGGCGGAAGAGCCTGAAAGTTTTGTGAATGCGGTGGTGCACTGTATTGAGGCTCACCGTTTTAGCCAGTTGCCTGAGCCTGCCACACTGGAGGCGCAATGCCTGAACGATGCTGATAAGCTGGATGCTATCGGTGCTATCGGCGTGGCTCGTGTGTTCGCGTTCGCGGCTACGCATGGCAACCGGCTATGGACGCACACTCTCTCTGAACTGGAGCAGATCGTTGGTTCCAATCGCCAGGAATACCGTCAGACGTATGGCGCGACCCGTGATTATACGCCCGGACATGAATTTTTGTGCAAGCTAACGGGGCTGGCCGAAAGCATGTACACTGCCACCGCCCGTCAACTTGCGTACGATCGTCACGTTTATATGACAGCCTTTTTCCAGCGCCTGGATGAAGAGGCGATGGGGTTATGCTAAGGGGCTCGCGAACGATGTCATGGCCCTGCCGTATGATCTTACCAACCGTTTTTCTTTGTGCCTCGCCCGATGCCAAAATATCGGAAGCCGAATGTGCGCATTTGCTCAGGATTCCAGATGTTGCGACCATCAATGAGGACATCGCCTTTCATAGAGCGTTTGATGCGGTTCATATCCAACTGCCGGAATTCGTTCCATTCGGTGATTAAGATCAGCGCGTCGGCGTCGATAGCGGCGGTGTATGGGTCTTCCACCAGGTTGATATCTGGCACCAGTTTGCAGGCTTCGGGCATGGCTACTGGGTCGTAGGCCTGAACCTGGCCGCCTTCGCGAATGATCTGGCGGGCAATATCCAGGGAGGGCGCTTCTCGTAGATCGTCGGTATTGGGTTTGAAGGCCAGCCCCAACACGCCAATCTTACGTCCATTCAGCCCATCAAGAGCATTGCGCAGCTTGACAACTGCCTGGCGACGCATGTGCTGGTTGATGTCTAACACTGCTCGTAACAGTTGCGGATGAGCACCATGAATCAGGGCCATGTGCTCCAGAGCTCGCACATCCTTGGGGAAGCAGGAACCGCCAAAGCCCAAGCCTGCGTTGAGAAAGTGTGGACCAATGCGTTTGTCGTAGCCCATGCCCTTGGCCACCAGGTTCACATCCGCGCCAAGTTCTTCGCAAATAGTGGCGATCTCATTGATGAAGCTGATGCGGGTGGCAAGGAATGCGTTGGATGCGTATTTGATCATTTCAGCTGTACGCAGATCGGTAATGAGGACAGGCGCATTCAGGGGACGGTGCAATTCGGCGACTTTTTGGGCGGCTTCAGGATGACGAGAGCCCAGCACGACGCGGTCAGGGTTCATAAAGTCGCTGATCGCTGAACCTTCGCGCAGGAATTCCGGGTTGGAAACCACCCAGAAGTCGATGGGGCTTTTTTGTTTTTTTTGGATGATGTCGGCCACCCAATCGCCAGTACCCACAGGCACGGTAGATTTGTTGATGATGATGAGTGGGTGGAGCATATGCTCGGCCACGCTTTCCGCGGCCATGCGCACATAACGCAGGTCCGCCTCGCCATCTACGCCCGAGGGCGTGCCTACGGCTACGAATACGAATTCTGCATCTTGTAACGCGTCAGCGTAGCTTGTTGTAAAATCGAGCCTGCCCTTTTTTACGTTACGGGTAATCATCTCAGATAGGCCAGGTTCGTAGATGGGGATTTCGCCCTGTTTCAGCTTCTCGATTTTTTCTTCAATGATATCCAGCAATGTGACTTTATTGCCCAGGTCGGCAAAGCTGGCGCCCGTGACCAAACCTACATAGCCCGCGCCCAAAACGGTAATTTGTTTCATTGGCAAAACCTCATTTTTTCGGAATTACACTATTCAGACAACGCTGATTGTGTATCTGTTTCTGAAATTTCTACCTCGGCTTCAGCGGCATCAACTGCTTCGGCCGCTTTTTCGAAATCAGACCAATGGAGACGGGCCTTAAAGAAGTAGTAGATGCCTAATCCTGTGATGGGCAACCACAAGGCTGCATGCAGCACTAGGGTATAGGCAGCGGCGATGGTGGGGTCGACGCCGCCCACATCCACCAAGACTTTGATGCCAGGTGCATCGAATGTGCCGATGTAACCAGGAGCCGAGGGCAGGGTGGTGAAAAGGTTGACGATGCCATTCATCAGCATCAAGATAATAAATGAAACGCTGAAGTCGAAGGCGTGCATAACGAACCAATATTTTAGCGTCTCGGCCAGCCAGATAAAAATGGTGGTGACGAACATCATCATGACATCTTTGGGACTTTGCAGTGAAGCTAGGCCGAAAAGGAAACGATCGACGATGCTGTCTGTTTTGAGACGAAATCGGGCGGGGATGAGCCGATTGGCAAGAGGGATGTAAAGCCGAGTCACCCAATGAGGGTTGATGGCGACGCCGATGAAAATGACAAGGGCCAGGCCAAAGGCGGCGCTGAGGATGATGACAAAGCTGCGATATTGTAGGGGGATGCCCGAGGTGAAAGGCAAAGCCAAAAATACGAAAAGCAGCATGACCAGACCATCGAAGACGCGTTCAATTAGCACCGTAGCCAGGCTGCCGCTAATGGGAATGTCCTCATTCTTTTTTAGCACGTATGAACGGATCACTTCGCCCGCACGGGCGGGATAGATGTTGTTGCCCGCGTACCCAATGCACACCACAGGAAACAAGCGGTTTATCGATACCGGTTTGAATTGTCGTAACATGTAATGCCAGCGCCAGGTGCGAATCCAGACGCCGACAAAATAAACAGCCACACCTGGCAAAATCCACCAATAGTTGGCTGTGCGAATGGCTTGCCATACCAGTTCCAGTTTCAGGCCCTGCAGGGCCTGATAAAGAAATAATGCGCTAATGCCAACGCCAATCCATATCATCAGCCGTTTAAAGATGTTACGGCGAAGAAAATCTTTGGTGGCGGAGAATTTGGACATGGGGGGAGGAAAACCATAAGGTGGAAGATGTTGAAAGGATGGTAATTGTAGCACATCGTCAAAAGGGGACAGAAAAATGGTAACTACTAAGGTGGCATGCTTGACCGTAACTTTTGTTTTGAAATTTAGTTACCTGACACAAATTAGCTCTGACCACCGACATTGGCCGAATGAATTCGGTTCTGGGGGCGCAGCCCCCTCCTTTGCCTCCTCCCCCGCTCCGAGACGGGCGGGGGAGGAGATGTGGAGAGGAGTTGCCTGTGCCGTCCGTCCCCCTGCGGGGACGGTTCCCGGCCGCGAGTTTGCAATCTATATTTTTGAAAGAAGGGCTGTCGGCGCAGGCTGACAGGCGGCCCGAGGCCCTCAGCCCTGACTTCAACCGGTGGGCAACTGGACATGAAATTTGTGTCAGGTTACTAGTACTCAGTCAAATGTGGTTTGA
>Ga0256914_1001883_pt1 | contig 18097 bp, 15 predicted proteins | sample HulkmetaG_FD_191571 | JGI IMG/M metagenome (GOLD analysis project Ga0256914, IMG submission 191571) | Hydrothermal chimney microbial communities from Main Endeavour vent field at the Juan de Fuca Ridge, Pacific Ocean - Hulk | ecosystem: Environmental > Aquatic > Marine > Hydrothermal vents ... | reverse complement strand
GAGAAATTTCGAAACCTTGTCAAAAAATGCCGTATCGTACTCGTCTCCCTCAATCACAAACCATGGAGGCCGGCCCTCCTCGAAGCCCTTGCCCTCGTCCCTTACAACGCCTCCTATAAGAAAGCCCGGCTGAAACCCGCAGCCCTTGAGTGCTGCAACGAGCATGGTTGAGGTAGTGGTTTTGCCGTGGGTACCTGCCACCACCAGTGAGTTCCTGTGGGCAAGAAAAAACTCTCCCAGGGCCTGTGGAAATGACATGAAGGGCAACCCTGAATCCATGACGTGAGCTGCCTCGGGATTTGAGGCACTGATAACGTTTCCAATCACCACGAGATCCGGGTCCTCACGGATCACATTTTGAGGGGAATAACCAAGATGAACAGGAATTTCCAATTCCTTCAACACCTGGTTCATGGGCGGGTAGCATCCCGAGTCGGAACCGGAAACAACCATGCCCCGGGCCCGGAGCAGGCCAGCCAGGGCGGCCATGCCTGTCCCGCATATTCCCATGAGATAGACCTTGGAACCAGACTTCAATTTTGCCATTTTCTGTTTTTTCGGGCTCCTCTTTTTGATTTGTGCAGTATTTATCAGGATCGGCCGCAGGTTGCAAAGCGGAAGTTCCTGAACTGGTGCCAATGGCAGGCCCTGGAAAACATTACGGCCACATAATCAACACGGCATTTCCTGCTCAACCGGGATTACGAATATCACGGATTTGGATTTTTTGTTAAAAAGTAAAAAAATCTTTCCAGATGTTTTGACGTTTTCCAAATTTAATATTATTTTGAATGCTGAATTGAAATTCAGTTCTCTTCAAAACAGGGAAGAAGTCAAAAAATTTTGCTAATAAAAATGAATTAAAGAAAGGAAAAAAGTAATGGATAGTGCATCGATTTTACAGACTCTTGCAGACTCTTACCTTTATGGATGGGCTGGTGCAGTAATATTTTTTGTCTTGTTCGTGATATTGCTCAAGCAAAACAGCGCCAAAGGTGCCCTGGCCAGCAAGCTTCAGAAGGAAAACAGGGATCTGGAGCAACAGCTGTCCGAAAGCAAGGAAAAGATTTCCGAGCTTGAGGCCAAGGTGGAAAGCCTCACTGAAGAAACCGAGGAAAAGGCCGAAGAAATCAGAAGGCTTGAGGAAAGGGTTTCTTCCCTTGAAAGAGAGGTCAGCGAAAAGACCGAGAAGATCAAGGATCTCGAGGGACAAGTCCAGAATTACAGGTCCGAGAACGGCGAATTGAAGACCCGTGTTTCGGAGCTTGAAAAGAAGACATCAGAACAGGAAGCATCGATTAAACAGAAAGACGCCGAGATAGAAACCCTCAGTGAAAAGAATGCAAAGATGGAAAAAGAGATTGAAGAACTCCAGTTCAATTTCAATATAGCCACTCTTTATATCCACATGAAAAAACTCTACGATGAATTCAGCCAGGATTACACCCAGAATATCCTGAAAGGCATCAACACCATGAAGATTTCTGACCTCGACATGGCTACAGCCCAAGCCATCTTTGAACATGCCATGAGTTCCTTTTTCACCGCTTCGGGAGAGCCGACTCCGGCAGAACAACCCACGGGTGCTGAAGAGGAATCGGCCCCGGAAACCAACTGACCCCATGATTTAATTTGAAATCTTGTTCTTTTTTTACCAGGAGGAATTGAAATGGAAACATCCGTCTATGTATTTTACGCACTATTTTCTTTCATATGTTCGCTTTTATTTTTGCTGACCTTCGGGGCAGGCCTTTATTCCATCTATGTGACCAGGATGAAATCAAACCTCGAAGAGGACAGCCAGGAACCAAAGGGCCGTTTTGCATTTCTCTACAACAAGAGAAACGGGATTATTCTCCTGGTAGTAGGCCTGATATTCGGCATCGTGGGCTACAGGACCCAACCCACAAAGATGGTGCCTGAAGCGGCCAAGGAGGCCTCCCACGAGGTAAAAACCGGAGAAGTGAAAAAGGCTGAGGAAAAGGTCCAGCCTGAGAAGAAGGCCGTTACTGAAGCCGTAAGGGGCGAGGAGGCAGCTGAAAAGGCTGCTGTCGAGCAAGAGAAGGAAGCAAAACCTGAAGCTGTGGCCAAGCTTCAAGAGCAAATAAAATCCCTGGAAGAGGCTGCCAAGGCCAAAGAAGAAAAGATAAAGCTCCTTGAGGACGAGCTTTCCCGGTTGAAGAAGGATCTGGCGCAGAAGGAAAACGAGAGCGCCAGGGCCAAACTGATGATAACCAGGCTAAAGAAAGAGGTTAACACCCTTCACCATCAAACACGCCAGAAGAACGTGCAGTCAGTACAGGCGGTCGCCCTGGAAAAACAGCTGAAAGAGGCTTGTGCGCAGTTGAAAAAGGCAAAGGAAGCCAACGCGGCACTTGAAGCCAGGGTCAAACAGGTACAGGATGAGCTCAAAAAGGCAAAGGAAGCCAACGCGGCGCTGGAGCAGCAACTGAAAGAGGCCCGGGAAAAGGTAGTTGCCGCACAGAAAGAAAAGGAAGAATTGCAGGCCGAGATGGAAAAGGCCCTGGCCGCAGTCAAAGACCTCAAGAAACAGAATGCGGAGCTTCAACAGAAGATAGAAACACTTGAAAAAAATAGCAAGGCAGAAAAAGAGGCACTTGAAAAGAAGGCCAAGCTCCTTGAAAAAAAACTGAAGGAAGCCATTCTTAACCCCAGCGAGATCCAGAAAAAACTCGAGAGTGTGGTTACAAGGTTAAATGTCATCAAGGCTGAAAACGAACAGCTCCGCAAGCAGCTTCGAGCCATGAACGATGCAGTGAATATGAAGGTCATAGAACTCACTGAGACAAAATCCAAGTACCAGCTCCTCCAGGAGGAAGGGAAGATCAAGGATGAGAAGATCCAACGCCTCATGGATGCCAACAAGGCATTACAGGACAGCTTGGCCTTCTTACAGACCAAGGTTGCAACCCTTCAGACAGAGTTAAAGACCAAGGATACCATTATACAGCAGCTCCAGAAGAAACTGGCAGCCAAACAGGCAAGCGCAGCAGTTACGGATGCTGCAGTAAAAGAAGCAGTTGCAGCAGAGAAGGCCACAGCCAAAGAGGAAAAAAAAGAGATAAAAACTGAGGCAAAGAAAGCTGAACCTGCCAAGGAGGCCGAACCGGAAAAGAAAGATCAAAAGGAAACTTCCGAAAAGGCAGAAAAGAAATAGGGTTCAGCTGTAATAATCATGACTTAATCTGACATTCCTGTATAATAGCAAGATCAAGAGGGCCTGCCGTGTGCAGGCCTTTTTTATTGAAAAACCATAAAGCGAGTAAAGCTGCCCCCACCTCCATCTAGCGAACCATCTGTAATTTTTTTACTTCAGGCATAAGGGCGCATATTCTTGATAATATAATATTTTAGCATTCAAGGGTATGCGGTAGGGGGAGACTTTTCGGAGACAGGAAAGCAGGCCCAAGAGCTTCTATGGGCTTGGCTGTGCCGAAATCCATAAATTCCCTCGCTTCGCTCAGCTGGACTGGATTTCTATTGGCTCCGCTTAGCCCAAGAATCTCTCGGGCCCATTTCCAACGTCTCACTCAAAGCCATCCCCTGCCTCGGGGCACCCATGGCTCCTGCACTCTATATCTGCCACTTCCGAGAATGAAAACACAATTTTCGTGTGTATTTTTACAGTAAACAAGCCTCTTACACACTGGCCTTGTTGCAGGGAAATAATTCTCTAAATACCGGGAACACCGTTATTTCTTTCATGCGCTTCACCCTGGAGCAAAACTTTAGAACAACCCTCAGGGACTCCCGTTAAAGACCTCGGTATAACAACGGTTCAGGAAATCCCCTCTGGACATCGACCCTGCTTCCAGTCTTTTTTGGCAAGGAGGGGCCTGGAAGGGTTTTGGAAACCATTTGGAAGTAGCCCGTTACAGATTCTTGGGCGAAGCGGAGCGGCTGAAACCTCCATTTAGCGAGCGCTAGCGAGCGGCTTTGGAGCGTTTCAGCGAAGCAAGTCCTTAGAATCTGTTAGGGCGGATTCCTGTTTCCAAGGCCCTTTCAGGCCCCTCCTTGCCCTTCTCCTTAAAGCTATACAGCGGTCCTGTAGCCATCCATCTCCCCAAGGCCAATACATGGTTCAAAAACGATGAGGACATGGCAGAAAACGCCTGTTATTCCATTGCTCTCGAATAACCTTTCTGCAGGTACTCTTTTGTCGGAAGCCCCGCCCCCTATTCCGGTTCAGATTCCTGGTTCTCCCGGGCCAGGTGCCGCCTTACTATTTCACCCCTCATGAAGGTAAAACAGACTGCCTCCAAAGGAGCGTCCAGAACGGTACTGGCCTTGTAAACCTGAATCTTGCAGTTGACATGGGCCTTTTTCCTGACGGTGATGGAGGCTGCTCCCATGCTTCCCATGTTTTTTTCAAGTTCAATAATACGCAACTTGGCAGCTTCCATATTTGAAGAAATGACCTCAGCCGCTTCCTGGAGCGTCTTTTTCACGTCCTGCATCCGTGGATCCAGTTGACCCCTGACTGCCTCTATCTTTTTTAATTTTTCAAGGCCGGCGACTATGTCCTGAAGCTTTTTTGAGTTCGTCTCCTGTTCCATCACCAGCCCCTCGTAATGTCGCATGAGAAGTGGATTTATGCCAGCGGCTATCACTGTCCTGACGTTTGCAGGAGTACCCACCATTTCAGCAGTCAGGGAACCTCCAAGTTCTATGGTGCCGCCGGCAATCAATCCTTTTCCCCCGGATACTTCCACAGAACCTTCCACCTGAAGCCTGGCATCCAAAAGATAATCTTTTATCAATACATCCCCGCCGGCAAAGACCCTGGCGTACTCCACGGCACTGCAGGAAAGTCCCCTGCCTGCCTTGACCATGGTATTTCTGGAACGGATTATGCCGGCGATATCGATATGCCCGCCGGCCAGCACAATGGCATCATCGTTTATCTGTCCCTCTATAATAAGGTCATTGGCCGCCTCTACGGTAAATCCTCCCGAAACAGAACCTGTTATCACAAGCCGATCTCCCCAGAATTCCACATGCCCCGTGGTAACGTCCACATCCCCGTCTATTACCCACTCTTTCACCACGGAAATGGATTCGTCTGGGCCTATCCGGATCGCACCGTCGCGAGTTGCCACGAGGGTGTTGCTGTCCAGGATCTCCACTCCTTCCCCGAGCTTGAATGTTTTGAGTTCGCCCGGCTTGGGCGGAATCTTTTCGCCGAATACGTTGATCCCGGGGGTACCGGAGGTGGGCAGGATCTTTTCGGCTATCACCTCGTTTTTTCCCACATTGGGGATCATGTTGAGGTTCCTGAGATCTACCGCCCGGGAATCCTCGTGCCCTTGTTCCAAGGCTTCGTTATAGGATTCCGCCGTGATTTTTATCTGCCCGTCTTTTCCATCTTCCGGATGCAGACCGCAGGCAATTACCAACTTGCCCCCCCGGGCTTCGGGCACTTTTTTCAGGCCGTAACTGATGCCTGCTTTTTGCAAAATCCCAGGAAGGGCCTCTGAAATTTCCTGATGGAAATCGGAAATATTCCCCTCCACAAAGGCCTCGAGGTCGTCTTCGGTTACCTTGAAGACAACCGCGTCCCTGATGATTTCTATGCCCTTGTAAAGATCTGTCCTGTCCAATGAAAGATCACCCCTTATTATTGCTAAAAGGAACTATAGGAAATATGCACACGGAACCTGTATCACCCGGGAAAAACATTGAAGAAAACCTTTCATAAATTTATTATCGTCATTCAATTGGAGTTAATTCAGCCATAGAATAATATTTATTCCAAAAAGGAGAAATTTTTCATGAAATTTTTTATCGACACCGCAAATTTAGAAGAAATCAGAAAGGCCTCTGACATGGGAATGGTGGACGGAGTTACCACTAATCCATCCCTGATAGCCAAGGAAAACTGCAAATTTGAAGACAGGATAAAGGAGATATGCAAGATAATCCCAGGGCCTGTAAGTGCAGAAGTCGTAAGCCTTGAAGCAGAAGGAATGGTCAAAGAGGCGGAACACCTCGCGAATATAGCAGACAACATAGTCATAAAAATACCCATGACCACCCAAGGGCTGAAGGCTGCCAATACCCTTTCTTCAAAGGGCATCAAGACAAACGTCACCCTGGTTTTTTCTCCTCTCCAGGCCCTTCTGGCAGCCAAGGCAGGAGCAACCTTTGTAAGCCCGTTTGTAGGCCGCCTGGACGATATCTCCCAGGACGGCATGGAACTCATATCAGATATTGTCCAGATCTATGACAATTACGGTTTCAACACGGAGATCATCGTTGCCAGTGTCCGTCACCCGATTCACGTCCTGGAATCGGCAAGGTTGGGGGCCGATATTGCCACAATCCCCTTCAAGGTTATTTCCCAGCTCGCCCATCATCCCCTTACTGACAAAGGGCTTGAGAATTTTTTAAAGGATTGGGAAAAAGTTCCGAAAAGTTAATTGATGAGGAGTAAAAGAAAAAAGGCAGAAAAGAAAAACAACCAGGGAATAATGTGGATAGTGCTCCTGTGGATGCTAACTGCTGGCCCCGCACTTAACTGGCATTCAGAGGCAGCTGCGGGAGCCATCTACAGTTTCATAGATGAAAAAGGCGTTTACCACTTCACCAACGTTCCGGTTGATCCGCGTTTTACCAAGACGGAATTCACGGCGGAATCTGCCATTATCCACGGCAAGGGCTCCCGAAAAACATATTGCCGCAAGAAAAAATACCATTCCATAATCAAAAAGGCTGCAAGTTCCTTTGGCCTTGATCCTGCCCTCGTGAAGGCCGTAATAAGGGCAGAATCAGGAGGAAATCCATCGGCTATATCCCCTAAAGGTGCCCTGGGACTTATGCAGCTAATGCCAGGCACCGCTGAAGAGCTTCTGTTGTACGACCCTCTCGATCCGGAAGAAAATATCTGGGGCGGAAGCCAGTACCTGAGCAGGCTCCTGGACATGTTCGACGGGGATATAATCAGTGCCCTTGCAGCTTATAATGCCGGACCGGGAGCCGTGGAAAAATTCGGAGGGCTACCACCTTACAGGGAAACCATAAATTATGTACAGAGGGTCTTGAAATTCTGGAAACAGAGCAAATTCTGAATCCGCTGCAGGATTACGCGGTTTATCCTTCCAAAGATCTTACAAAATTACATCTCTTTCTGTTCCAATCCTAGAAAAAAGGGACGGCCTCTTAACCGCCCTAATCGCGGCTGTGTCCCGGCAGATTCAAATAGGTGCAGCTTCCTGACTGGCAGGTTCTTGTCTCAACGGATGGACGGTTGGGATTTGGTGCCGGATTCTTGTGGGCACCCGTGGATATATTGGCAGCACTCATCAGTTTGCCGACTTCTGGACTCTGGCACTTTGGACACCTGGCCTCATCCAGCTCCTCCTTGGTCATCATGAGGAGCTCGAATACATAGTTACAGCTTCTGCATTGAAATTCATAGATAGGCATGGGAAATTACCTCCTCTTTATTGCAAGCAAAATAAAAGAAGGAGGTTGGTCAAGCCCCCCTCCTTCCTTTTGTATCAGGTTTTATTATATACGTCTTCGCCTAGAAATACACCTCGAAAGTTGCATAGAAATTGTCCATCTGGTTTACAGGGGCAAAGAACTGGGCCTTGCTGGGATCATCGCCAACGTCATCCGGATCCCAGGGCTTGCCCATCCAGCTTCCGCTGCCGGTGTAATTGATCCAGTAGTACTGGTATCCAAACCTCATGAAGGCCTTTGCATACTTTGAAAGGGGTGTTTCCGGCAGATCCCAGATCCAGTATGCCTCTGCAACATGGCCCCTGGTTGCGAGTTTGCTCAAGTAGAGGTCATCGGCGGCCGGTGTAAAATTGAGCCAGTAGCGGGAACCGAAGTTGTATTCCAATCCAAACTTGCTCCTGAGGGGCTCAATTGGAATCCTGGCGCCTGCGTATGCCGCCCAGCCCCAGTGGTTTTCCTTACCGGTATCAGTAGGATCTGTTAGCAGCCCGTATCCCATGGCATTCCTGCCGCGGTCATCCGTGCGGACCAGACCGCCACTTACGAACCAGTCCACACCGCTGAACCTGTCCATGTATACAAAACTTGCATGGTAGATATCGCCAAGGTCAGAGGTGGCATCCACCCTGTCGGGTGTTCCGGTGGTCATGCCGGCAAAGGGCATTGTGTTGTTGGCTATGCTGATGCTCTCCATCATGTCTGGAATGTCTGCAGCCCTGAAAAACTGGAGGTTTGCAAACCTGTGGGCCTCTGTATCGTTGATGATATCCCAGCTGAATCCGTAAAGATCGGTGTCATCCAGCGCGCCTGTGGGATTGTCGTTGCTGTCAAAACCAGCCTCGTAGCCACGGCCGTAGCAGATACGGATCTTGCCGGGCCAGGGATTGGTATACATGTATCCCAGGGTGGCACCATCGAAGGTCCAATCAACGCCAAGTGCCACAGGAGTTGCATAGCGGCTGTCGTAGTTGTACCTGATCTGGGCAGGAGGGCCATCAACTGTGGGACGGCGGCCAACCGAGACCCAGATGGGCAGATCCAGGATGTTCACCCAGTTGACATAGGCCATTTCCACCCTGAGGGTATTGTCATTTGGGCGGCGGCTGATATTGGGATCCATCATGAAGCCATTCATGCCAAAGGGATAGGCGGTCTTTGCTGAACTTTCCATACCCCAGATCTTGTACATGGTGAGGCGGCCCTTGAAGGTGATATTATCCGTGGCCTTGACCTTCATCCCGAGACGCAGCCTGTTGGTGTAAAGGGTGTCATTGCTGAAATCATCGGCTTCTTCAGGACCGGGCATGGGACCAATCATGCCGCCCTGCATCCATTGTCCTAGTTTTATTGCATCGTAGTACTTCCTGGCATGGGCCCTGGTGGAATCCAGCCTGAAACGGTAGTCACCGAAGAACTGGAACCTGCCCACACCGTTGGTCATAAGATCCTCGAACTGGTCATTCAAATCCTCGAGGTCATCCTGGGTGTCTTCCTGCTGGGACTTCAGGGCATTCAACTCCCTTTCAAGAGCAGCATTGGTACCCCCTTTCTTGACCTGATTTAACTCCTTCTTGACCTGAGCGAGTTCCCTGCTCAACTGCTCGATTCGTTTCAGGAGCTGATCAGTGCTGGGGGAGGCATAGCCGCCTGCAAAAACTGCTGCAGGAAAGACCAGCCCCATGAACAAAAGAAACCCTACTAATTTTCTCATGGCAATTCCCTCCGTTTTTTAGTACTCCCATTTGTAAAAAAGAACGGTAAAAAAACACAGCTTCTTTGTTCATTAAATCATAAATGAGCGATTGTCAAGCTGTTAGAACCTTAAATATAAGGGATTCAGAGAATTAATTAAAAAAATCACTATCGGAGGTCTCGGATGGAAATCGGGAAGAATCCTGGAGAGGAAATTATCTCCTTCGGAAGGCTCCTTTACGACAAAAATCTCATTGCAGGAAGAGATGGAAACATCAGCGTAAGCCTCGGGGAAGGAAAAGTGCTCATCACAGCTTCCGGAGTCCACAAGGGCCTGATGGAGCAAGCAGACCTGGTAGAAATCGACCTTGACGGAAAGATGGTCTCCGGAACCAGGAAGCCTTCCTCCGAGGCCATGCTCCATGTGGAAACCTACAAAAAACTGCCTGGGTGCAGGGCCATAATCCACGCCCATGCCCCCTGGAGCACTGCAGCCAGCCTGGGAAATGACAGCATCGATCTGACCATGCTGGCAGAGGGAAGGCTCCTTTTCGGGAGAGTGGAGGTGCTTCAGGCCATGGAACCGGGAAGCAGGGAGCTTGCAAGACTTTCTTCCGAGGCGGCCAAAAGGGCACAGATCCACATACTAAAGGCCCACGGTGTTGTAGCGTGGGGCAAGGACCTGATGGATGCCTTCTGCCTAATAGAGGCGCTGGAACAAAACATAAGGATTCTTGGCCTTGGCAGGGCATGTTTTCCAGGCACGTAAAAAAACCCGTTTGATTTATGCTGTTGTACGAGCCCGCCTGGTACCGTCCCGTATGTCTCGCCCAGGCATCAAGCCGGTGCAAGAACTCCTTCCTCCGGCCTTATCTCATAGTGCCTTCCAAGAAGAAGCGGCATGTTCAAGCTGCCGTGCCCACAGGGCAGATTCCATACCACTGGAAAATCGAAACCGGAAACCCGGTCCGCCAGCACCTTTTCAAGCAGGGATGAATCTCTGCCTTCCAGCCCGGTAAACTGCCCAAGAGCAAGCCCCCCTATCTGGTCGAAGACCCCGGCAAGCCTCAGGTGGGTGAACATGCGGTCGAGCCTGTATGCCGGTTCATTACAGTCTTCCAGAAAAAGTATCCTGTCCTGCCATTTTGGTTCGTAGGGAGTACCTATCAGGTGGCAAATACAGGCCAGGTTCCCTCCTGTCAGCACACCCCTGAAGCAGGAATCCCCCCTGTGGGCCTTGCCGGCAAGTACCGGAAGCTGTCCACTGGCCATGAACTTCCAGAGGGCCAGCCTTGACTCTATAGAACTAAGGGCCAGGGTGTTCAGCATGGGGCCATGAACCGCCTTTCCTCCCAGGTTCAAAAGAGCAGAAAAAACACTGGTTACATCGCTGAAGCCAACGAGTAGCGGTCCAGCACTATCCAGGGACCTCCAGTCAACCAGGTGAAGCCACCTGAGCGCCCCGTAACCTCCCCGGCAGCAAAGGACAAAATCCAGTTCTGGATCATTTATCAGGTCCTGAAAACTTGCTGCCTTTTCCGCATCACTCCCTGCAATGTAATACAGATCGGGATTCGGCCCGGGAATACATGCCAAGTTCTCATCCACTATTATTTCAAGGTCCGGACACAGGGACTCGAGCTCCCCGTGAAGGATGGACAGGCCCTCTTCCGCTTCCCGGGAAGAGCTTGAAGAAGAAGGTGAAAAAATACGTATTTTCATGTATTGTCAAATCCTTGACTTTGGGCTGCTGCGCCTTAAAGTTTATAATTGAATTTTCAGGATAAATCTTCTTTAAATGGCCGTTTGCAGGGGCCGATAAAAAGACAAATATCCCATTTTCACTACAAGAAAAAAGGTAAGGGTTGGATAAATGAATCAGCAAAAGGATTACTATAAAATACTCGGCGTTTCAAAGGATGCCTCGCCGGAAGAAATAAAAAAGGCCTTCAGAAAGCTTGCAATAAAATATCATCCGGACAAAAACAAGGGAAACAAGGAGGCAGAGGAACGCTTCAAGGAAATAAACGAGGCCTACGCAGTGCTGAGTGACCCCGAAAAGAAAAAACAGTATGACACCTTCGGGTCCACTGAATTTCACAAGCACTTTTCCCAGGAAGATATATTCAGAGATTTCGATTTTTCCAGCATTTTCCGGGACCTGGGTGTTGGAGGTGAAGGATTCACCAGAATTATATTCGGAGGTGGAGCAGGAGGATTTGAAGATCTCTTCTCCGGAGGAGGTTATCAATCCACCGGACAGGGGCGCGGACAGTATCAGCGCCACGGAGGAGCCGGACCCTTCATGTACCAGAAGCCCCAGCCGAAGGGGCAGGACGTGGTGCTTGACCTTTATGTAACGCCATACGAGGTGATCCACGGAGACAAAAAGATCATATCACTTCAAACAGGCGGTTTTCCGGAAAAGATATCGGTAAAAATCCCCAAGGGAATCACCAGGGGAAAGAAGATAAGGGTACCAGGGAAAGGAACCCAGGGCCCGGGAGGCCGGGGCGACCTTTATCTCAGGATAAACATTTCCCTTCCGCCGGGATTTTACTTTGACCAGGACGGCAACGTCATATACGACAGGTACATCACCTTTTCAGAGGCATGCCTTGGAACTACAGTGGAAATTCCCGGGCTTGACGGCAGCAGCCTGAAGCTCAAAATCCCTGCGGGCATCAAATGCGGACAGAAGATGAGGCTCAAAGGCAAGGGCTTGCCTGGCCCCAGGGGCGGAAAGCACGATCTGTTTGCCAGGATAATGGTTCACGTGCCAAAGAAGCTTTCCAAGGAGCAAAAAAGGCTGGTGGAAGAGCTCAAAAAGGCCGGGCTGTAGAAACACGACAGTAAATCCGGGCGTTGGTTTACAGGGTCCGGAAACTTCAAAATCGCTTCGGACCTTTTTTAATTTTTTACATAACTACTGGAATTTCAAAGGATTTTCAGCAGCAACTGTACTTGACACAGCGATTCAAAATGTGTTAACAGTAGGCCCTGATGGAATTGCGCCCCCGTAGCTCAGGGGATAGAGCACAGGATTCCTAATCCTGGTGTCGCATGTTCGAATCATGCCGGGGGCACCAATTCTTGTGTTTTTGCTCCACAGTTTCTCAATCCCATAAAATCAGTCATTTAACCTGCCCACATCCCCCTGGAATTTTTCAAAGGCCCTTTAAAAATCCATTCAAGTCCTTTAGGTTGGTGACAAAAATTACTGCATTACAATCCTGTTCCAGGCAAGGCAGAGGCTAAACATGGCAACCTACAAGATTCACCCAATAGTCGTTGGAACCAAGATCTTTGACAAGGGAATGATGACTTATCAGCACGATTACGGAAAGGAATATACAATTCCCATTTATTCCTGGTTCATTGAAGGGGGAAACAAGACCCTGCTGGTTGACACCGGGCTTATGGGAGTCATCCAGTCCGAGGACCGGGAAAAGGCCATAGGAGGCCGGATATATACCTTTGAGGAAGGCCTCGCCAGATGGGGCATGAAACCCGCGGATATCGATATTGTCATCCACACCCACCTTCACAACGACCACTGTGAAAACGATTTCAAGTGTGTCAATGCCAGGTTTTTCGCCCACGAACTTGAATTCGAATCCTGCTACCATCCGCACCCCCTGGATTTTCGCTACATGTCAGATTTTGTGGAAGAGCTGGACCAGGAAGGCCTGATGACCCACCTTGAGGAAGACCGGGAGATCATGCCCGGCATAAGGATGATTCATACCCCGGCTCACACCAGGGGGGGAATGAGCGTGCTTGTAGAAACAGAAAAAGGCATTGCAGCAATAAGTGGTTTTTGCACCATTATGGAAAACTTCTATCCACCCAGGCAAATAACCGCCATGGAAATGGAGGTCATCCCTCCGGGAACACACGTGAACACCTACGAGGCCTATGACCAGGTCAAAAGGCTCAAGGAAACCGCGGACATCATCCTGCCCCTGCACGAACCCCTTTTTTCCTCCATTGACACCATACCTGACGACCTCCCGGAGGATTACCGTGAAATACACTGAGGGAGAAATCGGCCGTATTTTCGTAGTCCGCCTGGAAGACGGGGACATAGTCCACGAGTGCCTGGAAAGACTAGCTGAAAGAGAAAATATCAGGGCCGCTGCAATCATTGCCGTAGGAGGTGCCGACAGGGGCAGCAGACTCGTGGTGGGGCCCAGATGCAGCCGGGACGAATTTCCGGTAAACCCCATGACACACACGTTAAAGGATGCTGCAGAGATTGCAGGCACCGGCACCATATTTGAAGATGAACATGGAAAACCCCTTGTTCACATGCACATGGCATGTGGCAGAAATGACATTACCGTTACCGGCTGCATAAGAAACGGTGTGAAGGTATGGCATATCATGGAGATGACCATCATTGAGATAAAAGACGCCAGGGCAACCCGGATACTAGATGAAAAACTCGGATTTAAACTGCTTGAACCATCCGGAGACACAAAATGAATCTCTTTAACAAGCCAGAAAACAGCCAGGACGCCCCCAGACCCGGAAGATACATTTTAACCGCGAGGGAGGTTGCCATTTTCCTTGCCGCCCTTTTCATGGCCATATCCGCCGTGGAGCTTGCCGGCCCACCGGCCTCATGTTATGGCCAGGCAAATGAAAAAAGGACCAGGCTGGAACGCCTCATCGACGTCCTGCAGAAAAGATACGATCAAACAAGGGCCATTTCTGCAGATTTCAGCCAGAAGACCTATGCTGCAGGAGATCCAGAGGGTGTGGCTGCAGAAGGAAGGGTATATTTCAAGCGGCCTCATCTCATGAGATGGGAGTACGAAAAACCGGCCAGGCAACTCATTGTAACCAGCGGAAAGAACGTATACATTTATGAAATAGAGGCCAGGCAGGTGACAATCCTTCCAAGAAGGCAGTTTCTGTCCTCTGAAATAAGCAGGGCATTTTTTTTCGGCAAGGGAGACCTCCGGCGGGAATTCAACGTGGCCCCGGTGCCTGAAAATTTCAAGAATCCTTCCTGGTCCCTGTGTCTCCTGCCAAAAAGGCAGATACCACAGCTCAAAAGGTTGTTTATCACCCTGGACCCCAAAAGCCACCTCGTCACCAGGGTTGTGATGGAAGACCAGATGGGAGGAAAAACCATCATAGGATTTTCAAACATAAGGGTCAACCAGGACCTGCCAGCCGGCCTTTTCAGGTTCAGCATACCCAAAGACGTGGAAGTTTACAGGGGACAATAGGAAAGGACATGCAGCAATGAAAGCCAATTCCGAACTCGTTAGCAAGATCAGGGAGCTTGCCCGGAAAAAAAACGCCATAATCCTTGCCCACAATTACCAGGTGCCGGAAGTCCAGGACATTGCAGACCTGACGGGTGACTCCCTGGCCCTTAGCATCCAGGCGTCAAAGACAGATGCAAGCCTTATCATATTCTGCGGCGTGCATTTCATGGCAGAGGCAGCCAGCATAGTCTGCCCCGACAAGAAGGTTGTAATTCCGGTGCTGGAGGCAGGATGTGCCATGGCAGACATGCTGACTGTGGACCAGCTCAGACAGTTCAAGGCCAGGTTTCCCGGGCTTCCCGTGGTCACATATGTCAATTCCTCTGCTGATGTAAAGGCGGAGAGCGATATATGCTGCACCTCGGCCAATGCGGTCCAGGTAGTCAAATGGACAGGATCACGGGAGGTCATAATGACTCCTGACAGGAATCTTGCTGCATGGGTCAGGCGGCATACCGACCAGGTGGTTCATGCCTGGGACGGATATTGTCCCATCCATGACGAGCTTTCGGTAAAAGAGGTCCGCCTTGCCATGAAAGAGCATCCAGGGGCAATCCTCATGGCTCATCCTGAATGCAGCGAAGATGTGCTTGAACTTGCCGACGTGGTCAGAAGCACCAGCGGGATGCTGGATTATGCGCGGGGCTCAGATGCGGAAGAATTCATAGTGGCCACGGAAAACGGCCTGCTTCATGCCCTGCAAAAGCAAAATCCCGGAAAGAAATTTTATGCCGCCTCCCCGCAAATGATCTGCCAAGACATGAAAAAGACCGGCCTCCAGGAGATCCTTGACGCCCTTACAAGTGAGTCGCCAGTGGTAAAAGTCCCGGAAGAAACAAGGATACGTGCCTACAAGGCGGTGGAAAGGATGCTCGAGGTGCCAAGAGACTGAAGGTTACCTCGAAGAACAGTCCTTTTGCCCCCTGATTTCCGGAGATGGCCCGGGTATATCTGAAAAAGATTTCCGGGCCTAAAACCTAAAAAAAACGGGCCTTGAACAGAAAACTGGCCCGTCTTGAATTTCCGGTGTTTATAAAACATGGTCAAGATCTATCCATACCTGTTTTTCATTGCGGCTGCAGCAATAGGCATATGGGCCTTTGTCGGCCTCCTTTCTGCCTTTTTACAGGCTGGTCCAATGCGCCTTATAAAGAAATATTTCAAAACAGCTTCTGGAAAAGGCAACCCCACAGACAAGGGCCCGGATCAACCCTGACGGTACTTGAAGGAAAGGCTGACCTTTACCCTGTACATGATGATCTTTCCATCTTCTATCTTGGCATCCATCTCCTTTACCTCTGCCACCCTCAGGTCCTTGAGGCTCTTGCTGGCAGTTGCAACTATCTGGGCCACTGCATCCTCCCATGATTTTTCGCTTGTGCCCACCAGTTCTATGAACTTGTAAACGCTCATGCCTTTACCCTCCTTTCATTTATTTTTATAATAAAAAATTATCCTTCAAAAGAATAAAAAAGTCAAATTTTTAAAAATAAATCCATAAAGCCTTTTGGCAAACGCCTTTTTCCTCTATTATTTAAACAAGATGCTATGAAAATGGAGGTGTCCTAGCATGCCCGAGGGAAAAATTCTTCTTCTTGGATCCAGGATAAAGATCACAAATCTCCCCATAAAGGAGGTTTCCATGATGGCCCAGGGCAGCCTGCCTGCATATGGCTACAATCCTGCCGATTTCATCGAGCTTCTTGCCGGACGCGTAACAGTGGAAGAGGGCCGCCTGGAAGAATGCCTGACCTGGCTTTCAGCCTTTCTCACCGCCACTGAGCTAGCCCCCAGGGTGGATACCGTCTCCTACGGGGAAGAAAGAGAGGTCTTCCAGATATTCAACAAGATGATAGAAGACAAGGATGATCCAGACCACGGCTGGTTCATGGTTCGCCAGATCCTCCCCCCGGGAGGCAGGCCACCAAGGCCGGAAAATGTCAGGACCACCGCAGGAAACCGCAAGAAGCTTGCAAACAACAGGGGCATCATCATAGTGGATGACGGGGGAAATCCACCCCGCATTGCAGCAGATCTGAAGAAAAAAAATCCCGGGGCATGGGCCATGGCCCTTGGCATCACCCCGGCCAACTGGAACCAGTGGGCAGAGACCTTCGGCCAGAATTTTCTCCTTTTCTGCAGGCTTTCCGACCTTGAAACCACCCGCATGGAAATGGACAGCGCCATGGTGTGGGAATCCCTGGTGGCGATGTGCATAAGGGCACTGAAATCCGAGGAAGTTGGTCTCTGGGACCAGGCGGCCACAAGATTCAAGTGCCATATCATCGTGGAGATGTTTCCCAACGCCATCCTGTACGTTGGGCCAACACGCATCATGTTCCGGCACAGGGAAGGCAGCCTTCCGGAAAAGGGCTCCAACCGGAAACGCGGCTCCGTTCCCTGCTTCGACACCCTTGTCACCGCCATGCTGGCAAGGGATGCCCTGAGGCTTGACCACATACCCTCGGAACGAAGTTTCTTTTTCGACCTTTCAAAACGTGTCCTCTTGAACTGGGCACTACTCAGGGAAAAGGGTTACTATTTCAGCGGATGCCTGGAGTTTCCCAACCTTGACTTTTCTTCAAATTATCCCCTGGGTGCCTCCTGTTCCTTCATCGAAACCTGCATTGACCCCTGTTTCTTTGAACTTCCACCATATAACCCCGAAATGGACAAGCTGCTGGAAAGGGTATCCTGCCAGAGCTGGAACGAGAGCAGAAAGGCTGCAATAAGAACATTTTTCAGCAATGTAGTCAGAAAATGCAGGCCAAGCGCATCGGAAGACTGGCAAAAACTCGGTTACATCGCCGTAATCCTGCAGGTACTCAAGAACCTGAAGGAAGAGGTGAACCGCAAAAACGGCTTTAGAGACCTAAGGATGTTCAAGGTGGGGCATCTCCGCACCACTGATCCTGCAGAAATTGCCCCAGTGGTGACACTCCAGGCCGTGATGAACAGCTACGTTTCAAGGGAGGTGTGCAAGAGGCCCCTTTGCATTGGCGTTTTCGGACCTCCTGGCTCAGGAAAGTCCTTTGCGGTAAAAGAGGTGGCCCATGTCATCTCCAGGAACTTCCCTGAAGACCCTTTTGAATTCTTTGAATTCAACCTCACACAGTTTTCCGGCCCCGAAGAGATAAACGCTGCCATAGATCTCGTAAGGGCTAGCGTTGCCAAGGGAAAGGTGCCCGTGGCCTTCTGGGACGAGTTCGACTGCCGCTATGACGGCCATGAATTCGGCTATCTCAGATACTTCCTTCCCTCCATGCAGGACGGGGTCACCTACATACACGGCATTCCCCGCTATATTGGAAGGAGCGTGTTCGTGTTTGCAGGAGGGGTCAAGGATTCCTATTCAAAGATGGAGGCACTGCTTGCCCCGGAGAATGCAGAGGCCGCACGGCTGGTCAAGGCCCTCAAGATCCCGGACTTCATGTCAAGGCTAAGGGTCGTCCTGGACATAGACGGCATAGAAATACCAGATGAGCTACTTCGCGATTCGGCAAGTGACGCCGAACTGGAAGAGCTCAGGAGGATTCTCCTCAAGCGTGCATTCATCATCGCCCACCAGATGAACAGCCACTGGAAAAAGGCGGCAAGAAAGACCTCAGGCCTTCTCCTGCGCCTTCTTATTGCCAATT